>Ga0302123_10003630_pt1 | contig 10210 bp, 8 predicted proteins | sample CB21_321_MG_FD_203109 | JGI IMG/M metagenome (GOLD analysis project Ga0302123, IMG submission 203109) | Marine microbial communities from Western Arctic Ocean, Canada - CB21_32.1 | ecosystem: Environmental > Aquatic > Marine > Oceanic | place: Canada: Western Arctic Ocean | collected 2017-09-28 | reverse complement strand
GCCCGGTCATCCATAAGGCCGTAGATGTTGGCGCAGTCGATCAGGTTTATTCCCTGCGCGATTGCGTGCTCAACTGCTCGCTGGGCTTCCGCTGCGTCGTCTTGACCCCGCATTCCCATACCGAGTGCCAATCGACTGACTCGTACGCCAGCCTTTCCGAAGTTTGTATAATCCATGAACGTTCCTCTTCTTATGCAGCCGCTTCGGACCGCTGAAGGCTCTTATCGAACCAGGGTCGCCGAGACAGCGTCCAGTTTTTCGCGCAACGCGTCGTCAAGCGTCCAGCCCACCGCACCCAGGTTGTCGTCGAGGTGTGCAACCGTGTCGCCACCGGTAATTGCGAGCGTGATTTCCGGGTGCGATAGCACCCAGGCTAACGCTACCTGTGCGGGCGTTTTGTTCAGTTCGCGCGCTATGTCGATGACCGTTGAAATCACCTCACCTCCAGCGCCGCTGACCTTCGCCCGATATTCCTCTATCGGACGCGATGCCCAGTAGGATCCCGGCGGTGGATCACTTTCAGGAGAATAGAGTCCACTGAGAAGCCCGACACTCAGTGGACTGAATACCATGGCACCCAGGCCCTGGTCTCGCAGCAGCGGAAACATCTGTGCCTCCAAACGACGATTAAGCAGATTATAGTGGTGTTGTACGCACATGAATGGGTTCGCGTTGAATCGATCAGCTATCCACAGTGCTTTCATCATCTGCCATGATTCAAAACGACTAGCCCCAATGTAGCGGACCTTACCACTACGAACGAGGTCATCCAGCGCTCTAACGGTCTCTTCGAGCGGCGTACTCGGATCGAATACGTGGACAATGTAGAAATCGATATGGTCGGTACCGATGTTCTTCAGTGATCGTTCCACCTCTCGCATGATGTGATAGCGAGACAGTCCATAGTCGTTCTCCCCAGGGCCAATGACCTGCGCAACTTTCGACGTGATCAGCACGTCGGCTCGCTTGCCTTTTATGGCCTTGCCCAAAATGGCCTCTGACACTCTCACGTTTGCCCGGTCATCCATCAGGCCATAGATATTGGCACAGTCGATCAGGTTGATTCCCTGCGCCATTGCGTGCTCGACCGCGCGCTGGGCTTCAGCCGCGTCATCTTGCCCGCGCAATCCCATACCGAGCGCCAATCGACTGACTCGCACGCCAGCCTTTCCGAAGTTTGTATATTCCATGAACGTCCCCTGGCTGCGAATCTGAATTAGACATCTTGCAGCGGCCGCTTGCAATATAACAAATCGCCGCCTTGGTGCCCTGGGCGCTCATTGCCTCTGGATGCCGCTGCAGGAGCACCTCGACGCGGGTTGCCCTAGCGCTCGTCTTCGGTGATGACCACGTCAACGCGGTCCGCTTCCTTGTTCCACCACCACAAGTAGGGGAAGCCGGTCCAGTTCATGTTTTCGACCCCGAGCGGCGGATGACTAATGCGCTCCCAGTGCGTCACGTGGCGTCCGATGGGATAACCATCGGGAATCACGTAATAGTTGTGGAGCAATACACGATCCAACGCCCGGCCTGCGGTGTTCATCACCTCTTCCGAGTCCGCACGGGCAATCTTCTCTACTAGGAAATCAACGGCGGGGTTTTTGATGCCCGGGTAGTTCCTCATGTTGTGCAAATCCGCATAAGGCGACGTAAACAGGCTACGCAGACGGCCTGGGATCGGCACACTCCAGGAACGAAGCTTGCGTATGGTCGCGTCGTAGTCGTAGCTGCGCAGGCGGTTGGTCATCAAGATGCTTTCTACCCGCCGCAACACAGCATTGATGCCGAGGCGCTTTAGATTGTCCACGAAGGGAACCAGCATCCGTTCATGATCCCGATAGGTGACGACGAACTCGAGCGTCAGTGGTTCGCCTGTGACTGCGTGCACGCGCTCAAAATCTTTGATCACCCAGCCGGCCTCGATGAGCAGCGCATCGGCTTTCATCAAGGTGTCTCGATTCCGTCCAAATCCATTGCTCCTGGGCAACGCTACGGGATCCGTGAAAACGCGGTCAGGGATTAGACCGCGAAACGGCTCCAGCAGCTCCAATTCCGCGGCCGAGGGCAATCCCATGGCGCGCAAGCCCGAGCGGATGAAATAGCTGTTGTTGCGGTCCATACCGCTGTACCAGTAAACGCGATTGGCCCACTCGAAGTTGTAGGCAAGGGTCAGTGCCTCGCGCACACGGATGTCGTTCAAGGGCTCCCGGCGGGTGTTCAAGACGACACCGAAGTGCATGCCGTATGAGAACCCCATCTTGTAGGTCTCTTTCTTGAATCGTCCCTCTCGATAGCCTGGGAAATCGTACGCTGTTGCGAAGTCCTTTTCGTTCTCTTCGAACCAGAAGTCGATCTCTCCTGCGCGCAAAACCTGGAGCATCACTTGCTTGTCGAAGAAGTAGGTGAGCGCTATGTGATCGAAGTTGAAATGACCGACGGCGAGGTTAAGGTCTTTGGCCCAGTAATCCTCGACTCGCTTGAACACAATCTTTGAGCCAGATTCTACCGATTCGATGCGGTATGGACCGTTGCCGAGTGGGATCTCCATGGTCGTTTCGTTGAACGCCCTGCCTTCCCAGTAGTGTTTGGGTTGAGGCGCGAACGTCGCCGACTGGATGATGACCTGTGGCGTTCTTTCCGCGGTGTCACTGAAATGAAACTTGAACGACCAGTCATCGATCTGTTCCAGTCGATCAATGTCCCGATACTCGAGCTTCCAAGTCACCGACCCCTCGCTCTTGATAGTATCGAAGGTCCACACAACGTCCTCCATGGTCACCGGTCGACCGTCGTGCCAGGATGCGTTTTCACGCAGCTTGTACTTCACCCAGCTGTAATCGTCAGCGACCTCTACGCTTTCGGCGAGCCAACAGTAATACGAGAGTAGCTCGTCCTCCACCTTGCGCATCAGTGGGTCGTGGATGAAGGAACCCAATCCCCATCTGGGATCGAGCCATGCTATTTGATTCCCCTTGTCCGCATACGCATTCAGATTGTTGAATGTGCCGATACCGCCGAGGTTGACGCGCCCGCCTTTAGGCGCTTCCGGATTGACGTAGTCGAAATGGGCCATGTCCGGTGGATACTTAAGATCCCCGAAATACGCGAAACCGTGACTCGGTTCCTGCGACCAAACCGGTGCTGCCGCGAGCGCAATTGCGGATACCACAATAAGCGCTGGCCACTGTGAACCCTTCGGGCTATGCATTGAGATATACATGAAGTGGTAGACTATCACGGCGCAAGCCATGTGCGGTTGTGAACAACAAAGGACTGAACCATGAAAACTGTGCGACTAAGCCCACCTTCCGAATTGGCTATGCCCATTGGCGAGACGATGTTCACCCAGCGAGCGATTCGCCGGCTGGACGCGAGCCTGCCCATCAGCGATGAGGCGCTGAAAATCGTGCTGGATGCCGCAACGAAGGCGCCGAACGGAGGTAACGCGCAACCCTTGCGTTTTCTCATTGTTCGCGGGCGACAGAAGATCGCCCAGTTCGGGAAGCTCTACCACGAGGCGTGGTGGGCAAAGCGTAAAGACCAGTTCGGATGGACCGTAGACCAGAAGGTGCCGCACGATTCACCGTACCGAATGGCCGCCATTCTGGCGAGCGAGCTTGGCACCGCGCCGGTGGTGATCCTGGCGTTTACCAAGGAAGGCGCGGCCGGCGCCGCGAGCTCAGTGTTCCCAGGTGTGCAAAATCTGTTGCTTGCCGCTCGCGCGCTTGGCATTGGGTCGGTGTTGACGAGGCTACATCCAAGCGTCATGTCGCGGGTACGTGAGATGTTCGCGGTACCTGATGATGCGGAGTTTCACTGTTGCATCCCGCTCGGTTACCCGCGCGGAAACTTCGGGCCGACCTCCCGGTTCGAGACCGCTGCAACCACTTACTGGAATCGTTGGGGTACCTCGCCGCCGTGGGCTGAGTGAATACTCGACAAAAAGGAATTCGACTATTTCTGGCTGACGACGGGCTGATACCCGGTCTGACCCGGCCGGACATTGAGGAACCGCACGCCTTCGTCCCCAACGGTGAACTTGTACTGTGAGTCCTTGCGGATCACGATGATACTCTGCGGACCCAATACGCGTCGGCCCATGCGGATCTCGCCGTCCAGAACGTAGATCACCTCATCCTCTGAATGGCTGTGGAGCTCGGTCTCGTAACCTGGGGCGAGATGCATGATGAACGCGCAGAGGTCCCCTTCTTCGACATCCCCCACGATCTGAGCTCCCGTCGTGAGCCCGTCTTTGACGGTCTGGCTCAGCCAGGGCGCCTCCTCGATGTTCGTGATGGAGATTTTACTCATATAACGCCTGCCAGTGGCCCGCGTAACACCTGCCCCGACTGCGCGCCGGTGTGCTCATTGTTGCGCAGCATCACCTCACCGTTGACGATCGTCGCGGCAATGCCGTTGGCGGTTTGCTTGAAGCGCCTCGCGCCGCCCGGCAGATCGACCTCCACAGTGGGCATGCGCGGTCCTATGGTGCGGGGATCGAAGACGACGACGTCTGCCGCGAGCCCCACGCGCAAGAGACCCCGATCGTACAGGCCCCACTGCCTCGACATGTCGTAGGTTAAGAGCCGCACCGCTTCTTCCAGAGTCAGCGCTTGCTTGTCGCGCACCCAGTGGCTGAAGACGTGGGATTGCAGGGAGCTATCCATGAGCTGCGCAACGTGGGCACCCGAGTCCGAGAGCGTGACTACCGTATGGGGATGTTTCATCATCTCGAGCACATGCTCGCCGTTGGTGTTGGTAGCGGCTTGCCGGAACAGGAGTTTCAGGTCGTGCTCGAGCGCGATATCGATAAAGAGCTCGGCTGGTCGCACACCACGCTCAGCGGCAACATCAGCAACCGGGCGTTGGTCCTCGCCCTTCATCGTGTCCATGATGAGTATTCGATTCCAATCTGGCCCCTTCGACACCAGGGCGCCAAAGGAATTCCGAAACGCTTTGCCGCCGGGATCAGTGGCAATGTCGACGAGCTTCGCCCGGACTACCGGATCCTTCAGCTTTGCTTTCTGCTCCTCGAGAGGCAGCGCGCGGATCTCTTGCCAGTGGTCCCAATGATCGAACGGCGTACGTGTCTCGAAACTGTAGAGCACATCCAACGTGCGCGAGTGCGCCTGGGCGAACATCCGTCCGCCGTGAGCGGCGACGTCGTCCAGCAGCGCGAGCTTGCCGCGCCAGTGATCCTCCTCCCCGATACCAGCGGTCACGCCCCAGGTCATGGGCACGCCGGATTCGACGCTGAGCGCCATGATGCGATCGTTGTATTCACGCGTCTTCTCTGGATCGCCAACAGTGATGTCGCCAGCAAGCTCGAACACGCCGGCACCACATTCCCCCATGGCGTTGACGATCGCGCGAACTTCTTGCCATTCGGCGACTGCGCTAGCGACCGGTAGGTCGCTGAAGAGTAGGTGGGTACGCGAGGTCGAGAACCCGATCGCCCCGGCACGCACCGCTTCCTGCACCGTTCGACACATTGTTGCAAGCTCGTCTTCGGTCGCCTGCTCGGTGAAGGCGCGCTCGCCCATCACGTAGGTACGCAGCGCCGAGTGACCGATGTATCCGGCGTAGTTCATTCCTTTTGGTTCGGCTGCCACCGCGGCGAGGTATTCGGGGTAGGTCTCCCAGTTCCACTTGATGCCTTCCACCATCGACTCGCGGGCAATGTCCTCGGCACGCTCAAGGTTGCGCATCGCGAGTTCCGCGTGCTCCTCCGAACACGGCGCCAGCGTGAACCCGCAGTTTCCCATCACCACGCTGGTCACACCGTGATAACACGACGACGACCCGATGCGGTCCCAGAAGACCTGGGCATCCATGTGCGTGTGGCCATCGATGAAGCCAGGGGCCACGACGTGACCCTCGGCGTCGATGGTTTCGACGCCGTTTTCGCGTATGCGGCCGATCAGCGCTATTTTGCCGCCTGTGATGCCCAGGTCGGCACGGAATGCCGGAGCGCCCGAACCGTCTATGATGGAACCGTTCTTGATAACCAGATCGTATGCCATGGCCTGCTCTTCGTTTGTGTTATCGAGCGGCGCGCGCCAGAGGCCCGCGCAATACCCGCCCCGGTAGTGCACCGGTGTGTTCGTTGTCACGCAACAGCACCTGACCGTTGACGATCGTCGTTTTGATGCCGCGCCCGGTTTGCTTAAGGCGCATCTCCCCGGCTGGCAGGTCGTGCTCGACGGTCGGCATGTGCGCCCCAATAGTCTCCGGGTCGAAAACGATGATGTCGGCGGCAAGTCCCATGCGCAGCAGTCCCCGGTCGTGCAGGCCCCATCGGCTCGCAGGATCAAAGCTCACCATCCGCACAGCCTCCTCCAGTGTGAACGCCTGCTTTTTGCGCACCCAGTGACTGAAGAGATGGGTTTGCAGGGAACTATCCATGATCTGACCGACGTGGGCACCTGAATCCGAGAACGTCACCACGGTGTGCGGATGTTTCATCATTGCCAGCACGTCGCCGTCATCTTCATTCGCGGAGGAGGTCCGGAAGAACAGCTTGAGGTCGTGCTCAAGTGCCAGGTCGATCATCAGTTCCGCCGGCCGCACGCGGCGCTCGGCGGCAACTTCCGACATGCGACGATGCTCGCCGTCGATGGTGTCCATGATCCGAATCTTGTCCCAGTTTGGCGGCTGACTGACCATGGCGCCCCAGTGGTTAGGGAACGACTTGCCGCCGGGGTCGGTGGCGATGTCGACGAGCTTGGCCTTGATGGCGGGGTCTCTAAGCTTGATTATTTGCTCGTCGAGCGGTAGCGAGCGAATCTCCCGCCAGTGGTCCCAGGTATCGAAGGGCGTGCGCGACTCGAAGCTCAGGAGTACGTTCAATGCGCGAGTGTGCACTTGCGCGAACATGCGACCGCCGGCGGCGGCGGTGTCGTCCAGCAGCTCCAGGTAGGCTCGCCAGTCCTGGGGCTCCGTTTTCGAGCTGATCAGGCCCCAGGTGAGCGGCACGCCGGACTCGACCGCGAGTGCAAGCTGGCGGCCAAAATAATCGTCTTTCAAATCCGGATCGCGATGTGTTTGTTCACCAGCGAGTTCGAATATCCCGGCACCCGCTTTGCTCATCGCATTGACGATGGTGCGAACCTCTTTCCATTCGGCGACCGAGCTCGCGACAGGCGCGTCGGTATAAAGCTGGTGAATGCGCGAGGTCGAGAAACCGATGGCGCCGGCGCGAATGGCCTCCTGTACATTCCGGCACATGGCAGCGAGCTCGTCGTCGGTTGCCTGTTCGGTGAATGCACGCTCCCCCATGACGTAGGTACGAAGCGCCGAGTGGCCGATGTATCCCGCATAGTTGATACCCTTGGGCGTAGCGTCCACCGCATCGAGGTATTCAGGATAGGTCTCCCAGCTCCAGTCGATGCCCGCCTGCATCGACAACGGCGAGATGTCCTCGGCGCGCTCGAGGTTGCGGACCGCGAGCTCCGAGTGCTCCTTGGCGCACGGCGCGAGCGTGAAGCCACAGTTGCCCATTACCACGCTCGTGACGCCGTGATAGCAGGAACACGATCCGATCGGATCCCAGAATACCTGAGCGTCCATGTGCGTGTGCGCATCGACGAAACCAGGCGACACCACATGGCCTTCGGCGTCTATGGTCTCTGCTCCTTTCTCGGAAATGCGGCCGATCATTGCAATCTTGCCGTCCACGATACCCAGGTCGGCATGGTACGCGGGGGCCCCGGAACCATCAATTACGGACCCGTTTTTGATGACCAGATCGTATTGCACAGCACCCCCCTTCTAGGTTTCTGGAAGCCAATAGACTACCACACTAATGCAGCCTGCGGCGCTCGCCCACTTCCCGCACGCTTTTTCCGCGCCGATGGCATCGGTTGGCGCTGCTCGATATACTGACAGCTTCTAACAGGGGCTCGCGGTATGACCATCGATCGGCTACTGATAGGCACCTATACGCCTAAGCCCGCTGAACACGGTGCCGGTGCATCGAGGGGCATTTATCACGCAACCTTCGACGACGCCACGGGTCAGTTCAACGTGGAAGGGCTGGCCGCCGAGACGTCAAGCCCGGCGTTTCTCGCTCAGGCCGGCGAGTTCGTTTATGCGGTAAACGAGCAGGAAAAGGGGCAGGTCTCGGCGTTCTGTTTGCGCGAAGACGGCCTCGAGTTCGTGAACGCCGTGCCGACCGGTGGCGTTTATCCCTGCCACCTTGCCATGTCGGCTGACTGGTTAGCGGTGGCCAATTACGGGAGCGGCAACCTCGCGACCTTTGACATCAGTGATGGCGCGCTCGGCGATCGCATCGACTTTGCGCAGCACACCGGCAGCGGCCCCAATCCGCAACGTCAAACCAGGGCGCACGCCCACCAGACGTACCTCACAAGCGACGGCATGCTCGTGCCGGACCTCGGCAGTGATCGACTGTACCGATATCGTGTGGATGCGAAAGGTACCTTTGTTGGAGAACCGAGCGTGACTCAATTCGCTCCCGGCGCCGGACCGCGCCACGTCGAGAGCCATCCGACATTACCGATCCTTTACCTGATCAACGAGCTCGGCAATACCATCAACGTGCTGGGCGGGGATGCTGGAGCCCTCACGGTGCAGCAAAGTGTATCGACGCTACCAGAGGATTTCGAAGGGAAGAGCACGACAGCAGAGATTGCCGTGTCCGCAGACGGCCGTTTCGTCTACGGCAGTAATCGTGGTCACGACAGCATTGTCAGTTTTGCCGTCGACGATACGGGTCGACTTTCAGAGCCTCGGCATGTGTCGACCGGGGGATCGCATCCTCGACACTTTGCCATCGACCCCAGCGACCAATGGCTACTGGTCGCCAATCAGAACTCGAACAACGTCGTGGTGTTTGCGCTGCAGAATGGACGCCCTACCGACGTCGTCTGTGAGAGCTCTGCCCCGAAACCCGTCTGCCTGCATTTTTTATCAGCCCGCTGAGGGCTCTTTATTAACCCGCTGAGGGCTCTTTATTAACCCGCTGAGGGCTCTTTATCAGCCCGCTGAAGGGCCCCCCGGCCCCCCCCCGCTGAGGGCTCTTTATCAGCCCGCTGGGGGCTCTTTATTACCAGCTGAGGGCTCTTTAAGAGTCCCGTAACGCGACGATGGTTTCACTCGCCTGAATGAGCGAGCGCATGTAGCCAAGCGCGTATGCCTCACCGATTGTTCCCGTACTCCGGCCGTCGCCGCAATCGAGAATGTGGTCCGGCGTAATCATGCCCTTGAAGCCAACCTCGCGCAGCGCGCACACGATCTCAAGGAGATCGAGGTAGCCGATGTCCGGGAAGGTTTCCTGGAAGTTCGGAATAGGGCTCGAGGTATTGCGCAGGTGTACCTGTGTGATGTGGCCCGTCGGCCCGAACTCGCGAATCGCCGCCACAATGTCCTCGCCCTTCCCATCATCGCCCGGCATTTCCGCGAAGGTACCGACACAGAACAAGATGGCGCTGTGGGGATTGTGATCGACACCCTCAAACGCGCGCCGAAACGATGCGGTGTCGCGAAATATCCGCGCCACGCCATGGTGAGTCAGGGGCGGATCGTTCGGGTGCAGCTGCAGACGAACGTCTGCCTCTTCCGCCACGGGCAATATGCGCTCCATGAAGTAGAAATAGGTCTCCCACATGTCATCGTCGGAATAGGTGCGCTCGTACTTATTCGGCTCGGCCAGGGCGGCGTCCTGGCGGAAGAATCGTGTGCGTGCCCCTCGCGAAGTCGTCTCTCCGGTCATACCCGCACCGCCGGAATGCCAGGCGTAGGTCGTATGCTTGATGCCGGCCTTACCCAGATCCCGCAGGAAGCCCTGCAAGAACTCGATTTCCTCATCGCGACCGGCACGTCCGAGCGTGATGGCCGGCAGGTTGTATTTGTCCTGCAGCATCAGCTCATGGATCTCAAGTCCGGCCGCATCGACCCTGTCCTGCACGCGGCGGAGCTCATCGAAACTGTAGGTGTCTGAAAGCATGCGCAATTCGATGGCCTCGACACCCATGTGCCTGAGATAGTCGAGATGCGACGGCGTGAGTTTCTCCGGGTATTGGAAACTGACCCCTAGTTTCATCGTTGGTCTCCCTCAGCAAACACGCCAAGTCTATCAGCCAACAGGATCGGCTGCGACGACATGAGCATACTGTGTAGCGCCAAAGTTGTAATGTCCGCTTTCTCCCAAGTTAAAATGTCCTCTTTTGTGGGAGTGGATCTTGACGAG
>Ga0302123_10003629_pt1 | contig 10211 bp, 7 predicted proteins | sample CB21_321_MG_FD_203109 | JGI IMG/M metagenome (GOLD analysis project Ga0302123, IMG submission 203109) | Marine microbial communities from Western Arctic Ocean, Canada - CB21_32.1 | ecosystem: Environmental > Aquatic > Marine > Oceanic | place: Canada: Western Arctic Ocean | collected 2017-09-28 | reverse complement strand
TGAGGGATTGCGTATTTCGATGTGGACGTTGCAACCCGGCGAGCACGAGATCGTCGCGAAGCACGTCAAGGAGTTGTTGGCGTAGACAGGCGGGTTTGGTGACTTTGGCGGCTTGGTCAGCGCAGGCTCACGCCCGCGGTTCTCAGCTTGCCCGGTGTGGTTCGCGGAGTTGATCAAATGAAATTGTTTCGGTTGTCGCTTTTCTTGTTGTTCGCGCTGCCGCTCGCAGCCCAAACGCCTGACTGGCCGCAAGTACGGCAGGAAGCACTCAACACCCTCGTCGACCTCGTCAAACTCCGCACCTCGCAGCCCGAGGGCAACGAGATTCTTGCGGCGAACTACCTGAAGAAGAAACTCGACGCTGAAGGTATTTCATCGAGAATTATTGAGGCGGAACCGGGCCGTGCCAACATCGTTGCGCGTATCAAGGGGAACGGCAACAAAAAGCCGCTGCTTCTACTCGGACACCTCGATGTCGTCGCCGTGGAGCGTGACGAGTGGTCGTTCGATCCCTTCGGCGGTGTCGTCAAAGACGGCATTATCTATGGCCGAGGCACTGGCGATGACAAGGGCGTTGTAGCTGGTTCCTTTCAGACTCTTCTGCTTCTACACCGCTTGAAAGTCCCGCTCGATCGCGACGTCATCTTTCTCGGCGTCGCTGATGAGGAAGCCGGCGGACTGGCGGGGATCACTTATCTGCTTGAGAATCATCGCGACGCCATCGATGCGGAGTTCGCGATTAACGAAGGCGGTTCGGGCGTGTTTGACCGTCAGTTCCAGCACGTTCGCTTTGAAGTTCAGACAGCCGAGAAAACTCCGCGGCGCATCGACCTGAAGGCGAAGGGTACGTCGGGCCACGGCTCCGTCCCGCTACCGGACAATCCGGTCGCCTCGCTTGCCCGCGCGGTCGGCCGCCTCTCTGAGTACGAAACCGAAGTACACCTCAACGAGACGACGCGGGAGTATTTCCGCCGGCTCGCCGAGCGTGCCCCACCCGAGCAGGCTGCCGTCTACAACGAGCTACTGAAAGGGAACCCAAGTGTGGAAACCCAACAGAAGCTTCGCGAGATTAGTCCTGTCTTCTACTCAATGATTCGGACGTCGATCGTGCCGACGATCATGAACGGTGGCTACCTCAAGAACGTCATTCCGTCCGAGGCAGAAGCGACGGTCGACATCCGCGCGTTGCCGTATGAGGATCCCGAAGAACTGTTCCCCCGCCTCAAGCGGATCATGAACGAGCCCAACGTTGATCTGATGCCGCACCCTGTTACTCGTCCGAAGCACGAGCCGTCTTCGTTGCAATCCGATGTTTTCAAGGCGTTTGAGAAAGTCTTGAATCAGCGCTATCCCGGTATCTTGATCTTGCCGCGCATGTCCACGGGCGCGACGGACTCCGCGCAACTACGCGCCGCCGGGATTCAGTCGTACGGCTACGGCCCGGGCCGCGGCGTTTGGGATCTGGCGGGCGGTATCCACGGCAAGGATGAGTACCTCTACGTGAAACCGTTTCAGGACTACGTTGAGATTCTTTACGACGACGTCGTTGAGATTGCGGGCGCGAAGTAGATCGGTATTGGGTGGGGCCGCTTACTGCGTGCGCGGCTCGGCTAGTGGTTGAGTGGCGTGTCGACTGGGCTTTAGGAAGAGAACCTGTTATCCCGCTCAGGCATTCGTGAGAGCGCGCTCGACGGCGGTGAACACGATTTCGACTGACAGGTCTTTCATGCACTTGTGGTGGCCTTCAGGACACTCCCGTTGCTGACACGGCCCGCAATCGACCGGGATTTGTAGTTGCGCCTCCCGCTCGTAGTGCGTGTCGCTCCACTCGATGTGCGTCGGACCGAATAGCGCGACGACGGGTATCTCAAAAGCAGCGCCAAAATGCCGCGGGCCGCTGTCCGTGCTAACCAGACAGCGGCTGCGCTTGACGCATGCCTTGCTCAATCCGATCGAGAGGGGTTGTCCGGCCAGGCTGACGACTTTCGGATGCGCGGCCTGCTTGGCGATGCGGAGCGACTGCTCTTCTTCGGAAGGCCCGCAAAGCACCAGGACGGTATGGTCGAATTCCGTCGCGATGCGAGCGGCGAGGGCGGAGCAATACTCCTCCGGCCAGAGCTTCGCGCCACCGAACGCGCCGCTGTTGTTGAAGGTCACGACAGGTTCATCGGCTGCCAGCCGGAGCGAGGCCCACGCGTTGTCGGCCGCGCGCTCGTCTTCTTCGGTGGTTGCTAGTTGCAGGCGCGGTGAGGGATTCTTGCACCCGACGGCCTTCGCGATGTCGAGATAGTAATCGAGCGCCGGTAGCGGCACGAACTTCGTACCGTTCTTGACCGGCTTTAGGCGCTTTGTCAACAGCCATCCGCGCGCGTTGCGCTCATAGCCAGCTCGTTCCCGGACTCGACCTAGGCGTGCCGCGAGAGCTGATCGCAGATCATTCGTTAGGTGGATCGAGAGATCGGCTCGATGACGCCAAAGCCTTCTTACGAGCGCCCTTGCACGCAGCTCCGGATCGGCCGAGTGGGCGTCGTAGTGCCATACCGTATCGAGCCACGGCGTCTCCCGCAGGACGTCCTCGATATGTGGCTTCATGATGCCAATCATTTCGGCGTCCGGCCCGAAGTGGGCGCGCAATGCCCGCAAGGTGGGCGTTGCCATTACGGCGTCACCGACCCAGTTCGGTACGAAGACAACGATTTTGCGTACTGAGCTCAAGACGTCACCGAAGCGGACGTCACGACTTGTGCACGATGCGTCGCGCGGTACTCCTCCAGCGACGTCCGAAGGATATCGCTGAGTATGGTGATCTCCCCCTGGAAGTCTCGAAGAGCTAGGTCAATCATCGCCAACTCATTCTCGCGCGTATGAACTCTCGAATACTCGTTTCTCGTCCGGATCTCATTCGGGTATCGTCCGGCCGGATGCATGAATAGATCCATGCCGCCGATCGTGATGCGCTCCGGCTGGAGGGCCGCCGCAGTAATGATCATCAACGTGCCGTTGCTTGGGCGTACGGTCCAGGGACGGGCCTGCATGACACCCGGAAGCCGAGTCATCGTGACGTATTCGATGCGCCGAGGTCCGCGGTGCGTCAGCCTGCGCAGCAGCAAGCGGTGCTCAAGGAACTCGTTCCAGATGCCAAACAAACAGTTCGACAGGTTGTGCACGGTTGCGAAGTCTCCGACGAAGACCATGTCAGGTTCCGCAAGGAAGCCGCGCCCGCGCCAGCGCCAATTCACGCGCATCAGGCAATCGTGATCCACTTGGGCCAAGCGCGGATCTTCACACGAGGGCCCGTTGCCTAGGCGCAAGATGGACTGCGGTCTCCGCAGGCGCTCACGCAGCCCGTCCCAATCTTCAATGCGGCGCTTCGCGAACCAAGGAGCAATTGCTTTCCAAACCGGGCCATCAGAAACACCGTCACGTAACGTGGGTACGCGCCAAGTGGGACCCTCTGGCCCGGCAGCTATTGCCGCGGGAAGAAATGGTTTGAGGAACTGGACTGTTCGCTGGGCCGCTCCGAGGTGGGGCCTTTGGCAGGGGTGGATTGTGGCGGGGACGCCCGCCGTCCGTTGTGCGCCAAACGCATCGTACAATGCCGAGCCGAGTCCCGAATCCTCCACGGAGATCACCCACGGGTTCTCATTGGACGCGAGGTCTCCGAAGGCCAATGCCAAATGCGTCCTCCCCACAACGACGGTACAGCCGGCACCCAGCGCCGTTGCTAGGGAAGCCCGATCCAACGTTTGTGAGAATGTCCCTCCGGCGACAGCGACATCGGCGGCTCGGAATAGCGCTGGAAGCTCTCCCGGTACTTCAGCGATCAGCACCTCCCATGCCTGCTCACGCGTGGTCTGCTTCGGATCGGTTCGGCGAAGTGTTCGCCAGCCACGTTCCTGTGATCCATCGAGAAAGGTCGTTGAATGCCCGAACTCGGCGGGTTCGACAACGAGACGGGCCGACGGCTCTCGTTGCCGGAGAAGGGCGAACGCATCCAACAGCAAGCCGAGATCATCATTCGGAACCGGCCCCGCGACCACAAGTGGTGTCGAGTCGCCCACTCCCAGGAGCTGCCTCACCTTCGCGCGGGGAACCTGTTGTGAGGGCCTGCCGGGTTCGAAATCCAGCGACCCCGTGACGGTGATGTCTTTGGAGGGGATACCTAGGTCTAGGAGTCCCTGGGCGGCCGCATCATCTTTGGCGCAGAAGCGGATCGGAGAGTCGCCTTGCCGTGCCCTCTCAATCAGTAGCTGATTGATCTCATCAGTGGATCCGACGTTGATTGCCACGATGGATAAGCCCGCTTTGAGCGTGTGCCGCAACGATCCCGCGGCGAGGGTCCGTCCCCCATCCAGCAGGATGAGCAGACGTGGGTTTGCGATGCGGAAGAAGCGCCGGATCACGGGTTTGAAATCAATCGGCGGCGCGCTCGCTTGGTCATTCGGAAAGCATGCCTTCAAGTAGCGCATGGTGTCCGGGTTGCCAGAGGAGAACAGCAAGCAAAGGTCAGCACGACCTTCCGCCAGGACTTGGAACATGCGGCGCGCGGCGTCGAACTGATGTGGGAGCGAGCCGTGAATCCAGACTGAATGTGCCGCCGGGATGAGTGAACCCGACGCCCTGCGCGCAAGGTGGCGTAGATCATCCGCGTTCACTCGTTTGGCCCTAGGGCGTGCCACATGCTTGCGAAGCCGTGGAATAGACACGGTCGACGCTTCGCGACACGTCGGATCATGCTAGCACGGGTTCGGGAACATTTCCTGTGGCGCAACGGATCGTTCAGGTCGATGGAGCTTGTCAGCCCGGAGTGGGATACTACGACGAGCATACTCGGTAACGTTGATACTAAGGAAAGTGTCTATTCAATATGAAAACTGCAACTCTAGCCCTACTGCTACTATCCGCCGCAACGCTGTGGGGGCAGGTCGACACCATCATTCCGATCCACCCGCCGGAGGTAACGGCCCAGGGCAAGACCGCCGACATGGCGTCGCCAAAGGTCTTTACCCTCGCGGGCGATGACTTGGTTCCTCAGATCGCCAACGGCGAACTCGGCGGTGGCCAAATCTTCTTCACTGAATGGCGCATGCAGAACATTACCGACCAAGAGGCGGAGGTCGACATCTCCTATTTCGATAGTGACGGCGATCCTTTGTCTCTTCCGTCGCTCGACAATGATGGGCAGGTCCGCAACTACATCGGGATACTGACCCTCGTTGCGGGTCGCGGCATACAGTATGGGGGCACTTGGCCGATTGGCGCTCCCGTTCAGGTCGGGTACGCTCGTGTCATCAGTGATCCACCGGGCGCCGTTGTGGTGACCGCGCTCTACAACAATCTGGTTCCCGGTGTGCCCTTGTTTCAAGCTGCCATTCCAATGACAACCCGGAACCACAATCGTTTCTTCGTGCCTTACGGGAACCTCGGAGGACAGCGTTCCTCGGTTGCTGTTGTCTCGCTGACCGCTCAGACCATCACGGTGAATGCGCGAAACCCCCAAGGGCAGATCGAATGCACCTTTTCGCGCGCGATGACGGCCGGGTCGCACTATCCCTTCATCGTTCAAAGCGAACTGCCCTGCGCCGTGGAGAATGAGGGCGTTATTGAGATCGCAGGACCCGAGCCGACGCTTGGAGGCGTCGGCTTCACCGCACAGCCGGCGGATGGAAACCCGGGCACGGGTGCGTTTACCACGCTGCAGGTTGCTGGCCCGACGCCCTAGCGCGGAAAGCCAATCAATCGTCGAGAAGCTGCTTCAGCGTCTTGACTAGGTCGGTGCGGGCGATCTCTTGCTGTCCGAAGCGCCCGGCCTTCCACTCCTCGTGTGAGCTAACCTCGGCTGCTTTGGCGCGGCCGACCAGCATTTCTTTCACGGTGACGACGCCGCGCTCGGCTTCGTCCGACCCCATGATCACGACGTAGGGGATGTCGAGGCGATCGGCGCGTTGGATCTGTTTGCCGAGACGCTTCGGTTTGCCGACGTGGATCTCGGTTCGGATGCCGGCGCGTCGCAGTTCGTAAGTGACCTTCAGGTACTCGCCCATCAGGCTCTTGTCCATGGCGGTCACGAGCACTTGTGAGGTGGTCTTGGGCTGCTCGATGCGGTCAAGCTCAACGAGAGCGGCGAGCAGTCGATCGACGCCGATCGACGCGCCTGTTGCGGGGATGCTCCGGCCGGTAAAGCGTTTGACAAGGTCGTCGTAGCGTCCTCCGGCGAAAATCGAACCAAACTGCGGCGCGTCGAGCAGCATCGCTTCAAAAACCGGACCTGTGTAATAGGCGAGTCCGCGCGCAATGCTCAGATCGACCATGACGCGGTCGCTGCCGTAGCCGAGCGCTTCGAGGTGCGATGAGATCCGTTCGATCACATCGATCTCTTCGTCAGCATTTTCGACACTGCCGAACAGCGCTCGAACCTGCTTGAGCGTTTCACTTCGGCTGTCGGCTTTGATCGCGAGAAAGCGTTCGATCTTCTCAACGGAATCGACGGAAAGCCCAAGCCCGCGAATGGGTGCGCCGGATTCATCCGTGTACCCGGCCGTGAGTTCAAGCTTCACCTTGTCGAGGCCGATCTTGTCGAGCTTATCCAGAACGCGGAATACATCGGGGCCGCCGCTCTGGGGGATTTCAGCGTAGTCGAGCAGAAGATTGAGAATCTTGCGGCTCGAAAACCGGACGAGGTAGGGGCCGACCTCAAGAGCGTCGAGCGTGTCACACATCGCCGCCAGAATCTCAGTATCCGCGACATCGGAGTCGGCGCCGACGGAGTCGATATCGAACTGCGTGAACTGCCGGTAGCGCCCTGGCTCGGGCTTATCGGCGCGCCACACGGGCGACACCTGATAACGCCGAAACGGGAACACAAGGTCTGGGTACTGCGAGACGACACGTGACAGCGGCACCGTCAGGTCGAATCGCAAGCCGAGCTCTTCACCTTCGGGGTTGGTCGCTTGAAAGATCTGCCCCTGTGCCTCGGCTCCGGCCGAACCCGACAGCACGTCGAGGTATTCGACGGCCGGTGTATCGAGAGGCGAGAATCCATACAACTCATAAACGCCGCGGATCGTGTCGATCATCCGCTGGCGGGCCAGCATGGACTCGGGGAGAAGATCGCGCAATCCGCGCGATAAACGTGGTTCAACCATTTGTCTAGGGGGTGGAGTCAGCCCGTGTGGGAGCGGCCTATTCGCCTCAGGTTAGCATCATCACCTTGAAGTCTTCCTGCGCCTTTTAATATAAATATTACACGGTAACTGTTCAATAGCGGCGGTCGTCTATGTTATCTTCGAACCGGCGCGATTCTGACCCAGCCCGATCGCCGCTCAGCACGAAACACCTCAAGGAGAAAACCATGTCCACGCTTGGCCTGCGCTTGATCATGCTTCTTGCACTCGTTACGTCCGTGGGGTTCACCGCGGATTTCTGGACCGAACGCGACTTCCTTCAATGGAATGAAAAGGAAGTGCGTAAGATGCTCAGCAACTCACCGTGGTCACGCACGGTGGTGCAGACGATGGGTGGCGGTATGGGACGAGGTGGTGGAGGGGGTGGCCGTGGTGGTGGAGGTGGCGGCTTTCCTGGTGGGGGCGGGGGAGGTGCCGGCGGCGGCGGAGGTGGCGGAACGCAGACGCCTGGCGGCTACGGTGGGGGCTACGGCGCGCCCGGTGGGGGTGGGCCGAGCATGCAACGCAATTTCATCATCCGCTGGATGAGCGCCCTGCCCGTTAAGCAAGCGCTCGCCAAAGCCAAGTACGGCGAAGAGGCGGGCACGGCGGAGGAAGGTCAGAAGTTCATTGGTCGCACGGAGACTCACTATGTCGTCGCCGTAAGCGGCTTCCCGGCCCGCATGGCTCAGGTCGCCCAGCGCGAACCCGATCGCCTGAAGCAGGGCGCGTTCCTGAAACGGAAAGGCAAGGGGAATATCTTGCCGGAGGAGGTCCAGGTGCGCAGCGGTGAACAGGAAGCGGAAGTGTTTCTAATGTTTCCTCGGACCGATGCCATTACGCTGGATGACAAGGACGTCGAGCTTGAGATGGCGATGGGGCCGATGACTGTCAAACGCAAATTCAAACTGAAAGACATGGTGTACGACGACAAGCTTGAGCTCTAGCCTTGTGACACAGAGCCAGCCCGGATTCACTATGACGCTCTTGCGATGCGGACTGTTGGCGATCCTACCGTGGTGCGGAATCGCTGCCCTCATAATGCCCGGTGAAGTACGGGCGCAAGACACAAGCTCGGAGTATCAGCAGACGGGTGTTGAGGCCCATCTGCCTGTCTTTGCGGATCGGTTGAAGGCGCGGCTGACGCATCCGCTCTCGTGGACTTCAGGCCAATACGCCGATTTCACCCAGTGGAAGGGGCTTGCTCGTACGAAGGTTCGCGAATCGTTCCTGTTGCCGCCCCCGCCGGCCCCATTTGATCCGGTTGTGATCGCCGAAGAAGACCGTGGGTCATACGTGGCGCGAAAGGTGGTGCTAAACATCTCCGCCGACAGCCGGGTGCTGGGGTACCTACTCGTCCCAAAGGGCGAAGGCCCGTTTCCCGGCGCGCTGCTGCTTCACGACCACGGCGCGAAGTTTGACATCGGCAAAGAGAAGGTCGTTCGTCCATTCGGCGAGTCGGCTGAGCGCATGGTGTCCTCCCGCAAATGGATCGAGCGCTCCTACGGCGGACGTTATATCGGGGACGAACTCGCGCGGCGGGGCTATCTGTGCTTCGTTACCGATGCCCTGAACTGGGGAGATCGTGGCGGGGCGGGTTACGACGGGCAGGCACAACTCAATACCAACTTGATGCATATGGGCATGTCGTTGGCGGGCATCATCGCGCATGAGGATCTGCGTGCCTCTGGGTTCCTGGCTGATCAGCCCGCGGTGGATCGCTCGCGGATCGTAGCCGTCGGCTTATCGATGGGCTCGTTTCGCACTTGGCAGGTCGCCGCGCTGTCCGACCACATAACAGCCGGCATGGCGATCTGCTGGATGACAACGGTCGCGGCACAGATGGCTCCGGGGATCAATAGCACGAAGTCGGTCTCCGCGGCCACGATGATTCACCCCGGGCTGTTCTGGCACCTCGACTACCCGGATATCGCGAGCATCGCCTGCCCCAAGCCGATGCTTTTCTACAACGGGCTTCAGGATGGCCTTTTCGCTATCCCATCCGTGAATGCGGCGTACGGGAAGATGCGCGCCGTCTGGCGATCACAGGGCGCGGAAGATCGGCTGGAGACGAGGCTTTGGGATGTCCCTCACCAGTTCAACCGCGCCATGCAAGAAGAGGCGTTCGCCTGGTTGGACCGTCAGTTCAAGCGCTGACGTGTCCCATCGACTGCTCGGCCGAGGGTCCTCGCTTGCGGTGGAGATGGGTGCTTCGCTACGCTTGCCGGTCAGGAACCCATGCACAAACTTCTCTTCTCATCATTGATCGCTCTCTCGTTGTTGGCCGCGAATGTTGCGGGTCAGGGCGGCGAGTACTCCACTATCAAACTCCGCAGCAACTACGCGTCGAGCTACTATCTAGCTCACATGCCGAACCCCACGCCGTGGGCCCCGGCCTGGTCGCCCGACGGCAAGTCGATCGCCGTATCGATGTTCGGCTCGATTTGGAAAGTCGAGGTCGCGACAGGTATTGCTACTGAGCTGACGCACAACGCAAAGTATCATTCCAATCCCGATTGGTCGCCCGACGGCAGGTGGATCATCTACACAGCGGATGACGATGCCCGCAGCATCCAACTCGAGATTCTCAACGTCGAGACCGGCCGCTCCCACGCGCTCACCCACGACGGACATGTCTACATGGACCCGATCTTCTCGCCCGACGGCCAACGCGTCGCCTACAGCGGCACCAATCCGAGCGGAAACTTCAACCTCTTCACGAGAACCATCCAGAACGGCGATTGGACAGGGCAGCCCGTCGCGCTGAGCAGCGACAACAAGTTCCACAACAGCCGACTCTACTTTGGGGAGTGGGACATCCACATTCAACCAAGCTGGATGCCGGACGGAAAAGAACTGATCGTGATCTCGAACCGCGACGTGCCACTGGGGTCCGGCGATATGTGGCGCATCCCGGCAGACAAGGGCGGTTTCGGCAATCGTACGCGCATCCGCCAGGAGCAGACGCTGTTCCGCTCAAACCCGGATGTATCGCCCGACGGCAAGCGCATCATCTACGCGTCGACGAGCGGCACGGCGGATCAATTC
>Ga0302123_10003623_pt1 | contig 10223 bp, 20 predicted proteins | sample CB21_321_MG_FD_203109 | JGI IMG/M metagenome (GOLD analysis project Ga0302123, IMG submission 203109) | Marine microbial communities from Western Arctic Ocean, Canada - CB21_32.1 | ecosystem: Environmental > Aquatic > Marine > Oceanic | place: Canada: Western Arctic Ocean | collected 2017-09-28 | reverse complement strand
GGCTCGACGACTAGCTTGTTGGGCTTAATCAGTTCTTTCCAATTTCGTTGAATGACCACGTGCGATCAACCTTCCTTGCTCAAGCATGGTGCTTGGCTGTGAGAGCGTGAAACATGCGCAGGGACCGTGTTGGCCCCTGGAAAATACCGTTTCGGGTTAAACCCGCCGCCGCTTGGGTGGCCTGCACCCATTATGAGGAATTCCAGATACGTCACTGATTGACGTAACGGTAAGTCCAACTGCCTGGAGCGCACGCAACGCGGACTCCCGGCCTGATCCCGGCCCTTTTACTTCGATCACCACGGTTTTCACTCCATGTTCCATGGCTTTTTTACCCGCATCTTCGGCCGCCAATTGGGCAGCGTACGGGGTGGATTTTCTTGACCCTTTAAACCCTTGCTGGCCAGCCGACGCCCAACTGATTGCATTCCCCTGGGCGTCGGCAATCGTAATCATCGTATTGTTGAAGGTCGCAAGAACATGGGCGACCCCCGACGTAATATTTTTGCGCCCGCTGCGCTTGACCCGTGCTTCCGTCATTTAAACTTGACCTATTTCTTTTTGCCAGCGATCGCCCGCGCCGGTCCCTTGCGGGTGCGCGCGTTCGTATGTGTCCGTTGGCCGCGCACCGGCAGCTTGCGTCTATGACGCAAGCCCCGATAGCAACCTAAATCCATCAGCCGTTTGATATTCATGGCGACTTCCCGCCGCAGATCGCCTTCGACGGCATAATCGTTGGAAATCAGGTCACGAATCTGCATGACTTCTGCATCCGCCAGCTCGTTTACCCGGCGTTCGGCGGGAACGCCGACCTTGGCGCAGATTTCCACCGCTTTAGTGCGGCCGATGCCAAAAATATAGGTTAAAGCGATAACAACCCGCTTATCCGTCGGGATGTTTACACCAGCGATTCGCGCCATCGCTTAAGCTCCATTAAAAAATTTGCAGAAAACCAGCCTTTTCGGGCCGAAAAAACGTCAAATCTGAACAAAATCTGTTGAAATCCCAGCCCACAGCATCGTGCCGCCGAAGAGCCCTAAAACCGCCTGGAGTATAGAAATTCCGGCTTCCAAGTCAAGGCGTTACGCCGCATCCAACAAGGCCGCTATTTTGTTCACCACATCGTCGGCACTGGCCATTCCATCCACGTTTGTCAGCACACCGCGGTCCCGGTAATAGGGCAGCAAAGGTGCTGTTTGTTCGTCATAGGCTTTTAGCCTGGCCCGCACGGTTTCCGGGTTGTCATCGGACCGGCGTACGAATTCCGTCGGACCGCAATTATCGCATTGGCCGTCGGTTTTAGGCGGGTCAAAGGTTACATGGTACCCGGCCCCGCAATTTTTGCAGGAAATCCGCCCCGAGGTACGTTCCACCATGGCCTCGGGATCCACCACGATCTGGATGATTTGATCCATTTTCATGTGGCGGTCCTCCAACATCGTGTCCAGGGCCTCTGCCTGAGCCACGGTGCGAGGAAATCCGTCCAGGATGAAGCCTTTTTCGCAATCGGGTTGGTCTATGCGATTGGAGATCATGGCCACGATCACCTCGTCCGCCACCAGCTGACCGGCATCCATGGTTTCTTTCAGCTTTGCCCCAAGATCCGACCCGGACGCGACTTCGCTGCGCAGCATGTCGCCCGTGGACAACTGTTTGAAGCCCCGCGCCGACTCCAATCGTTGAGATTGGGTGCCTTTTCCCGCCCCTGGCAGCCCCAGCATGATCAGATTCACCGGCGGTTACCCTTGTTCACCGGCGGTTGCCCTTCAGCTTTGATTTCTTGATCAGCCCTTCGTATTGGTGGGCCAACAAATGGGATTGTATCTGCATCACCGTATCCAACGTCACCGTCACAACGATCAGCAACGATGTGCCGCCAAAATAGAACGGCACCCCGTAGCGCGAGATCAACACCTCGGGCAACAGAGCCACCAACACCAGATATATGGATCCGACGGTGGTCAGGCGGGTCAGTACGAAATCGAGATAATTGGCAGTGTTCTTGCCGGGTCGAATCCCGGGGATGAACCCACCGTATTTTTTTAGATTGTCGGCTGTATCTTCGGGGTTAAATACAACCGAGGTATAGAAATAACAAAAGAACACGATAAGAAGACCGTACAGAGCCAGATACAGCGGCTGACCCCGCCCCAACATGGCAGTGACCGTGGTCATAAAACCCGGGGCGTTGCCCGCGGTAAAGTTGGCGATGGTGATCGGCAACAGCAACAAAGACGAGGCGAAAATCGGAGGGATGACGCCAGCGGTATTGAGCTTCAACGGCAGATGCGAGCTTTCGCCGCCGAAAGTACGCTGGCCCATCTGGCGTTTGGGGTATTGAACCAAAATCCGCCGTTGGGCCCGTTCCACAAACACGATCAAGGTAATGATGGCAACGGCCATCACCAGCAGCAGCAGGATAAAGGTGACGGACAGCGCGCCCGTACGGCCCAATTCCAGGGTGCTGGCCAGGGCCGCGGGCAAATTGGCGACGATTCCAGCCATGATGATCAGGGAAATCCCGTTGCCCACGCCCCGGGCGGTGATCTGTTCACCCAGCCACATCAAGAAGATTGTGCCGCCGGTCAACGTGACCACGGCGGTAAAGCGGAAATAGGCCCCCGGGTCGATCACCGCGCTGCCGGAACCCGCAGACATGTTTTCCAGACCCACGGCAATGGCGTAGCCTTGAATCGTTGCCAACAGCACGGTGCCATAGCGGGTGTATTGGTTGATCTTTTTGCGCCCGGATTCGCCCTCTTTTTTGAGCTGTGCCAAGCGGTCGGACACCGTGGTCATCAGCTGGATGATGATGGAGGCCGAGATGTAGGGCATGATATTGAGGGCGAAAATCGTCATGCGGCTGAGTGCGCCGCCGGCGAACATGTCGAACATGCCCAAGATTCCGCCGCGATTTTGTTCGAAGATTTGTTCCAGTATCTGGGGATCAATACCAGGAATGGGGATGTATGTGCCCAGACGATAGACGATCAGAACAAAAACGGTGAACCACAGGCGCTTTTTTAGCTCCGTCGCCTTGGAAAAGGCGCCGAAATTAATATTCGCGGCTAGTTGTTCGGCGGCGGATGCCATGAGTTATTCCTTTGGAGGTTCGCTTGGCGCAGCGGCACCCCTGGCACCGGCCTTGGCCTTGGCCCTGGACGCCTTTGTCCTGCCCTTTTTCTCCGTCCTCGCCTTGGGCGGCAACACTTTAATGGAGCCACCCGCAGCTTCGATCGCCGTAATGGCTGCCGACGAAGCACCGACAACGTCCAAGGTCAGCTTGGATTTCAAGGCCCCCTTTGCCAGGATCCGAACCCCATCCCAGGGACGGCGGATCACACCGGCTGCTTGCAGTGCTGCGGCATCAACGGTTTTTTTCGCATCCAGCTTCCCGGCGTCCACAGCTTGTTGCAAACGACCCAGGTTCACCACCTGAAACCGTTTTGACGACACATTGTGAAACCCGCGCTTTGGGAGGCGCATGTGGATCGGCATCTGGCCACCTTCAAACGAGCCAATGGCCACACCCGTGCGGGACTTCTGGCCTTTTTGACCGTGGCCGCTGGTTTTGCCAAGACCCGATCCGGGGCCTCGACCAACCCTGCGCCGTGAGGTGGTCGCGCCATGCTTTGTGGCAATTTGATTGAGTTTCATGTGCAAATGATCCGCTTATTCTTCCTACTTGCTTTCTTCGACGCGCACCAAATGCTTGACCTTTTCGGCCATGCCACGCACGGCTGGGGTATCCTCCAGCTCCCGCGTCCGGTGCATTTTGTTTAGGCCCAAGCCAATCAACGTTTGGCGTTGGTCCTTGGGCCGGCCAATGGGGCTGCCCGTTTGGGTCACTTTAATTTTACCTTTTGCCACACGATCGTCCGGCACCTAATCGGCACTGGCCTCCTCTTTTCCGGCTGAACCCGCCGATGCGCCTGATTTGCGCCGACCGCCACCGAGCACCTCGGCCACGGTTTTACCCCGACGCGCGGCGACCGATTTCGGTGACATGGCCTGCTCCAAAGCGGCAAAAGTTGCTTTGACCATATTATAAGGGTTGGAAGTCCCAAGTGATTTTGCAACCACGTCCTGGATACCTAATGTCTCAAACACTGCCCGCATGGGCCCACCGGCGATAATCCCGGTGCCCGGAGGAGCGGAACGCAACACCACAAAACCGGCGCCATAACGCCCTTGGGAATCATGATGAAGTGTCCGGCCATCGCGCAACGGCACCCGGATCATATTGCGCTTTGCGGATTCGGTTGCCTTACGAATGGCCTCGGGCACCTCCCGCGCTTTGCCGTGGCCTTGGCCAACGCGCCCGTTGCCGTCACCAGCCACCACTAGGGCGGCAAAGCCAAATCGGCGTCCGCCCTTGACCACTTTGGCAACGCGATTTACCGCGACAAGTTTGTCGACGATGTCGCTTTCCTGCCGGTTAAAGGAATTACCTCTGGCCATGGCGCTGTCCTGTTCCTGTCTCTAATTCTAGAATTTAAGGCCGGCTTCGCGGGCGCCGTCTGCCAAAGCCTTGACCCGGCCATGAAAAATGAAACCGCCACGATCAAACACCACTTCGGTGATGCCTTTGGCTTTTGCCCGCTCGGCAATCAGCGCACCAATTTTTGCGGCGGCATCTTTGTTGGCGCCGACCTTCAGGGCTTTACGCATATCGACTTCGAGGGTCGACGCGGAGGCCAGTGTCTCGCCCTTACCGTCATCGATGATCTGAGCATAGATGTGTTCGTTCGAGCGGTGGACCGAAAGGCGCGGCCGACCCCGGCCATGTTCGCGGACCTTGTAGCGCACGCGATCACGGCGGCGCTGAAATCTTTGTTTGCGGGCATCCATTGATCGACCTACTTCTTCTTGCCTTCCTTGCGGAATACTGTCTCGTTCAAATACCTAACACCCTTGCCCTTGAAAGGCTCCGGCGGGCGAAACGCGCGAATTTCAGCGGCGACCTGGCCAACCTGCTGGCGATTGGCGCCAAAAATCTTGACGGTAGTCGGGTTCTCGCAGGTGATTTCGATACCTTCAGGGATCGAGTAGATCACATCGTGGCTAAACCCCAATTGAAGCTGTAAATCGCGCCCCTTGACCGCGGCGCGATAGCCGACACCTTGGATCTCCAGGTTCACTGTGAAGCCTTCGGACACACCCTGAATTAAATTGCTGATCATGGTCCGTTGCATGCCCCACATGGAACGCACGCGCACCGAATCGTTTTGGGGTGTCACCACCACCTGGCCACCCGCCTGGGCCGCCGAGACTTCTTCGACCAGCGTCAGACTGAGCGTGCCATTTTTTCCCTTGACAGAAACGTCCTTGCCGGAAATTTCCACCGTGACGTCATCAGGCACAGGGATTGGTTTTAGACCGATGCGAGACATGGAGGTTCCCTAAATCACATTACACAGGACTTCGCCGCCGACATTGGCCGCGCGCGCCTGTGAATCAGACATCACACCTTGAGGTGTGGAAAGGATTGCGATACCCAAACCGTTGCAAATGTCGGCCAGGTCGGCGATTCCCGAATAAACTCTACGGCCAGGGGTCGAAACCCGCGAAATGGTGCGGATGACCGGCTCGCCATCATGGTATTTCAGCTCGATCCGAATTTGCTCTTTGCCATCTTCCCCGTCTTCGCGGCCATAACCACGGATGTAGCCTTCTTGTTCCAAAACCGCGAGCACGTTGATACGAAATTTGGACAAGGGGCTCACCACAGATCCGGCGCAAACGCGCTGGCCGTTTCGGATACGCGTTAGCATATCCCCAATGGGATCGGTCATCGACATGCAGGCATCTCCTTTCCCATATTCCAGGTTACCAACTTGATTTAACCATGCCGGGGATTTGTCCTTGCGAGGCCAACTCGCGCAAGGCAATGCGCGACATTCTGAATTTTCGATAGTACGCCCTGGGCCGTCCAGAAAGCTCGCAGCGGTTGCAAATACGAGTGGGGGACGAATTGCGGGGCAGCTGAGCGAGTTTCAAGCGCGCTTCAAATCGGGCCTCTTGCGGCTGCCTTTTGTCCCGCGCCAACGCTTTCAGCTTTTCCCGACGATCGGCATAGGCCGCAACCAACCGCCGACGCTTGTTGTTTTTCTCGATCGAGCTCTTTTTTGCCATATCCCTAATTCATCCTAGCTTTGAAACGGCATTCCAAATCCGGTCAACAGCTCCCGGGCTTCATCATCGTTGTTCGCGGTGGTGACGATGGCGACATCAAACCCGCGCACGGTATCCACTTTGTCGTAGTCAACTTCTGGAAACACCAATTGTTCTCTCAAGCCCATGGAATAATTACCTCGGCCGTCGAAGCTGGCCCGCGACACACCGCGGAAATCCCGAACTCGGGGCAGCGCAATCGTGATCAGCCGATCCATAAATTCATACATACGGGTACGGCGCAGGGTGACTTTAACGCCAATCGCCATGCCTTCGCGCAATTTGAAGGCAGCGATGGACTTGCGGGCTTTTACCACCATTGGCTTTTGCCCGGAAATGGCAGTGAGATCGTTCACCGCACCTTCAATGTGTTTGCGATCAGCAACCGCTTCGCCAACACCCATGTTGAGGATCACCTTGTCCAAACGGGCGATCGCCATTGGGTTGGAATGGGCAAATTTTTCGCGCAGCTTTGGTTTGATTTCAGCGTTGTACAAAGTCAAAAAGCGAGGAGTCATTTTATCCATCCACCACTTCGCCGGAACGCTTGGCGACGCGGACTTTGCTACCATCCTTCAAGATCTTGAAGCCAAGCTTGGTGGCGCCGCCTTCCTTGGGGTCGACAAAAGCAACATTAGAAATATGGACGGGCGCTTCCTTTTCCAGGACGCCGCCGGCGGTAACCTGGGACGGGCGGGTGTGGCGCTTGACCATATTGACGCCCTGGACCAACACGCGGCCTTCCTTGCGCAACACTTTCAAAACAGCGCCCTGCTTGCCCTTTTCCCGACCGGTATTCACCAAGACGGTATCGCCTTTTTTGATCCGGACTTTTGGGGTTTTAGAAATTGCCATTAAAATAAACCAGTTACAGAACTTCGGGTGCGAGTGAGACTATTTTCATGTGCTTCTTTGCCCGCAATTCACGGGTCACCGGGCCAAAAATACGGGTGCCAATCGGCTCACCTGTCGGCGTAATCAAGACAGCGGCGTTGCGATCAAACCGAATGGCGCTGCCGTCAGACCGGCGCACTTCTTTCGCCGTGCGCACGATGACAGCGCGCAGCACTTCACCCTTTTTGACCTTGCCCCGGGGAATTGCTTCTTTCACCGTCACAACGATGGTATCGCCGACCGACGCGGTTTTGCGTTTCGAGCCGCCCAGCACCTTGATGCACTGCACCCGGCGCGCACCCGAATTATCGGCGACCTCTAGAGTTGTCTCTGGATGAATCATCGCTTTGTACCTGCACCCTGCCTAATCGGCCCGGGCAATAACTTCCCAAGTTTTTAGTTTCGATATTGGCTTGCATTCACGAATGCGCACCTTGTCACCGACCTTGTATTCGTTCGCTGCATCGTGGGCGTGAAACTTTTTGCGGCGGCGAATGTACTTTTTGTACAGCGGATGCTGCACCCGGCGTTCAACCTCGACCACCACTGTTTTGTCCGGCCGATCGCTGACCACAAATCCTTGAATTACCCGCCCAGTCAAATCGTCTCTCCTACTTCTTCGCCGCGGCGTCTGCCGTGGCCTTGCCTTGGACCGTTTTGATGCGGGCGATGTCACGACGCACCTGGCGAATTCTGGCTGTGTTTTCCAATTGGCCCGAGGCCGCCTGGAATCGCAGATTGAGAGCCTCCTTGCGCAATTGCAGGAGCTCTCCCGTCATTTCGTCGGGCGTCTTGCCCTTTAGGTCTTCGGCTTTCATCGCCTTCTCTTGTTGTCCCTCTGCCTTAAGCCGCGCGCGCGCGCACGACCACAGTGGTCTGGACCGGCAACTTTGCGGCACCTCGGGCAAAAGCTTCTTCGGCCATACCCAAGGGCACACCGTCCAATTCAAACATCACCCGGCCAGGCTTTACCCGGCACATCCAATATTCGGGCGTGCCCTTACCCTTACCCATGCGCACTTCGGTCGGCTTGGCGCTGACCGGCACGTCGGGGAAAATTCTGATCCACATGCGCCCGGTCCGTTTGATGTGCCGGGTGATGGCGCGACGGCACGCCTCGATCTGGCGTGCGGTGACCCGGCCGGCGGTGGTCGCCTTCAGGCCATAGGACCCGAAATTCAAACGATAGCCACCTTTGGCCACTCCATGAATTCGGCCCTTGTGGGCCTTGCGATACTTTGTGCGTTTTGGCTGTAGCATTCCCGGCGACCTCTAGCGCTGAACCTGTTGCTCGGCGCGGCGATTGTCCTGAGCCATTGGATCATGGGCCATGATCTCGCCGCGGAAAACCCAAACCTTTACGCCGCAGGTGCCATAGGCCGTATCGGCTCGGGCAGTCCCGTAATCAATATCCGCGCGCAGGGTGTGCAAAGGAACCCGGCCTTCGCGGTACCATTCCGTACGGGCGATTTCTGCGCCGCCCAGCCGACCGCTGCAGCTAATACGAATGCCTTCGGCGCCCAGACGCATGGCCGACTGAACCGACCGCTTCATGGCCCGGCGGAACGCCACCCGGCGGACCAACTGTTGGGCAATGTTTTCGGCCACCAGCTTGGCATCAATTTCGGGTTTACGAATTTCAACAATGTTCAAATGCACTTCGCCGCCGGTACGCTTGGACAATTCAGAACGCAGGCGATCAATGTCGGCGCCTTTTTTGCCGATGACCACACCCGGACGCGCCGTGTGAATGGTGATCCGCGCCTTTTTCGCCGGGCGTTCTATGACGATCTTGCTGATCCCCGCTTGTTCCAGCTCTTTTTCAAGGTGCGCGCGAATCCCCAAATCCTCGTGCAGGATTTTAGAATATTCCGCCCCGTCCGCGTACCACCGTGAATCCCACGTACGATTGACGCCAACGCGCAGGCCGATCGGATTTACTTTTTGACCCATCCCACTTTTCCCTTAATCCACTTGCGCGCGTTCGCGCACGACAATGCGTAGGCGGCTAAATGGTTTCTGGATCGACGCTCCGCGACCCCGAGCCCGTGCCCGGAACCGGCGCAGCACCATGGACCGGCCAACACTGGCTTCGGCCACATACAGGCGATCCACATCCAACTGATGATTGTTTTCAGCATTAGCGATCGCCGACTGAAGAACCTTTTTCACGTCATTCGAAACCCGACGTTTTGAAAATGTCAGGGTCGCCAGGGCGCCATTTACATCCAACCCACGTATAGATTGGGCCACCAAGTTCAGTTTTTGCGCGCCCACACGAATGCGTCTGGCCACTGCCAGTGCTTCGTTTTCGGCCACCCGCCGAGGATTTGCTGCCTTGCCCATCGCCCTTAAGCCCTTTTCGCCCGTCGATCAGCCGCATGGCCGAGGAACGTGCGGGTGGGAGAAAATTCGCCGAACTTATGCCCGACCATGCTTTCGGTCACTAGCACCGGAATAAATTTGCGGCCATTGTAAACGCCAAACGTCAGCCCCACGAATTGCGGCAAAATGGTCGAACGCCTGGACCAAATTTTGATGACTTCTTTGCGGCCTGATTTCTGGGACTCATCTGCCTTTTTTAGCAGATAGCCATCCACGAAGGGGCCTTTCCAAACTGATCTGGACATGCCCTACCTCTTTTTGTACCGCCGGCGCATGATCAGCCGGTCGGTCCGTTTGTTGCTGCGTGTGCGCTTGCCCTTGGTGGGCTTACCCCAAGGCGTCGCCGGATGCCGACCACCAGACGTCCGGCCTTCGCCGCCACCATGTGGATGGTCAACCGGATTCATGGCAACGCCACGCACTTGTGGACGTTTGCCCAGCCAGCGTTTGCGGCCCGCCTTGCCAAGGTTGATGTTCTTTTGATCGGGGTTTGACACCGCGCCGATCGTGGCCATGCATTCGGCCCGAATGATACGCTGCTCCCCTGACCCCAATTTCAGCAGGGCATAGCCGGAGTCTTTGCCCACCAGCTGGGCGTAGGTTCCAGCCGAGCGCGCGATCTGCCCGCCCTTGCCCACTTTCATTTCGATATTGTGGATCACGGTACCCACAGGGATGTTGCGCATGGGCATTGCATTGCCCGGCTGCACATCCACTTTGTCTCCGGCCACCACGGTGTTGCCTGGTCCCACACGTTGAGGCGCCAAAAT
>Ga0302123_10003617_pt1 | contig 10239 bp, 9 predicted proteins | sample CB21_321_MG_FD_203109 | JGI IMG/M metagenome (GOLD analysis project Ga0302123, IMG submission 203109) | Marine microbial communities from Western Arctic Ocean, Canada - CB21_32.1 | ecosystem: Environmental > Aquatic > Marine > Oceanic | place: Canada: Western Arctic Ocean | collected 2017-09-28 | reverse complement strand
TGCTGCCGTTTCTGGCTGTTCGCCGGCCCCCAATGCTATTGTTGTTGATGGCATCGACGTCCATGTATTATTTATCGTTCCATATCATGTATCACGATCAGCCGGATTCTGCCAGAGATCATTTGCAGCTCGTTGAATACGTTCCGTTCTATATAGCGTTGTACTACTATCTGTTTAATCGGTTCGCGGGGAAAAAGGAGAGCGTGCCAGCCGACTAGGCGATAGCCACGGGTGCATTGCGCTCAGCCGATCCATTTCCTATGCTTCCTCATTTATGGGGTGTCCGCTATCCCGGCGTGTATGAAACAGTAGTAGTCGACTTCGGGTTTGCAATTATCTCCTAAGCCTTGTCCACGATTTGCCCGATCAGCGTGAGCAGATGCTTTGCTGCATCGGGTCGGGCGTTGGCGTGAAGACTGACGCCGCGTGCCCTGAACGGTTCGGGGTTGTTGAGCCAAGCGGTAAGAGCTGCGGCTAACCTGTCCGCTGATAGCTGCGACTCCTCGATAACGATGGCGCCGCCGATTTCGGTGGAAGTCTGCGCATTGGCCAGTTGATGGCCGTCCGCAGCAGCAGCCAGCGGCACCAGTATCGCAGGTAGCCCGAACAAAGCCAACTCGGCTATCGTCGAGCCGCCAGCCCGGCAAAGACACAGATCCGCGGCTATCAGTAATTTTTCTATGTGCGGCTCGTAGCGCTGAAGGCGCACGACAAAACCAGCCTCGCGGTAGCTGCGTTCGAGACCTTCGTTATTGTCGTGACCGGTCAGGTGAATAATTTGTAGTCGCCCTGCGTCTGATCGCAACGTCCGGATTGTTTCCGGTACGATATCGTTGATCACTCGTGCGCCCTGACTCCCGCCAAATATCAGCAACGTCAATTTCTCAGGATCAAGCCCCAGCTCTGTCAGTATCGCAGGGCGCATATCCGCCTTTCGGCTTGCTGCCAGCAATTCCTGACGAACCGGCATGCCGACCATCTCTACGCCGCAGCGAATCCCCTCCGGATTCCGCAGTGGGTACGACAGTGCGAGGACCCGCGCCATGGAACTCAAGATGCGATTGGCGCGTCCGGCGACAGCATTGCCGTCGTGCAGGATCAGGGGCGTACGACTAAGCCACGCGGCGATCCCGACCGCGACGCTGGTATAGCCGCCCATCCCCAGAACTGCATCGACTCTGTGTCGTCGCAACAGTGCCCAGGCGCGCACCGTGGCGATGGCCAATTTCAGTATGACAACGGGTGTGTCCAGCCTGCTGCGCGGTGCGCGTACTGCGGGTGCAGCAACGGCTTCTACATGGGCATCACGCGCTGCGCGGCGGAAGCTTTCCTGGCCGTGACCGCCAACGAACATGATGGCGCTGCCGCCACTTTCGTTGCATGCGCACGCAACGGTCAAGCCGGGGTAGAAGTGCCCCCCCGTACCGCCACAGGCGATAGCCAGACGCAGAGAGCTTAAGGATGAGGGTGTTGGGCTGCTGATAGTGAAACCGTTCGGTATGGAACATGTGCGTTATGATTAGAATCAAACATCCGCCACAGAAGAATTTGCACCACGTGGAACTCCCGCAGCTCGAGCCTGTCGCAATGTTGTAAACCCTGTACCGTTACTCTATGGTAAAACCAGTGTCCACCCTCCCACACAATACCTGCCGAATATGACCAACGACAGCCTATGCCCGGAATGCGGCGCGTCGCACGGCGAAGATTTCGTGCGTTGCCCCGCCTGCCACGCGTTTTTGGTAGACGCCAGCCCGTGGAAGAGCAATACCGTGCTGTACGCCGTACCGATTGCCCTGCTTTTGTGGCTTGTGTTTATGGGGTTGGCGTACTTTGCGGCTTTGAAAACCGACATCGCGCTCGCCACCGACCCGATCTCGCAAACTATTGTCGGTCTCGCGATCTACGGACTGGTCGTGGTCTTTTTCAAATGGCACGTAACTTCACGACAGACCCAGGCGTTCAAGATCGTCCAGCGATGTTGCACCCGAGCCAGCGCGATCGACGATGTAGCCGTCTCGAACGCTCGGCGGCAACTTGCGGCATCCGGTCGTACGGATGCGTTTAATACGTCTGTAGCCTACAATCGATTACGACTGCTGGGGCAGATCGTAGCGGCCAGGCGATCGAATGCCCACGACGGTCTTCTTGAGGCGATGCGCCAACATGCGGATGCGGATCGGGAGGCGCTCGACAATTCCTTCGCATCGACACAATTTCTGATCTGGCTGCTGCCGACTGCTGGGTTTCTGGGTACGGTGTACGGAATGACGCAGGCGCTGCAGTCTTTCTCCGCCGTCGTTGGTACGACGACCAATGAATTCGGGCTGGCCGGCAGCCTTACGGATACGACCCAAAGCCTGGGCATTGCTTTTCACACAACGCTCGTTGGTTTGGCAACTGTCATTCCCTTGCTCGCGTTCAATACCGCGTTGCGCCGCCGGTCGCAGGCGCTGTTGGAACAGATGGACAAATTTTTCCTGCGCCTCGCCACCTACACAGTGTATGTCGCGGACAGTGTCGAGGCGCCGCAGGCTAACACCCCAGATGTTGTGCCAAAGCCGATACCGGTGCTGTCGGAAGCCGGCTTTGAACGTAATAAAGCGCTGTCCGGCTTGTTTGGCATTGTGCCCGTACCATTGTCGTCGTCTGCAGAATCGACCAGTTTGTCCACCTCGTCACCCCCGGCTCCAGATGAGATCAGCCCGGAGACGTAAACGTTTTTCGACCGGCTTGAGTCTGCCGGCGATGCCATTCCTGTCGATCATGCTGGGCCTGATGAGCGTCATGGCGCTCATCACGCTGCAGACGGCGGTTCAGGAACGGGAACGGCAACTAGAGCAGCACGTTGGTGTCGAGCTCAAGGGCGTCCCGGCCGAGTTCGTACCTCATGAAATGCGTTGCACCGCGGCGGGCATCGACTGGCGAACACTTTCTGGTGTTCCCAAAACGACGTCCCACGCCGGTGTGCAAACTCTTTTCAACGATATCTTGCGTGGTGATCAGCCGACCGGCAGCGGTAAACTGCTGCTCGACTATCTTCATTCAATCGTTTTGCAGAATCGACATCTGAGTTTTTCGAACCGTCAGAATTCTGTAATTATCTGGGTGGAACCCGAAGCGATTGTGATCGCGGAAGTCGTCAGTTACATCATCGAATACAATGATTGGCCGCTGCGTGTCGGCATGCTGCCGATCCGCAAAGATGAGGTCATTCGCTATGACGCAACACACAGATGAAATTGACCTGAGCGCGCTGGTCGACATAATTTCAAACGTCGCCGGTATGATGATCTTGATGGCGTGTATGGCTATCGTCGTCCGCGCCATGCACAAGGACGACGCAACGCAAGCGGCTGCTACCACGATCAAACCGATTTCTTATCCGATGTCGTACATTTCGGAGAAGCGGTCTATGACGCTATGCCTCAAGTACAATCGCATGTTCCAATTGCCGGAGAAAGAAGCGCTCATAGCGATATCCGAACGTACCCGAAAGGGTGAAGCCGTGGAGCAGATTGTGATCAACAAAGACGGTGTTGAGGCCCGTGTCGAAATGGTTCCGACCTTTACAGGCCTGCGTTTTTCGTACGTACTGCGTGCCGACGGCGGCATGGATATGTCCAACAAAGGCAAGGTCGCGGCGGCGGTTCTGGACATCATGAAAGTGTATCCGCCGGATCGTTTTTTTTATGATATCCACACGTGGCCAGAGTGCTTCGATGATTTCCGTGAATTGCGGGAATTCATTCATGACCAGGGCGGCGAAGTCGGGTGGCGTGCGCACTACCAGTATGATGCGGTCGACATTAGTTACTCTGTCGGCGAGTACAGCGAATACCTGAGTTCGATCAAGGCCCAGTAACCCCCGACGTTTTAATGATCTTCTGGATTATCCTGACAATCTCCGGCGTGTGGCTGATCGCCATCATTCATCGCTTTATAGCGGACACACACGATCGCCCGTCGCAGGAACAAGGCGGCGGCCGCGAGTACATGTTCCGGTTTCTCGTAGTGGCGGCCTGTGTGCTGGCTTTGCTGCTGGGGTATGCCTGGTACGAACATCCCAGAACTCCGGATGACAACGATCTTATTTTTAAGACCGGAACAGTCCCAGAAGAGGAGTTGTCGTTCTGGCAGCGCTTGCTGCAGTCGACTCGCCGTATAGAAGAAGCGCCGGAGCCGGTCGATGTCGTCGATGTCGTCAACACCCAAGCCGTATACTCGTACGGCATCAACGGCATGAAGATGTCCCAGGACCAACTATCGTTGCGCGAGACCGCCATCGCCGAATACATAATGCTGGAACGTTCCGACGCGGAAGAAGCCGAGTCCTGGCGGGTCGTTAAGAACGCGTTTGCTAAGCCGCGCTACGAGAACTACGAAGAGCGGCGTTTCCTCTGCGATGTCCTGCGCATGCGATATTTCGAGAGCGAAGACCCGAAGTTACTCGAGAAATACCGGGAAACCGCGGCGTTCCTCGCCGAGCATTCGCTCAACAATTTCGAAGATCACTATAATCTGGGGCTGGCAAACCTCCTCGATGGCAAACCTAAGGAGGCTTTACCCGTCATCAGCTATGCGTACGAAATCTGGCCGGTACGGGGGCGCATGAAAGGCAACGTGTACTTTGTTATGATGTGTACGTATGCTGTGCTCGGATACGAAACCGAGGCCTATGGCTTGCTGGAGAACTTCTCGAACGGCTATCCGGATTGGGTATACATCGAGAATTATATGCCGGACGTCGATAACCTCGAAGCTATCTACCCCGATGCGGCCTTGCTCACCGTCATGCGCGGACGGATGCATCAGGCCGTCTACAACTATCGCGCCGCCCGCGAAGCATATCGGACGGCATTGGACGCTAACCGCTTGTCCACGTTCATGTCACGTGTAGTCGAAATCTGGTTTGATGAGACAGATCCTCAAAAGTGCATGCCTGTTGCATATACGGGAAGCGTGCCCGGGGTGTCGCCATGATGACGATACTTCTGTGCGCCTGGTCAGCCCTCGTCATATTCCTCTGTCTGGTCCGGATGAAATTCTACTGGACGCGACCGCAGTGGCAGCTCCTGCTGTATTTCGCCGGGGCCGGCGTTGCATCGACAATGCCCTCTCTTATCTGCAACCTGTTCTTGAGCGAAAAGACGCAATTCTGGGCGTTCGATCCGGATAGATTCAACAGCTTCATGGGCTTCTGGATCGGTGCTGGAATGGGTGAGGAATTCTGGAAATTCGCCTGTGGGCTCCTCGTCGTCGTCGCCATCCGCAGAGACCTCGGCGACGCCAACCGCGTACTCGGATTCGTCATCGTCGGTATCATGTTCGGGACGATCGAAAATATCGTGACCTATTCCGGGCTCAACACACAGACGCTGATTCTTCGTGGCTTCGTGTCGGTGCCGATTCATGCAGCGATGGGGGTGATTCACGGTCTCGCGGTAAACCGCGCCCGTCGCAGGTGTGTCGCATGGCCGTTGTTTGCCGGTTACATTCTTGCCGCCGGACTGCATACGTTATGTGACACGTGGAGTCTGTTTCTGCCGACGAGCCTGATCGGGGTCGCGCTGATTTTGTCTATTGCGACTTTGACCCTTGGGAGCGCCTTTGCCTGGCGTCGCATCGCGGAAGTGCCCGGCCTGCAACGCCCCCGCAGAAGAAACGTCTTGTGACTATGATCGACGACCAACACGAGACTACCGAGTCAGCCCCGGAATCAGTGGTGCCGCCCCCGCCGTCGTCGTATGGGTGGCATTTTTGGCGCTGGCCGCGGGTCTCTCAGTTCGTCATCGGTATGCCGATCAGCAAGGAGGAAATGAGTCTGGTCGTGACGATGCTCGACTTTACGAACAATTCCGTAGCTGAAAACACCAAGACGAGATACGGTATTAACTTCGGAACTACCAAGGTCTCGCTCTCGGTGCCGGCCCGGTTGCACTATGCGATCGACCTTTCGGGCGACCGGCCCGTAGCGTTCGAGGTTGATGGCGTCAATAATATCTTTACTGCGGTATTTTTAGATCCCAAATTCAGGCCGTTGAGATTTTCACGAAAGACCGGAGCGAGGTCATCGAGGTCGGCTGCGGTCGCAGTCGGGCATCAGTATGCGCGAAGCGCTGGAGGAGAATATTTACGACGAAATTAGTGCTGTCGGCAAGGCGCCGGATACGATCGCGCACATTCGCGATGAGGCTCGCCTGGTCCTCGCGGACTTCGTCAAGACGTATTTGGACAGCCGCGGCGATAGTGCCGCTGCCGCCGTCATTGAATCGCCTCGCCTCGATCCGATCGACCCGAAACTGGATAAGTAAGAATTGAGCGTTACCCTCATTCCATGACCACTCGCATCCTCATCCTGTTCGTTGCGTGCGCAACTATCGTCTATGGCCAGCAGCCAGCCCCGCCTGCTGCGAATGAAGACAATGGTGCCGCTCAGGCCCGGGCTAATCTTGCCGAAGTCCGTACCAAAGGGGACTTAGCCTTTGCGGCAGGCCTGTTCGAGCAGGCGCAACACTTCTATCAGGAATACTGGATGGAAGCGTACAATCAAGACCTCCTCATCGACGCCACCGAACGCCTTGTCAAGACCCTGATTCGCCGGAACAAAATCAACGACGCGATGACTGTGCTCAATGGCGTGACCTCACGTGTTCCCGATTTCGCTGCCGCCACAGAGCCACAGGCTTTGACGAGTCGCAACCGTGATACTGTCAAGTTCTGGCGGGCCCGCGTTCTGTTATTGACCGGAAAACATGAAAAGGCACTGCCGTTGTTCGAGCAAATCGCCAGGAATGTTCGGCAGGACCGGTTGCCGGATCTTTATATAGGCATCGCTGAGTGCCAGGTCCGAATTGCGGAGGTCAAGACCCAAAGCAACGACCCCGAGTCCGAGCTCCATTGGCTCGCTGCCGAACGGGCCCTGCTGCGGGTTGTGGAAGAGGCGGTTGATCCCAGCGACAAGCGCAACGCTAGATTCGCACTTGTCCGGGTCTATTTGCGCCAGGGGCAATACGATGCTGCCGACACGATTATTTTCCAGGAATTCCCGGATGCCGAGGGCAAGCACCGCAACAAGCTCGGAATGTACAAGATCGCTATACTTCTGGCCCGCGACGAGGTCGACAAAGCGTATCAGTTCTATCGCACATCAATGATTGCATCGCCCACGTACGCCGTCGATGATGAGGATTATCCGTTGCTGCGTCGATTCGGTCATGCCTTGTGGAAGGCAGGGAATCCGGCCGTGGCCGCCCGCGAAATCTACGAGAAAAATATTGTCCTCTATACTGCCCCTGAAAAACGGCAGCAACTCTTGCTCGATGCGGCCGAAGCGTGGGCGGAAGCACGCGTCTTCGATGTCGCGATCGCCCGGTTTCGTGATTTTATCAGCACCTTCCCGGAGGATGCGCGCGAGGTCCACGTGTACTACCGCATGGGGCAAATTTATGAAATCATAAAGGATCCGCAGGCGATCGCGACGTTCAAAATCGTCTATGATTGGAAAGACGCTGAACCGGAGCTGCGGTATCAGGCGGCGGAGCGAATCGCACGCCTCTACCAGCTGGCGAAGCGGTTCGACGAAGTTATCAAAGCATACCTGGCCGCGGCTTCCCTCCCTGTTGCACCGTTGCGCCAGGCACAGGCTGAATTCTATGCCGCTCAGACAAGCTATCAGATGCAGCAGTACAACGAGGCTGCGCTCTACTACGGCAATGTCGCCGACAGCTTTGTCCGGTTCAGTACATCTGAGGATGCTGACCACAAGGTCATCGCTGCCGATGCTGATTTCATCGCACTGGCGGAGGAGGCTCGCTTCAAGCAGGCACAGGCCCACTATGAGCAGAAGCAGTACAAAGTTGCGGCGGTATTTTTTGCGATGTTCCTCCAGGAGTGGCCCGACAGCAAGCGCGCCACGCAGGCCTTGCTGCAGCTTGGTCTGTCACACAATGAGGCACGAAATCCATTCGGCACTGTCAACGCCCTCAAGAAGTTCGCAGACACCTATCCGGCCGATGGAAAGACACCGTACGCCCTTCTCGTTGCCGCCCAGGCCTATCAGGAAATGCCGAGCCCGCGCCCGCAGATGGCGATCAGTCAGCTATCGCGAATTGTTGACGACAAAGAGTTTGGATACGCCTTCTCCAAGGAATACCCGTTCGCATTGTACTGGCGCTGCTACCTGTATCTGGCTAATGGCGAACCGGAAAAAGCCCATGTTGATGGCCGTTTGTTTGTCGTCAATTATGGCAAGTCACATCCCGTGCTCGCGGCGGAGGTCTGTCTCTGGCTGGGGTATCAGGCAGCCTCGGTCGACAATTACGATACGGCAGAGAATTACTTCAACCGTATCATTACCGAATTCCCGAAATCCCCTTCCGCGCCCCGGGCCTTGTATCGAGCCGCTGAGAACTCCTACAAATTGAAGCGCTTCAGAAAAGCCGTTGAATACCTCGATCGCATGCCGGAATATCCGGATGCACCGGATCGAATCAAAGCGAAAGCCTGGTTTCTGCGCGGTGATATCGCCTCCGCGGACGGAAAGTTTGAGGAGGCTACACGCCACTTTGGGGAGTGCGCAAAACTGGAAGTCGACCGCACACCTTTGTATTATGCCTCGGTCGGTCGTCAGGGCGACTGCTATTATTCTCTAGGCGGCCTGCAATCCGAGAGCGGTCACGAAAGCTACAAAAAGGCGCTCGAGCAATACGCCAAGATTATCGACCTTTCCACGCTTCCGGCCGGCCAGGAAAAGGAAACGCTCTCCCGTTCGTTCACCGAGATGGCGACCTATCGCAGTGCGAAGATTCACGAAATTCTCGCCAACGACACAGTCGCGGACGGCGACGTCAATCACCTGGAATTGGCACAACAGTTGTATTTGGATATTTTCTTTGACTACAACCTTGTCGAGATCTCAACGATCCACATGGTGGAATGGTATTATTTTTCGCGTGCCGGCTTCGATCTGGCGAAGCTCTATGTTAAAGGCAATCGCACGCCGGAAGCCATCACTGTTTACGAGCGCATCGGTCGCTCGGAGATTCCGACTGCGCCCGATGCCAGGCAGCGCGCTGCCGAGCTCAAGTTGATTAAGCTCACCGATGTCGATCGCGACCAGCCATAGGCTGCTGGTGAATGGCGCCGACCGGTACTGGCGGTGCTTTCCCGCCGTGAATCACGACCGCGGAGGGTAAGCGCCACGAATGGCCGGCAGGATCGGGCACCGTCTCATGAATTCTCCCGCCCTGACTATTGAGAATCGCGTGTTCTAACTCTATTTTAGGCCGCGCGTATATAATTATACAGTTAACCCGAAGGAACTATCCACATGGCATATTCCAATACCTATGCCGGCGCTCCGCTGTTGGCCGAAGCAAGCGCCCGCGCTACGTTCATTCGCAAGACATACACCCACCTCGGACTCGCTATCCTCGGATTCGTCGGGCTCGAATGCGTTTTTATGAGTATGGTCACGGTCGAACAGATCATGCCGATGTTGGGTGGCTATAACTGGTTGATCGTGCTCGGCGGCTTTGTGCTCGTTGGCTGGGTCGCGCGCAGCTTCGCCCACGCCAGCAACTCATTGGCGATGCAATATCTCGGTCTGTCCCTGTACGTCGTTGCGGAGGCGGTCATTTTTGTGCCGCTGTTGGTGTACGCCGAATATGCCGCCGGTGCTAGCGTCATTGGCGAGGCCGGCATCATCACCCTTGGGTTGTTTGTCGGGCTTACCGCCGTTGTGTTCGTCACGAAGAAGGATTTTTCGTTCCTGCGCAGCATTCTCATGATCGGTGGTTTCGTCGCCATGGGCATGATCGTGTGCTCGATCATCTTCGGATTCCATCTCGGCATTGTGTTTTCCGGCGCCATGGTTTTGCTGGCGGCCGGAGCGATCCTGTACGACACCTCGAAAATTCTACATCATTACGGCCCGCAACAGTATGTCGGCGCTGCCCTCCAGCTGTTCGCTTCCGTTGCCCTGCTGTTCTGGTACGTCTTGCGCATCCTCATTGCTCTACGCGGTGGCGGGCGGCGTTGATAGTTAGGATTCTCGACCTGGATTATTGAAACTCCCGGCTTCCCAGCGAGGTCGGGAGTTTTTTTATGACAGGTTTGACGTTCGCTGCCACCGGTGGTGTCCCGTCTCGCTGCGTTCGGCCCAAGTTTCAGACTTGTAGTTGAAATGCTACTGGCGATCAACTGAACCGCCGCTACGCTACGGCTTATGTGTAGGAG
>Ga0302123_10003615_pt1 | contig 10247 bp, 11 predicted proteins | sample CB21_321_MG_FD_203109 | JGI IMG/M metagenome (GOLD analysis project Ga0302123, IMG submission 203109) | Marine microbial communities from Western Arctic Ocean, Canada - CB21_32.1 | ecosystem: Environmental > Aquatic > Marine > Oceanic | place: Canada: Western Arctic Ocean | collected 2017-09-28 | reverse complement strand
ACAGCTATGCCCTCACCGAAGTGCAGCAGGAAGGCGATCCCCACAGGGAGCATCAGGAAGTAAGCGAACGAGACACCAGCAAGATAGGACAGGAAGATCGCTGGCAGGAACAGGGCCACAAGCCGTTGCTCATGGCGTTTAAGCAACGGACGCACCAGATAGAAAACTGTCCCTACTAGAACAGGGATAGCAAAGACCACACCACCTGTCAGAGACAGCTTGATAGTGGTCGAGAGTATCTCAGTAGGACTGGTGTATATGGGCAGCCCCTGATGAGGGGAGAGCATCCCATCTGCGGGAGCGGTCAGCCACCCAAAAATCGTTACGCGATAAAACCACGTAAGACCAGCCCCAGTGCCGAACGCTAGTAGTGTCCCGAGAAGTCCGAACCGGACTCTACGGGCGAAGCGCATCATTCTTAGACTGCTGCTTTAGCCTTCTTTGCCGCCGCTTCTGCGGCAACCGGAGCGGAGCGACGAGCGCGGTTTGTTGCAGTTCGCCAGAGCCAGCCTCCGCCACCTAGCATAAACACTATCGCTACAACAGCGATTCCGCCTAGTACCCATTCATTCATATCTATTTCTCCTGAATCTTACTTACGTTCACGTTTCGTATTCGTGATGGAGTCTAGTTGATCTTCAATAGCACCGGAACCTCGCTGGAATTTTCGTACCAGTGAGGTGAATTTACCCATGCCTGTCTGCGTTGTAACAGCCGACACTGTACCTACAAAGAAAATGGGACGGATAACACTCATCACGCCACTTGATACTCCGCCTAGAAAGAACTCTAGGATACGGACGACAATGATCCCACCTAGTACGCCCCCGAGAAGAGGGCCAAGCAACCATCCCATAACGTATTACCTCTTCGGTCGGTTCTCTTTGTCTCCGGCGAGAGCGCCAAGGAAACTTTCAACCGCAGCGAAGCCACGGCTTGTGACAGTTGCCACTCCAGCAGCCCGAGCATTGTTCACAATACCTGCAAACCGATCCTTCACATCGTTGAGGGTCATCAAGGAGACTTCCTCTACTTCCTCCTCTACTACCTCCTCTACCTCCTCTACCTCCTCAACTTCCTCCTCGACCGGCTCGGGTGTCTCGTGTAGTTGACTCATTTTACCTTCTTCTTAGTTTGGCAGTCACATACAGGCGTTTCCAAGATCTCTGCTTCTAGTTCATTTACTCTGCGGTTTGCTGCCTCTAGCCGTACTGCCTGTGCAAATACAGGAGTCGAGCTAAGTACAGCATTGATATCATCCATTGTTACTTCAGTCATGTGTTCTCCTGTTCACCCATGATGTTGATGCTTCGTCCCAATCGTAGCTAATGTACTCAGTTGGGGGCGTTTCATCATTCGGGCCTTCGTCACTTGGTAATGCGACAGGAGGCTCCCACCTCCATTTAGATGTATTAAATGTCCACGATGGGTAGGGTTGAGAGTCACGCTCTTCTCGCACCGTTCTGTTCGCCCACGATGTTGAGGCTTCGTCCCAAGTATAGTAAACGTGCCTTCCAGTCCCTGATCTATCCATCCCCTCGTCACTTGGCGCTGCTGCGGGAGCATCCCATTCCCATGTAGAGGTGTTTAGTGTCCATGATGGGTAGGGTTGTTGCTCACGAAAGACATTATTGGCTGAGTCGTAGACCATTCCAATGCCAGCATACCTAAAGCGGATGTTGTCGTTGTAGCTGGTCTGAACCCAGTTGGTATCATCACCAACCAACGCCTTGCAAAAGGCTATGCCTGCTGCCTCGTTAGCAGCATTGTCATCGTCAACTACTGTTACGTTGGTAACAATGTTGGCATCGTCTAGTTGTGCGAAATGTGCCATTACTGAAACTTAATCTTAATAATTACAATGCCTGAACCGCCAGCCCCGCCACTGCCTACGCCACCGCCACCGAGAGCAGCCCCGTTACCTCCGCCGCCGCCGCCGCCGCCGCCGCTATTTGCGGTTCCTGCTGCACCGGTTGTCCCCGGACCGTATAAAGACGCTCCTCCCATGCCACCGCCACCTGCTCCTGCTGCTCCGGTATACCAACTCCACGCAGGTAGATGAAACAGGCTTGACCCACCGCCACCGCCTCCTGCGTAAGTAACTGATGCACCTGTAATTGAGTTTGCGATTCCAGCAGCACCCGCCCCAGCCGTCGCTGCCCCGGACGTTCCGAGAGAGGCGTTAGACCCCGCTGCATTGACTGTCCCTCCACCGCCACCCATCCCATGTTGGTTGGAGCTGTAGGTATTCATACGGCCAGTACCTCCAGCGTATGATCCAGTCCCACCGGCTCCACCAGAGTAAGCTCCACCACCTCCACCACCTCCGTTGTTTCCACCTCCACCAGCACCAGTGTAGGAGCCTCCGTTGTTTCCACCGACTGCTGAAACACTAAAAACGGATGAAGTACTTCCATCACCACCTGAACCACCGCCACCACCAATCACGACAGCATAAGTGGTAGCCGAAAGAGTCCCTGACGTTGCGTTAATAACATCAGCACCACCGCCACCACCCCCAGCGTAGCCCGTTCCATACCCAGCACCTCCGCCGCCGCCGCCGCCTACGATGAGATATTCCACTGTGTTTGCAATACCGATTTCTGTAATCTCAAAGGTTCCATTACTTGTAAACGAATGGATCTTGTAATCACCAGATGTTGCTATCGTACCGCCCGTTGCCGTCGAGAAAGCTGGCGTGTCGGAAGTGCCGTAGAAATCTGCTGCTAACTGAATCTCGCCAGAAGCAGGGGCGTTACCTTTATCGTAGTATTCAGACAGCCCAATAGGGTTAGACCCGCCAAACTCAGTCTGGATGTCACTTAGGGATACCTGCCCTGACCCTGTTATTGGCATTAGGTTCTTACTTCCTCGGCAAGTTCTTTCACCGCTTCAACCAGTAACCCAATAACGCCGTTGTAGTTCAAACTTAGATAGGTTTCATCATCTGTGCCATGTAGTTTCGGGGCTTGGGTTACGAGTTCTGGGTAGAGTGCCTGTACGTCTTGGGCTATCAACCCTACGCTGCTCCCCCGATGTTCTTCCTTGTAGTCAAACGTAACACCATGTAATGCTTTGACCTTAGATAAGGCATCGGAAATCTCTACGATGTTCTTCTTTATATTCCGGTCTGATGCAGTTGTGCTTGAATAGGCGAACACATCAGCGTCGGCATGGAAGTTACCGCCAGCCACAAATCGGAACTCATCGTCAACAGCGTTCACCGACACCTTGATTGCATTGTCAGTTGCAAAGTCGAACTGGTTGTGGGTGTCCCTGCCAATCTTTAGGGCTGCGTTATAGATAGAAGTTACGGTTGTCTGATCAGCAGTTATCGCTATGTCCCCGGCGTTGACCGTCATGCCAGAACCAGCAATTACATTTAATGTTGATGAAGCCCCTAGTGCCGTAGAGCCTCCACCAGTCATTCCTGCCCCAGCGGTGATAGTAACTGCGCTGTTAGCAAGGTAGCCGTTAGCAATAGCAGTACCGTTCCATACACCCGCAGCGATAGTTCCAACAGCATCAATACTGTCCTCGATAGCTTCAGCTACCTCCGCTGCACTTAACCCCTCGACAGCCGTGCCGTTTATCCGTAGGAAATCGTCATCTGCAACGCTGGCTGCAAACTGGGCGACATCATGCTCTGAAATACCTTTAGCAACAGACAACTCTGTGCTTGTGATTTCCAGCCCACCGTCAGCCATCAGGTCAGTAGAGAAAGTTGTACCTGATAAATCAAGACCGTCACCAGCAGAGTAGGTTGTGTCAGAGTCACCAACGTAGGTATTTACGTCAGAGGCAGGAATGGTTTTCATTACCCCGCCGTCATTGACAACAAAACCGTCACCATTAGCCAGTGTGATTGAGCCGCCTACCGATGTGTCACCGTCTAGCAGGTTTAGCTCACCGGTAGTTACCGTAGCCCCATCCAGTATTTCCAGTTCAGCTTCCAAAATAGCTGCGCTGCCAATAGTGAAACCCCCTGCGGTTATCACACCCGTACTTGTCAGGGTTTCATTACCGAAGTCTATTGCTCCACTGGAATCAGTAATGCTGCCATTGGCTAACGTGAGGTTGCCGATGGTTGTGCCAGTAGCCAGAGTGGATGCGTCCGCAGCAGTTATAGCCCCAGCACTAATATCTGCTAAGTCATAGCCTCCGCCAGCAGTATTTACCTCAGTGCCGGGTTCGGCTTCCAGCGTGTCAAAGAATGTCCAAGGGTCGCCGCTAACGCTTCCGTCACGGAATATACCTGCGTATTTGGCAGTACCCTCGACCCCGTATTTGCCGTAAAAGCCAAAGTCCACAGCGTCTGCGCTAGTGCCTTGATCTTTAGCAAGCAGCAGCATCGAGTCAGTAATAGCTACGGTGGTTGAATCAACGGTGGTTGTCGTTCCGCTGACGGTCAGGTCGCCGGTGACAGTCAGGTCATTGCCTACAGATACGTCAGTACCGACGTACAACTTCTTAGCGATACTCGCGCCACCCTCTGTACGCAACGCACCAGTGTCTCCGGTAGCGTCAGAGGCGTCGGTAGCGTCAGTTACATCAAGGACACCGGTGAATGTTCCGGTAGTTCCCGCAACCGTTCCACCAACGATAGATGTGCCGGTAACAGCCGTGCCAGTAATGGCTGCGTTGTTGTTGATCGTGCCGAAACTTGTGTTGATAGAACCTGCGTTAAGCACACCGACCGTCGTAAGAGATGACGTAACTACATTTGAGGCCAGCGTTGCACCGCTGATGTCAGCCGCAGCGTTCACCGTAATGCTGGAATCAGCGAACGTGATAGTCCGGTCTGCCGTGGGGTCAGTGATAACGAACGAAGTCTCGTGTCCGTCCGCTGTCGCACCCTCAAAAACGAGAGGCGTTCCACCAGTGATGGTGGAAGTAATTGCCAGTGTGTCAGTAGCTGCGTCACCTAATACTAGGTTCCCGTTGAGAGTCGTGGTTCCGGTAACGGTGAGCGAGCCAGCGGTGATAAGGCCGGGGATCGTCGGGCTGGTGTCCCATGCTGGAACACCACCAGTCACTATAAGAACTCCACCAGTAGCGCCAATACCAAGCCGCGAAAGCTGAGAAGTGGAAGTGGCGTAAACGATATCTCCAATCGCTTGGGAATCGAGTACGTGACCACCTATGGATTCATATTCTGCTTGGGTCATGCTTGCCCCTACAGATTTATGTGCAAATTCATTAGCCATTAGGTAGTCCTCACTTCTCTCATATCGAGTAAGTACAGATCTGTAGATTCAGAAGGCCGACTGCGTAGTGCATCTTTTTGAGAGATGCGCCGTGGCTGAAAGCGGAGCTTAACCCTGACTGTAGAGCCATCGTCAGGGTCGGTAAGAATACAAAAGGGTTCTTGCCTAAGAGTTTCTAGGTTTGCAATATCTCCTGCATGAAGAGTATCACGCCTAGTTGGTCGCCCTAGTAGCCTTGATCGTCGGTCAGTGGAGTGGATAGTTGCAGCACGATACCGACGAGATTCTATTGGGTTCCAGAAAGCATGGAGCACATACGAAGTAACCACTGGTGGGTCGTCTGTAAAGCTGTCCGAAGTAAAGCTGATCTTGAGCCGGATTCTACGAAACGTAGATGGCCCTGTTAGCGTAGCTGCTTTTGTTTCTGTAGGGGAGGTATCAAAGATTCCATCGTCACCCCACACTGTCCAGCCTGAGTTATCGGCGTTAGTTGCGTCGTCTGTTTTATAAGATACGGTCACATACTTAGTCCCTGACCCAAAGTTTTCTGAGTTAAGGGTAAGTTTGACCATCGCCTTCTCTACGTCAGGGTAGTTCCAGTCGATCCACGGTGTGTAGAACGACCCATCTTTTCTAACTTGTGTGCTTACATCGCTGCGCGGGTTCTCGTTATCTAGTGGCAGCCTGATCCGAACAACACGAGCTTCATCAACATCAGTCTGATCTAGGTCAGTGTTTGTTTGAGACCCGCAGACAAACAGACTTGAAGACCCAAGGTCGTCACCTGCTGCTGCATACCGTGCCATCACCGCTGCTTTATTTAAGTTAATAGATGTGATCGTATGTGCTACTAGATCCCGGTTCCCAGTTTCGTCATCTCTCCAGTTGCGAACAATAAGAATACGAATCTGGTTTGCATCTCCAGCAGTCGCAAAGTCCATCGGGAATGTATAGGTAAAGGATGCCGTGTTGGATGCAGCGTTGTCTGCCATAGCTACCCACAAGTTAGTCCTGTCGGTAGTTACTGAAGTGATACGGCCACCAAAGCCTAGGAACGCATCAGCATTAAATAAAAAGGCATGGTCTTCCCATTGGTGGAACGGCCAGTTGCCAGTAGGTGTGATTTTCCAGAAGGCCACATCACCACCAGATGCCCAGAGTGCACCACCACGTCCTATACCTGCACTGAAGTTATCCGGGTCGGAGAAGAAATTAGCCTGCGGCTCAATGTTTCTGAACCTGTTGATACGTGAGTCATAGGCGTACAGCCCATTCTCTTTACCTATGTAAGCGGTGTCGTTTGCCTCAAAGACTTTGTTTACATTCTTATCTACATCCCCTGCCTGCATCTCCCCGCCAAAAGTCCCAGTGTCATTGGTGTCCACACTCATAGATGCAAAGTTATTTCTAACTTTCATCATGGCTTCGTCGCCGTTTGCATTTAGCACTAATGCAAACTTATCTGCATACCTAGAATTATCTGCAACAACGGTACCCGGAGCGGCAAAGCTACCAACAGCACCAGTTGCACTTCGTAAGTATTGATCTGCATTGCCACGAGCTACAAGCAGTACGTCTGTGACACCTAGCTCTGTAAAGGCCCGCATGTCAGTGATTGCTTTGCTGGCATCTAGGTACTGGCAGTCGAAAGAATCGGTGGTTTCATTCCACTTATAGATCCCACGACCGGCGGCTAGGTAAAAGTTACTTTCAAAGTCCTGTGAGGCTGTAAAGGCATTACCTCCGGTTGGAACATAGAAGCAGTCATCTATGTCCCACTCATCGTCATCGGTATTAAAAGTAAATTTAATATCTAGCTTTGAGGCACTCCCATTTAGTGTTCTAGTAGCTGATAGAAAGGTATATTCAGTTGTGCTGGAGACAGCAGAACTGACAGTAGTGCCAACACCATCATCTAGCGTAAGGGTGCAGGTGCCAGAACCTGACTTCCTAATGGCATAGGCACCTATTGTTATTTCTCTGCTCTGAAGTGCAGAGATTGTGCCTCCGTAGGTTTGAGTCAAGGTGCCATTGTTTGCATCAGCAACAATGTGGAAGGCTCCCTTGCCAGATCTCGGAGTGTTTGAGGTCATGCTGACTGTAGTGTTTGCAGCAGTCCAGCCCTCGGTATTTACATCCATCCGTCCGTTACGGATTAGCAAATCTACTTGGTCTTCTTGGTAGGACGGCATCAACTGGTTATCAAACATAGCCAGCACGCCATCGGTATAGCCGTACCGATTACGTGACCCGGATCTATCTACCCGGCTAAGGCCAAAGCCTCGATCCCAAGACTCAAAGTCCATTGCAATGCCATTAGCAGGGGATACGTCTTGATACGTGGCCCCATCAATGGCTATCTGCGGGGCGTTGTCGCCCTCAAAGACCCGTTCCCACCCGGCAGGCAGGTCATCGACCACTCCGGTTGCGAGAGGGATGTCTATGGCGTTACTAGAACCATCTGTATGGGTCAGAGTTATCTTGCTGCTAGGCAATTACATCCCTCCGTAACGGAAGCAGGCTCATCATGCCTATGTGCTCATCGCTCATGCGATTATTAAAGTGCCGGAAGGTACGCAGGGATGTAATCTGCGCGTCGTCTTGGATCTGGTCAATGTCCTGCTGGAAGAATAGCTGTGCAGCTATGTTGTAAAGATAAATAAGCTGCTGCCCATCTATTTCCACCGTGTCAGACCCTGATGAAACGCTTGAAAGAAGGCCGTGACCTGCCACCAGCATGTTCTGGTCTCCAGTGATTCCAACCGGCACCACAATCTCATCGGCTTCTTCCCTCCAGATAAAGACAGGGGTGCCGGTCATTTGCGGTATCTCTGATGAGCCTGCTGATGCAATTACTTCATCTGCATAGCCGACCATATCTGCGCCAGTAGCGTTTACTACCTGAAGTCCAACCTTAATGCTGGTAGCAATCGACTGGTCTGAAGAAGAAACCTTTAGTCGCTCCCACCCCTTACCGGAGTGAGCAGTACCGACTACCGCACTGTCTGAATCAAATTGAATTGCAGCTTTGACGTAGCTAGTAGACGTTGCTGTAGTTAATGAGTAAACCCAGATCCCTACGTTGATCTCTTCGCCTTCATAGTTAGTGCCATCTGGAACCGTAGCCAGCAGGGTGCCGGTTGCACCTGTTGCTACCGTCCACTTAGCAGACTGGGTTCCTGCAAATACAACAAAGTTATCAGGGCTAGTTGTTTCAGCTTCTGCTGCCAGCGTAAGGCTAGAGGCTGTCCAGTCCGTTGAGATAGTCGAACTTTCAAAGTCACAGTTCAACGTACCGATAATATTGTTGCCCCACGACTTGGCGGACAGCCGGGGTTCGGAAGCAATTTGCCTAACAGAGCCAGCCTGTATGGAGGTAGGTCTGGTAAACCTATGCTGGTCTAGCACTCCAGTAAGGGTGCGATCAAAGATGCGGCGGTGCAGGGCAGGGAACGCATGTTGCCGACCATCGTTTAGGGCATTAACAAGCTGGTCAGGATCGTAGCGGTAGATCTCAAAGGTTACGCTGCCAGATTCTGCACTAAGGTTCTCGCCCTCAATGCTAATCGTCCCGGTCGAGCCTACATAGTCTTCGATGCGCCCTCGCAGGTCGTCGTTGTTACTGCCAAGAATCCTAATGAAAGCGTCATTCAGATCGTCGTCATCAGGGAACCGGCGACGAAGAGCAGTTGAAATAATATCGTCGGAGCTTCCAGCTACGTTGGTAGTAGTTGTATAGCTGCCAACCCATGCACCAATATGCCGAGCAAACTCGGGGAGCATCGTATTTAGAGTTGTTGTTCCCATTACAAAGCCTCGATTGCCATGTAATTAACTATGTCGCTTGCATCGCCAATCACGTAGAAGTCTGCTAGATCACCGGGAGAGTCACCCTCAAACCTGATCCACCCTGAGTCTTGGTTTGCCGCAGTAAGTGCATAGCCACAAGCTACCTTTGTAACACCTATGCCACCGATGAAAATATTAGCGGTGTATGACGGCTCGTACTGAAATCGCACAGCACGAATTGGCGTATTGGCCTTCGTGACTCTAATAGCTGCGCCGGTCATGGTAATAGCACCATGCGACATAGTTGCCATCAGTGAGCCTCAACAGGGTCAACCATAGAAGAGACCCCGTATTCTTTTTCCAAGATAACCCTGTCCATTTCATCAACAGTCAGAGTGTTCATCTGGGGTTTTAGATTTGGATCCCAAGGGGCATAGCCATGCACAGTAAGAATATGGATTTTAATAAGTACGCCAGCGTTGTCGTACTCCATCCACATTTCCATCATTGGGCGAGTGGCTTTGTATTTATCAGCCCTTACCTTGTAGCGAACATCCTCCCAGTTTTGATCGAGTTGTGAAAGCGCACTCTCAAAAGCAGCATCAGCCTCACTAGCCTTTGTGGATCTGCGAGCAATAACATCAGCCAGCATTGCTGCTGCATCATCCCCGCCATAGTCATTCTCAGTAGTGGGAACTTGCACAAGGGCATCTATCCGACGGCCATCGGGTAGCTCAATGGCATTGGTTGCCGTTGCTTCTACAACTTTGAGGGTGTTCTCTTCAGGCATTAAACGAATTTACCTCCAACAGTAACTACCGTATTAACTGTTCCGGTAGTAACAGTAAGTTCAACGGCGCCGAACTCTCCGTAGTTAGCTGCAAGTTCTACTACGTCGTCACCTGCTGTGAGTTCTGCATAAGCGGTGGAGCCTGCAAGGGCATGAATAGAATCTAGGGTTACTGCACTATCAAGGGCAGCGCCAACCTCTAGTCGTACCCAGAAAAGATCTTGGTAGCCATATTGCGGGGCAGCGGCAGCGGTGCTGCTACCACCTCCGTCAAGATTTTGCAGAATGTTATTCAGCGACCCTGCTGACCACGCACTTGGAACAGTCCAAGCAATAGTGCCATCTTGACCCATCGTCTTACCTGAAGAGATGGTGCCATCAGTGTCACTGGTGTCTACCCACGCACTACCGTTCCAGTAAGAGGCGGTAAGCACACTTGAGTTGCCATTAGGCCCATCTAC
>Ga0302123_10003611_pt1 | contig 10256 bp, 10 predicted proteins | sample CB21_321_MG_FD_203109 | JGI IMG/M metagenome (GOLD analysis project Ga0302123, IMG submission 203109) | Marine microbial communities from Western Arctic Ocean, Canada - CB21_32.1 | ecosystem: Environmental > Aquatic > Marine > Oceanic | place: Canada: Western Arctic Ocean | collected 2017-09-28 | reverse complement strand
TGCTGTGCGAACCGGCTCTGACCAATATCGGCCTGGTGTTCCCGGAGCCCGGTTTTCATCAGGCGGTGCGCGACCTGACCCGCGAGCACGGCGCGATGCTGATCGTTGACGAGACCCACACCATTTGCGCCGGGCCCGGCGGCGGCACCGGCTATTTCGATCTCGATCCGGACATCGTCACGCTGGGTAAGCCGGTGGCCGGCGGCATCGCCACGGCGGTCTACGGTTTCAGCGAATCCATTGGCGACCGCATTGCCGCGTGGATCGACGATATCGGTTCATTCGTTACCGGTGTCGGCGGCACCCTGACGGGCAATGCCCTGGCCATGCGGGCCATGGCGGTATCGCTGGAGACCGTCATGACCGACGAGAACTACGCCCATATGACCGAGCAGGCCGGGCGACTTGCCGATGGTGTCTCGGAGATCGTCGCGGCGCGCGGTTTGAACTGGGGTGTCGGGCGGCTTGGCGCGCGGGTTGAATATCGCTTCCACGGTGGCGAGCCGACAAACGCCACCGAAGCTCAGGCCGGTGACGATCCCGAACTTGAGAGTCTGTTCCGGCTCTACTTTCTCAATCGCGGTATCATGCTGACCATCTTCTATAATGTTTCACTGGTGTCGCCAGCGACCACGGCCGCCGATATCGACCGCCACAATGCCGTGTTCGCCGAATTTGCCGATTCAGTGACTGGGCCGATTCAGTGACCGGGTAGGGGAAGGCCATGCACCAAAGCTATTGGTTCGAAGACGCCGTCGCCGCCGAAGCCGGGGATGCGGCGCCGACCCTCGATGGCGACATCCGGGCCGATGTCTGCATCGTCGGCGGCGGCTTCACCGGCTTGTGGACGGCGATCAACCTGAAGGACAAAGAACCGTCCCTCGACGTGGTTGTGCTCGAGAAGGACGTCTGCGGTTCCGGCGCCAGCAGCCGCAACGCCGGTTTCCTGGTCAACTTCTGGCCCAAGTTTCCCGACATGGAAACCGCCTTCGGCACCGACGAAGCTCTGCGCATTGGTCGCGCCTGCGCCGGCGCCGTGGACGAAATCGTCGGGCTCTGCGCGTCCCACAACATCGATATCCAGCACCAGCCAGTGGGCTGGTTGTGGGGTTCCACCAACAAGGCCCAGTCGGGCCACTGGAACTCGATCATTGACCGGCTTGAGCGTCATCAGATCTATCCGCTGAAATACCTCGACCAGACCGAGATGGCCGAGCGCACCGGTTCGAACGCCTATGTGGACGGCGTGCTCGACGCCGGGGTTGGGTCGATCCAGCCGGGTCGGCTGGTCCGTGGCCTGCGCCGGGTGGCTTTGGAAAAGGGCGTGCGAATCTTCGAGCACTCACCCATGACGCGCCTCGACCGCAGCCGCCCGCCGGTGGTCCACACGGCCACGGGGCAGGTGCGAGCCGAAAAGGTGGTTCTGGCATTGTATGCCTGGACCCTGGGCATCCGGGAATTGCGGCCCTCCCTGGTGGTCGTCGGTACCGACGCAGTGGCCACCGAACCAATCCCCGAGCTGATCGAAGAAGCCGGTTTCGCCAAGGCGCCGGCCATCAACGACAGCCGGGTGTTCGTGCAATTCATCCGAACCACCGCCGATCACCGGGTGGTATTCGGCAAGGCTGGCGGGGCGCTGCCGTTCGGCGCTCATATGGGCGCCGATTTCCAGTCGCCCGGGCGCAGTGTCGACCAGCTTCGCAACGAGATATTGCGCAACGACTACCCCAAGCTCATGAAAGCGCCGCTAACGCGGTCGTGGTCGGGGCCCATCGACCGCACCAAGTCGGGCATGCCGTTCTTTGGTGCGTTGCCGACCTGTCCCGACGTGTTCTACGGTTTCGGTTACTCGGGTAATGGCGTTTTGCCCAGTGTGTTGGGCGGGCGCATCCTGTCCAGTCTGGTGCTGGGAATAGACGATGAATGGTCCAACTGCGGTCTGGTGCGGCCGACGCCGTATAGCTTCCCGCCCGAACCCATTCGCTATTTTGGCGGCCTCATGGTGCGGGCTGCAATTTTGCGTAAAGATCGTCTGGAAAATGAAAATAAGTCGGTCGATCTGCTGACCCGGGCCCTGGCAGCTTTTGCCCCGGGCAGCTTCAAGCCGACCGAATAGGGGAGGGTGTAATCACGTGATTTTCGGGGTGATCGCCCGCCGCCTGGGATTGGCGGCTATTGTGCTGTTTGCGTTAAGCGCGCCGGTGTGGTCGCAGGCCATCCCGGCCGATGCGGCGGCGGCCATCGCGGCGGCCTTGCGCGCCGATCAGCAGGCCCAGGCAAACGCCGCCGTTACGTCGTCGGTATTTCGTGACGCGGCCAATCCGCTGGCTATCGACAATGCCCGTAGTCGGGCGACCTCGGCGGCTTTGAGCAGCGCCGTGGTGGCGTCCATCGCCGCCCATCCGGCTTATGCTCAGGCCATCGTCTATACGGCTGTTTCCGCGGCGCCGGCTTATGGCAATGTCATTATCGAGCGGGCCAGCATGGCCTTTCCCGGCTTCGCCCATTTGTTTGGCGGCGCCGTGCCAACCATGGCGGCGCAATACGCCGCGCCCGCCTACGTGATTTCACAGCCGCCGGCGCCAGTGCAACCTATCGCCGCGACAATGTCCGAGCCCAGCGGCGCGCGAGACCCGTTCATCCTCGATATGAGTTACCTTGAAAGCTATCCGGTCAACGCCGCGCGGGTTCTGACAGCGCCCTACTGGTTTGACCGCCAGGACTGGATCAATACCGCCGTGGTGGCCGGCGTTGGCGGCGGTCTGATGCTGCTCGACTCATCGATCCGCGATTTTGTGCAGGATGACCTGCGCGGCAGCGCCACCGACGATATCGCCGATGTGGTCTATCATTTCGGCAGCTTCTACACTTTGGCAGGTGGTCTCGCCGTTACTTATGTCGGCGGCGAACTGATCGGCGATCGCCGCCTTCAGGAGGTCGGGCTGCTGGGCGGGCAATCGCTGCTGTTCGCCGGCGTGCTGGGCATCGGCGTCAAGTGGGTGACCCAGCGTGACCGTCCCAACAGCGGCAAGGGGGCGGGATCGTGGAGCCCGTTCTCGTTTGACGACGACAACACGGCGTTTCCGTCGGGCCATGCCCTGCATGCCTTTGCCGTGGCCTCCGTGGTCGCCTCGGAATACGAGGACTACGAGTTGGTCGGTCCCATCGCCTACGGCCTGGCTACGGCCACCGCCCTGAGCCGCGTGAACAACAACAAGCACTGGGCGTCGGAGGTATTCGTCGGCGGCGCGTTGGGCTATTTCATCGGCAAGATGGTGGTGCGTTATAACCCGTTCGATCTGCCGCCGGGGGTCGCCGTTGGCCCGTGGCATCAGGATGACGGCCAGGGATTGTCTCTGGGATTAGATTTCTAGGTTTATTGCGCCGCGGATTCGGCGATGACCTGTTCGAAGGCGGCCTTGGCCTGGGCCCCGCAGTCGTTGCGGAGATAGACGCTGGCCGCATTGAGCGGGTTGTCGAGGTTTTCGTCGAGGGCGACAACCCGGAAGATGGCCGAGCCGCCATAGCCCAGGTTCCAGACATAGCGGCCTTCTTCCAGGGGCGGCCACTCCGGGTCCCAGGCGAGGTCGGTGGTGCCGGCCGGCCAGGTTGCCTGCAAGACATGCTGGGGGGTGGTGCGCCGCCGCACGATCAGGTTGGTCTGCTCGGTCGGGGCTTCGCTGATGTGGAACGTGGGGTTGACGCCTTCGGTCAGGCAAAAATTCTCGGTGGCGGTGCTGATGGCGTCGGTGCCGCCCGAGTGGGGGCCCGCCGAAGTGCCGCGCACGAGGGCGGCGTTGTCATCGCCCATGTTGAAGACTTCAACCCGGCGATTGCTGTCGTCGTCCGGGTTGTCCTCGACCAGCAATAGCTTCTCGCCGAGACCGACATCGTTGAGCCGCGTCACCTCGACTCGGGAAATTTTAATAAGGTATTCGCGGACCGATGAGGCGCGCCGTTCCGAAAGGGTCTGGTTGTATTCCGCAGCCCCGGAACCATCGGTGTGGCCGACCAGCAGGAAGCCGTAGGGCCGCAGCTCGGTGGAATTGAGGGCGTCGCCGAGATTGTCCAGTTGCTGTTTGGCAACGGTTGTCAACTCATCGGAGTTGTACTCGAACTGCACCGTGGTCAGGGCAAACGAGGTGGAAAGCGACCCGACCGCCGCGACGCCGCGTTCAAGCGGCGGCTAAAGCGCCGCAATCAACTGCTCGCTGGTCATGACGTCGCCAGCTTGAGCGCCGTTGAGCGGCAGGCAAAGCCCGGCGATAGCGAGAAATGCCGTGGCGGTAAATGTTCTAATCCGGGTCATCGTACGTGGTCCGTGGTAATTACGGCTGCAACTCAATATAGCGCCCAAAATACGGTTTTTGGCCGCGAATTCAAGGTCGCGACTGTTAGGGAGCCGTATAACGCGCGTGGATGCCAATCCGATAGTCGATGCCGTCGAGGGCCATGAGCAGACCTTTCTTGAGAAGTTTGGGCGCCGGTTTGCCGTGAATGAGACGCAGTGTCCCATGTAAACCTACTAGGGTGGTGGTGGATGTGATGGCGATCACATGATCGGCGCCGAACGGCGGCCCGGCTCTGAGGACCGCCTCATAGTTTGTGTTGCCGGGAACTTTCAGCAGGTCCTCATCACCGCTCAGGGATGCGCTGACGTAGGGAAACATAAAATCCGCGGTGCCGTCGGCGGCGATGCTGAACAGGGTCAGAAACGGCCGCTCGCCCATATGGACCTTGAGCGACATAGGCTCGCCGGCCTGATAAAGCCCATCGCCGGGCTCGAGCCGGGTTCGCAGCCCGTGGCGTTCGCCGAGGGCGCGCACGGCGGCGACCAAATTCCATTTGTCGATGACCCGGCGAAGCTGGCGAATGTCGTCATTGGCCAGGGTCGCGGCGACATCGCCGGCGGTGGTTATCATCTGCAGCTTGTCGCGATCCCAGATCAGCTCATGGGCCACGCTGGCCGACAGAACGATGCTGGGGCCGATCGTATAGCGCAGGGTCTGGGCGTCTTCGTCCTCGACCCCAAGCACATAAACGCCGACCCAGCGGGCCTTGTCCGGCGTCGCGGCCAAGGGTGCAACAAGCGTCATAACGACGGTCGAGGGCAGCATCCCGGTCACTATGCGGGGATGGTGGCGGCGCTCGCTCAGTATCCGGACGTTCTCCACCACGTAGTCGGCGATCTCGCCCAGTGTCATGGCGCCGTCGTTATTGACATCGGCGCGGCCTTCCAGGGCGCGGGCCACGGTCCAGCTCAAGGCGCCGCGCGGTGCGCTGTCGATCATCATCTCGGGGATGGCCTCGCTGTAGCCGCTGGCCAGTACCAGGGTCACGTGGGGCAGGTCTTTGATGGTCCGCGCGTCGGTGGCGGGAAGGGTGTCATCGATGATGGCGCCATGAGCGGTGAAGCGCCGGGCCATGGCCGGGGCGCGCGAATCGACGGCCCGGATCAGAGCGCCGCCATGGCTGGTGTCGCCCAGGAAAAACACCTGGCGGCCGGCGGCCTCGGCGAACCAGGCGAACAACTGATCGCGGGTGATGCGTTCGCCGTTGCCCGGGCCGGCCTCGGTAAAGCCCGCCAGCAGCAGCACGTCATCGGGGCCGCCGCGCCCGGCGAAACTGAAGATGAGAGAGGCGCCGGTCTTGGTCTGCCGGACCAGGTCCTGCCAGGCGGCGGCGATCGCCATGCGGTTGGCGTCGCCATCAGTCAGCACCTGAACATCGATGGCCCCGGCGCCGCGCAGGGCTTCTGCCACGTCTTCCGCATCAGCGACCGCACCTTGGAGGGCGTCCAGGTGCTGGTAGTCGTTGATGCCGATGACCAGCGCGAAACTGGCGGCCCAGCCCGGCGACCACCAGACGATGAGAGCAGCGGCGAAGAGTAGTCGGCGCACGCGCTAGCCGGGCGCGGTCATTTCGAGGCGGCTGACGGCGTCGCCCCGGGCGAACAGGCTGGTCCAGGTCGCCGTGGCGCCGGGCAGGTAGGCCGCGACCATGGCCGGGTAGGCGACCTCGTACCACAGGGTGCCGAGGTCCTGGACGTTGTTATCGGCCCAGCCATCGTCCTGGGGGGTGTAGCCGATCTCGGCCACCAGGTGCCCCGGCGACGCCTCGACCTCGCGGGTGTCGCAGACCAGAGTGAGCGGCAGGTCGTGATGGCGGATGAAGCTCTCCAGGCTGATATCGATGCCGGCCTCCTCGTGGGCCTTGCGCAGCAGCGCGCCGCGCTCGCGGCCCCATTCGGTCAGGGCCTCGGCGATGACCTCGCGGCCGCCGTCGCCGTGGCGCTCGATCAGCGCCTTGGCCAGGGTGAAATACTGGCCGCCGATGAGGCGGGTGGTGCGCTTGAGCGACAACCATGCCTCCTCCAGGTCGCTCGACGGCTGATAGTCCTTGGCCAGCTTTTTGCCCAACTCACTGGGTGCGCCGAGTTCCAGGGCCTCGGCCTCGGGCGGCATGATCCACTGAAAGTGGCAGTGGTCGTCGCCCTTCATGAGGTTTTGCGGGATCACCACGTTGCCGTCCGGGTGGTAGGACGAGGCGGCGGCTTGGTGGAACTCGTCGCAATAGACATGGCCCCACTGGAAAAACTCGGCGTCCTTCCAGGCCTCGGCGGCGGCGCAATAGTTCACGTCGAAGCGCACGTAGGTCGGCTCGTAGGTGCCGTTGTCCTCGGTGTCGTCCTTGATGACGTAAGTGCTGGCGTTGTCCCAGCAGCGCAGCAGGGTTTCCATGTTGATCTCGCGGCCCATGGCGTGGTGGGCGGCGCGCATCTCCAGGCCGCGAAACAGGCCGTAGGCACGCAGGCCGTGGCGAACCGTCATCTCGCCCTCGCGCCCGAAACGCTCGATGGTCGCCTTGGCGAAATGCATGTAGACCCGGCCCGAACATTTCATCACCGACTTCATGGACTCGAGGATGTCGTCGAAGTTGGCGTCGTTGGGCATGGTGATCATGGCGGCGGACCTTTTGATTGTGCGGTGGGGAGAGCCAGTTTGGGATAGTAGGTCAGGAGGGAGGGCGCGTCACGCGGCGGTTGGTGGGACGGTTTCGGCTCGCATCTGTCGAACTGCTGGGATAGTATGCAACCATGAGATTGGCATCAATCCGCGCTCTATTTGTCGCCGTTCTAACACTCGGACTTACCACGTCGGCGTGGGCTGACTTTGACGAGGATTGGGCTGCACACGAGCGCGGCGACTACGCCACAGCCCTTGAGGAATGGCTGCCGCTTGCCGAAGGAGGAAACGCCATCGCCCAACACAATCTCGGGGAAATTTATCTACGCGGCAAGGGTGTGCCGCAGGATGAAGTGGAGGCGTTGAAATGGTATCACGTCGCTGCCGAACAGGGAGATGCCGAGGCGCAGTTCGCTCTCGGCTCCTATTACCTTTTCTATACGAATCCGGCAGTGGAAGATATGGAGGCGGTGGCGGTGGAAGTAGCGACGTGGATCCACTTGGCCGCGGAGCAGGGCCATCCCATAGCCAAAGAAAACTTTGGTATGAAGTACGGCCGCGAACCGGACTCTGTTCAAACGCACCTTTGGTACAACTTGGCGGCAGCGCAAGGTTATGTTGGCGCGGGTGAGACCCGCGACCGCTGGGCCAAGCGAATGACCTCAGCACAGATTGAAGAAGCCCGACGCCTCTCCCGCGAGTGGCTTGAGGAACACGGAGAGTGAGGCGATTATAAAGCCGACCCTGTTATGTCTAACCCTGGTTCAACCCCAACTCCCGCTGCTTCTTCTTCGTCAGCCCCAGGGAGACGATGCGGTGGGAGGCGGCCAGGTATGACTTCAGGTCTTCGTCGCTCAGCCCCGGTGCGTCGTAGTGCTGAATCCACTTCATGCCGCGCGACGCCAGGTGGGGGGCGGGACGCAGGCTCGGTTCGTCCTGGAGCATTTCATAGGCGATATGCGAGACCTTGAAGGTGATGCTGGGGTATTTGCCGTTGTCCCAGCCGCCGATGGCGAAGACCTTGCCGCCGACCTTCCAGACGTGGGAGCCGCCCCACTGCATGACGTAGGTGGTGTGGGGGAGTGAGCCGCAGAACGCGTTGTATTCGTCGTAGGTCATCGGGCCGGTCGCCCCTACAACAATCCTAACGACTTGAAGCTGGCGTGGCCGCTGCGGCCGATGATGATGTGGTCGTGGACGGTGATGCGCAACTTCGACGCCGCCTCGGCGACCTGGCGGGTCATATCGATGTCGGCCCTGGACGGTGTCGGGTCGCCGCTCGGGTGGTTGTGGACCATGATCAGGGCCGTGGCGCCCAGTTCCAGGGTGCGCTTGACCACTTCGCGGGGGTAGACCGGGGTGTGGTCGACGGTGCCGCTCTGCTGGACTTCGTCGGCGATCAGGATGTTTTTGTTGTTGAGGAACAGGATGCGAAAGCGTTCGGTGTCGCCGTAGGCCATGACAGCCTTGCAGTAGGTCAGCAACTGGTCCCATGAGCTGAGGATCGGCTTGTCCATGACCTCATCGCCCATGAACTTGAGCGCCGCCGCCTGGATCGCCTTGATGCCGATGACGCCGGAGCGGCCCATGCCCTTGACCTCGCCCAAGCGGCGCGGATCGGCGCTGATGACGCCGGCGAAGCTGCCGAAGCGCTCGATCAGAGCCTTGGCGATGGGCTTGGTGTCGCGCCGGGGCAGGGCCATGAACAGCACCAGCTCGAGCAATTCGTAGTCGGCCAGGGCCTCGGGACCAGTATTGAGGAAACGATCGCGCAGTCGGTCGCGGTGACCAGAATAGTCAAGCTTTTTGGCCACCGGACGTTCAGGCGTACGGCGGGGCGTGGTTGCCCGTGGGCGACAGGGTAAAGATTTCGCAGCCGTCTTTCGTAACGGCGATGGAATGCTCGAACTGGGCCGACAGGGAGCGGTCTTTGGTCACCGCGGTCCAGCCGTCGTTGAGCACCTTCACTTCCGGGCGGCCCAGGTTGATCATCGGCTCGATCGTGAAGAACATGCCCTCGCGCAGCACCGGGCCTTCGCCGGGGTTGCCGTAGTGCAGCACGTTGGGCTGGTCGTGGAAGATCAGCCCCAGGCCGTGGCCGCAGAAATCACGCACCACAGCGCAACGCTCGCCCTCGGCATAGCTCTGGATGGCGTGGCCGAGATCGCCCAGGGTCGAGCCCGGCTTGACCGTGGCGATGCCGCGCATCATCGCCTCATAGGTCACTTCGATGAGCCGCCCGGCCTTCTTCGATGCCTCGCCGGCAATGTACATGCGGCTTGAATCACCGTGCCAGCCATCCACGGTCGGGGTCACGTCGATGTTCAGAACGTCGCCGTCCCGCAGGCGCTTTTCGCCTGGAATGCCGTGACAGACCACGTGGTTGATGGAAATGCACACGGATTTGGGAAAGCCGCGATAGCCCAGCGGGGCTGAGATGCCGCCGTGGTCGTGGATGAATATGGCGCAGAGATCGTCGAGGTCCTCGGTGAGGGCGCCGGGCACCACGTGCGGCGCAATGAAGTCGAGGGTCTCGGCCGCCAGGCGGCCGGCCTTGCGCATGGGCTCGAAGTCCTCGGGGCCATGGATCAGGATGCCGTCGGAGGTTCGGGTCTCGCTGGTCGTCACCAGGGTCGGTTTGGTTTGGTAGGATGTCATGTCTCGCCCGTTATTGAGTTGTCACCCGAGTTCAATCGGTAGCGCCCGATCAAGGGTGATTGCCTCGGTGGTCAGTTTACAAGAATAGCAGATTGCTTCAACGCCGGCGGCCAGGGCCTTGGTCAGGGTCTCGGCGTAGACCGGGTCGAGGTCGCCGGCGATGGCGAAGCTCTCGCAGTCCTCGCGCTGGACCAGGTAGACCATCACCGCCCGGCAGCCTTCGGCCACCATGTCCGACATTTCCACCAGGTGCTTGGCGCCGCGCGCGGTCACCGAGTCGGGGAATTCGGCGCGGCCGTTGCGCTTGAGGTGGACGTTCTTGACTTCCACGTAGCACCGCGGTTTGGCGTCGTCCTCGAGCAGAATATCGATGCGCGAGTTTTTGCCGTATTTCACTTCCCGGCGCTGGCTGCCGTAGCCGGTCAGCTCAACGATCTGCCCGGCCTCGATGGCCTCGGCGACGATGCCGTTGGGGAGGGACGTGTTGATGCCGACCAGGCGGCCATCGACCCGCAGCAGCTCCCAGGAATATTTCAGCTTGCGCGCCGGGTTGCGCGATGGCGACAGCCAGACCTCGGCGCCCGGTTCTTTAAGGCCAAGCATGGCGCCGGGATTGGCGCAGTGGGCCACCAC
>Ga0302123_10003608_pt1 | contig 10266 bp, 10 predicted proteins | sample CB21_321_MG_FD_203109 | JGI IMG/M metagenome (GOLD analysis project Ga0302123, IMG submission 203109) | Marine microbial communities from Western Arctic Ocean, Canada - CB21_32.1 | ecosystem: Environmental > Aquatic > Marine > Oceanic | place: Canada: Western Arctic Ocean | collected 2017-09-28 | reverse complement strand
TTTGTACTCGACGACAGGGGCCGTGTTGCGTGCCGCTGTCGCTGTTGAGAATGCGCCGTATGCGTTGATGGGTACTGGGAAGGGTTCCGTTGTAGAGGCCGCCAGTTGTTCACCCGGCATCGATCAAGAGGGCCCTGTGGCGGCTGTCGCGAGTTGTACCAATAAGATCGGTCGAGATGGATCGATTGCCGCAGTTGCCAGTTGCGGTGATTTCTAGGTTGGCGGGATGGCTCCACGCCGTCGTGGGCCTCTGATCGGTTAGGTGACCCATGAAGGCGCTTGTCCTCGAAGACTATAAGAAGCTCGTCATTAGCGACGTACCCGAGCCGTCGATTACCCCGGGCGAAGTGCTGATCCGGGTGCATTCGTGCGGCATTTGCGGCAGCGACGTGCATGGGTACGACGGGAGTTCGGGACGCCGCATTCCACCCGTGATTATGGGGCACGAAGCGTCCGGGGTAATCGCCAAGCTAGGCGCGGACGTCAAAGGGTTCGCTGAGGGCGATCGAGTCACCTTTGATTCAATGATCTCTTGCGGGCGCTGCCGGTTTTGCCGTGGCGGGACACCCAATCTGTGCGATGACCGCATGGTGCTGGGTGTCTCCTGTGGCGACTACCGGCGCAACGGCGCGTTCGCCGAGTACGTCAACGTGCCCGCCCACATCGTATTCAAGGTGCCGGAAACGCTGTCGTTTAACGAAGCGGCCATGGTGGAGCCTGTGTCGGTCGCCGTGCATGCGGTGAATCTGACGCCGGTGGGTCTCGGGGACACGGCGCTGGTCGTGGGGGCCGGGATGATCGGGCTGCTTACGATACAGGCGCTACGCGCCGCCGGTTGCGGGACGATCATCGCTACCGATTTGGCTGACGACCGACTCGAAGCGGCGAAGAAGATGGGCGCGGACGTGACGCTCAACCCCGAGTCTACAGACGTTGTGGGAGCGGCGAAGGAACTGACGAACGGGGCCGGCGTCGACATCGCGATGGAAGCCGTGGGTGCGGAAGTCACTGTCGCCACGGCGATCGACAGCGTACGCAAGGGCGGTTCGATAACGCTAATCGGGAACATTGCGCCAACGATTAACTTTGGCGTGCAGTCGGTCGTGACACGTGAGATCGCGGTCCGTGGCTCATGTGCATCGTCGAATGACTACCCTGCCTGTCTTGACCTGATGGGCCGAGGCGTGATCCGCACGACTGATCTGATTAGCGCGACGACTGCGCTGGAAGACGGTCCGGTGATGTTCGATCGACTCTACGGACACGAGCCGGGTCTCACCAAAGTGATACTAAATCCGCTCGCCTGACGCTCCCCGCCCCTTGGTCTACCGTTGTTCGTCGCTAGCGGGATCCGCCTGAGTTTGTTGTGAGTGCCGAAGTAGTCCGTATGCCGTGACGAGCCCGAGTCCGAGTAGGGCTAGGGCTTGATGCCGGATTAGTATGGCCTCTACCCAAGCCGGGTGAGACGTTCCCAGCGAATTGACGCGGAAAGCGGTTCCGGGGACAGCAAAGGCGAGTAGAGTGGCCACCATCGCTAGCGTGACTCTCGGGTGCTGATTCCAATGCGCGAATACCGCGGCCCATCCCACGATGACGACGGCGGCGTCGTAGAAGCGGTGATAGAGGGCCATTGCGCAGAACACGGCGGCGAAGGTCCAGTAGAGGCCGGCGACGTCGGGCGCGTGCCTTGCTCGATACAGGATCAGAGCGGCGAGGAGCATCGCGAGCCAGTAGAGTCCGTTTCCCAGCGGTGCGGGCATTCGCCAGGATCCCAGCCACGAACGAAGACTGACAAGGTCGAATCGCCGAGGGTTAGCTTGTGAGTCGTCCGCGTCACCGCCGGGAGCCTGGACAGCGGGATCGCCGTGGCGTAGTGGCTGACTGAGTCCTGGAGCCCATAACGACTTAGGAATGGCAACCAGGTGAGAACGCCAACCACGCAACCGAGCAGGACCGCCCGCCAGCGTCCGCGGACCACTCCTACGAGAGCCGCCGGTACGGCGAATGAGGGCTTGCCGAGAAGTAGTCCGAAGGCGATAGCGGCTACCCACTCTCGGTCGGTGGTTAGAGCCCAGAAGAACACGAGCGTTAGCAGGCAGAAGAAGATGCCCGGTTGTCCGTGGGCCACGCTTGTGTGAATGGGCGCGAAGCAGAGTCCGGCGAGCAAGAACGCTTTGCGTTTCTCGTTGTGAAGCCCGGCGAGGGCGAGAGCGACGGCAAGCAGCGCCGCGAAGGCGGCTAGTTGAAGGATACTCCAGACGGAGGCGGCGGTTCGATATTCCAGACGCGCGATCGGATCAAACAGCGACAGAAAACCGGGCGCATAGAGTAGGTGGACGTTCGCGTAGTGGCGGATGGAGTATTGGCGGTTGTGGGCCTCGGCGACCTTCAGTACGTCTTCGGCGAGGTAGGGGTTGTAGCCTTCTTGGAAGGTCTGAATGCCGTTGTAGATGACTTCGAAGTCCAGGTTGCCGTCAGGGGCAAGGGCACGGGCAGGGCCACGCGTCCAGAAATACGCGAGCGCGAGGGCGAAGGCGAGCGACCATATGATGGTGCGTGGTTTGCGAAGAGAGCTGAGCACGAGTACGACATTTACCTTACTGGAGGTCGACGACGACTGCCGAACCTGATTTCCTTCAGTCGGGGTGATTGTCCAGATAGAGGAGATGCGGCCCGAAAGTGGCTGGCCCAAAGGAAGTGGAGCCGGGTAGGTAGGTAGCCCGCGTCGGTCGAGACCGGTCACACCTCAGGCACACAGTGGCACACGGGCGTGGCTGATCCGGGCGATAGCGAACAGTCGAATTCTCAACGCCCAAATGCTCGAACCGAAACGTAGAATCTTCGGCCAGAAGCATTGCCATGAGGGGGTACCCCCTGGAGTCCCAAGTCAAGTCGACACCGATACTTCGACAATCGGATTGGGCAAGCGCGCCCGCGAGACTTTGAAGAGGTTGGGCGTAGTTGGATCGGTGCGGGGAGTACTGAAGTGCTCGATCCAATTGGAATACGCTCTTCGTGCCGCGAAGCGGACGCAACTCGCTGTCAAGCAGAGGAACGTATGCGGTCCACACCAGCAAGCCGAGAATCACCACGGTCAACATGGTGGACCGAAGATGCTCGATGGCGAGCCCGGCTATCGGCGCCGCGGCGATGAACAACGGAAGGTGCAGGCGAGCGTGCCAGGGCTGCCAGCGTAGGTAAGCGCAGAATAGGAGCACAGCCAGGGCGAGCCCCAGGACGTACCAACCGGCGCGGCCCCAGCGGCGCAACGCGGTTAGCCAGCCGATGCAAAGCACCAGCAGCAGCACGTGGTAGGGGTTGGCCGCGGTGGCTTCGTGGTTGCCCGGTTTGGACGCGGCGTACTTCGCGTTGAACCAGGTTGTGGCTGGATCGTGGGGATCCCAACCCAGGAATTCGTGGATGCCCACAACACGTTGATACGCGCACTCGTTCCAAGCCGGCCGGGCGACGAGTTGCAATGTTGCATTGCGAAGGAAGTTGGAGCCGGTCGTCTCGACACCGAATCGGTCGTTGGCGAATGTGAAGAAGCCGCGAGCTAGGGCAGACGGTGGGCCGAGCGGGCGACCGCTGTCGCTGATGTTGCGAAGGTAGTAGCCAGCGTTTACAAGGCAGAGGAACACAACCATTGCAGGGAGCCGGCGAAGCAACGCGCGGCGGGCGATCGGGGTTTGCGCGAGAAAGATGCCGGCTAGGATCGTGGGTGCATAGAGATACGCCGTGCCCTTCGTCAAGACGGCGAGCGCCAGGGCGGCTGACATGCCGTATGTCTGTTCGCGTGTGAAGTCGTCCCAACGCCAAGTAGCAAAGCAGACAGCCACGACGAGCCAGAAGGCAAGCATCACGTCATTCTTGGCCGAAGAACCCTGGAGGATCGCGTTCGGCAGAGTCAGGCAGAAAACCGCTGCCGCCAACTGGCCGCGAACTCCACATCCGAACGATCGGGCGATGAGGGAGACGCCAATGATGCACCCGGCGAAAGCTGCGAGGGAGACAAGCTGTACGAAGTGGTCGCTGCCCGTAAGCATGTAAACGTGCAGCATGACGAACTCGTGAAAGGGGGGCATCGAGAGCTGTTGATAGAGCTTCGTGGGAAAGAAACCGAGGTCGCCCGACTGGGCCCAGAAGACAACCCTCGGCATGTGATAAACAAGGACGTCCATCGTGTTCGGTGGGGCGTAGGTGGCGGAGAGTGCTATGCCTGCAATGATCGGCAAGGCAGCTAGGGTCACCGTGATGAGCGGCCATCCGGGGGGGCCAGGGGCCGAGTAACTCGACGAGGGCCGAACGTCGGCGCCACGCGAGCGTCAGTGCGATGAGCGCGGCTCCGCCCCAGCCGCACGCTATCGTCAATTGGTTGATAGCGCCGAAAAGGCCAAGAACCTCGTTGAAAGCAACGACGAGCAGGCCGCAGGCGACGGCGGTGTGCAGGAATGCGCGTCTGGCGTCGAACCCGAATGCCAAAAAGGCGGTCAGAACCGATAGGCCGGCCAAGGGGAGAAGGACCACCAGCATCTGTCTATTGTGGAGCCGCTACGCCGCGGCCGGAGCGAACCGTCAGGACTAGAGTGTAGTGGGTTGGAGGCAAAGGGCGCGGCATGCGCTGATTCGGGTCGTTTGACCGAAGGTAGCCTGGGCCAGGATCGCACAAAACGTCCCGCCAGCCGGACGTCTTGCCGCTCCGTTAGATTGATGGATGTCGCATTGCTTGAGAAATCGTCGGGATCATGTAATGATGCCGATGTCCCGGCGATGAGGACATACGGCGGTAGTTCACGAGACGGAGTTCAGCAATGGCGAATGTAGAGCAACTCAGTATCCTGAAGAAGGGCGCGGTGGCCTGGAATCTTTGGCGCGAATCGCACCCGAAGAACCGGCCGGATTTCATCCACAGCGAGTTGTCGTCGGCTGATCTGGACGGGGCTCACTTAGAGCAGGCCGATCTAGGTGATTCCCGCATGAACGACGTCAAGCTGAAGGGGGCCCACCTGCGCCGTGCTGATCTCGAGCGGGCGCATCTGCATGGCGCGGACCTCGGCGAAGCTCACCTGGAAGAGGCGAACCTGAGTTCAGCTCACCTAGAAGGTGCGCAACTTGGCAAAGCCCACTTGGAAGGGGCCGACCTTTGGGAGGCCGATCTTGAGGGCGCGAACCTCGAAGGAGCGTCTCTGCAAGGGGCTGACTTGGGTGGGGCCTGTCTTGAAAAGGCTCTGTTGAATCGCGCTGAACTGAGTGGCGCCTGCTTACGCATGGCCAATCTGGAAAAGGCCGGTCTGGCTGGGGCGAATTTGGAAGGGACGTTGTTGACGGGCGCTCATGTCGAAGGGGCCGACTTTCGGGACGCCAAGGGCTTGACGCAGGAGCAAATCGAAGCGGCACAGGGGGATCCTCTGACGCAGCTTCCTGACGGTTTGCAGCGTCCGGCGCACTGGCGGCGCTAGTTCGCGGCCACGCTGTCATCGTGTAAATAGCTCTTCCTTGACGAGAAGATTTACGATCTTCTCCAGAGCTTCGATATCCCGCAGGTCTGACACCTCGCCCGCGGTATGCGAATACCGCAAGGGCCAGCTCAAGGGGATGTTCGCCGCGCCGTAAGGCACGAAGCGGGAGCCATCGTTGCCTCCTGAAGTCACTCCGTATTGAATCGGAATGTTGTTGGCGCGTGCGATGTCGGCGACGCGCTCGACCTCCCTCCGGTTCGAGATACCGCTTGAGTCGATGGCCCTGATAACGAACCCTTCGCCGAGCGGCGCGTCGGCCAGCTTCCGGTTTTCGATGGGGGAGTCGGACGTAACGAAGCTGTCGACGGCGTAGACGCGCCGCGGGGCGTTTTCCTGAGCGAGCGCCTCAGCTCCGATCAAGCCGGTCTCTTCCTCGGCGCTGAAGACAATCCACGTGGGACGCGCGTGGGTTAGTTTCCTGACCTCCGCCGCTGATAGCGCTTGGAGGGCGCGGAGGAGCACGGCGCAGCCGACTCGGTCGTCCAGGGCACGGGCCGCGATGCGCTGATTGAGTAGTTGAGTCCAATTCTTAGGGACGGTGATGGTGTCGCCTGGCGCGGCGCCGAGGGACTTCGCTTCGTCGGTCGACGTGGCTCCGATGTCGACTTCGCCACGTGTGGTCATGACGGCGTCGAGGGCGCCGCTCCCCGTATGAACGACAGCGGGGTGCCACTCGAAGAGATCGTTGTTCAGGCCACCCAGGGTTTCGACCGAGAGACGGCCGTCGGGTCCGATACTCTTGACCTCGAATCCGATCTCATCGGTGTGTGCGATGAAGATGGCGTCGGGCGGGCCACCTGCTCCCAGGGGCACGATCAGGTTGCCGTGATCATCGACACGGGATTGTTGTTTGGCCCAGCCAGGGAGGTTCTGTTGAATCCAATCACGAACCGAGGATTCCGCGCCGCTCACACCGGAGAGTAGGACGAGCTGCTGGATGAGCGAGGGTAGGGAATCGCTCGTGGCCGGCTTGGCGCTGGGAGACGCGGGCGGGCGGCTTGGTGGGTCTTGGTTGCCTCGCAGCGCGACACCAGCGAATGCGGCGAGCAGGCGAGTCGCATTCTCGATCTCGGATCGCTGGACGGTTTCGATGGGTGTCCCGGCGTGCTCGACGCCGATGGTGATGATGGCGGCTTGGTCGGTGTCCGGCCATGGTTCTTTGGATTGGAACGGGCCGAATGAGGCGTTGTACGACCCGGCATCCTGGAAGTCGAGCCCGGCGTCGGTCGCGATGCGAAGAAGGTCGTCTTGAAGTGCGGACGACCAGCCGGCGGCGGGTGCGATCTGCGAGCGTGGCTTACCGCCGGGGGCAAGCCAGACTGTGCGGTCGGCCGGTGTGCGCTGAAGGACTCGGAGTAGGCCCGCGTTGTAATAGAACTGCTGTGTGACAAACGCGAGCGTGATGGTGGAATCGGGCGGGTTGTCGGCAAGCGAGTCGGCTAGGCGGAGCAGGGCGGCGGCGCCGGTTCGACTGGAAATCCAAGGAGCGCTGATGCGTCCGTTTCCGGGGAATCGGATCAGCTTCTTGTTGAGAGTGACGGGATCGAGAATCTCAGCGCCCGCCGCGCGCGCTTCGGCGATGGTCGCCGCGCCGATATCCACATAGAGGTCTTTGTCGGTTTGCGCGGATGAATAGCCGCGCTCGTCGTCGAGATGCACGGACGGCGCTGCTACGACGCCGGGGACCTGTGTTCCCTCTCTTGTCGTGACACTCACGTGCTGGGACTGAAACAGGCGTGCAAACTGGTAATGAGGCTTGGGCTCGGCAAGCCGTGTGAGACGAAGATAGCCGTCGTCCGTAATCGCCGATACGACGAAGCCGGGCTCATCAAGGCCCGCGACGATCAGCGTGTGCGGCGCACCTTGGCCGAACGTCTTGGTGATGGAGCCGGTGTTATCGACTTCGACCCCGGAACCGAGTTGGGCCTGAACGTATTCTCGGACTTGGTTTTCGTAGCCCGCGACGCCGTTGAGGGTTGCGAGGCGGTCGATATGTGAGGCTTGCACCACGCAGGTAAGGGCAGCGCCAACGAACAGCGCTATCCCCCACCGCGCGAATGCGATCTTACTTGAACGCAATGACGTCGATCTCAACCAATGAATCTCCGGGAACGCCCCCGTAGGTCGCGACCGTCGTGCGGACGGGTGGGTTCGCGCCGAAGCGTCCTTTGAAGACCTCGTTCATGCCTTTGTAGTCGTTCAGGTCGTGCAGGTAGACATTGCACTTGAGGCACTGGTCCATCGACGAACCGGCACGCTTGAGTTCCGCCTCGACGCTATTGAGTACCTCATCCGTGTGTTTCTTGATGTCGCCTTCCTTGTGGTAGCCTTTGCCGGCCACGAAGACGAGATTGCCGTAGGTAACGAGCCCACTAAAGAGGGGGTCCTTGGGTGCCTTATCGCCCCGCCAGATTACCTTGCGCTCGGGCTTGGATTGGGCGGCGGCGGTGCCGGCCGCACCGACGACCGCGGCTACGGCGGCGCCTTTGGTGAGGAAACGTCTGCGATTGGTCTTGTTCACGATTTTTAAACCTTCCTGGATGGCGTCATGAGAACGCGGTAACGATGAAGCTACCTTAGCGCGAAGAGAGGTTCGAGTGCCACAGCAACGGAGCGGCGGATGCAAACCCGGCGGGCCGCGCCGCCAGGAGCGGAGAACCTCAAGCCACTCGATCGGTGCCGCAGGAGGAAAGGAGGCGCGGGTGTCAACCTGCGCGTCCGCGAGCGCAGCCGGGCGCGAATTCGGGCTCTGTCACTCAAGGGCCTGGTCACCGACGCAGCCGGGACAGCGGTCGAGAACACCGACTACCTGCCCTTCGGCGAAGAGATTCTCGTCTCGTCCGGCGACACACGCTTCGGCATCGCCGCCTACGGGTCGAGCGGCCTGCTGCGCCACAAGTTCACCGGCAAGGAACGCGACTCCGAGTCCGGCATGGACTACTTCCTCGCCCGCTATTACTCCGGCCCCATGGGCAGGTTCACATCGCCTGACGCACCCCTTTCCGACCAGTTCGCGGCCCCCCCCCAGAGCTGGAATCTGTATGCGTATGTCCGCAACAATCCCCTTGGCTATGTTGATCCCTCAGGCCGTGCATGCTCGTCAGTCATCGGGAATACGGGTAGCGGCTTCTGTCAGCGAGCAACTCGATACGGAATCTTTGATGCGGATACTAGCGTGCGTTCGAAAACTCGATTCTTTGCGGCGGCATCCGCAGTCTCGCAAGCTCTTGCTAATGTTGATGGTCCAAGCACGGTAAGCAGGGTGTTTGTCTCAGAGCAGACCGGGGCATTCCTGGAGGGAATTGGTCATACCCTCGAGCAGTTAAACAACCGCGCCGTGGTCGACGTAATGGATGGTTCATTGAGTGGTTCTGATCTTGACGAGCGCTTGGTTAATATGGAGCAAACGAGGGTACAAGATCGGCTCGACGGCCTTCGTGAAGCGAATCCCGCACAGTACCAAAAGACCATCGAAGAGCTCAATGGCGCGCTCAACCCAGGAGTTCTCGGACAGGTAGGTTCGAGCCTATTTTCCACGGACAGGGCCTACGGTGCGGTGCTCGACGGAGTGCGAAAGGACCTCGGGCGTGATATTGACTTCTCGAGGCAGAGTGATCGCGAGGCAATTGGCAATGCACTTGTCAAGCACATACGTCAAACGGGTGGATGCGACGTAGGAGGCGACAAGATAGCGGGATGTTGATCCTAAAGCGGTTGGCGATCTGGTTGCTTGAGATGTCGCTGGAAGCGTTGCTTCTGAGTCTGCTCCTGGTCTTTCTGTTTGGCTATGACGAGCGTGCCCTCCTCAAAGGCCTATTGTTTTACGTCAATGGGATAATCTTCCTATTCCTCACAACCGAGTATCTGCTTAGTACAGTAATTTCACGAGCTATCTGGCGGGGGAAGAGATGGTGGTCATATCCGGCGATTGGGACCGCACTTTTCTTCATCCACTTCCAAATATTGAACGTTGCAGCAGGCGGCGCTTTTGAGTTCGCGGAGAGAGTTCGCATCCAGGCCGCGGGTGCATGCATAGTGTTCGCTTGTACCGTTGTTGGCGGCCACTTTCTCGGAAACTTGGAGAGAGGGAAAAGTCGGGACCCAAAGGGGACGGTCACCTAAATAGACGCTCCAGGGCCATGCCAATCCGACTCCAACTATCTTGAAATGAATATCCTACGACATCTTTCCTGGCACAGCTACCCCTCGGCGGACTCCATAGAGCCAGTGGCGCAACCCAAGGATTACAACAACTTACGCCGGTCAGGCACTCCATCCAGGGTGTCCCCCGGTCAAGCAGCACCCGGACAAAGCCGAGGCCACGCCATCATGACCAAGGGATTGCCATCCAAACCCATTTCGTCGTCGTGGCGAGCCGGGCGGTCCTCCGCGCCTTCGCGAGAACCAAGAATCACCAACCACCCGCTCGCCAGTCACCAGTCACGCCAAACAACAACCGCCAAAGAATCAACCACTTCGCCCCGCGCGCCCCGGCCAACCCGCCCCCGCCGGGTTACACTCGCAGTAGTGACGGGCACTCGTGCCTGTCCTTCCGCCGTGACCCCATACCGGCATCTCCAACCACGCCCGGCCTCCGGGCTCGGCCCAAGGCCGATGCAACTAGTGTAGTGTCTCATAAATAGCTTTACATATAGAGTAAGCTACCGTAACCTTGTCATATGGGACTGGCGGCGGAGGCTTTGGCGATCACATCTCGTGAGAGACTCGAGTTGGAGAGGTGGGCGCA
>Ga0302123_10003607_pt1 | contig 10268 bp, 12 predicted proteins | sample CB21_321_MG_FD_203109 | JGI IMG/M metagenome (GOLD analysis project Ga0302123, IMG submission 203109) | Marine microbial communities from Western Arctic Ocean, Canada - CB21_32.1 | ecosystem: Environmental > Aquatic > Marine > Oceanic | place: Canada: Western Arctic Ocean | collected 2017-09-28 | reverse complement strand
CGGAGCGACGATGGACTGTCAGTCATGGGGCCTCTCCAGCACGGACATAAATGGGACCAAAAGGCTCGAGTTGACGCAAGCGGAGTTTGCCCAGACGGGCCAATTCGAGGCTAGCGGCAAAGGTCGCCGCCACGGCGGAGCGCTGCCCGACCCCGGGGCTGAGCCCCTCGGGCAGAAAGCGCATGAGCAACGACCAGTCAGGCATCTCGCCAAGTAAGCGCGTCAGCCGGTGATAAGCCTCTTCCAGCGAGTGGAATTCCGACGGTGCGACGCGCATGCGCGAAACCTGGCGCTGCGCCTCGTGGCCGGCGTAGGTCTTGAGCAGGTCGTAGAGCGAAAGTTCGTACACGTTCGTGCGCTGCACGGGCGTCGGCTCGGGCTGGCCCCGGACGAACCGTTCCTGGCCGAGCATGGGGCGAGCCATCAGCCTGGCTCCCGCCTCGCGCATCCCATCGAGACGGCGCAGCTGATGGGCGAGCGCCGCCGCCATCTCGTCGGCCGAGGGTTCGTCCTCGCCAGGCGTCGCGGGCAGCAGCAAACGTGATTTGAGATAGGCAAGCCACGCCGCCGTGACGAGATAGTCGGCGGCGATATCCATATCGACGCGCTTAGCGCTCTCGATAAAGGCAAGGAACTGCTCGGCAAGAGCAAGGATCGAAATATGCGCGAGGTCGACCTTCTGCTGGCGCGCCAGGTTGAGCAGCAGATCGAGCGGACCTTCGTAGCCGTCGAGATTGAGGATCAACTGGGCCGGCGCGGGGGCGCGCACGGGGCCAGCATCGGCCTCGAAACCCGGTGACACGGGAGGCGACGGCTCGCTCATGCGGCCGCGCCCACGAAGAGGAACAGAGTTTCAATCACCGTCAGAAAGCCTCGCACAACAGGTCCCAGGATCCAATGGATCGGGTTGAAGTTTATCCCTAAACGGCTAAGCAGGAGCGGCAAAAGAAGAATCAGCGCCAGCAGGAGAAGCGCGATTTGGCGCTCGCGCGATGCCACGAGAGCCGCGAAAGGTGCAGGGAGCAAGCCCAAAAGCACCCGTCCGCCGTCCAGCGGGGGGACTGGAAGAAGGTTGAACGCCGCCAGCCAGACATTGATCAGGATCAGGTTCACGGCATTGTCATAAAGCCATAAACCGAGCGAATCGGAAGGCCCCCGCACAAGGTTGAGCAGAAGCATGCCCAGGCAGGCGAGGACGATGTTGGCCGCCGGCCCCGCCAGCGCAACGAGAATACCGTCGCGCCGCGGCCGGCGCAGGCGAGAAAAATTGACGGGCACGGGCTTGGCAAAGCCGAACAGGAAGGGGGCGCCGAGCGCCAGCAGCAGGCCGGGCAGCAGGATCGTGCCGACGAGGTCGATATGCTTGATCGGATTGAGCGTCACCCGGCCCGCGCGCCGCGCCGTATCGTCGCCCAAGCGGTCGGCGACGAGGCCGTGGGCGACCTCGTGCAAGGTCACCGCCAACAGGACCGGAAGAACCCAGACCGAGGCCAAATAGGCAATGGCGTTCGCGTCCACCGGCTAGGCCTCTTCGGGGCCGAGCAGAGCACCAAGCGCGGCAGCGAGCGCGGCGGGCTCGCAAGATTCGTCGTCAATGTCGGCGGGTGGGCCGATCACCGCCAGCGCACGCGCCACCCGCTTGGCGGGCGCGCCGTCGAGACGCGGCACGACGGGCGCGATTTCGGCCATTTCGCCCGCCTCGCCGTTGCAATGGAGAACGAGATCGCAGCCGGCCTCGAGCGCCCGCCTCGCGCGCGACGCCAAAGCGCCGTCGAGCGCCCTCATGGACAGATCGTCGGACATCAGCGCGCCGGTGAAACCGATGGTTTTGCGGATGGTCTCACCGATCACGATGTTTGAGAAGGTCGCGGGTGCCGACGCGTCGAGCGCTGTGTAAGTCACGTGGGCGGTCATGGCGAACGGCGCGTCGGCGCAGGCGGCGAAGGGTGCAAAATCCACGACGCCAAGCTCATCGGCCGTGGTCTCGACCACGGGAAGAGCGTGGTGGCTGTCGGCCCGCGCGCGCCCATGACCGGGAATATGCTTGACGACCGGCGCGACACCGCCCGCGAGGAGACCGTCGATGACGGCACGCCCAAGCCGCGCGATCTGGCCTGGTTCGGTGCCGTAAGCGCGATCGCCGATGATCTCGTGAGCGTCGGGAGCGGGCACGTCGAGTACGGGCGCGCAGCCGACGGTTATGCCCAAGGCCCGGAGCTCGGCGGCAATCAGCCGGGCATTGAGCCAGGCAGCCCGTTCCGCGGCCTCGGTGTCGCACCCGGCCAGCGCGGCGAAGCGCGCCGCTTTAGGCGGGCGCCGCCAATGGGGCGGGCCGAGACGGGCAACCCTGCCGCCTTCCTGATCGATCAGCACCGGCGCGTCGGCGCGGCCCACGGCGTCGCGCAAGGACGCGACCAGCCCGCCAAGCTGGTCCGGATCGATGCAGTTACGCGCAAACAGGATGAAGCCGAGCGGATCGGCGGCGCGGAAGAAGGCGCGTTCGCCCGCATCCAGCACGGGCCCAGCACAGCCGTAAATCGCGGCGGTAGGCGTGCTCACTTCTTGACGACGAGGCAGTCCTGCTTGCGCGTCTTAAGCTGGGCGCACAGGACGTCAGCCGCTCCGCGGCTCGCGAAGGCGCCGAGGCGGGCACGGTAATAGACGCCCTTTTCCGCCCCGAGATCCGCGCGCTGCACAGAGATCACGAGGCCGCCGGCGACTTCGCTATGCAGCAGCTTGAGCCGCTCGCCCTCGGACCGAGCGACGGATTCCTCGCGGAACGAGCCGACCTGAACCACGTAATCCCCCGTCGGCGTACTGGCCACCACGACCGGCTCGGGCGGCGCCTCGACGACGGGCGCCGGCTCAGGCTCGGCAACGGGCATGTCCGCGGCGGGCTCGCCGGCGGCGGGTTCGACGACCGCAGCCTCGTTTTCAGCAAGTTCGGACGCCTCACCCGGGGCATCGTCGACGCCCTCTACGGCTGCGGCTGCGTCGTGCGTCTCGTCGATTGCCGCGCCGGCGGTGTCCTGCGCCGCCGCCAGCGCCTCTTCGGCGGGCTCCTCGGCGGCAGGAAGCAGATGCTCGGGCTCTTCCGCCCCCTCCTCGCCGGTCATGGCCTCGTAGACCATCTTGTCCTGATCGGGCACGTCGAGACCGCCGGGATCGTCGGGCACCACCTTGTCCGGCCCCTCGGGCGCGGCGACTAACGGCGCGGGCCCGTCGTCCTCACCCGGCCCGCTCCCGCTAGTCAGCGCCCAGGCCACGACACCCGCGACGACCACCGCGAGCAGAGTGCCGGGAAGCAGCCAGCGTGCCAGGGGCTTCTTCCGAGACGGCAGGGGCGCCGAGACGGGCTCGGGCTCTATCACTTCGTATTCAGTTCGCTGGTCGGTCATCCGCGCATCTCCTCCACCGGCTCGACGCCGAAAATCCGCAATCCCCCGGCAATCACAAGTGCTACGCACTCGATAAGCGCGAAACGCGCTACCGTGGCCGCCGCATCGTCGGGGCGGACGAAGCGCAGGGCCGGGTCTGCCTTGCCCCGGGTCCATAACAGGTGGAAGGCCGAGGCGAGATCATAGAGATAGAAAGCGAGGCGGTGCGGTTCGTGGGCCAGCGCCGCGCTCTCCACGGTCCGCGGCCATCCGGCCAGCAGACGAATCAAAGCAATCTCGGCGTCATCGGTCAAGCGATTCACCTCCGCTCCCCGAAGCGCCGCGCCTGAGAGGTCGAGGTCAGGCATCTCTGCGGCGGCCATGCGCCGGACCGAACAAATACGCGCATGCGCGTACTGGACGTAAAATACGGGGTTGTCCCGGGACTGCTCGGTGACCTTGGCGAGGTCGAAGTCGAGCGGCGCGTCGTTCTTGCGCGTGAGCATGATGAAGCGGACGACGTCCTTGCCCACCGCGTCGACCACGTCGCGCAGCGTGACGAAGGCGCCGGCGCGCTTCGACATGCGCACGGGCTTACCGCCTTCGGATAGCTTGACCATCTGGCACAGCTTGACGTCGAGCGTGCCGGTCCCGTCGGTCAGCGCCGCCAGCGCCGCGTTCATGCGCTTGACGTGGCCGCCGTGATCGGCGCCCCAGACGTCGATCATGGTACGAAAGCCCCGCTCGAACTTGTCGAAATGGTAGGCCACGTCGCTCGCAAAATAGGTCCAGCTGCCATCGGATTTCTTGAGCGGCCGGTCGACATCATCGCCGAACTCGGTGGCGCGAAAGAGGAGCTGCTCGCGGGGCTCCCAGTCTTCGGGCTCCTTGCCCTTGGGCGGCGCGAGGGTGCCGGTATAGATCAGGCCCTTGGCGTCAAGCGCGGCGAGCGCGGCGTCGACCTTGCCCGCCTCGACCAGATCACGCTCCGAGGTAAAGACCTCCTGGCGCACGCCGAGCGCGGCAAGGTCCTCTCGGATCAGAGCCATCATGGCGTCGATCGCGAAGCGCCGGATCTCGGGCAGCCAGTCGGTTTCGGGGGCGTCGAGCCAAGCGCGGCCCTTGGCCTCGGCCAGCGCCTTGCCCACAGGTACGAGGTAATCGCCCGGGTAAAGCCCCTCGGAAATTTCGCCGATGTCCTCGCCCAGCGCTTCACAATAGCGCAGCCACGCGGAGCGGGCGAGCACGTCAACCTGGGCGCCCGCGTCGTTGACGTAGTACTCGCGGGCGACGGAAAACCCCGCGAATTCGAGCAGGGCGGCCAGGGCATCGCCGAACACGGTGCCCCGGCCGTGACCGACATGGAGCGGCCCGGTGGGGTTGGCGGAGACGTACTCGACGTTGACCCGCTCGTCCGCGCCGACGCCGGAGCGGCCGTAATCGGCGCCCGCAGCGAGGATCTCGGGGATTCGGGCGCACCAAAAGGCCCCGGTCAGGCGCAGATTGACGAAGCCCGGCCCGGCGATCTCGACGCCCGCCACGTCGTCGTGGGCCTCGAGCCGGGGAGCCAGCAGGGCGGCGATGTCGCGCGGCTTCATGCCCGCCGGCTTGGCAAGCACCATCGCCGCGTTGGTCGCGAGGTCGCCGTGCGCGGGATCGCGCGGCGGCTCGACGGAGACACGCGAGGCGTCGAGCCCCCCGGGCAATCTTTCGGCCCGCTCAAGACCCTCTAACTCTAGATCAATAATATCATGGAAATAATTGAAAATATTCATCTCTTCCCGTTTGAAATTCTAAAAATCCAGTCGTGTTCCTCGAGCGCGGTGCGGTCGGTCATACTGGCCACGTAATCGGCCACAACGCGCGCGGTGGCGTCGGTTTTTGGCGGCTGGCCGGCGGCCTTGGCGCGCCACTCGGTGGGCAGGCATTCGGGCTCGGCGATGAACAGAGTGGCGAGGTCGTTGAGCACACGGCGCGCCTTGCTCTTCATCCGGTTGACCTTGTAGTGGCGGTACATGTTTTCGTGCAGGAAGGCCTTGAGCGCACGGTCGTTCGCGGCCATCTCGTCGGACAGCGCCGCCATGGGCCCGGGCAGTGCGCGCAGCTCGGCGGCGTTGGCGGGCTTCGCCTCGGCGAGGCGGGCGCGGGTTTCGCGAGTCAGGTCGGTGACCATGGCGTGGATCAGCCGGCGCACCGCCTCATGAATCGCGCGTTGTGCGTCAAGACCGGGATGTTGTTTGTCGATTTCGGCGAACACGGGCCCGACCAGGGGGACGCCAGCGAGATCGGCGACGCTGAACAGGCCGGCACGCAGGCCGTCGTCGATATCGTGGTTATTATACGCGATGTCGTCGGCCAGCGCGGTAATCTGGGCTTCGAGGCCCGGCTGGGTGGCGAGCTCGAGATCGTGCTCCTTGCCGTATTCGGCGATCGCCCAGGGCAGCGCCTCGGCCCCTTCCCCGCCGGGGCCGAGAAGCGGGCCGTTATGCTTGACCATGCCCTCGAGGGTCTCCCAGCTCAGGTTGAGGCCGTCGAACCCTGCGTAGCGCTGCTCGAGCCGGGTCAGCACACGAAGCGTCTGGGCATTGTGGTCAAAGCCGCCATAGGGCGTCATGACCTCGTGGAGCGCATCTTCACCGGCATGACCGAAGGGCGGATGGCCCAGATCGTGGGCCAGCGCCAGGGCCTCGGCGATATCCTCGTTGAGATCGAGATCACGGCACACGGAGCGCGCGATCTGGGCGACCTCGAGACTGTGGGTGAGCCGGGTGCGATAATAATCGCCCTCGTGATAAACGAACACCTGGGTCTTGTATTCGAGGCGGCGGAAGGCGGCGCAATGGATGATGCGGTCGCGGTCGCGCTGATAGACCGTGCGCGGCGGGCTTTCGGGTTCGTGATGCAGCCGCCCGCGGCTCTCCTCGGGCTTGCTAGCGTAGGGCGCGACCATTCGCCGACCCTACAAGCGCGCCATGCGCCAAGCAACGACCGTCTGGGGGATTTCGTATGTCATTGACTTGCGGGGGAAATTTACTAAATAATCAGGAACACAGCTTATACTGGCGCCGGATGGGACGAGGAGAGTGACCATGAGCGTGGGACCCGATTCGCACCCCCCCCAGAGCGGGGCGGTGACGATCAGTGAGATCGCGGCCAAACGCATCGCCTTTCTGATGGGCGAAGAGGCCGATCCCGAGGCCAAACTCCGGGTATCGGTCTCGGGCGGCGGCTGCTCGGGCTTCCAGTACGGCTTCGAATTCGATCGCACGATCAACGACGACGACCAGGTGATCGAGCGCGACGGCGCCGTCGTGGTGATCGATGAAACCTCGCTCAACTACCTCGCCGGTTCGCAAATCGACTTCGTCGACGACCTAGTAGGCGCCGCGTTCGCGATCACCAACCCGAACGCGACCTCGTCGTGCGGCTGCGGCAACTCGTTCTCGCTGTTCTAGGCGGCTCTGCGCGCTTTCACCGAACCCGCTAGTGTCCTAAGATCGGCCTCCCAACAGGGTGAACCACGGCCCCCGCAACGAGGGTCGGGTTCAAACAGGTGATGCGTCACGCAACCGCAACAGGGAGACGATCCATGCCCGATACACTGATCAAGGTCGTTGTCTTGAAAGCCCTCTCGGAGCAGGAGATTCTGCCCCACAACCGCTGGCATCCCGACATTCCGCCCGTGGCCTCGGTGCGGCCCGGCACGGACTTCATCACCGAATGCCTGGACTGGACCGGCGGGCAGATCGTCAACGACGATGGCGCCAACGACGTGCGCGACGTCAATCTGAAGCGCTGCCACCATCTGTTCGGCCCAATCGAGGCCAAGGGCGCGAAGCCGGGCGACCTGCTGGTCGTCGACATTCTCGATATCGGCCCGCTGCCGGAGCCCCGCTGGGGGCTATACGGGGATCTTCGACAAGACCACCGGCGGGGGCGGGGACAGCCACGATCACGGGCACAAACCCAAGCGGCCCTGGATGATCGGTCACTAAGCCCGTGAAGATCGCGAGCTGGAACGTCAATTCGGTCAAAGCGCGGCTGCCCAACCTGCTCGCCTGGCTGGGCGAGGCGGCGCCCGACGTGGTGCTGCTCCAGGAGATCAAGACCGTCGAGGAGAACTTTCCCGCACTCGAGATCGAGGATCTCGGCTACTCGGTCGCGGTGTGCGGGCAGAAGACCTACAACGGCGTTGCGATCCTGAGCAAACACCAGATCGAGGATGTGGTACGCGGCCTGCCCGGAGACGAGAGCGACGAGCAGGCGCGCTACATCGAGGCGGTGATCGATGGCACCGTGCGGGTCGCCTCGATTTACCTGCCCAACGGCAACCCGACGGACAGCGAGAAATACCCCTACAAGCTGGCCTGGATGGACCGGCTTTTCGCCCACATCGAGAGTCAATTGGGGCACGAGGAGGTCGCGGTGTTCGGTGGCGATTATAACGTCTGCCCGAACGATGACGACGTCTACGACCCCGATGGCTGGCGCGACGACGCGCTGTGCCGCCCGGAATCGCGCAGCCGCTTCCAGGCGATGATCAATCTGGGGCTGACCGACGCCTTCCGCGCGCTTCACTCCGAAATCGGCGCCTATACCTTCTGGGACTACCAGAAAGGCCGCTGGCAGCGCGACGAAGGCCTGCGCATCGACCATCTGCTGCTCAGCCCGCAAGCAGCGGATCGGCTGGCCGCCTGTGAGGTCGACAAGGGACCACGCGGCAGGGAGAAAGCCTCGGACCACACCCCGATCTGGTGCGAACTGGAGTAATGAGCGCAGCCTTCGGCTGCATGTGCGGCGCGATACGCTTCCGCCTGACGGCAGCGCCGTTCGACGTCGCCTACTGCCACTGCGCGGATTGCCGGCGCTCTTTGGCCGCGCCGGTCTCATTGTTCGTGGAAGTGCGCGAGGAGAATTTCGAGATCACGAAGGGGACCCCGCCGTCTATCAATCCTCGCCCGGCGTGACCCGCAGCTATTGCCGCTATTGCGGCACGCCGCTCTCCTGCCAGGCCGAGTGCTATCCCGGCGAGCTGCATCTGCCCATCGGTAATTTCGACCAGCCGGAAAAATTCCCGCCGACCCGGCATGTGTTCACGGCCGAGGCGCTGCCCTGGTTCCATATCGCGGACGAACTCGCGCAGCGGCCCTGACGCGTGGCGCTACTCCGGGTGAGGCAGGTGGCCCAGCGGCACGGTGCGCACGCCCGCGCGCAGGTGGCGGAATTCGAGCTTGCCGATATCGGCGACGCAGGGGCCCGGCGCCTCGACGACGAGGATGTCGTCGGCGATGGGCTCGAAATCGGCACGAAAATGCACCGAGCTCTTGAGCGCCAGGATGCGCATCGCCTCTGGCTCGATCCCCATATGGCGGAAGATCGAGCGGTCCGCCGCCTGGAGTTTGCGGCTGGCCACGATCACGAGTACCCCGCCGCCGCCGGGCGCAACCACCCGAAGCAGCGCCATGGGCCCTAGATCGGCCCGGCTGCCACGCCACATGGGGCCGGTCATGTCGAAGCGACCATCGGTCAGCGCCTCGACCCTGAAATCGCTGGCGAAGGGCTCCTCTCCCTGATAGGCCGAGCGGGCGCCGATGCTGCGCGAGAGCACTGCCCCCTCGCCCGCTTCATGGGCCGCGGCGGCGGTTTCGGGATCGAACAAAATGGCGAACACCGCGCCCTCGGCCTCGCTGCGGACCAGGGCTTCAAGCAGGCCCACGGTGTCCGAATTGCCGCCGCCGCCGGGATTATCCTGGGTGTCGGCGAGCACGACGGGACGCGATCCGGTGTGGGCGCGGGCCGCGGCAACCGCCTCGTCGGGCGACCATAAGCGACCTGCATAATTGCCCTCCTGCTCGATCACGGCATCGGTCAGGCTCTGGCCCGCCGCCTCGACCGCCAGGGGATCGTCGCCGTAGGCGAGTACCGCCGGACCGCACTCGGCGATGTCGGCGAGGGGAAAGCCCTGGGTGTAGGAGAGCAGCACGGGCGCATCCCGCTCAATATCCGCAAGCCGCTGGTACAGGCCGCGCGCGGGCTCGATACCCGTGCAGCCCCATTGCACGGGCACGAGAAAGGGCAGTTTGGTGAAAAAGGCGGTGGGCCGCGTGCGTTGCTCGATCTGGCGGGCGAGCTCGTCGGCGGCGCGCGCGCCGGTTTCAGCCATGTCGATATGGGGGTAGGTACGAAACGCAACCAGCGCCGAGGCATAGCCGACCATCGCCGCCGTGACGTTGGCGTGAAGATCGAGGCTGACGACGAGGGGCAGATCGGGGCCGATGACGCCGCGCACCCGGCGCAGCAGCTCGCCCTCGCCGTCTTCGAGATGATCGCACACCATGGCGCCGTGGAGATCGAGATAGACCCCGTCGAGCGGCCCGGCGGCGGCGGTATCCTCGAGCAGAAGCGCGGCAATGCGCTCGAAGGCGTCCTCGGTGACTTGCGCCGAGGGCACGGCGGAGCACCAGGAGAGCGGCACCAGCGTGGCGCCTGCCGCCTGCGCACGTTCGACAAAGCCCGTAACCGGTAGGTTGATTCCCGCAACCGCTTCGAACAACCCCTCGCCGCGGGTCAGGCCGGGCCAGGCGTCGGACTGCTCGAACTCGACGAAGCCCGCGCCGACCGGGGCAAAGGTATTGGTTTCGTGCTCGAAGCCGCCGACCGCTATCCGCATGGTGCGCGAGTGTAGCGCATCCCGCCCGGCCGGTGCGAGGACCGTTTCAGCGCGGTTGGCGGCATGCCGCGCAACTGGCAGTAGCCGGAAGACACCGTTCGGGTGGCAATCGTCCGTGGGAGGCAACGTGATGAAGAAAATACTAGCGCCGGTCCTGGCGGCCGGTCTTCTGACCGGCATGGCAAGCACGGCCTGGGGCGACGAATTCGAGGTCGGCAGCT
>Ga0302123_10003605_pt1 | contig 10272 bp, 7 predicted proteins | sample CB21_321_MG_FD_203109 | JGI IMG/M metagenome (GOLD analysis project Ga0302123, IMG submission 203109) | Marine microbial communities from Western Arctic Ocean, Canada - CB21_32.1 | ecosystem: Environmental > Aquatic > Marine > Oceanic | place: Canada: Western Arctic Ocean | collected 2017-09-28 | reverse complement strand
TCGTTTCCCCCCGAAAATTGGTCGTCTCGATCACCAGGGTGTCGTCGTCCCAGTAGCCCCGTGAGCTCCCCAACCATTGGGCAATGTCCGAATCCAGGGGGGCGTGGCTGTCAATCGGTACGATGCGAGCGTCGTGGATCATCTCGACCCACAGCACCAGGTGATCCTCAGTCTGTAGCACTTGCACATTCTGGTTGTAGGCGCCGGACATCATGGGGGGGCCGGTGTTGAACCCGACCAGGCACCGCACGGCGTAGCGGCCCGGGCCGAGATCGTCCACGAACCCGCCCGGCGTCGGCTCATGTCGGTTGGTGCCTTCCCGCGCCTTCCTCATGGCGGCCCGTTTCTGCGCCGCCGACGGGGTTATGGGAGGAATGCGCCCGTTGGGCGGGTCGGTCACCAACGACGTGCGTCTGTTGACCACCGTCGTTCCGCCATCGAACCAAAAGCCGTTGTAATTGCCGATCGTCTCGGCGATATCTTGGTGCTCACCTTCAGCGCGACCAGCGACGCGAGTCGCATCGCCAGGAATATCCACCACATCCCGCGCGGCTGCGATCACCGCGGCTTCCTCTTCCGTATACACCGCCTTGTTCCCCAGTTCACGCGGGCGCTGGAGCGGTGTGTTGGTGCGGCGGTCCCAGACCCCTTGCAGGTCGGGTGCACCCCATGGTGTGCGCGGGACCTCGACCTCCTGGGCAGACACCGCGCTCGCCGTCAGTGCGACGAGCGCGAGGGCCACGCCGGTAACCCTGACACATGCGAACAATTGATCCTGCATGATCATCCCTCCCAACTGATGGAGACGAGGTAACCGACAGCTTCGTTAGGACCCATAGTAGGCATCGCGAAGCCTTCTCGCAACGTGACAGTGCCCAGTCTACTATGAGGAACGGGGTTCCCGGGTGGAGTCAGTGCCCTGCAGCCGACGCCTCAACTTGACAGTGCCGACCGAGTGTCGGCGCTCAGTCCTGAGGGAGCGAGTTGCGCCCTACAGGGGCAACTTGACAGTGCCGTTCTGATTCACCCGACTCAAACTGCTAGAACTCAATGTCGGCGCCGAAACTGACGACCCATCGTTTGACGCCGGGCATCGGCGTGACCGCATAGGCCAGGTCCAGACGCACGCCCCCGCCGGTCAGGAGGAGACGGTTGCTTCCGAGCAAGAGACTAACACCTACCGCCGTCTTGAGATCCGTCAAGCTTAGATCCTCCGCCTCTGGCCACGCGAAGCCGCTGTCGACGAAAGCCGCCGCGCCGAGCGAGATGATTTGCCCGACGTCGTCGGCGATAAACCAGCGTTCTTCGGCGCTCAGCAGCAGTGACCGCGTGCCCGCGAACTGCCGCACCGGGTAGCCGCGCAACCCGCTCTCGGCACCCAGCAGGAGTTGGACCTCGGGGTCCAACTCGTGCCCCCAGAGAAAACCGGCCCGTCCGATTAGCAGATGCCGCGTCGCGTGCTTACGCAGGTAGCGCGCTCGCGTCACCGCCAGCGTATTGAGCCAGCGATCGCGCTCGTGACGGCTGACCACGCCGACCTCGGCGACCAGGAAGTGATCGGGACTGAACAGGACTCCGTGCGTGTGGCCGATCGCGACCGACACCACACGGTCGTCACCGCCGCCCAGGCCAGGTGTCGAGAGTCCGACCGTAGCGTACGACTGCGTGCCGAGGTTGAAATCTTCTGCCCGCTCGAACCGATTGACGTGCGTCAACCGCGTGAACCGATGCCCGATGGACTGGATGCCGACCTCTACGAACCCGAATTCTCGAGGGTCGGTGCCGATCCGCTCCTCGCGGATCCGATAGGCGACGTGCACCCGGAGCGCGCGGGTGGGGTTTCGCCGCACCGCCCGACCGTACTCTAGGTCGCCCCACTGGCCGCGATGCTTAAGCCGGCCGATTTCCTGTCCGTCGGCGAAGAGCGGATCGCGCCGGCTGAAGGTGCCGGCGCGGACAGAAAACGCCCACAGGTCCTCTAGCGAGAAGTAGGGACGGCCGAGCGCGAAGGACTTCTCGTCGCCGTCGCTCAGGTCCGCTGCCGAGACGTTCAGGGCGAAGCGGGACCCGGCCAGCTGCGGATCGTAGTACCAGATCCGGTCCGACGTGCGGTCGAGATCGGTGCGATGCGCGACAGTCAACGATTTGCCGAGTCCCAGCAGGTTGTCTTCCGATACACCGAAGTCCCAGAGCGCCCGACCGTCCACGTGCTCGAAATCGATGTGCGGAGTGAGCGACCACGCGTCCCAGGTCGTCACGCGAACGTTCACCGCCTCGACCTCGCCGTCGCCGTTCTCGGCAGGCACGGCCTCGATGCGGGCATCACGCAGGAAGGCGAGCGCTCTGAGGTTGCGCTCGGTCTGCTCGAGACGCTCGTGGTTCAACGGTTCGCCAGGCGCAAAGAGCAGCTCGCGGCGGATGACCTGCTCGCGGGTGCGGACGTGGATCTTGTTCGCGATTCGAAAAAACGCGGCGAATCCAGATGACGGCTCCTCGAAGACCTCGTCGCTGACGATTTGGATCGCGTTGATGACCGGAGTGGGCGATTTCTCCTGGCTCGCGGCCGGCGCCGCGCTTGCCAAGGTTAGGAGCATCACGATGGCCACCGTCGGCCAGGCTGGCATGCGCCTATATCATATGAGGGTAGCCCACGCGGCGCCGCAAACGCCGCGCGTAGTCGAGCTCTATCCTCAGACACCGCTGTCGAATCGCCTCGCAGGTCACCGTGATGCCGCGTTGGGCAAGCAGACCTTCGACATCTCGGAAACTCAGGCCGAAACGGTGGTACAGCTACACGGCGTGACTGATGACGTCAGGGCGAAACCGGCAATCTCGCTAGCTGGGCGGCTGGGTCTTCAGCGGCCTGCACTGCCAGTTGCCCCTCAACTTGACAATGCCGGCTTGATACCTCAACTTGACAGTACCGTTTCATTTGGTCTGACGAAGTACAGGGCAATTGGGTCTTGTCAAAGGAAGAAGTATCAACCTATGAAGAGATTCGCGTTGATTGTGGGGAGTCTTGCGGCCGGGCTTGTCCTGCTGGTATTGATTGTGCGCGGCGTTGGCTTCAATCCTGGACCGACAAGACCCGGGATGTGGCTCACGGGAGAGCTGGTGACGGAGCCTCTGTCGGACTGGTCGTCCTTGGCCAGGAGTCCTGGGCTCACATCGATCCAGACGCGGAATTGGTTTCTGCCTTCGCTCGCTCATTCGGTGATGATCGGTCGTTTTCATTACAAGGACAGGCTCTACGTCGCATCGGGGTATCCCGCCGGCATCGAGCTGCCGAACGGGCGGCACTGGAACCGGAACGTACTGGTCGACCCACACGTGCGGATTGGGATCGACGGCAAGCTGTACGACCGGACGCTCGTGTATGTGACCGATCCGACCGAACGTGAAGAGCTGCTGAAAGCTTTTGGGCAGACATTCTGGTCGCCCGGCTTCTACCTCCACCTGTGGCGCGTCGCGCCCCTGGAGTGAGCGGGCACTTGAATACCCCTTCGGACTTGTAAGGAGACACGCATCGTGAGAAAAACTCTGACTACTCTGATAGTGCTCATCGTCATTCTGGGTCTGGCGTATGTGGTTCGGGCACGCGGCGCGGCAGAGCGAGCTGAGGCAGCTGCGGAACCGCTCTTTGTCCCGGTCCTCGTCACGCCGTCCGTGCAGCTCGTGAACGGTCAAATGCTGCTCTATAAGGCGACGAACGTCTCGGAAAGAGCCGGCAGCATGAGGCTCATGCTCTTCAACGATCACGAGGGCGGCGTGCCCGGGACGTACGAGGACTTCACAAATATTCCCCCTGGTAACACGGTGAGCTATCTGTACGAGCCGCCCAAGAGCCAGCTCACCCTAGGTGCGACACAGATCGATGTTCCTGAGGCCGTGAGGGCGATCTTTGCGCCTCTGCCTGGAGACGATCCGGGCGCAATCCGCCGCATCGTGGCCAACGTGCAGATCATGCGGATCGTGACTGCTGCTGAGGACGCGTCGCCCTCGCTCGAGCCCCCGATCATGGTGCCGTTGGAACATTGCAACTTCGAGCCGCGAGGCTTCGTGCCGTATACCGGTGGGCGCTGGTACTGGAATTGCGCACCCCAGATGTATCCGTTCGACGAACGCTGGCGCAGTGGGGGACAAAACAGCGCGGGTGCCCAATAGGTAAGCGCAACATCAGTTCGTTCCAGGGCGTTGGTGCATGGATACGGGGTGGATCCAGAATTTCCCAACGAGCGTATCCTGATTGCGCGATTTCTCCGCGTCGACTTGCCCGACCAGTCAGGCTTCGGGGTGGTTTACGTGAGTTTGATGGTCTCTCCCTAATGTGATGCGCTTTACCTTAATAGGCATTGTTAAGTTGAGGGGGCAACTGGCAGTGTAGACCGATGATCAGCCACCTGCCCAGCTACCACGGATACCGCTTTCCAACTTAGATCATTAGTCACGCAGTGTAGCTGTACCACCGTTTCGGCCTGAGTTTCCGAGATGTTGAAGATCTGCTTGCCCATTTCGGCCTCAAGCTGACAGTGCCAGGGGATGGCCTGAGCCGTGGTGGAATCGGTCACTTGGCTGGGGTACTGTATGTTAACGAGGCGTTACACCGGAGACTTCGAAAAAGGGGATATGCGACATGAAAACGTCTGACAGGCGCGTGAATCGGCGTTCGTTTCTCGCGGCAGGCAGCATCGGTGCCATGGCCTCGGTCGCTCTGCCAAGGGAGGCTGCCGCGATTCAGCTCAGTACCGAGGAACAGGCCAACCTCACCGCCGTAAACGATTTCTGTGCGGCGTTCGCGATGCCGTTGGAATGGGACACGATTGCGTCGTTTCTGAGCGCCGACTGCAAGTATCGTGCGAGTCAGGACATTCCGATGGTGGAAGGGCCAGAAGCGATCGTCGGCCTGCTCAAGGGGTTTCTTGGCAACGCGACGTCAGTGGAGTTCGAAATGCTCGACACATGGGCACGCGGGCCGGTGGTCGTCAATGACCGCGTGGACCGGTTCGTGATGCCGACTGGCACGGTCGAGTTCCCGGTTGTCGGGATTTTCTATATGGTAGATGGCAAGATCGTTGAGTGGACCGACTACGTGTTTGAGACCGCGCCGTAAGGGGCGGGCCGCTTTTCGGACCGTGGCGTTTCCGACGAGGCGCCGTTGGCCGCGCGGACGGGCCACGACTCGGTCTTCGGTCCGAATGCAATGCCTTCCGGCGAGCTACAGCAGCGTGTCAAACTCCAGCTTGCCGCGGCTGTTTCCGAGTTGCTCGATCGGAACATCCATTTTGTCTGCGATCGAGAGCAACAGGTTCGCGGCAGGATCGCCCTTGAACATCAGGTGACGGCCGCCAGGGACGAGGTCCTTTCCACCGACGAGCATCAGCGGCAGGTTGGTGTGATCGTGCGTGTTGCCTTCGCTCATTCCGGCGCCATACAGCATCACAGTGTGGTCGAACAGCGAGCCGTCGCCGTCCGGGGTGGCGCGCAGCTTTTCCAGATACGACGCGAACAGGCTCATGTGATAGGTATTCAGTTTCGTGATCTTCTCAATCTGGACCGAGTTGTTCTGGTGGTGCGAGAGCGGATGGTGCGCTTCGAACACGCCGATTTCGGGAAACGTCCGAGCGCTGATTTCGCGGCCCAGCATGAAGGTCGTCACGCGTGTCAGATCGCTCTGAAACGCCAGCGCTTGCAAGTCGAACATGAGCCCGACATGCTCGTCGAACCTCTGCGGGATGCCATCGGGCTGCGAGACGACCGGCAGCTCACGATCGCTCTGCTCTGTGGCGCGCTGAATCCGCCGTTCAACGTCGCGAACCGAGTCCAGGTACTCGACGATCCTCTGGCGGTCGGCCGCGCCAAGGCCGCGCCGCAAGTCCGCGGCGGCGGCCGTGACCGAATCGAGGATACTGTGATCGAACTGGAGCCGCTCCCGGCGCACCGCGGGATCGGTTGTTCCACTGTCACCAAACAGCCGTTCGAAGATGACGCGGGGATCGTTTTCCATCGGGAGCAACACCGTCGACGATCGCCACGAGATAGTGTTGCTCAGCGCGCAGCTCTGCCCGTCACAGCTACCGGTGTTATCGCGCGGATCGATCGAAACCTCGAGCGATGCCAGCTGCGTCTCCTTCCCGGCCTCCGCCGCGATGAGCTGATCGATTGATGGCCCGGCGACAGCCGAGTCGCCGGTGCCCACCCTGATGCCGGTCAGGAATTCCGTCGAGGCGCCAGTGTGCCCGAAACCACCGGCGCCATTGAGGCCAGACACGAGCAGTATCTGCTCCTGGAATGGCGCCATCGGCTGCAAGATGGGCATCAAATCGAACGCCGCTCCGGTCGCTTTCGGCGTCCATGCCGACATCGTCACGCCATTCGGGACGTACACGACACCGAAACGCTTCACCGGTTTCGCGGCGGTCTTCACCGTCGCAGTCATCGCCGGAACCATCGCGTCCAGTAGCGGGAGCGCCATCGCGGTGCCGACGCCCCGTAGGAACGCACGTCGCGGAATCGAAAGCTTTGAGATATACATGGCCGTGTGTCTCCTGCCGAGTTACTCCTACTGAACAGCGCCGCCGGCCGAGGGCGTCGATGCTGCCACTCGTGCCTCTTCGGTGGCCCGTACCGTCCGCATGCCGAATGGCGTGCTCGCTGCAATGCCCGTGACGATGGACGACCACCGGTAGTCGGCGGACGCCGCCTGTTGCTGGACCATCCTGACCGTCGGTAAATCATAGACCTCGAGCTCGCGCCCCAGCGCGTAAGCCAAGAGTTTTTCAATGAACGTTTCCACGAAGGCTTCGCGGTGGCCGAGAATGAATGACCGCAGTCCTGCCAGCCCTTCGAACTCCCCGCCAGTCGGAAACGAGCCCTTCGCATCCACCGGGGCACCGATCTCGGTCACGCTCCGATAGGTCCCGACGCCGTCGAAGTGCTCGAGCGCGAACCCGAGCGGATCCATCTGGGAGTGACACGTTGCGCACACGGGGTTCTCCCGGTGGCGTTCGAGCCGCTCGCGCACGGACGCCGGTTGGCCGCCTTCACCCTTCTCTGGCAGACCAGGGACGTCGGGCGGCGGGGGCGGGGGCGGACTGCCCAGGATGTTCTCGAGCAGCCACTTACCGCGCACGACCGGCGACGTGCGCGTTGGATAGGAGGTGAGCGTCAGAATGCTGCCCTGGCCGAGTAATCCGCCGCGATTGGCGCTTTCGGAAAACGTGACACGCCGGAACTGTTCGCCGTAGACGTTTGGGATCCCGTAGTGTCGTGCCAGCCGCCCGTTGATGAACGAATAGTTTGCCGTCAGCAGCTCGATCAGGCTCCGGTCCTCCCGCATGTTGGATTCGACGAACAGCTCGGTCTCCTGCCGGAACGAGCGTCGCAGTAACTCGTCGAATTCCGGGAACGCCCGGGTGTTCGGTGTGACGTTGGCGATGTTGCGCAGTTGCAGCCATTGGCCGGCGAAGTTCTCCACGAGGGCGCTCGCCCGGGGGTCAGCCATCATGCGCTGCACTTGCTGGGCGAGTTCGGCGGGATCGCGCAACCGTGCGCGCACGGCCAGATCAAGGAGTTCGTCGTCAGGGATGCTGCTCCAAAGGAAGAACGAGAGCCTCGACGCGAGCTCGAGATCGCTGAGACGGTACGCTGTACCAGGCCCGAGGTTCTCCGGATCCTGTTCGATGCGGAACAGGAAGTTCGGATCGGTGAGGACCCGTTCGAGCGCCAGCTCGATGCCAGTGTCGAATCCCTTGCCACGGCCCGCCTCGAAAAATCCGACGAGTGTATCCACCTCGGCGTCCGTAACGGGCCGGCGGTAGGCACGCCGCGCGACTTGCGACAGAATCTTTCGCGCGCAGGCGACCTCGTCGTTGGCGCCCTCCGGTCGGCACACGAACAGCCGTAGACGGCTCGGGGTCTCTGACACGCCAGAGGTGTCATACGGACCGTCGATCTTGATATTTTCGACCGCCGGATTGCCGAACGGGTTGTCCCACATCAGGGTGTGCGAATTCACTGTCTCGGGTCGCTGACGGATGCCTTCCGGCACAGTCGGCCGCGATACGAACGACACCCCCACGACATGCGCGCCAGCCTTGACGGGCACGTTGACACGCAGTTTGGCGTCGTACGTCGTTGTGTGGTGTTCCCACTCTGGCGCTGCCGGAAGGTTGCCGGCAAAGCCAAGCGGCGGGGGGGTGCCCTTGTCCTCACCCCCGACGGTGAACAGGCTGACACGCACGCCGTCGATGCGGATTTCGATTTGATGCGATTCGCCGGATCCAATGATGAAGTCGTAGCCATTCCGCCGCAGCCGTACGGCGATCTCGTAGTTGGCGTCCACGGGGAACGTATGACGAACGGCCAGGCCGCCGCGCGACCCAAACGGCAGCTCATCACTCGCGGTGGTCCAGTCCTCATCGACTTCGTATGCGATCGCCTTGTACGTCTGGCGCGACGTGCCGCCGCTCGCGACCCCGACGGCGACGCGGCTGATCTTCTTCGCAGCTGAGAGGTAACGCTCGATGAGCGTCGGCGATACGGACAACATGCTCGCCATGTTGTCGAAACCATGGCGGTCACTGTCGTCCGCCGGCAGCAGTGAGGACACGTCCACGTCGACCAGAAGAAGGTCGCGGATGGCGTTCTTGTACTCGGCGCGATTCAGCCGGTGAAAGGTTTCGACCCTCCCGGGATTGGGGTTCGCGGCGGCCGCCTGATCGATCTCCGTCTTCAGGAACGCGACAAGTGCCTGGGTTGCAGCAGCGTCGGGTCGAGGCCGGCCGGGCGGTGGCATCGCATCGAGGCGCAGCTTCCTAATCACGCGTTCCCAGACTTCGGGCTCAGCGCCCGCCTTGGCCACGTCCGCCGAATCAAGCGCCAGCCCAGCCGTGAGCAGACGTTCGTTGTGACAGGTCACGCAGTACTGATTGAGCAGGGCGCGCTGGTCCTCTGCTGCAGCCGAGCTCTCGGCGGCGTTCGAACCCGCCGCGCGAATGCGCCCGCCCTGCGGCGACCCCAACAGGCAACCGGCAGCAGTGACGACGACAAGGGATTTCTTCCAGACCATTGCTCTCTTCGTCATGATGTGGTCACTCCTTGGCACCGAGGCTGCGAAGGAATTCCGCTATCTTCGGCCCGTCGTCGACCATTTCCATTCCTTGCACCACGACTAAGGTGCCGGGGGGCGGCGGGAGCGGGCGCAGCGCCAGCGCCAACGGAGTGTCGCCGAACTGGTTCTTGACATCCAAGCGAGCACCATTCTCCGCCAGGAACCGGATGACGGCTTCGAATCGTTTCTGGGCGGCCACGTGCATCGCGGTGTTGCCCAGCCGATCCGCGCCGTTCACGTCCGCGCCGAGCTCGACCACGACCTTCACCGCCTCCAGCGCCCGTCGGTCAAGGACGCGCGAACTCGGCCCGACGCCGCCTGTCTGGGCAGTTTGGAAATGCTGCTCCCCGCGAGCGGCGACCGCGAGCGGTGGCGAACCGTCTGGCAGCCCAATCGACGTATCGGCGCCCGCCGCGGCGAACGCGCGCATGAACGCCGCTTCGCCGTCCCTGGCGGCCAGCATGAACGGGGTCGCTCCGATCAGCTTTCGGTCGAAGGCGTAGTCGTTCTGCGACCGCCTCGCCTGGGTCGCGCGAGTCTGCCGCACATTCAAGTCTGCGCCGTGCGCCATGAGCGACTCGGCAAGGCTTAGTTCGCCCCGCAGTACAGTTGCGTGCAGGGGTGCGTACCCACCGCCGGCGGCGTTCAGGTCGGCTCCGTGCTCGATCAGCAGCTGCGCGACCGCTGTTTGGCCACTGAGCGCCGCGACCACCAAGGCGGTCGAGCCGTCCGCGCCGGTGTCGTTCACGTTGGCGCCAGCGGCCAGCAGGTACTCTGCTGACTCGACACTGCCCTCCCGAGCGGCGAGCAAGAACGGTGTGAACCCTCCGTAGTCGACCCACTCGGTCCCCCGGGAGTCCCCGTTGTAGTCGGAGCAGCACAGCTGCACAAACCGCTTCGAGGCCACGGTCTTGGCATGAAGATCCGCGCCAGCGTCGATGAGCAGTTTGGTTGCGTGCGGCTTCCGCTCAGACGTCGCCCACATCAGCGCTGTTTGCCCTCGGGCCGCCTCCTTCGCATTGACGTCCGCGCCGTGGGCGATCAGCAGCGAGATCGCCTCGAGGTTGCCCATGCGCGCCGCGATCATCAGCGGCGTTTCGCCCGTGGGCGGCACGAGATTCGGTTCGGCGCCCGCCGCGAGCAATGCTTCAACGGTGGAGGTG
>Ga0302123_10003604_pt1 | contig 10279 bp, 10 predicted proteins | sample CB21_321_MG_FD_203109 | JGI IMG/M metagenome (GOLD analysis project Ga0302123, IMG submission 203109) | Marine microbial communities from Western Arctic Ocean, Canada - CB21_32.1 | ecosystem: Environmental > Aquatic > Marine > Oceanic | place: Canada: Western Arctic Ocean | collected 2017-09-28 | reverse complement strand
CTCTTGCCGGCAACGCTGATGGCAGCGTCGGACCGCGGGATGTGGACTTTATCGGTGACCCGCCGGGGTTCTTGGTTTGGAACGGCAACGTGATCGGGGCACCGCCGCGTGACCTGCAGCGCTGGTTCCGGGGCGGCAACTTCGACAGCCAGGGTGTCGTGTTGGATAATACCCCGCAGATATTCCGCAGCCCGTTCCTGGTCCACTCGACGGCGGTGCTGAGCAAGTTCCGTGTACCGACGACGGTCATAGAATACATCGCCGTTGGCGGCGGGAAGATCTTGGGTTTGCCGCAGCACGTGACGATGTCGAGCAATATCGACCTGCTGCAGTTCACCGATGGCCCGTACATGTGGGACCTCGAGCTGGAGTGGCGTGACATAGATCGCAAGAGTCGTCGCCGGCGATGAGCGCTGATACCGGGTGGGTCAGCGGCGGTTGTTTGTGCGGCAAAGTCGCCTACGAGCTGGCACCGCCTTTTCAGGTATTTCGATACTGCCATTGCCGTCGGTGCCGCAAGGCCACAGGCACCGCGCATGCGGCGAATATTTTTGTATCCCCCGCGCAACTGCGATGGCTTTCCGGTGAAGATGCGACCGTCAGGTATGATCTGCCGGAAGCCGAGCGCTTTGCAACCTGCTTCTGTAAGACCTGCGGCTCGCCAGTGCCGCGACTGATTGGCGACGGATCGCGGGTGCTTGTGCCCGCAGGTTCGCTAGACGACGATCCCGGGGCGCTGCCGGACTGCAGTATTTTTTGGGAGTCGCGGGCGCCGTGGTATCGAGAGACACAGGAACTGCCGAAGCATTCGGAATATCCGGGTTGACATGAGTAGCCTTTGTCATGAGCAGCGCGGCGCTCACCGCGATGGTTGGATCCTATGAGAAGCAGAGTAGGGGAGGGGATCAAAAGATTTCATTATCGTACCAGCCCCCGGAGCCAGCTGGAATAGTTGTAAGTAGTATATTTTGCAGAAATAGGCCACAGATTGTTCCTGTTATTTACTTTTATCAGGCAAAAATATCTAAAGGAAAAATCACATGAAACTCATGATTGGTTCGGCCCCGGACTCGTGGGGCGTTTGGTTTCCGGACGATCCCCGCCAGATACCCTGGGACCGGTGCCTCGATGAAATTGCCGAGGCCGGTTACGAATGGACCGAGCTTGGGCCGTACGGATACCTGCCCACGGATATTCCGACTGTAGATGCGGAGTTGTCCAGGCGCGGTCTCAAGGTGTCCGGGACGTTCGCGATGGATGCGATACACGATCCGGCATGTTGGCCGTCGCTCGACAGCCAGGTCAAAGGCGCTTGCGAGTCGGTGAGCGCGTTGGGCGGTAAGTACCTCATCCTGATCGATGGCGTTTATATCGACGAGGTTACCGGCAACATAAAATACGCACCCGAACTCAACGACGTGGAATGGCAGGTGCTGATCGACAAGGCGAATGAGATCGGCAAGTTCACAGCCGACAACTACGGCATCCGGACAGTTTTTCACCCGCACGCCGGGACTCATGTCGAGTACGAGCCGCAGATCGAACGATTTGTCGCCGACAGCGATCCCGAGGTGCTGGGTCTTTGCCTGGATACCGGGCATCACGCGTATCGCGGCGGCGATCCAGTGGCTTTTTACCGAAAACACCACGAGCGCATCGACTATCTGCACGTCAAGAGCATCGACCCGGTGGTGCAGCAGCGGGTGGCCGACGAAGGCATCAGTTTCGGCGATGCCGTGGGTATGAATATGTTTGTCGAGCCGTCGGAAGGTGCCGTTGATTTTGATGCGTTCCTGGCGGCGCTCCAGGAATTCGACTTCGAGGGGTATGCGATCGTCGAGCAGGACATGTATCCGGCGCCTTTCGATAAACCTCTGCCGATCGCCAAGCGGACCCGAGCGTACTTACGGGAGAATGGATTCGGCTGAGGCGCGCCGGGGGGAAGGTCCTTTGAGAGCCGGGACCACGCGGCAACCGGCCTTCAACTTCCGTAGCATTCCGTATTGATCTGCTCCTGCATCTCCACGGTTTTCTCTATTTCTTTCATGAACTCGATGGAGTGCTTGAGGAGCGTCCGCCAGTCGGGTTTGACCGGCACACTGTCGACGGAGAGATAGCCGTCGAAACCGATCGCGTGGAACGCACGCACGGCGTTGAGCCAGTCGATATGCCCGGTTCCCGGGGCCTGTCGGTTACTGTCGGCCAGGTGAACGTGTTTGAGTTTGTCGCCGGCCAGGAGGATCGTATCGGTAACCGGGCCGTCTTCGATGTTGACATGGAAAAAATCGAGCAGTACGTCGAGGCCCTCAACTTCATCGGCGATACTGCGAGCTTCGATGATGCTGTTCATGAAGCCGCTATAGCCCTCGAAGCGATTGATTGGTTCTGTCGCGATCGGAACGTTTTTCGTCTTTGCGTACTCGCAGATCTCTCGGGCGGACTTGATGAAGTTAGTGCGCAGCACGTCGCGGGGGATGGAACTGCAGGGATACTCGACTTCCGGCGGTACGGCATCGATCTCGAGCATCGGCGGATCGTCGAACGTGGCCGACAGGTCGATGCATTTTCTCGTGTAGTCAACGGCGTATTGGCGAGTCGCTTCATCGCATGACGCCAGATCCCGAATCTCGCCGGCGTGCCAGATACCCCAGGCACAAATCAGGGCGGGAACCTTGAGCCCGAGGGATTCGGCGATTTCACGAGCTTCATTGAACTTGTCCATCGGGATCCTGTCGGGTTCGGCGTCGAGATCGACACCGTCGTAACCGAGTTCGGCCATCGTCTCGAGGACTTCCCGTGGATTCTGCCAGAAGTCGATCTGTGATGTGAGAGTGCAGGTGATGACAGAGTACTTGAAGCCCATGAGATTGCTCTCCAGAATAGATTGTAAAAATGCAGTTAGACCTGTAAATCGAATTGCAGAATATACCTTATGATTGTGTCTTCGCCTCAAACAGGCATCGCCGTTTCTAATCAACCATCTTAAGAACGAGGGTCTATGATTACCAGAAGTGCAGAACAACTGCATGTAATAGTGAAAAAGGTCCTGCTGGCCGCCGGTGCCGACGAGTGGAATGCCGAAGGCGTTGCTGAGCATCTGGTGGCATCCAATCTGAGCGGTGTCGACTCTCACGGGACCTGGCATTTGCTCGGCTATGTGAAGGGGGTGCAGAGTGGCGATATCGTGCCGGACGCGCATCCTGAAATTCTCCAGGAGACGGCCTCGAGCGCCCTGGTAAGCGGCAACTGGGGCTTCGGCCAGCCGGCCGGCAGGGAGGCCATGCAGATCTGTATGGACAAGGCGAAGACGCAGAATATCGCTATTGTCGGCGTCGTGCAGAAGCACCATCTTGGAAGGCTCGGGCACTACGTCGACATGGCCGCCGCTGAGGGGCTGATCAGTTTCGTCTTCGCCGGCGGTCAAAGTGAGTTGGCACCCACAGCCATGCCGTTTGGCGGCTCGCGGCCGGTTCTCAACACCAACCCGCTGGCGGCGGGTTTCCCAACCGCCACAGCCGGGCATCCGGTGATGTTCGACTTCGCGACGAGTTGTACGTCCGGCGTCAAGGTTGTTAACGCCAATGCACGCGGCGAGAAGTTGCCGCAGGGCTATGTCGTCGACAAACATGGTGTCCCGACCGATGATCCGGAGGAATTCTTCGATGACGGTGGCCACGCACCGTTCGGCGGCCATAAAGGGTACGCGATCATGATGATGGTTGAATACATTGGCCGGATTTTCCTCGGGACCAACGCGTTGAAGGACGACAAGCGCGGCGGTGACATTCTGCGTTGTGAAGGCGGCACGATGATTGCTCTGAAAGCCGACCTGTTTCAGGAGATGGACGCTTTTCTGAGCTGGTCCGACGAAATGTCTCAGCGTGTGCACGCCGTACCGCCGGCTCCCGGATTCGATGGTGTCCTCATGCCCGGTGACCCGGAGGCGAACGCTCGTGAGACTCGCCGCCATGATGGGATTCCTATCGAGGACGATGTCTGGGCGACCATTGTCGAGGCCTGTGAGATGTTCGGGATCACTGATCTGTGATGCCGGATCGTTAGCTGGCAAGTGCTGCCCGTAGACGGCGGAGCTCTCGCTTGCGAACCGGGATGCCTGGGCGAAAAGATTGTAAAATAGAAGCTGACAGAGCACCATCTCTATTGACCTTTTTGCCCCTTGAAACTTTGCGGCTTTGTCGTTTTACAGGAAGAATCTGATGGCAGAGAATCCATTGACTCGTGATTTCGGTATGCTGCCCGGCATGCAGGCGCGGTTTCGTCGTGTGGCGCGGCAGCTTCCCTGTAAAGCCGCCGACTTGAAGTCACACCGCGCCTGGCGGCGCAAGGTCGGCACTCGGCTCAAATCGCTGACCGGGTACGACACGATGGTCCAGTGCGAGGCGCGACCGAAGGTGACCGATGTCGTCGATTGCGGCGACTACATCCGACAGCGCGTAGAGATCTGCACCGAGCCACAGGTTATCATGCCGATGTTTGTACTTATTCCCAAGCAGGGGACACCGCCATACCCCGTCGTTGTCGCCCCGCACGGTCACGGCAGTGGCGGCAAATTATCACCGGCCGGCTGCCGCGAGGTGCCCGCTGTCGCGGCAGCGATCCGCGAGTACAACTATGCTTATGGCGTGGAGTTCGCGAAGAACGGCTTCATCACCTTCTGCCCGGACGCGCGCGGCTTCGGCGAGCGGCAGGAAGGACACAGCCGACAGGATATCCTGCATTCATCCTGCTTGTCGCTGAGCCAGATGGCGTACCCGCTCGGACAAACGGTGACCGGGATGTGGGTGTGGGATATTCATCGTCTGATCGACTACATCGAAAGGCGTGACGACTGCGACAGCAAACGACTGGGCTGCGCCGGATTGTCCGGCGGCGGGCTGCAGACATTGTGGGCGACGGCGCTTGACAGCCGGATCAAGTGCGCCATCGTCAGCGGTTATTTATACGGTTACAAGGAATCGTTGCTTGACCTGTATATTAACTGTTCGTGCAACTATGTGCCACACCTCTATGAACATGTTGACATGGGCGATATTGCCGCGATGATCGCGCCCCGGCCGTTGCTGGTCGAAACCGGCGATGCTGATCCGCTGAACGGTGCCAGCGGCGTGAAGAACGTCAAGTCACAGGTGCGCATCGCGCGCCGCGCCTACAAGCTGTTCGGTGCGACGCGTCTGCTCAAGCATTATGTATTCGAAGGCGGACACCGATGGGACGGTGCCCATGCCGTGTCTTGGTTGCAGCGGCATCTGAAGTGAGGCGTCGCGAGTAACATTTCGATTGACTTAACTGGAACACTGAAGCCTGGACACTGGTTCCCGGAGTTGCCGATGCCAACTTTGCCTACCCGTGATGCAGCTCTTGAGCTGCTGCACGAGCACAACAGCAATCCGTCCCTGATCAATCATGCACTGTCTGTTGAAGCGGTCATGCGATACATGGCACGCAAGGGTGGTGAGGACGAAGAGCTTTGGGCGCTTGTCGGGCTTATCCACGATCTCGATTACGAGCGAAGCCCCGAACAGCATTGCGCCAGGACGGAGGAGATCTTGACCGCGGCCGACTGGCCGCCGGAAGTTATTCGTGCTGTGATGTCGCATGGCTGGGAGATCTGCACCGATGTGGTACCAGAATCTCAATTGGAGAAAACTTTGTACGCGATAGATGAACTGACCGGACTGGTGTATGCTTGCGCCCTGGTCCGACCGTCGCGTAGTGTAGCCGATATGGGCGTCAAATCAGTGAAGAAGAAATGGAAGCAGAAGAGTTTCGCGGCAGGTGCCAGCCGCGAGGTGATTCTGCGCGGCGTCGACATGCTCGGGATCGAGCTGGGCGAACTGATCGAAGACGTGATCATGGGGCTGCGTGAGGTCGAGGCGGACATTGGGCTGGGGCAGCCCATGCAATGAACGGGCGCGGAGATCGGATCTGCGCATTCGAAACCGATTGGCTCGAGGCGCTGGTTTGAGACAGATCGCTCAAGGTAATTGAGAGGTAACTGCGAAGCTGAAAGGGTCGAAAGACTAAAAAAGATCAAGGACACTGGTGAATTCTGTACTCGCGGCCGTGTTCCACGGCAAAGATGAAACAATCGAATTGAAGCAGACTCCGGTGCCTGCCCTGACGCCCGGTGGTGTGCTCGTCCGTGTCCGCTGCTGCACACTCTGCGGCAGCGATATCCACACGGTTGATGGCCGGCGCTCGGCGCCGGTTCCGTTGATTCTCGGTCACGAAATTCTTGGCGACATCGTCGAGATTGGCGGCGATGCGCCTGTTTTTGATTATCGTGGACAACCACTGGAGATTGGGCAGCGCGTGACATGGTCTGTTGCGGTTCATTGTGGCGACTGTTTCTACTGTCAGCACGAGTTGCCGCAGAAATGCGTTAACCTGCTGAAGTATGGACACACGTCCCTGGATGCGCCGAACCCGTTGACTGGCGGTCTGTCCGAGTATTGCCAGCTGATGCCGGGAACCACTATCCTGCCGGTGCCGCCCGAGCTTCCCGATGAAATCGCCTGTCCGGCCAACTGCGCCACCGCAACCGTCGTTGCAGCGATGCGCCTGGCCGGGGATTGTGCGGACGCGGCTATTCTAATCCATGGTGCCGGTATGCTCGGCTTGACCGCCTGTGCCCTGGGCCGAACTCGCGGGGCTGCATCCGTCATTGTCTCCGACCCCGATCCGTTGCGACGGGAAATTGCGCAGCGGTTTGGTGCGACTGTCTGTGTCGGCAGTGACGACACGTCGGAGCTGGCACAGGCTGTTGCCGAGGCGACAGCCGGGCGCGGCGTTGATGCGGCATTGGATTTTTCCGGTGCCACCGATGCGATGTCGACGGGCCTCGACCTGCTGCGCACCGGTGGACGGCTGGTTCTGGTTGGTGCTGTGTTCCCCGTACCAGCCCTGCCGATATCGCCGGAAACTGTCATTCGCCGCATGCTGACCATCCACGGCCTCCACAATTACGCGCCAGTGGACCTGGCCGATGCAATAACGTTCTTGACTGACTATAGTGATCGTTTTCCGTTCGGTGAGCTGGTTGCCAGGACTTTTCCGCTGATGGCCGTGAACGAGGCGTTCGAATACGCCGCTCGTGAACGGCCGTTTCGTGTTGCTATTAGACCATAACCAGGAGATGAACGATGGACTTCGTTTTCGAAAGAAGCTACCGCGGCGCGCTTCGTGCCGTCATTCTTGATTGGGCGGGCACGACGATGGACTACGGGTGCTTTGCGCCAGCCGTAGTTTTCATCGAGGTTTTCAAACGACAGGGCGTCGAGATCGCCGTCGCCGAGGCACGGGAGCCGATGGGGGCGCACAAGAAAGTGCATATTCGTGCCATCTCGAAGATCCCACGCGTCGCCCAAGCGTGGCAGGACGTCAAGGGACGGTCCTGCACGGAGGACGACATCGAGGCGATGTTCCAGGCGTTCGTGCCGCTGCAGTTGGATTGCCTCGCCGACTACGCAGATCTGATTCCCGGCGCCCTCGAGGCGTGCGCCGATTTCCGGGACCGCGGTTTGAAGATCGGCTCAACGACGGGGTATACGGGAGAGATGATGGACCTGCTGAAGAGCGAAGCTGCCAAGCGCGGCTACGTCCCCGACTCCTCGGTATGCGCCACCGACGTACCGGCAGGGCGGCCGGATCCCTGGATGTGCCTGCAGAACGCCTTCAACCTCGAGATTTATCCAATGGAGGCGATCGTCAAAGTCGGTGATACCCTGCCGGACATCAGCGAAGGATTGAATGCCGGGATGTGGACGATTGGCCTGGCAGTGACTGGCAACGAGTTCGGCATGACCGAGGCGGAAATCGCCGCGATGGATCCGGACGACTACGAGGCGTGCCGCGACAGGGCCTACGGGCGCATGGCCCAGACCGGTGCGCACTACGTCGTCGACTCAATTGCCGATGTGTCGCCGTTGCTCGATCAAATCAACGCCCGGCTCGCCGCGGGTGAACGACCGTAGCCGATGAGTAACCCACGCATTCTGTGTATGTGCGATCTGTCGATGGCCCCTGAGGCTGCCGAGGCACTTTGCGCTGTTGGCCAGCTTGATTGCCGCGAGCCGGATCAGCGGGTACTCGAGGATATCATCGACCAGTACGATGTCCTGTGGTGCCACACCCAGGTCCAGGTCAATCAGGACGTGCTTGACCGTGCCGCGCGGTTGCGCGTGATCAATACGGCATCGACCGGCACCAATCACATCGATGTCGATGCGGCCGTTGCCAAAGGCATTCGCGTCCTCAGTATTACACGTGACTATGCGTTGCTGGACACCTTCACCGCAACGGCGGAATGCGCCTGGATGCATATGCTCGCGTGCCATCGGCATCTGCGTGGTGCTGTCGATCATGTGCTTCAGGGCGGCTGGGACATTGGCGATTTCGTTGGTCGGCAGCTGTCGGGAAAAACGCTGGGCGTGCTCGGGGTCGGACGTCTTGGCAAGATGACCGTTGAGTATGGCAAGGCCTTTCGCATGCGCGTGCTCGGTTGTGACAAACAGCCGTTCGAGATTGACGGTGTAGAGTCCGTCGACTTCGACACTATGCTGGCGGAATCTGACGCCATCTCGATACATATTCATCTGCTGTCGGAGAACGTGCATCTGTTCAACGACCAGGCGTTCGCGAAGATGAAAGACGGTGCGGTTCTGGTCAACACCAGCCGTGGCGATATCATCGACGAGGAAGCGCTGCTCAATGCGTTGGAGACCGGCAAGCTCGCTGCGTTCGGCGCAGACGTCATCCACAACGAATGGCGTGCCGACATGAGTGAGTCGCCGCTGGTGAAATATGCGCAGATGCATGACAACGTCATCATCACACCACACCTGGGCGGGGGCACTGACAAGTCGATCCGCGATGCGCGAGTTTTTTCAGCGAAGAAGCTGGCCCATTATCTGACGACAGGTGAAGAACTGTCGATGGCTTGACGCGGAGCCATGTACCACACGATGCCTCCGTCCTCTTGCACATGAAGCGTACAACACCGGTGCAAACTTCTATTCTTACTGTGCCGCCGGATGCACGGGCACGGAGGCATTGTCGTACTCTCGGTGTCTATCCCGTGGCCACCAGCACGAGACCAGTAACCATGACCAGGATACCGGCGAGTTTTGGCCGGTACCCCGGTTCCTTCAGTGCCAGCATCCCGAAGGCCGCGCCCAGCGGGATGCTGAGCTGGCGGAAGGCGACGACATAACTGACGTTGTCGACAAAAGCCAGGGAGATCAGGACGATGCTGTAGGCCACATACACCATGGCACCCGTTATGAAGGTGTTGCGCTTCTGTGCGCTGACAGTTTTTCGCAGGCTGGCGCGGCCGTCGCGCCGGCAGATGATGAATATCGTCAGCCACAGCGAGGCGCTCAGTGCCTCGAAGCAGGCATAGCACAGCGTTGTCCGGACCACGCTGTAGCTGATTTTCGGCGTTTGTCGCAGGAGCCTCAGTGCTTCGTCGTCGAGCATTGTGTAACCGGCGGTCCCGACAGCGGCGAGCAGTGCCAGGCCGCATATCCTGCACAGGTAGTTACGCATCCGGAAGTCGGTGAACTGCTTCATCGGAATCAGGAAGCAGCCGGCGACGACGAGTACTATGCCGATTGTACACTGCCCGGACACCTGATCGCCGCGGCCGAGCATCAGCGTCACAACGGTCACGACAATGACCGGCGACGACCGCGCCAGCGGATAGGCGACCGACATGTCGCCAGCCCGATAAGCGCCGGCCAGCGCGGCCCAGTACAGCGCCATGAAGAAGCCGGTGGCCAGCAGTAACAGGCCGACGCGGCCACTGACGAAACAGTCCAGCACGTCGGCCGAGAATATCAGAACCGGCAGCAGCAGCAGCGCTCCAGCCAGATTGGCCAGCAGAAAAAACGACGCGGTCGGGTGCCCATGTTTACTCAGCAGGTTCCAGCTGGCATGCAGAACGGCGGAGATTGCCAACAGGATGATTGCGGTCACGGCCATGCTTGAAGAGGGGGAGGAGGAGGGCTACCAACAGATTGATCAAAAGCAACGGATGGGACAGGGACGGGAGCGGGATGGAAGAAAGTCAGGAATCAGCATTCGACAGAATCGTTGACCGTTTCCCAGGCACCGTGATCACACGATCGGATGATGGCTGCATGGACACGGGCGACTGCCAATGCTTCGGCGAATCCCGGAACGGCTTGTTCACCGTCTCGGACAGATTGCAAAAAGTGATAGGCCTCGATCGCTTTCAGGTCTTCGTACCCCATGGCGT
>Ga0302123_10003597_pt1 | contig 10290 bp, 10 predicted proteins | sample CB21_321_MG_FD_203109 | JGI IMG/M metagenome (GOLD analysis project Ga0302123, IMG submission 203109) | Marine microbial communities from Western Arctic Ocean, Canada - CB21_32.1 | ecosystem: Environmental > Aquatic > Marine > Oceanic | place: Canada: Western Arctic Ocean | collected 2017-09-28 | reverse complement strand
CGCCTGCTTGACCATGTCGAACGGGGCAAACTCTTGCTCAGCGGTGCCGGTATCTTGGTCATCGATGAGGCCGACCGAATGCTGGACATGGGTTTCATTCCAGACGTCGAGCGCATCGTGAAGCTATTGCCGCCACTCCGGCAAACTCTGTTCTTCTCGGCAACTATCATGCCCGAGATCAAGAAAATCGCAGGACGCTTCTTGAATAATCCAAAACAGGTCGTGGTCGATCCTCCTGCATCAACGGCTGAGAATGTCGACCAGCAACTTGTGGTGGTTCGGCAGGAAGACAAGCAAGACGCGCTACGCAACATCTTGCGCAGCAATGGTGTCGAATCAGCGCTGATCTTTTGTAACCGGAAGCGTGACGTCGATATTGTCGCTCGGTCACTAAGCAATCACGGCTTCAATGCCAAAGCGCTCCACGGCGACATGCAACAATCGGTGCGAATGGACACGCTGGAGCAGTTCCGCAAGGGGAATATCGGTCTTCTGGTGGCTAGCGACGTCGCAGCCCGCGGACTGGATATCACGAGTTTACCTTTCGTCTTGAATTTCGACGTTCCCTCGAGTGCAGAAGACTACGTTCACCGTATTGGTCGGACCGGAAGGGCCGGCCTGTCAGGAACGGCGATCACGCTCGCAACGCCCGACGACGTCAAGCTGGTTTCTGCGATCGAACGCCTTATTGGGAATTCCATCCAGGTCAAACAAGCGCCCGAAGTCGAGAACATGAACCTTGGCAGTGGATCGGAATCCGAACGAAAACCCCGCGGCGGATCCGCACGACGTGGGCGGCGGAGCAAATCCAATGGACAGACTACGGCTTCGAACGACAAACTGCCGTGCAAACCTAAGTCTGTATCCGAAGGCGAGGGCCGGAAAAAACAATCGAGCGGCAAGCGTCCGGAAAAGCAGCGCCAGGAACAAAATCCTACTCCGCGGAATGGCAGGAATACGGCTCCTACAAACCTGAAGTTCGGTGTCACCGACGAAGTGCCAGCGTTCTTGGCACGTCCATCCCGGGTACCACCGGAATAGACTCAGCGGCGTAGCCTATGCAGACGATTTTCGTCATGGTGAAATGCGATCTCGGCGAGGCCTACCGAGTAGCCGATGAAGCCGCCCAAGAAGAGCAAGTGTCTGAGGTCCACTCGACTTCAGGGCAGTACGATCTGATGATGAAGTGCTACATCGATGACGATGTCGATATCGGGCATTTTGTGACTGAAAATATTCAGCGCTTGTCCGGCGTCAAGGACACGTTCACGATCATTGCATTCAAAGCATTCACGTAACGCGAATGGTGCTTTATTGGGATCACTTTGTGATCCCAATTGGTACATCTGAAGCTACTCTACAAACTTGTGATTGGGCAGATTTCGTTGAGTTGGAACTGACAACGCATCCAACTCAAATGTGTCAGGTGCTTGGAAGCGGTAAATTTATCCACCTGTTCCGATTCCGAGTTTCCACCCGGCAAGTGCCCGAAGTGAGCCTCCGTAAGGAGGCTTCAAGTTCACGGCACGCTCCACTAGCGATCCCTGGATGGGATACTGCGATTTCCACAGAATTCCGTTCCGAGGTGACCCCCACGCTTCAATATCGCCACTGAAAAGCGGTGGCAGCACCGTTGAGAGCGCCGACCCTAACGGCGGTGCTCCATTGAGCCAGGCGCGCCGCGGAGACAATCGGGGAATCATCGCGCTGGTCCGTCCCATGTCGATATCAAACCAGCAAACCGAACCCAAATCTGTTCCACGTGTTGCGTGTTCAACAACTTCTTCAAGGTTGCGATAAGCTCGTACCGCCAACACCGGTCCGAGTATGGGCAAGCGAAGCGCCGCCATTTCATCGGCAACCTCTACAATGAGTGTCGGAGCTATCTTCCTGGTCTGCCCCGAAAACGACTCACTACCCGGATTGACTCTGATGATCTGGGCTCCTCGATCGATCGCGTCTTCCACCAAATATCGGACCAGATCAGCATGTTGGATACTGACCATTGAGCCGTAGTCAGAATTCTGCACCAGAGTTGGGTACATCGCAGCGACCGCATGCCGAGCATAGCCGAGAAAAATATCAACCGCTCTGCGGGGGACATACACGATGTCCGGTGCTGACGGATGTTGCCCCGCGTTCAACAACTTGGAGCGCATGATCTGCTGGGCAGCCTGGTCGAGCGAAAATCCGCGCGCAACAACAACCACACCGCGGCCTTGAACCGCTAAAAATAGCGGAACCAAACCACTTCCCGCAGCCAATGAAGAACTTCTCGCCTGTGGCCAAGGCGTCGCCGCATGCAATTTATCTAGGGGAAGGCGGGCAAACGTCGAAGCGACGTTCTCGCCACCCGTAACTGCCACGACGTGATCAGGCGGAAAAATGTCCCCGATAATTCGCTTAATTGCATCGCTCGTTTGCGGCGTTTGATGCGGGAGAGCCATCACCACCCTGTGCCCGGACGCGATTGCGTCAACGGCCGGAACCAAGGACTGGGAGACAGGAAAATGCCACGTCGGTACGAATCCCGTAACACCGATACCGTGACCATCATCGATCCAACTGGCTACAGCAGGGCCGACGACTCGACTCAGACCTGCCGCAACTTGCGACGAACCGGCCGAAGGTCGTACAGCCAAGTCTCGACAATCGAGCGGGAACCGAAATCCGACTGTATGGCTTCAAGGATTTCAGAGGTTTGCCGAACGAGTTGCGCATCGAGCCTGCGTAACAGTGCCAGGCGATTCGCACGGCTTGGCGCACCCTGGTCGCGCAGCGCTGCCCTCTGGACATCAACAAGCGCCGCAAGGCGGTCCTCGGTAATTGGAGACCGCGTAGAATCTGTGTTGAGGACGGCTATCGACATGCCGTGTCCTTATCGGCTCGATTCCGAAGCTCTATAACATGGACAGCCTGTTCGTTCGGACCTTCCATATGATCCTGTCAGATTGTCCAATTCGGACACGCGGTGACCCCCTTGGCATCTCTCAAGCTGCGCATCATGGTACAGTCGCATCACTGATATATTGCTAACAAATACAGATGGCCTCAAGCGCAGAATGATCATCGCACAAATTACAGACTTCCACATCTCGCTTCCGGGCGAGCGCATGGACGAGATGTTCCGAACGGCCTCTTTTCTTGAAACAGCGGTCAAACATATTTGCTCTCTGGAGCCGTCACCGGACGTGGTCCTGGCCACGGGCGATCTTGTCGACAAAGCGATCCCAGAAGAATACGAACGGCTGCGCAACATTTTGGCGCCCATCGATGTACCCATCTACGTCATTCCCGGAAATCATGACGACCGCGGCGAAATGCGAAGTGCGTTCGGAGAACTTGGCTATTTACCCACTGAGGGTAAGTTTCTGAACTACGTGATCGATCAATGGCCAGTCCGCCTGATTGCACTGGATACCGTCATTCCTGGAAAAATCAGCGGCGAGCTTTGCACGGAACGACTGAATTGGCTTGCGGATCGCCTCGCTGAGGAACCGCTCAAACCCACCTTGATCTTCATGCATCATCCGCCGATCAAGAGCGGGATCAGCGCGATGGATCGGCATGGGTTTGATTCTGGCGGCAGTGAAATGGGGGCCATCGTCGAGCAATATTCAAACATTGAAAGGGTGGTTTGTGGCCATCTCCACCGGCCCATCACGGCGCGCTGGCATGGCACGGTCTTAAGCGTGGCACCAAGCACTGCCCACCAAATGGGATTGAACATGCTCGAAGGAGCCCGGCAACAGATCGTCATGGAACCTCCCGCTTGCCTTCTTCATATGTGGCAGGAAGATACGGGTATCGTCAGCCACACGTCCTATACGGATGACTACGAGGTTCCTTTGTCCGTCGCACTGCCTTAGCTAAATACTAGGCAGCGGAGCGATTTCCCAGACGGCGATACAATGCCTGCCAGGCCTCGACGAAACACTCGACATCCTCTGCTTGCGAGGCCCACCCAAGACTGACACGAATTGCCGAACCGCTCTGATTCTCGGGCAATCCCATTGCTTCGAGAACATGAGAACTCGACACCTTTCCCGACGAGCAGGCCGCCCCGGCGCTGACCCGCACACCCGCAAGATCCAGCGACATAACCTGTGTCTCGGCAGAAACACCGGGCATGACAATGCAAGACGTATTGGGCAGACGCGGAGCATTCATACCGATGACGAATGCGTTGGCCTCAAGGGCACACACCTCGGTCTCCAATTTGTCCCGCAGCGCAGCAATGCGACCCATTTCTGCGGAATCAGATATTACGCCCGCCGCCGCCGCGCCAAACCCAACGATCCCCGGGACATTTTCAGTGCCGGCACGCTGTCCCCGTTCCTGACCTCCGCCGGAAACAAGTGCCCCAGGCAATTCCGCACCCTCCCTGATAACCAGTGCACCAACGCCCTGAGGCCCGCCAAACTTGTGCGCCGAAAATGTCATCATGTCGGCGCCCAATTCACTCAAATCCACCGAGATCTTTCCCGGACCCTGTACGCCGTCACAATGAATGATGGCCCCGTGAGCTTTCGCTATTTCAGCTATTTTGGCGATCGGCTGAATGATCCCTGTCTCGTTGTTGGCGAGCATGACGGACACCATCGCCCGGTCAGGCAGGTGGCCTAATTCATCGGACAATGTTTCAAGATCGAGAATACCGTCACGGTTTACCGGTATCAGTGAACTTCGATCTGGAACGCTCCGTGAAATATTGAGCACTGAATCATGCTCAACCGCCGATACAACCAAGTGTCTACCCTGGATCGCTGAGCCACGCAGAGCCAAATTGTTTGCTTCTGTGCCACCACTGGTAAAAATGACGGTCCCGGAGGCTGCCCCAACAAGTCGGGCGATGTTCTCGCGGGCCGATTCGATCCTTGCCCGGGCATCTCTACCATCACTGTGGACCGAAGACGGATTGCCGGACGACCCGAGAACAGACGTAACGGCACTCACGACCTCCGGACGGACGGGAGCAGTCGCGTTGTAATCCAAATATCCTGGGTTGCGTTTAGCCATCGGTTGATGCGGCCGCCTAGGTATCTTCTCCGGCCGGCGTACGGAACGGATCGGCGCCATTTCCGAATATTCGCCGGTCACCGCCGATACGGCGATTCACGACATCGTCGAGCGTGACCGCGCCCAAGAATCCTTCAACGCGCTCATCTAGTTCGTGCCACAGCGCTGCAGTGAGGTTCCATCCGCGCGCCGTCGTCATATCCACCGGAAATCCATTCTTCCGGCGCCGGTTCGGTTCTTCGATCGCCTTGATGATGTCCAATATAGGAATGTCTTCGGGGGCCTTATTCAGCATGTACCCCCCACGAGGCCCGCGCGTGCTCTTGATCATCCCCTGTTTGCGAAGCTTGGCGAGTAGCTGCTCCAAGTAAGACAACGAGATGTCCTGACGGGCCGCGATATCGGCAAGAGCGACCGGACGGCCGGAACTGTGGAGGGCCAAATCTGCCATCGCCATGACGGCGTATCGGCCTTTCGTGCCGAGATCAACGGTATGGCGCATTCCAGAATATTTAGCGCGAGTTGCTCAGACTGATCTTGAAGACAAGGGACTGCCTAGTTGTTGCAGTCAGGTGTATCCTCAGGAACGACATCCGGCTCACTCTCTGACTCGGACTGCCACGACAAGGAATTGCTCTGGTCGCCCAGTTGCGCTTCCAATTCCATCACGCGCAAACTGAGCGATTGAACCTTGTCCAGTAGAGCGTCGATCCGTCGAGAAATTGGATCCGAGTCGTCGTCCACAGGCGTTCCGTAAGGATCGAATCGTTTCGGTGCTTGACGTCCCGCGGCTGCGCCTGCTGCTCGAGCCGGAATCCCGACAACAGTGCCGCCCGCCGCAACATCCTTGAGAACAACGGAATTCGCACCAATTCGGGCATTTGCACCGACAGTGATAGGACCAAGCACTTGAGCACCAGACCCAACTATTGCGCCGTCTAGCAGTGTCGGGTGCCGCTTCTCGTTCGCCTGAGATTGGCTGTCGACTGCGGGCGCGATGCCACCCAGCGTCACGTCATGATAGAGTGTGACGTTGTCGCCAATTACCGAGGTCTCGCCGACAACGACACCCATTCCGTGATCGACAAAAATTCCTTGCCCAATCTGAGCGCCCGGATGAATTTCAATCCCGGTAAAAAATCGACCCAGGTGCGATATAAAGCGGCCCAACAGCTTCCAATTGCGCAGCCACAATGCGTGTGCAACGCGATAGAACAACACGGCATGGAAGCCCGGATAACAAAGAATGACCTCAAGCTTAGACCGAACCGCCGGGTCACGATCGAAGACTGCCTGGATATCTTCGCCAATGGTATTGAACATTGGCATCCTCACTATAATATTGTGGGTACCGATATACTCTTGAGCTGAGTCGCCTCAAACATTCTTTGAGACATTCGGCAGCTAGCTTCTCTGCATATAGGTTAGCTAGACATACCAGTCAATGATATGAACCGGTTGGGAGCCCTACCTGTGGTGGCCTTGCCAACCTGCTGCACGATATGTATGTCCTCGGTGGGCATATCAATTCAACACCGCGATATGCGCCAGTCGCTTGGAGGATGAATGCCAGAAATCAACATCGTTGGTCCAGAAGGCCGGCTTGAAGGCCGCTACCATCACCAACCCGACGCACCTCAATCGCCCATCGCATTGATCCTGCACCCGCATCCCCAATTCGGCGGGACCATGAACAATAAAGTTGTTTACAACTTGTTCCATTCCTTCGTGCAACGGGGTTTTTCGGCACTGAGAATCAACTTCAGAGGCGTCGGGAAGAGTCAGGGGACGTTCGACAATGGTCAAGGAGAGCTGTCCGACGCGGCGTCGGCCCTCGACTGGTTACAAGCGTCCAATCCCAGCGCTTCCGCATGTTGGGTCGGAGGCTTTTCGTTCGGTGCGTGGATTTCCATGCAGTTGCTCATGCGTCGACCTGAGATCACCAGTTTTATCTCGGTTGCCCCGCCCGCCAACATGCTGGACTTCACTTTTCTGGCACCGTGCCCGGCTTCTGGATTGATCGTCCACGGTAGCGAAGACGATATCGTCCCAAGCGAAGACGTCGACAAGCTCACCGCGAAGTTGCAGAGCCAGCGCGGCATCGAAATAACCTATAAGACCATCTCGGGGGCCAACCACTTCTTCGAAGAGAAGCTGCCCGACCTCAATTCATTGGTCGAAAAGTATCTCAAAAAATCTGTCGTCTGACGGGAATTCGGCGCCCGAATATGGGCGTGCGTCAGCAATTGGAAGGTCTGTGAATGACACCTCCAACGCAGGGTCGGGCGACGCCTGTCGTCGTCGGCCAGCTCAGAGGCAACTGATTGATCGCACGAACAGCCAGATAGGCGAATGCCTCCGCCTCCAGGACATTTCCGTCCCACCCAGCCTCTTCGACAGGTTCAACTGTTCTGCCGAGACGGGTGGCGAGTTCATCCATCATCACCGTGTTGTGCCTCCCCCCGCCCGTGACCAACCAACGTAACGGTTCAGACGGAAGAAAGTGAGCCGCCTCGCAAACAGCCTGAGTGGTGAACGCGACCAATGTCGCTGCGCCGTCTTCAGGCGATAGATCCCGCAACGGCTCAAGTGAAAATGCATCTCGATCGAGCGATTTTGGTGGCGCTCGCGAAAAAAATGGATTCTGTAAAAGCTGCTCCAGGACAGACGAATTCACGGAACCGGCAGACGCCAGCCCACCATCTCGATCAAACCGGGCGCCGATATGCATAGCAGCCCAATCATCAAGCAGAGCGTTACCGGGTCCTGTGTCAAACGCCCAAATCTGAGGAATGAGACCTCCGCCAAGGTCATCAACTTCCGAATCGGCCTGATCGTCGCCCAGCCACGTTACGTTTGCGACTCCACCGAGATTGAGCACAGCGACCGGCTTTGGGATATTCCGGGCGAGGGCCCAATGATAAGCGGGCGCAAAAGGTGCGCCCTGCCCTCCTGCCGCCATATCAGCGCTACGCAAATCGTTGACGACCGTAATTCCGGTCATTTTTGAGAGTAGCGCACCATCCCCAATTTGATGAGTGCGATGCTCATCAGGGGCATGAAGAATCGTATGGCCATGAAATCCAATAACATCTATTTTTGAGTTATTTAAATTATTTTGTTCAAGTAAAAAATTGACTAAACCTGCGTGCTGGATGGTTAATTCCGCCTCCACTTCCAACACATCTCCAACACCCGAAATCAAGTTCGAAAGTCTTTCCCTAAATTCCTCGCTGTAGGATGCCATCGCGGATGGCCCCCGCTCGAGGACGGAGACGCCATCGGTACGAACGATGGCCGCATCTATGCCGTCCCGGGACGTGCCGCTCATCAACCCAAGCGCCGTCATTTCCGATCTCGAGGCATCATCCACTGCAATAGACTCCCGTATGGAGTTGAATCCCGAATTCGTGTCTGGGACCCGAGTTGTCGCACATCTGGGTTTATGCTACATGGTGGGCCGCCGCTTTCGCTATAGTCTCGTTATACTTCCTGCGCCTGCCTGGTCGCGAGTGTTGAATTTTCGAGACGAGCCGGCGGAGAAACTTTCTCCGGCCTTCAGACATGCAGCAACCAAAATCCGATTTTCTGCGCGCGCTAACAGAGCGCGGCTTCATCCACCAATGCACAGATCAGGTGAATCTCGACCAAGCGGCGTGCGACGGCGTTGTGACCGCATATATCGGCTTTGATTGCACGGCACCCAGCCTTCACATTGGAAACTTGGTCGGAATCATGCTCCTCCGCCATTTTCAGCACGCCGGACACCGGCCAATTGTGCTGATGGGTGGTGGCACTACGAAGGTTGGCGATCCGTCAGGAAAGGAAGAGAGCAGGAAAATTCTCTCGGAGGCGGAAATTGCCTCCAACATGGCTGGAATCAAGGAGGCCTTCGGACAATTTCTCGATTTCGGCGACGGTCCGACCGATGCCCTGATGGTCAACAACGCAGACTGGCTGGATACTCTCGAATACATCCCATTCCTGCGGATATTTGGCGGCCATTTCTCGGTCAACCGAATGCTCACCATGGATAGCGTGAGGCTCCGGCTCGATAGAGAGCAACCGCTCAGCTTCCTCGAATTCAACTACATGGTGCTGCAGGCCTACGATTTTGTGGAACTTTCCCGCCGCCATGATTGTGTGCTCCAGATGGGCGGCTCCGATCAGTGGGGTAACATCGTTAATGGTGTTGACCTGGGACGTCGAGTGGACAATCGGTCGCTATATGGTCTGACTTCGCCGCTCATAACAACGTCCTCCGGCGCGAAAATGGGTAAGACTGCGTCGGGCGCCGTATGGCTGAACAGGAGCATGCTTTCTCCTTATGATTACTGGCAATTTTGGCGCAACACCGATGACGCCGATGTTGGCAAATTCATGCGTCTGTTCACGGAACTACCAGTGGATGAAATCGAGCGCCTGGAAGCGCTCGCAGACGGCGAGATCAACGAAGCGAAAAAAATTCTGGCGAACGAGGCCACCCGCCTTTGCCACGGTCCGGAAGCGGCTCAGTTGGCCGCTGAGACTGCTCGGAATACTTTCGAGGGCAGTGGCATCAGTGAAGATTTACCAGGCATCGATGTGCCCCAAAGCGAATTGAGTGCCGGTATCGCGGCGTTCGATCTCTTGCATCGCGCCGGGCTCAGTTCTAGCCGCGGAGAAGCCCGTCGCCTTATCAAGGGAGGCGGCGGGCGCATCAACGATGCCGTCATCCAGGATGAGGACCAGTTGATCACGCTGGAACATTTGGGAGCGGAAGGCGTGATCAAACTGTCAGCCGGCAAAAAACGCCACGCGCTCGTCAAACCGACCTAGGCCTGTTCGTGCACCGCAACTGGGGATGCGCTACTCGCCCTGTTGCAGATTTTCCTGCGGCACGCCGTCGGACGGCTTTACGTTTCCCGATACGATAGATCGGAGAAAGCCAGGGGCCAGCGCGGAAAGCGGATTTACGGTCACCTTCGGTTCACTGAGGGGGCCGTTCACAGCATAGGTGATCGCGAAGATACCCTCGCCCTCTCGGCCAACAAGTAGATTTCCCAGCAAAGGAATATTTCCGAGCACCGAATTCAGGGTATAGGCAGGGACCAACGTCCCCCGCAATTCGACCTGACTATTCTCACGATCCAGCCCACCTTCCAACGTGATTCCCAGAGCAGGTCCGAACGCGCGTGCATGTTCAATATCCAATCGACCGTTTTGAAGAGCGAATGGCGCCTCAAATCGGACGAACGAGATACCGTCCCCGTTCAGAAGATCGGCCATACC
>Ga0302123_10003595_pt1 | contig 10294 bp, 8 predicted proteins | sample CB21_321_MG_FD_203109 | JGI IMG/M metagenome (GOLD analysis project Ga0302123, IMG submission 203109) | Marine microbial communities from Western Arctic Ocean, Canada - CB21_32.1 | ecosystem: Environmental > Aquatic > Marine > Oceanic | place: Canada: Western Arctic Ocean | collected 2017-09-28 | reverse complement strand
ACCAAGCGTGTTGCAGGCCGAAGGTGCGATGGATATTGCGATGGAGTTCCACTCACTGTCGAAAACTGCCAACATGACCGGCTGGCGCGTCGGCTTCGCCTCGGGCAATCCTGAGATGGTCAACGCTCTAATGCGAGTGAAGTCGAACATCGACTCAGGTCTATCGCAGGCAAACCAGGAGATGGGCATCGCGGCTATCGATCTGCCAAGCGAGTGGGTCGATAACAATAACGAGGTATATCGAAAGCGCCGCGACAAGGTAGTCTCGGTCCTGAACGAGATCGGTGTTCCGGCTGTGGCTCCCAAGGGCGCTCTTTACATCTGGACTCCGATTCCAGAGGGCTACACATCGGCCGAGTTCGCCCGGAAGCTCCTCGATGATGTGAACGTTGTCGTCACCCCCGGTAACGGCTACGGACCCGGTGGAGAGGGATACATCAGACTTTCACTGACGATCCCAGACGATCAGATCGATGAAGGTCTTCGTCGACTCGCACAACTTAGAATCAACGCCTGATCTAAAATAAATAGGAACCCAGTTCCCCCATATGGCAAAAAAACGTACATATTCCACAGGACCGTTCCGTGAACGCGCCATTCTCGTGGGAGTCAGCGTGCGTTCTGACAACGACTACTGGGCTCTAGACGATTCGCTGGCTGAACTATCGGAATTGGCTCGTGCCGCCGGGGCGAACCCGATAGCTCGATTCACGCAGACGATGAATAAGCCTTCGCCGACGTATATCGGTAAAGGCAAGATCGAGGAACTTCAGCACGAGGTCAAGCACACAGAAGTCGACACCGTGATTTTCGACGACGAGTTGTCTCCGAATCAGCAAAAGACCCTCGAAGACAAGCTTGGCGTCAAAGTAATCGATCGCACGGCGTTGATCCTCGATGTTTTCGCTCAGCGGGCAAGGTCGCGTGAAGGTCGGTTGCAAATCGATCTCGCTCAGACCGAGTATCTGTTGCCTCGATTGGCCGGCCAGTGGTCTCACCTTGAACGACTTGGTGGTGGAGTTGGTACCAGAGGTCCGGGTGAAACCCAGATCGAAACCGACCGTAGACTCGTTCGTCGCAAGCTACAGCGGGTCAAAAAAGAATTGAAACAGGTTCGATCTCAACGTGATCAGCAGCGTCGGCAACGGACCGGTGGTGACGCTAAAATTATTTCGCTTGTCGGCTACACAAATGCAGGAAAATCGGCTTTGTTCAATAAGATCACATCGTCTGGTGTGATCGAACGAAATCAACTGTTTTCAACTCTCGACACGACGACCAGGCGAATGTATCTGGCGTCGGGAACCCCTGCGACGATCAGCGACACTGTGGGATTCGTTCACAAGCTCCCACCAATTCTCGTGGCAGCATTCCGAGCAACGCTCGAAGAAGCACTTGAAGCCGACCTGTTGATCCAGGTTGTTGACGTTTCAAGCCCGTACGCCGTTGAGCAGGCTCAGGTCGTAAACGACCAGCTGGAAGACATGGGAATAGGGGACTCCCCTCGGGTTCTCGTGCTGAACAAGCTAGATCTCGTGGTCGACTCTCCCGACGAGCCGTTGAATCTCGAAGTACTTGAACATATCGATGTTTCAATGTTCAAGCGAGTGGTTACTACATCTGCGACTAAAGGCTGGGGCATGGCCGATCTACGCGAGGCAATCGAGGCTCAAGTGTCTGTGGGTGGCCAAGAAGAAGCCCTCATCCCGCAAGCCGATTAATTATTCGGGTGAAAAGTCTTTTCTGACTCAACTCTTCTAATCAGCTCAACCGCCTCGGCAATCGTATAAAAATTATCGGTAAAGTTGTACCACTCCGGTGCATTTTCTACTATCACCATCAGCACTCTATCTCCTGGGAATTCTGCCGCTCCGCTGATGAAGAATAGTCCCGTCACATCGTCGAACATTCGAATCTGGTCCGCCGAAACCTCGTAGCTGATGCAGTCGACCAACCCGCCGGTCTCAGACACAATCCATGCTTCGTACTCTGGACCTTTATGAGTCCTTGAAACCTCGATCACATACGGTGTGTTGATACTCCCGGCAGTTTCCATTGCCCGGTTCCTGGCCGTACCGGACAGAAAATCCACATGCCCAATGCGTGCTGGTCCGGCTAATCGGGCAGTTCCCTCAACAATCACCGATGCATGCCGTGTGTGATATTCAAGATCCCCGTTAAATCCGAAACCACCTCCACCAGACATTCTGATGTTGTCGCCTCACTCGGGACTAAAGTCGTCTGATAAAAATCCCCCCGTGTATGGCGGTGGCGTTGCTTCAACGGATCTATTCGACTCAGTGCCGAACAACGATGCTCGGTCGTTGAACCCGAACATCAACAACCAGACCGCGAGGAGGGCGACTATTACAACCAGATCAAGCTGGATTCGAATTCGAGTAAGTTTCATCTGAATTTGAGTTCTTCCAATATAGCGCCAGTTCGTCGGAATGACACCAGCAGGGCAGGTAATCAGAACCTAAACCCAACGTCGCACTATCCTTGTTATGTAAATAAGAAAGCGGTCTTACGAAACAAATTATGCTGTTTTCGGTATTCCCTACTGATTAATTGCGTGTGCAACCGTACATCGAACGTCGAACGTCGAACATACGGCGTATCCTCACTTAGTAGATTATTTATCCACACGGTCGATCCACTCCTCGACCATCTGGAATTCAGCGCACGATACAAAAATCAAAATATGAATTTTCTGACCACACGTCCCAGCTCGTTGAGACTCGCATCCTTTTTTCTAATTGTCTTAGCGACGCTGTTTGTTACAGCCGCTTGCAATAATGGCGACGATGATCCGGCTACTCGCAACTCAGGACCGATCATCCTGTCAGACGGCACACAGGCCACTCCAACGCCTCAAGCTATAGCCGACGAGCCCGCAGCGGCGCCTGATGGCCTGCAAATCATCTGGGAGACCTACTCGATCCTCGTCAGAGAGTATGTCGTCAGAGAAAAGATCGATCCCAACGTTCTTGCTGAAGCTGCCGTTATCGGAATGCTCGATGCTCTTGACGATCGTTACACGGCCTACATTCCGCCTTCCACGTTCAAAATCGACCAGTCCGGTTTCCAAGGAAAATTTGGCGGAATCGGAGCCCAGGTTGAAGCTTCACCAGATCTCAATGGCGTGATCATCACGAAGCCGTTGCTAGACACGCCAGCCGAAAGAGCCGGCATCAAGGCTGGTGACCGAATTCTTGCTGTAGACGGCGTAGATGCGACTGGCTGGAGTGTGATTGAGGCAGTAAACAAGATTCGTGGCCCCGAAGGTACCGACGTTGTACTTACCGTGGAGCACATTGGAAGCCTTGATCCAGTTGACATAACAATAACCCGAGCGATCATCCCAGACCCGAGTGTTGAGATAACCAATGTTGCCGACACCAACTACGGTCGCGTCAAGATCGATACGTTCACTGCTGAAACAGCAAAAGAGGTCCGTGAGGGAGTTCAGGAACTGATCGACGGTGGCGCCAAAGGAATCATTCTCGACTTGAGAGGCAACCCTGGCGGACTTCTTTCTGCAACGGTCAATGTAGCGTCTGAATTCCTTACCGATGGTCTTGTCACCTACGAAGTCGACTCTCGTGGTCAACGTGAAGACTGGAAGGTCAAAAAAGGCGGTCACTTCCCGGATATACCGTTGGTGACTCTGGTGAATAATTTTTCTGCCAGTGGATCTGAGGTACTAACCGGCGCCCTGCAGGATCATGGCCGCACGGTGGCGATCGGCACAACTACTTTTGGTAAAGGCAGTGTGAACTTGCTCCGCGGTCTTTCGAATGGTGGTGGCGTTTACCTAACGATCGGTCGATGGTTTACACCGAACGGTCGGGTAATCGAAGAAATTGGTATTGAACCTGATGTGATTGTCGAGTTCGATCGAAGCTCCGTCGGCAGTAACCCGCAGACCAGTGAAGCTGGCGATCCTCAGATGGAAGCAGCTATCAAGCAGCTTGATTTCCAGGTATCACAGCTGGCGACCACTCCGTAGTCACTGAGGACATCCTTCAGAGTCTGCATCTCCCGACCGGGGTGCATTCTGAGTTTTTCTTTTCCCGAAACCCGATTTTCATCGGGATAAACTCCGTCATCGGAGCCGAGTGACCCGGGGAAAGAACTCGCAGGCGATCACGTTACGTTAAGCTAACTCGAGACAGCCTGAGTTCACTTAATCTGGTGATGTACAGCCACTACCCAGTCGCGCCTAATTCCGTAGACTTGAATCATGGCTAACACCGACACCGAACGCGCACTTGCAACAAATCGACGTGCTCGCTACGACTATTTCATTAAGGAAACATTCGAAGCGGGAATGCAGCTGCTTGGCTCGGAAATAAAGTCGGCACGTGAAGGGCGAATCAACATCGCCGAAGGCTATGTCTACATTAAGAACGGCGAGGCATGGCTCGAAAACGCCAACATTGCTGCGTACGGACCCGCCGGCGAACGTGGACAGCACGACGCAACTCGTCCTCGTAAGTTGTTGTTGAAAAAGAAGCAGCTCGAGTATCTCGACGATCAATCGCATCGAGACGGCCAAACCATCATTCCTCTCAAGGTTTACATCAGGAACCGGGTAGCCAAATTGCTAATTGGAGTCGGCAAAGGTAAACGCCAGGTAGACCGCCGCAACACCATCAAAGAGCGCGACGCCAAGCGAGAGATGGACCGAGCAATACGCTCGAAGATGTAGGTTCAAACCCCTTCTCCCGAGGGAGAAGGTTGGGATGAGCTTGGAATCTTGCGCCGATCACAACTGTGATCCATCGCCAACAGTCTGAACCTGATAGCGTCGGCGTACCCGCCATCCTGAAAATAATCGGGACTTCGCCATCAGCGAAATCATTCCGATCACACCCGGAGCCAGCGCTATTCCCCTCGTTTTCGAGACATGGCTAGGGTGAGAATAGATCGCAGCGAGAGCGACCGAGTCTTCCGGCGCAGCTACGATCTAACCGTCCTCCCGCGGATCGAGGCAGTAAGAGCGGGCGACTGCAGCTCGCTACCAAGTCGTTCGACGACGCCCGGAGCCATAACGCAGCACATCTCCCCTACCCTCGTATTAATCACCATTCATTCGTAACGTTCAACGCTATAAGCTTGGATAGGTAACTTGGGGACGCGTGGTTTCGACAGGGAGATCACCGCTCGATCGCGGGCCGTGGCGCCGTGCACCACGTAAAAAGCGGCAAAAACATAAACGGCGAACGTGAATTCGCTCTCGCAGCCTAAGGGCAGCGACTTTCGACCTACCCCACGTCTGACGGGTTAGGATCGAGAGATGAAATGTCAGACTTCGTTGTTTGGGTAGCTAGTGACAAACAACTAAGGCTCCACTAGCTGGTCGCCGCACTTGCTACGCCGATGGGGCGGGCGCGGCGACGAGATAAACACCGACGGCTACGCTCGTAGAAGTCAAACCGGAAACCTTCCTGGACGGGGAGTTCGACTCTCCCCCGTCTCCACCAAGAACACAAAGCAGCAGGCCTCACTCCTATGAGCGAGGCCTGTTCGCGTCCCGCCCTGAATGGCAACCAGCCCTGCCACTCTGGGCGGGACATCAGGGCATGCACCCGCCCGCCCATACTCCGCCGACGGTCTTTCCGCTGTGGTCGAGAGGTCGGCGCAGAAACCAGACGGAACAAATGTTGAATCCCGTTCGTCATAGCTTGCAAGACCTCATTCGATAGCACGATAGGATTGCAAAAATGCGAACAAAACGATTACTTGCTCTTGGCGCAATGTCGATCATGGCACTCGCGCTGATAGCGACAACTGCCTGCGGATCTGACACTGAAGCTGCGAAACCTGCAGCCGGTGGCGACGCTGACGCGAAGATCACGGCACAATCGACAGTAGAGACTGAGCCCGAACAGTCCTCGTCACTTGGAATGCCGGTACCGGACGCTCCTAACATTGACGAGATGATCGTCGTGCTCGATGGCGCGCTCGATACGAGCGACACCCAGCTCGAACCAATTTTCAATAAAGGAGGGGGGCGCTACCTGCGGGCAGACCCTGCAACATCAGTAATTCGTGAACTCCCAGATGGCGGTCCGATTGCAGATCCCGACAATGAGGCGACAGAGATTCTGCCTGTGAAAGAAGTTCCAGACGGAAGCGGTCTGGTTTCTGGCGGAATGGTTAACCCTGACACCTGCGACAACGTACTACCGCCTCCAACCGAGCCGATGGAGCTGCGGACTCATAGCGCAACCGACACGGCGAAAGTAGATAGTCCAGCGCTTAAGACGATGTGCATGGCGTGGTATGCCGGTCCCCGAGATTCCGAATCCGTTTCAGTGGCAATTCTAATAATGAACGAAGTTGAAGCCGCTATCGATCACTACGCACTCCTGAAGAGCGAGTTTTCAAAGGAAGGCATCACATTCGACGAGCAGTCGAGCGGGGACCGTGATTGGTTGACCGCTGATATCGATCAAGAAGGTATGGGCACGATGGTGATTGTTCGTATCGGTTCGAAGCTCGCTAGTGCTTTTAATGGTCCGACTAGCGATCAGCCAGTGTGGGATGCCGGATGGATACTCGATCTGTCCGATCAAGTTTTAGAACAACTCCCGTAGCGTAAATAGAAGCACAAATTGATGAGGCCGGGCGTAGACTGCCCTCGCTTTGCCATAAACATTCGGCACGATCCGGGCGGACATTCGTACTTGGGATCACATCTACGTCGGTATCGCTGGTGATTCTGCCCCGACGCTGAGTCCTGACAGTGCCAAGTGTCACAGGCAACATTGCCGAATGTTAGATTCAAAGGGAGATCGCCTAATGGTCGCCACCAACGAACAGAGCGTCAGCGAGATACGCACCGTAATAAAAGGGGTTGAAGAGGCATACACCGCAGGTGATGTGGATCGATTCGTCGGATTTTTCTCCGACGACGTCGTGGCCATGCCTCCAAAGATGGCGCCAGTCGTTGGGATCGAAGACTGGACAAAACTGTGCATGATGTTTGCTCGATGGAGCAAATCGGACGTGGTGATGGAGACCAAGAACATAACCGTACTCGCGGATTCGGCAATCGAATGGCACATCGAAGCTTCGACTGTAACGGACCCTGAAACAGGTGAATCCAATCGAAACTACAGCAAAGGTATTTGGATATTTCGTCGGGATGATGGTCATTGGAAGATAGCCCAGTATTGCTGGAACGCCAGCCCCGAAACAAAACCTGAATAGGTTGTGGTGGTTCTTTCAGAGTGATCTTGTAATGTGGATTCGAAATGGGGCACAGGACCATGCGGAGCTGGTACTGATCTCGACCGCTTTCGGCTGGGTTAGGTAGCATTTGGCGGCGAGTAACCGAGAGTCAAGTTCAGGAGCAGTTATGCCACAAGGCCCTAAAATCACATCGATTGAGGTGCATGAGTTCACCTTTGACGTCCGAAACATGGCTCCGCAGGGCCGAGGTGAACAGGCGCAGTACGCCAAAGGTGGGCAGAGCAAGCGGACTAACGTGGCATTGAGATTTCACACCGACCAAGGGATCGTTGGTGAATACGTCAATTCGAGGGTCACCGATGCTGCAGCAATTCGCCTGATCGCGGATCTGGTTATTGATCGTGACGCCCTTGAACGCGAAAATATTTATACAGATGCCAAACGGGCGACCCAGCAGATCGGACGGTTGGGGGTCGGTCTGGTAGATATCGTGCTGTGGGACATCGCAGGGAAGTTCTACGACGCTCCGATTTACCAGCTTCTGGGAGGGCATTGCCGACGATTGCCCGCATACGCCAGCACATGGAATGGGGATGAGACTCCCGGTGGATTGAGTTCACCAGAGGCGTTCGCTGATTTTGCTGAGCATTGCCTCGAACTGGGATACCCGGCCTACAAAATTCATCCGTGGCGTGACGGGTCGGTGCAACGAGATATCGATACCGTGCTGGCTGTTGCAAATCGTGTCGGCGGCAAGATGGATCTTATGTGGGACGCCGCGTGCAAGTACGAAACACTGGCTGACGCAATCAAGGTTGGGCACGCTCTCGATGAGGCCGGTTACTACTGGTACGAGGATCCGTACAAGGACACCGGTATGTCGGCGTTCGGACATAAGAAGCTCCGAAAACTGGTCAAGACACCTCTTCTGATGACGGAGTTTGTACGTATGCTTGAACCGCACGTAGATTTTGCTCTCGCAGGTGGGACAGACTTCTTACGCGCTGACCCCGACTTTGACGGCGGTATCACGGGAGTAATGAAGATTGCCCACGCCGGTGAGGGTCTGGGTCTTGATGTAGAGATCCACGCATCCAACGTAGCCAGAAGACACGCGATGGCTGCTATCAGAAACAGCAACTACTACGAGGTCGCTCTAGTACATCCAGATGCCGGTCCTCATGACGCGCAGGTGGTACTAAACGGATTTGGAGATGATCTCGCAGTAATTGGATCAGACGGGTGCGTTCCAGTGCCTGAAGGACCCGGACTCGGAGTTGAGTACGACTGGGACTACATATTGAAAAACCAAACGAGCTTCGTCGAGTACAAGTAGATCAAATACCTCTGATAGCACAGGTACAGAAACAGAAAGATTATCGATTCCATGGGTACAGGACTATCTACGGACCGGTTGCAGCGGATTGATCGGCATCTCACAGAGAATTACATCGATGCTGGTCGGATATCCGGAGCGCTGACGCTGGTTGCTAGGCGCGGTGAGGTGGCGCATTTCTCTGCGTTGGGGCTGATGGACGCCGAGCGGAACAGGCCAACAGAACTGGACACGATCTATCGGATTTACTCGATGACGAAACCGATCACCGCAGTGGCCATGATGCTGCTTTACGAAGAGGGTAAGTTTCAACTCAGCGACCCGCTGTCCGACTATCTTCCTGAATGGGCGGATACCGAGATTTGGGTGAGTGGAGAGTATCCGAATTTCAAAACTCGACCGATAGATCGGCCTATAACCATTCGGGATCTACTGTCGCATCAAGCTGGACTCACACTTGGGTTTTTCGACAATGCAGTGGATCGGGCATACCCGCCTATGCTTCGGGAGCGACAACATCATCTTGGTCATTATGGGGAGACTGACCTTGAAGGCATGTTCGCCCAAGTAGCGAAAGTACCGCTACGTTACGCGCCAGGGACTGCGTGGCAATATTCGGTGGCCCTCGAACTATGCGGGTATCTGATTCAGGTGATAACAGGCAAACGGTTCGACGTCTTTTTGCAGGAGCGGCTATTTGCACCGCTTGGAATGACTGACACGGCGTTCAACGTACCGGACGAAAAACTAGACCGATTCTCGGCCAATTACGCACCGGCGGACGGGGGCGGTATCGAGTTGGTTGATGATCCTGTAACAAGTAAGTTTCGCGAGACACCTACGTTGTTCTCGGGTGGAGGAGGATTAGTAGGAACGGCGCTTGATTATTATCGACTGTGTCAGATGTTGCTAAACGGCGGCGAACTGGATGGTGAGAGGATTCTCGGCCGGAAGACGATTGAGCTGATGACGACGAACCATTTGCCGAATGGGGAGTCCATAGCCGATAGAGCGTTGCCAGGCATGTTCAACACGATAAAGCACCAGTCGGTTGGGTACGGACTTGGGGTGTCAATCGGACTCGAACCTGCCGTGTCTCAGATAACCGGGGCAGCCGGTCAATACGCTTGGGGTGGTGCAGCGGCAACCACGTTCTGGGTAGACCCGGTTGAGGAACTCATAGTTGTTTTTATGACACAGCTAAAGGATACGAGCCCTTCCTCGATTCCTCGAGAGCTGCAAGTGCTCGTTAATGCTGCGGTTGTGGATTAACGGCTAATCATGGGCAATCTGTCGACAAAAAAACACCGACTCAATTGCGAGTCGGTGTTTTTAGAAAGTTTCTGGTGGACTTAAGAGAACCGTAGGTGGTCCCGAATTTGATCGGTTTGATCTGGGTTGACGAGGTGTTCTTGGTGGAGTTCGACTCTCCCCCGTCTCCACCAAGAACACAAAGCAGCAGGCCTCACTCCTATGAGCGAGGCCTGTTCGCGTCTCATCCTGAGTGGGAATCAGCGGTTCTGTCAGAACTCAGCGCCCACCATAAATTCCGGCCGACCTAAATACATGATCAACCTCTGTAATTAAGCTGACAACTCGGTCATTAGAGTCGACCATCTTTCGGTGAAAATCTTCCTTCGAACGTCCGCTGGAACATGCTCGCTACCCGTGGTCTGGACTCTTAAATAATTTCTCAACTCATCGAATGCCGTGCAAAACCGGCTAGCAGACTCGAACTTGGCGAAGCCGAGCATC
>Ga0302123_10003593_pt1 | contig 10297 bp, 11 predicted proteins | sample CB21_321_MG_FD_203109 | JGI IMG/M metagenome (GOLD analysis project Ga0302123, IMG submission 203109) | Marine microbial communities from Western Arctic Ocean, Canada - CB21_32.1 | ecosystem: Environmental > Aquatic > Marine > Oceanic | place: Canada: Western Arctic Ocean | collected 2017-09-28 | reverse complement strand
GCGATCTGGTGGCTGTCCGCGCATTCGTAGTTGGTGTAGGTGGCGGCGCGGCGGCGCTGGAAGCCGCTCTGCTTGCCGCTGCGCAGGTACTCGTAGATCTGCTTCGACTGCACGGAGACCATGCCGCCGATCAGGGAGCCGTCGATGTGCTGGCCGATGCCGTCGCGCTCGCGGACCATCAGCGCGGTGGCGACGCCGAAGGCGAGCAGCATGGCGCCGATTTGATCGGCGAAGCCGCCGATCAGGGCGTGGGGTTCGCCGCCGGGGCCATCGCCCTGCTCGTACATGACGCCGCTCAGCGCCTGGGCGACGTGGTCGTAGCCGCCTCGTTCGGCCCACGGGCCCTCGCGGCCCCAGGCGGAAGCGGAGGCGAGGATGATGTCGGGGCGCAGTTGCTTGAGGTCGTCGTAGCCGAGGCCGAGGCGCTCCATGACGCCGGGGCGGAAGTTTTCGACGACGACGTCGCAGGTGGGGACGATGCGTTTGACGGCGTCGATCGCGCCGGGCGCCTTGAGGTCGAGCGTGATGCTCTTCTTGCCTCGGTTGTGGCCCTCGAAGTAGGAGGAGAAGCCTTCCTCGTCGAGGCCGTTGGCACGGCCGCTCTCGCCGCCGGGCGGTTCGACCTTGAGCACCTCGGCGCCCATGTCGGCGAGCAGGAGCGTGGCGAAGGGGCCCTGCTGGGCGCGGGTGAAGTCGAGCACGCGGATGCCGTGCATGGCCGGCCACTGGCCGTCGGCGCCGGGCTCGGCCGCGGAAGGCAGCCAGCCGGCGGGGCGTTCGGTGATGGTCATCTCGCACCTCGATGTGGCGCGGGAGTCCACCGGCCCGCGCGTGTCGCTAGGATGCCCTCGTAGCGTACAGAAAACGGGCGGCGCGCCCTTCGGCCCGAGGTCGAGGAGGCGGGACCGCCGGCAGCGAACCGAGGGACCCGATGGCGATCGTCGAGACTGAACGCGACGACGGGATCATGGTGATCCGCATGAACCGGCCCGAGCGGCTGAACGCGTTGGGCACCGAGCTACGCAACGCGCTGGCGGATGCGTTTTGCGAGTTCCGAGACAGCGATGACGTCGAAGTCGCGATTTACACCGGCACAGGCCGCGCGTTCTGTGCCGGCGAGGACATGAAGGAGGCGCTGGAGCGGGGGAAGCCGGGGCTGGTGGCGACGCCTCGAGAGAACCCGTTCAGCGATGGCAGTCTCGACAAGGTGGTGATCGGCGCCATCAACGGCTACGCGATGGGCGGCGGGTTCGCGCTGGTCGAGGGCTGCGATCTGCGGGTGGCAGTGCGCGGCGCGGTGTTCGAGATGTCCGAGGCGAAGCGCTGGCTGCTCGGTGGCTACGCCCACGGGCACGTCAACAACGTGCCGCACGCGGTGGCCACGGAGATGGCGTTCGCATTCCGCTTCGACGCGGAGCGGCTGCACCAGGTGGGGTTCCTCAACCGGCTGGTCGACGACGAGGACCTGATGCCCGAGGCGACGCGGATGGCGGAGCACTTGTTGACGCTCCCCCCCGCGAGCCGGGTGAACACGCTGGCGATGATGCGCGCGATGCGGCCGGCGCCCTCCGAGGAGCAGCTGTTGCTCGCCGAGCGGCTGGGCCAACACGGCGATCTGAACGATCGGATGGAGTCTCGCGCCGCCTTTGCCGAGAAGCGGAAGCCGAACTTCAAGGGGTGGTTAGACCCGGGCGACCGGGCGAAGACGCCGTCGCTGGAGTCGATTCGCGCGGAGCTGGCCGACTAGCCGTTCGGCGCGTGAGCGTCCGGGGCGTAGCTGTACGCCCACTCGGGTTGCCACCAGTCGTTCTCCATCGTCTCCGCGAGTGCGACCTCGAGCGGGACGCCGTTCGCGAGGTGGGGCAGCACGACGCGCTGAGCGTGGTGGCCGATCAGCAGCAGCTCGCCGTCCGGGTGCTCGCGCGCGAGGTCGTCCAGCATCGAGCGGGTGCGGATCGCGACGTCCTCGTAGCTCTCGCCACCGGGGTAGGGCTCGGTGACCCGGCTGGCGCGGATCGCGTCGATCTCGGCTCGGGGCGCGCCGTTGAGGTCGCCGTAGTTGCACTCGCGGAGGCGGGGGTCGATGCGCAGCGGGGTGTCGCGGTCCTCGAGGACCAGCTCGGCGGTGCGGCGGGAGCGCAGCAGATCCGAGGCGACGACGAGGTCGAAGTGGCGCTGTGCCCAGCGGGCGCGGCGCTCGGCGCAGTCCTCGATGCCGCGCGGGGCGAGATCGGGGTCGGCGTGGCCGGAGGAGATGCCGGCGACGTTGTCGGTGCTGGTGGCGTGGGTGCTGTAGACGATCTGCATGGGTGGGGTGCCTCGGTGGTCACAGCCGGGACGCGATGCTGCGCTTTCGGGGCGCGCACGGTGGGGGCTGTGATCACCATCTTCGCTGCCGTGGAGGCGCTGTGTCGCCGGGATGGGAGCGGTGTCGGCGTTGTTTGCAGGGCTCGAGGGCGATCGGTCCGTTCGGGTCGTCGGCGCGGGTCTTCGCTGCCGTGGTCAGGCAGCGCCGAGCAACCGATCGAGGGTGTCCTCGATCCAGCGGCGTTCGGGGACCCCGGTCAGGCCTCGGTCGGTGGCGTAGACACGGCAGCAAGGGGTGTAGTCGCCGGTGTCCTCGTAGGTGGGGTCGATGTCGACGCCGTCGATGAGGATCGTGGGCGAGCCGGGGAATCTTGTGCGCTCGCCGGTTGCGAGATCGGGGACCTCGATGCGTTCGACTGTTTCGTCGAGGCCACGCTCGCGCAGGACGTCTCTGAGCAGGGCGAGTGTCGCCTGGTGATTCGGGCAGTCCTCGAACCACAGCAGTTCGATGTTCAAGGCGCCGCTTTTCTGGATTCGAGTGGGTTCCGGTGGGCGCTACACTCACGCTAAACCCTGAGTTACTCCAAGGTCAACGGGTGGAGATGCAGGAGAAGAGCGAGCAGTCGTGAACATTTCCGAGGCGGCCAGGAGCAGCGGCCTGACGAGCGATGCGATCCGGTTCTACGAGCGGGAAGGGGTGCTGCCGCTGCCGCCTCGTGCGGCGAACGGGTACCGGCGGTACACCGAGCAGCACGTGGCTGCGCTGCGTCTGGCGAGGCGGCTGCGGGATCTGGACGTGGGCCTGGATGACGTCGCGGCGGTGATCGAGGTGGCGCACAGCGCGAGCTGCGGCGATCTGCGCGAGGAGCTAGCGTCCTCGCTGGAGCAGACGGAGGTGCGCATCCGCGAGCTGCGGGAGACGCGGGTGGAGCTGCGCCGGCTGGTGGGCGCGCTGGAGGAGATGAGTCCGGCGGACGAATCGGTGCCGGGGCTGGTGGCGTGCGAATGTGTGCAGCTCGCGACGGGGGGCTAGTAGGCGGACCTCGGACGAGCGCGCGCCTCGGAGGGGTGTGTCCGCATCAGACGGAGAACTGAGACAAGGCATGCCTGAAGGTGGTCGAGCGCGGGTGGCGATCCTCGTGGCGGTCTGGTTGACGCTGATTGTGGTGGTCCTGGCGGACCTCGTGCACGGCGGGCGGGTGTTCCTGTGGGACGCCGGATTGCTCGTCGCGGTGGTGCTTTCGGTGAAGTGGTGGCGTGACTGCCGGTCCGATCGCTGACGGTGGCGACCGTGGTTGTTCGAGCGCTGGGAGCTGATGGCTGCTCGTGGCGTCCTGCACGGTGGCGGACGCTTGCCCTGTCCCACTAGCGGGGGGCGGCGTGTACTATCGCGAACGCGTGGCTCGTTACGGACGCTGGCCCTGGTCGCGTTCGCTCGCACTGGAAACGAGACCGAGACACCACAAACGACACCGATCGAGCGACCGAACGAGGAAGAAGCGGGGGATAGCTGTGGGCAAGATCGCCGGGCACCAGATTATTGCGAAGGCGCTGAAGACGCAGGGCGTGGAGAACATGTACGGGGTGGTTGGCATCCCGGTGGCGATCATCGCCGGCTCCGCGCAGCGCGAGGGCATCAATTACGTGGGCATGCGGCACGAGATGCCGGCGACCTACGCGGCACAGGCCAGTTCTTACCTGAGCGGCCGGATGAGCGCCGCGCTGGTGGTGTCCGGGCCGGGCGCGCTGAACGCGGTGGGCGCGTTCGCGAACGCGTGGTCGAACCGCTGGCCGATGCTGCTACTGGGTGGCGCCGGCGAGGCGAGCGGCGTGGACATGGGCTTCTTCCAGGAGTCCGAGCAGGTGGCGGCGATGGCGCCGTACGCGAAGTACGCGAAGCGCGCCGAGTCCATTGAGCGGCTGCCGATCTACATCGCGGAAGCGGTAAAGAAGTCGATCATGGGCACGCCGGGCCCGTCCTACATCGATCTGCCGGGCGACATCATCACGGGCGAGGTGGACGAGGACAAGGTGCAGTGGGTACCGCGCGTCCCCGACCCCCCGCGTTTGCAGTCGAACGCGCAGGACGTGCAGGCGGCGATTGAGGCGCTGAAGACCGCCGAGCAGCCGCTGATCATCTTCGGCAAGGGCATTGCGGCCTCGCGGGCCGAGGCGGAGATGCGAAAGTTCGTGGAGGCCACGGGCCTGCCCTACCTGGCGATGCCCATGGCGAAGGGTGTGATCCCGGACGACCACGAGCAGGCCGCCGCGGCGGCACGTTCGTTCGTGCTCTCGAACGCCGACATGATCTTCCTGGCCGGCGCGCGGCTGAACTGGATGCTCCACTTCGGCCTGCCGCCGCGCTTCCGCGAGGACGTGCGGATCGTGCAGCTTGACTTCAACCCGGAGGAAATCGGGGTCAACGTCCCGTCCGAGGTGGCCATGATCGGCGACGCGAAGGCGACGCTGGGTCAGATGCTGGACGTGCTGGAAGCCGATCCGTGGCAGTTCCCGCAGGACTCGGAATGGCTGCAGTCCGTGAAGGCCGAGGCGCGTCAGAACGCCGAGGCGATCCAGGCGATGTACGACGATCACTCGACGCCGCTGCAGTACTACCCGGCGCTGAAGTCGATCGACACGGCGCTGCCGAACGACGCGATCATCGTGGCCGAGGGCGCCTCGACGATGGACATCAGCCGCACGGTGCTGAACAACTACGAGGCGCGGACGCGTCTGGACGCCGGTTCGTTCGGCTCGATGGGCCTGGGACACGGCTTCGCGGTGGCCGCGCAGGTGGAGAACCCGGACCGCCGGGTGCTGTGCCTGCAGGGCGACGCGGCCTTCGGGTTCGCCGGTACCGAGTGCGAGGTGGCGGTGCGCTACAAGCTGCCGATCACCTGGGTGGTGTTCAACAACGGCGGCATCGGCGGGCACACGCAGGAGCAGATCGACAGCGACATGACTCCTCCGGGTGCGATGAGCCCCGGCGCCCGTTACGACATCATGATGGAAGGTCTGGGCGGCAAGGGTTACTTCGCCGAGACGATCGAGGAACTGGACGCGGCATTGGCGGAAGCGCTGACGCTCGATCGGCCCTCGTTGATCAACGTGACGATCGCGCCGGACGCGAAGCGCAAGCCGCAGAAGTTCGGTTGGCTGACGAGCGCCACTCAATAGCGATTGTTGGCACCGGCCTCGAGACGGACTGATTACGAACGCGGTGGGCCTCTCACTACAGGGTGGGGGGACACCGCGTTCGTTGTATGATCCCCGGCATACAAGCTGTACGAGCGACCGCTTCGCTCACCCCTCGAGAGGCCGTGACCGATGGATCTGACCGACGCTGCGCCCGAGGCTGCATTTCGCCAGATCGTGAAGGACTTCATCGCCGAACATGGCGACAAGGGCCGAGCCCGGGGCGGCCGTGGCGCGAGCGGCCGCGGCGGTGGCGGCGATGCAGCCGAGAGCGGCTGGTCCAAGGAGGCGCGCGCGCAGGGCCAGTCCTGGCGCCAGGCGCTGGTTGAGCGCGGCTGGATCGCTCCCGCGTGGCCGCAGGAGTACGGCGGCGCCGGACTGTCCGTGAAGGAGCAGTTCATCCTCAACGAGGAGCTGGCCGAGGCCGGGCTGAACAACGTGGGCGGCTTCGGCGTGATGATGCTGGGCCCGACGCTGATGGTGCACGGCACGGAGGAGCAGAAGTCCGAGATCCTGCCGGCGATCCTCGCTGGCGAGGTGGTGTGGTGCCAGGGCTGGTCGGAGCCGGGCGCGGGTTCGGACCTGGCGTCGCTGCAGACACGCGCGGCGCGCGACGGCGACGAGTACGTGCTCAACGGGCAGAAGATCTGGACCACCGGCGCACAGCACGCGGACCGCATGTACATGCTGGCGCGCACCGATCCGGACGCGCCGAAGCATCGCGGGATCTCGATGCTGATGCTGGGGATGCAGGACCCGGGCGTGAGCGTGCGGCCGCTGACGACGATGGCGAACACGCAGACGTTCAACGAGGTGTTCTTCGAGGACGTGCACGTGCCGGTGTCGAACCGGATCGGCGAGGAGAACCGCGGCTGGTACGCGGGGATGACGCTGACGGACTTCGAGCGCTCGGGCATCGGCAACTCGGTGGGGACGCAGCGGGTGCTGCGGGGGACGCTGACCTACGCGAAGCACGCCCCCGAGGACGAGACGCTACTCAAGCGCAGCAGCACGTGGCGCCTGGATTTCGTCGATCGCTGGCTGGAGGCGGACATCGCGCGGCTGTTCTCGCACTTGAACAACAGCATCCAGGATCGCGGGATGGTGCCAAACCACGAGGCTTCGATGTCGAAGCTGTTCACGACGGAGCTGGGCCAGAAGATCGCGCGCACGAATCTGAAGCTGTTGGGTCTCTACGGGAACCTGTGGGATCGCAACCGCCCCGAAGGCATGAAAGGCCGCGCGGCCGGCGGCTACCTGTCCGCGGTGTCCTCGACGATCGCGGGCGGCACCTCGGAGATTCAGCGCAACATCATCGCCACGCGCGGCCTCGGCCTCCCCCGCGGCTAGGGGTCTTCGACCCTCGGTGACGCTTCGCGCCTCGTGCGGTTGTTAGGTCGTCGGTGGCCAGGCGGCTGCTTCTTCGTCTGAGGCGAGACGCCTCGGCTGGTATCGTCCCCAGCGAGGAGATCCGCCATGCCCTACCGTCCGATGCCCGAGTACCAGACCGGTCCTGTCGAGGTTGGCGACAACCTCTATGCGTATATGCAGTGGGACGGGGGTTGGGGGATCAGCAACGCCGGGTTCCTGGTGGATGACGATGGGTTGCTGGTGATCGATGCGTTGATGGCGCCGAGCATGACTCGGGAGTTTGTGGGGGCGATGCGGGGGGTGAGCGCGGCGCCGTTCCGGCACCTCGTCAACACCCATATGCACGGCGACCACACCAACGGCAACCAGTTCATCGAGGGCGCGGAGATCGTGGCCCACGAGCAGTGTCGGGCGGAGATGGTGGCGGCGGCGGAGCTGGCGGAGGCGCAGGCGGCGCAGCGGCCGGCGGGTGACCGAGGGCCGAAGCCGTTCTGGATTCAGCAGTCGTGGTGGGAGGAGCTGGCGGAGGTTGAGCAGACGCTGCCGGTGACGACGTTCGCGGACCGGCTGACGCTGCGCTACGGGGAGACCGAGGCGCAGTTGTACCACCACGGGCCGGCGCACACGCTGGGCGACTCGATGGTGTATTTCCCGGAGTCGAAGGTGCTGTTCAGCGGGGATCTGGCGTTCTTCTACGCGACGCCGTTGTGTCGCGGGCACATGGCGAACTGGGTGCGGATCTGCGACATCATCCGCGAGATGGACATCGACCTGGTGGTGCCGGGACACGGGCCGATGGGTGGGAAGCAGGAGCTGCAGGATATGCAGGAGTACCTGGAGTTCATGGTGGTGCAGACGCGCGACGCCTTCGAGAACGGGCTGTCCGAGGAGGACGCCGCGAAGGCGATCGACATCGGGCAGTGGGCGCAGTGGCCGGAGTCGGAACGCAAGGAGATGAACATTACGAACCTCTACGCGACGTTCGCGGCGGAGCGGGACGCCCTGTCGCGGAGCGATGAAGGAGCCGGGGCATGACGTCGCGAAGCGATGAACGAGGTGGGGAGTGACCGCCGATGCGACGGTGACGATCGGGCTGCTGCACCCGGGGGAGATGGGGTCCTCGATCGGGGCGGCGGCGCTGGCGTCCGCGTCGCGCGTGATCTGGGTGTCCGAGGATCGCAGCGACGCGACGCGTGCTCGGGCGGAGGCGGATGGGTTCGAGGACGTGAGCTGGCTGAACGCGGTGGTGAACCAGAGCCGAATCATCATCTCGGTGTGCCCGCCGGAGTTCGCGGGAGAGCTGGCCGCCGAGGTGCACGCGCTGGGGTTTCGCGGGATCTACGTGGATGCGAACGCGATCGCGCCGGCGACGAGCCGGCACGTGGCGGAGGTCGTGGCGCAGAACGGCGGGCAGTACGTGGACGGCGGGATCATCGGCGCCCCGGCGCGGCAGCCGGGGACGACGCGGCTGTACCTGTCCGGCGATCAGGCACCGTTCGTCGCGCAGTTCCTCGACAAGGGGAACCTCGAGGTGATCTGCATCGAGGGCGGAGCGGGCGCGGCGTCGGCGTTGAAGATGGCGTACGCGGCGTGGACGAAGGGGACCAGCGCGCTGCTGGCGGACATCCACGCGCTGGCCCTGGCGGAGGGTGTGCACGAGCCGCTGATGGCGGAGTGGCAGCGCTCGCAGCCGGAGCTGCTGGCGCGGTCCGATCGAGGGCTGGCCAGCGCGGCGGCGAAGGCGTGGCGGTTCGCCGGGGAGATGGACGAGATCGCGGCGACGTTCGCGGCGGATGGGCTGCCGGACGGGTTCCATCGGGCGGCGGCGGACGTGTACCGGCGGCTGGCCGGGTTCAAGGACGATCCGGACGCGCCGGGCGGCGCGGAGCTGGCACAGCACCTGTTGCCGCCTCGGTAGGGGGTCGGCGCGCGCCTGCCCGGACGGGTGGGTGAGGTTTGCGTTAGGCAGGAGTACGCTCCGCTGGAGCGGAGGTCGCGATGCCCGCGACCGTGTCTTGTTCGACGTTTTCTTGTTTGACGGTCCGTCCGCGTTCGATCGGACGCGCTGGGATCGCACTTTTCGCTAGCGGCCTGTTCCTCGTGATCGCCGTCTTCCCCGTGGCGGTGGCTGCGTACGTCTGGCCGACGGAAGCGCATCCGACGACGGAGCAGACGCTCGTCGGGCATGTCGACGACTACGTGCCGGGGAGCGTGACCGGGCTCTTCGATGTGGGAGTTCGGGGCTACCTCGTGCGATTCGAGACGGGCGAGTTCGTCGCGTTCGACCGTCGGGAGCCTGCGGTCGGCTGCACGTTGGTCTGGCGCCCTCGCGAGCAGGTGTTTCGCGATCCCTGCCACCTGTTCGAGTACGACATCGAGGGGCGTCCGTCGCCGGCGAATCCGGTACGGGTGCCGATGAATCGCCTCGATGTGCGCGTGGACGCGGATGGGGCGGTTCGCGTGCTCACTCCGGCGGTGGCGCGGTGAGCGCGTGGGCCGCCGGGACACGGCGAGAACCTCGACGGGTGCAGCTATTCGCGGTCGCGATGGCTCTGATCGTCCTCGGGGTGGTGATCGCGGTGGGGGCGTGGCGTTTCGTGTCGCCACCGGATAGCGCGAGCGCGCCGACCTCGGTGCGGCTGGCGCCGGCGAGCGATTTTGCGCTCGGTTCGGTGACCGGATACCGAATCACGAGCGATGGCGACGTCCGGCAGACCCTCGATTCGAGTGGATACCTCTCAGTGGCGAGCCTCTCCCGGACCCGCCAGCGAGGGAACGGACTCTTCTACGTAGTTCGTTTGCCGAATGGTGACTTCCGCGTGCTCTCAGCCGTGAGCACTCACCTCGGTGAACTGGTGGTGTGGGATACCTCCGGTGAGCTGTGGTCGGATCATGACTACGTTGGTGTGTTTGTCGCATTTGCACACAACGAGCAGTGGGCGATCGACGGGACTCGCATCTCCGGCCCGGCGCCGCGCGACCTGGACCGCTACCGCTGGGTTGTGGATGCCGGCGGGGTGCTCGTGCTTGATCTGAGCGAGCTTGTGCGGGGCGAGGTAGGAAGCGGGCTACAACCGTCGGCTGTTGCGCTGCCTCCGTACGACGTGACCTCGGACGGGTGGCCGACCTCGGGTTGGCCTGCGGCGGCGGGGGACTGATGGCGGCGGTCGCTCCTCGGGGTGGGGTTCGCCTCGATGTGCGTGTGGACGCCGGCGGGGAGATTCGCGCGCTCACTCAGGCGGTGGCGCGGTGAGCCGCGCGGGGCGCTGGCGAGGGGTGGCGTTCCTCGGGGTGTTCGCCGCGCTGGCGGCGGTGCTGGCGGTGAGCGCGTGGTGGTTCGTGCAGCCGACGAGCGTGCGCGGGGAGGTGCGGCTGGCGCCGATCGAGGACTTCGCGCTGGGGTCTGTGACGCCATTTCGGATCG
>Ga0302123_10003592_pt1 | contig 10299 bp, 9 predicted proteins | sample CB21_321_MG_FD_203109 | JGI IMG/M metagenome (GOLD analysis project Ga0302123, IMG submission 203109) | Marine microbial communities from Western Arctic Ocean, Canada - CB21_32.1 | ecosystem: Environmental > Aquatic > Marine > Oceanic | place: Canada: Western Arctic Ocean | collected 2017-09-28 | reverse complement strand
TGTTTGCCCATCTATTTCTAAATCCTCCGTCAAAACAGATGTGGCATCTGTGAAATCATTTGCAACAAATATTAGTTTTACTGCATGTCCGACCTCGCCGCTCATTGCGTATTTGTACGTAAAAGTAAGACCGCCACCATTATAAGAGCTTGGCATTGTTACAAACCACTCAGCTCCTTCATTTTGTGAGTTACCGTCAAAATCTAATACAGGAATACTCATAGTTGGAGTCGAACCGTCAGCTACTGTGTCCAGCGTGGCGTATAGCGTTCCTGGGGGCGTGTACGCTTGCGGGGTTAGGACAAATAAAGTATCGCCACTTGCCATGTTAAATCCTTTATAATTTCCTAGCTATCAGTCAGTAATACTGCTAGCCGTACGAATACTTACTAGCGGATCAGCAGCAGCCCAACTACTGAGATCAATCGTAATGGCATTAATTTCTGTTTCTGTTGTCGCAGCGTCTACGATGTCTTGCGCGGCAAACAGATTAGCTGTACCTGCTTCTATCCAATTTATCATTTGGGTTAGATAAGCCAATTTATTTGTAAGCCCCGTCGCTCTTGCTTCATGCCACTTTAACTGAATAAATTCTCGACGATGTATTGGGTAGTGCTCGTCTACTAATGCTAAAACAATATCTTCCAATTCAGCTTTCTTTTCTTTTTTCAATTCCGCAATGTAAGCGACATCCGCAGCCGCCTGTCCCGCAGCATCTTCAAGTTCAATTGTGTCTCCAACAATAGGACTTATCCAATAACGCTTTGGAGCATCAGGAATGTCGCTAGTAAGTAACCACACTGACAAATCATGCTCATTGGGATCTGCGCTTATTTTAATTTGAAGCGTTGTCCGGTTTACGATTGCCATTTTTAACCTTATGATTCAGAAACAGTGCAAGACACGCAACTATCATCACTAAGTATGCTGCCTAGTAACGCGTCCGATAATGAAACAACTTCTGTTTGAAGGCGGTTAACAAAACCTTGAACGTTAGCGGCACTTGAGCCAAGCGTAGCAACTTCGTTACGCAATGCATCAAGATCAGCACAATCACAGCAAGGTTCTGAACATTTATCATCTAGTTTCAAACCATTTGTAATAGCTGCAACTTCGATACATGTATCACCCAAAACGGTAAAATTACCGTCTTGCGGTGTTGGCGGTATGCTGTTGATTGTGCGAATACACGGCCCAAGACTATCGTCTTCACACACGCAATCAATTGATAATCCTTCTCCGTCTATTGCATTAAATGTCAATTTGGGATTTTGTCCGGATTCCTCTACCACAGTAATCCGCATATTTGTTCCGGCTTCTATTTCAATATCTCCATATAGCCTCGAACTTCTTTCTCCATCGTTGATAACGACAAGACCCTGCACTTGCCGGATCATCGGGTCAATGGCCTCGACTTCTAACGCACCTGCGACAGGAGTAAACTTATAAACAGCATTACCCGCAGAACTGATAGCGGTTAATTTACCTATATTTATTTGACCAACAGAATCTGAAAAGTCGCCAATGCCAGATAAGGCATAACTCATGTATTCAGTATGGCCACTGCGAGAAAAAACAGTTGACGCAACCGTAGGCGGAGAAGCTGTTCCGTCGTCGTAGCCAATGCTAATGCTAAATCCCGCGCCGAATACGCCAATTTCTTTTATGTAAAACTTACCCGGTTGTACGTCATTTCCGGCATGTACGGGAAAAGTTAGCGCAAGGATAAAATCATCTGCAAGCGCTAACGCACCAGATACATCCGTTTTTGCTGCGGCTTCTGTTAACGGATAAGCTCGCTGAGAATTTTGATTTAACCATTCTTGGTTCCATACGCCACGCGGCATTTTAACGCTCCTATTGAATAACTGCGCCTATACGTACGATACCAATTTCTCCTGGTAAACTATCTGCTGTTGGTGTAGTCGAAGGGCCGTTACGATAAACACGGCAAAACAACGTATCACCAGCCGTAACAGTTATTGCTGCACTTTCAATTAAAAAAGAATCATTCGCCGCAGTAGCCTCCGTATAACCACTGATAAAATCTACCACTGTTTGTGCGCCTGATGTCGGCAAAATAGCCCCAGTCGTTAACGAACCCAGCGGCACGGTCGTTTTCTTCAAATACAGCGGCGGAATAGCGTCAGAACTATCTGCAACTAACAACGCTCTAATTTTTACAGACGGAGACGTTGGCAAACCTATGTATGGAATTTTAAACTTAATATCTATGCCGCTTTCCTGCAAAGCCGGAAAAGCGAGATACATAACAATTCCTGTAAACCGTTCTCGCACATCGTCAAGGCGAACTAGCTCTGCAGGAATCTCTCTGCCTGCTCCGTCTAGCGAATTATTAACAGTGACACGACCCATGTGTAACGTATCGCTGCCAACAACTAATTGCGTAGAAGATGCCAGTGTTGTGTTTGCTCCAGCGAACAAACCTTCCACAACTGGGCCGCGATTAAAAGTCTGCGTGCATGCACTGTTATCAACAGTTAAACTTTTAATTGCCTGATAACCTTCTTCACTTGCATCTGATGTGATAAAGCCAAGATCTAAATCCAGGTCGAGTGCGCCTGTAGACGCTGTGTTGCCATCGACATTCGTTATTTTAAGGAGATCAGGTTTCTTAGATGTCAGACTTGTAACAACAGACTTATCCGTTGCAAAAGTCATACGAATAAAATAAAGCGTTAAACTACTCGGCACGTCGTCTAAACCATCTGCCCACGACGCACTAAGACTTCCTTTATGGTACGGGTCCCACGGACGCAGCCCGTTAATATTTGTTTTCCACCAAATACCTTCATTAGTAAACTCAACGACACCGCCGTAACCATCAGGCACAACAGTACCTAGCTTGCCGTCAGACCTGTCCCATATAAGCTGTGCAGCGTCTAAAGGCAGAGGAGGCCATATACGATACAGTTCCGTGTGTTTAGAAATGTTGTAGCCCCAAATAGCATCACTTGGAGCTTTACTATCAAATATGGCATCACTTGCAGATAACCAACCAACACTGGCAGACGTTGGCGCTTCGTTTTGATATAGTTCAAATTTGAAGTGTATGTGATCTTCTACAAAATCTTTTACATCAGGAACAACGGTAACTTCGCCATTAGCATATCGTTGCAACACTGAAACAGTCGCTGCAGGTCGTTGTCTAACTAACTTACCGGCGGCTGTTCCTGATAAGTAGTATTGGCAGTTTTCAACTGTACCATCAACTGCCGCGGAAATATCTAGTGCTGCTGTTCCAAGTACAAGTAAATCAGCTAACGTTGTATTATGTTTTTTATAGATAACGCCACGAACAAAACTAGAATCAGCGGCATAAATTGTGGCCGTTACGCTATCATGCGCTGTCGCCGCGCGTGCGAGTTCATATTTGCCTGTTTTGTTATCGTAATAAACAGGTTGCCCTAACGCAGAAGTGGACGGCACAGTAACGTCATAAATGAACAACGCTTTGCCTAATTTAGCCGTCTCAATTAGATCCTTGAGATAAGCAATATTTTGCTCTAGTTGTCGATCGGGACGACCAACAACAGACGCTTTTCCAGGTTCGCCGCTTTGTACGTGCTGTACGTTTTTTTTAAACGGGGGTGATGCCATCCGTGGCCTCCGATTTAATTAGTCCGCAGGAGGAAATGTAATATCCCAAGTAACACCTACCTGCACGCCAGAACTAACAGCGAAATGATCAGTCTCATCAATATAACCACGACTAACTAAAATATCGCCATAACTAGAAGACCCTTGCGTAGCGGCAACAAGAGCTACACCATAAATTTTACTGTCAGATGCGGCGCCAAAAGCCGTACCATTAACACCAGTCGTACCGGTTGTTCGTGCTACAAAATGTAACTTGTTGCCGTCATACGGATCGTCTGTATACCCGTTGGCACCTCCGAAATATGTTTCATACCCTGACGCCACTTCAATTGTCGGATCTCCATCTAAATCTAGGCGTAAATAATCTTTAGGACTGCTTAAACCAGAATAATAATTCAGGTTTGCGTCGAACTTAGTAAAAGAAACATCGAGGATAGTCCCTGACGGAATATTCTCGTACTCTACGTACATTTTGCTAATGCGGAACGCAGGATCAGCAAAACCTAGACAGCGGCAAGCTACATAGCCCCAGCTCACCATTAATTTGTTCTTTTTCGTTACGCGGGGAGTCCAAATATCATCTTTGATTTCCCACAGAGTGTACTCGCCATAAGGCGTTAATTGTTCTGTCATTTGAAGCCCTAACCTATTGGCATGTAAAACTAGTGGGTTTAATGGAAAATGAGGCAATCACGGCAGCAGTTTCTTCTTGTTCAGGCGTCAAATGTACAATTCCACCATACGCGTCTGCACCCTCCATATTAACAGAAGTATCCCCTGCGGGTAAATCTATAACCACAAAGACATGCGTGTTTGGAGGCACTATTTTGCGCAATAAAACACCTAAATCAATATTTAGTTTTTTATCACTGAAGATCTGCGACTGCAGGTGAAAAATGATAGCATTATTTCTTAAAACATGCTCGGCCAAAAATTTAAGCGGGTTCACGCCAAGCACAAGCGCCCGTTTCTCTGTTAACGCTGTTTCATGCCGACTAAACCCTTGAACCCACGCAAAGGTAGCTAATGCTGCTTCTGTTGTAATATCTTCTATTTGCCGAGATATGTCGAACGGGCGTTCCGGCCAATCTGCCAAAAGGGGCGTGCTTGCTATAACTAGATCGTTAAAACTTTTACCGTAAATAGCCTCATTACTTTTCACAGTATCCCAAAATAATTTAGCATCCAACGGATGCCCTATTAGTTTAAAACTTTTTATTATTGGATCAATGTAAATTAAACGCGATTGCGTACTTCCTGCAGGAGTATGCCGGTAAAAAAGTGGATGGCTGCTGCCATAGGGATTCGCTGTATCTGTACCGGGACGCGTGTAGTCCACATCTAAAGGTACATCTTTATTCGTAAAAAGAAGCGAGCCGCGAAATTTAGGGCCAAGCATTCCTTTTTCCAGAACCAAACTAGATAGTTGGCCTATTTGTCCTGGCATATTTAATATGTAATCGTGCGGAAAAGCCTGACTACCGCTAATTTGTGCCGAGTATACATACTGGTTAAATATCGCTTTGTAATCAACGGCTTCGCCGTATTTGCCTGTAAGCTTTCCGCGATTCATCGCTATCTTATTAAATTCTTTTACAAGACTGGCGCCTTTATAAACTACATCACCAATAACCACGCCAACAGTTGCACGACTTGTAAATTTGTAAGTATTCTTGTCAGTGAGTACAAATGTGGCGTTTGCCGTGTAATAAATATCTTCTACTGTTTCAGTGTTTTCTTTTACGAGTGGCACACCGGTATACGCACTTATTAAATTCTCTACTTGTTCTAAACCTGTACATCCAGCAATTGCGTCTAGCACCGCGTTAACAGCGTCGCGATATTCGCTAGATGATTCGTCTTTAGTATTTATGACATAACCTGCATGCTCATAAATATAGTCGTGGTCAAATTCTGCATTGAATAACCACAAAGTTATTTCATGTGTAGCCACAACGCCGTCTTCAAATACAGGTTCTTGTGTTATGTCTGTATTATCAAAAGGATTTGTTCTAAAAAGAAGCTCTTGATTTTTAATATCTATTTTAAAATCAATATTCTTATGAAGAACGGTCGTGGGAGTTGTTAATGTATCTTGAATTAAATTTACATTTGTTAATTTTGCGGGTAATGGTATCGCGTACTCCGTTGCCGGAAGCGGCGTATTAAACGCAAAAGACCAACTCGCATCAAAGTTGCCCAAGTTGGGATCATCAAATCGCCACAGCCCCGCATCGCCCGCGTTTACGTCTGTTTGTTTAATCGTAATTGCGTGCCATTTTTCTTTATGTGCCAGTGGAATTTTATAACGACTATTCGTCGCCACCATTTCCATCAAATGATCGTGTGATTGTTCTGCGAGATTGGCGTTTACTTTCACAATATCTTCTACAAGCTCTTTGCCTGTGTAGACCTCACTCCAAAAAGACCCTAGTAAACCTAGAATTTTTTTAGAATCTTGTAGATCGTTTGATGGCCACGCGTATGTCATGGTGTATTTTTAAGTTAAACCGCAGGTACACTGACAGAAATATCATTAATCGCTATATCATCTGTCGAAAGCATAAATGCCACTGTTCTTCCGCTTGTAAACGCATTTTTATCCTCAGTAATTGTTAAAACACTATCACTGCGAATATACGCAATAGTTCCATCTGGTTTTCTAATACGACCAAACATATCGATAGCGCCAGCATCGATTCCTGTCGGTAAGAATTCATCAATAATTCTGGCAAGTGCGCTAGCATAAAGAACACTAGCAAAACCTAGATTATTTACATAAGCCGCCAGCGACTTAGCAATGCCCGCCGTATCAACTACTGTTGTTACATTACGTCTTTGAATGTCAAAGCCTAATGAAAGACTGCAAGGAATAACGCCTTTGACCAAAACGTCACCTGCGGGTGAAATTATTTGCCGATCGCCAAGAAACTCTTGCAACTCTTTAATCAACGGCATCACAGAAACAGTAACTGTGTATTCCTGTGTTATCGCCTCCCCATCAGGACAACCACATTCGGCATCAGTCACAGATGTAGCTGTATCTAAAAATTCAATCGTTGCTTTTTGGTATTTGGAGTACGTGCCTTCCAGTCCTGTCTGCACATCGGGAACATAAATTGTGCCGCTAACATCTAAAACTCTTGTATCACTTGTTACTTCATAACCAGAAGTGCCCGGATCAGCCCCTTTAATAATGATTTTAGTTACTTCATAAAAACCCGGCGCATCATCTCTGTCTATCGACAAACTCCAAATAGCGCCATCTGTTGTCTTACGAATAACCGTGGCTGTTTTGTCAAACTCCACTTTATTCGGTAACGCTTGGCTCCTTAAATAAACGTCAGTCCGCCCACCGCCAGAAACCGGAAACAACCAATGTTGGTCCCGCTGCATTTCTGCATCACCAAAACCAACGAGCGACATATCGAGTATATTTGCAAACTCTGCTGTCACAGCCGTATACTCATTCGGATCTGCACTTCGGATCATCGCGGGTATCGTTAAACGATTGGACCACGCACGAGAAGCAAGCCCCTCTGCTAGCAAATTAATCAAATCTTGGTTGCTCTGCGCATCTAACCCGTTGGTGAAATTGCTTGCCGCATAAGCCTGCACAAAATTTGAAATAGTTGAAACAGGAACCATTGCTGTATCTTTAACAACTGAGCTGCTACTTCCAGCAACTATGGCTGTCGCATTAATTGTAAATGCGTAACGATCAGCCGTAAGCTGTGTAAGAAGCCGTTCGTTATTGGCTAACACCGCAGTACCGCTTATTTTAGCCGTGTAAGTCGCATCTGCAGTGAACTGCACACCAGCCACATCAAAAATAGAACCCTGTGAAATTACTGTTTCTAGCTGTGACTTAATAATGATTGTTATTTCGCCTGTCGCATACGTCGAAGCACGCCGAGATAATCGATAATTCGATAAGACATCATTAACAATAGAATCATCAGCTAATGTTGGATTTGCCGTTATCGCAGCAAGACTATGTGATTGCCTTTCTAACGATATATTTGTGCGCTGCGCACCATTTAATATGCCATCCAGCCCGATTATAAGCTCGCTAATAACACCTCTTTTGGTATCGATATTTGGGCGTTTTTCAGCAAGCAATTGTGTAGCAAATGCTATCGCTTGATCTACCTGTGTTTGATCAAGTTGGTCTAAAAATTGAACGTCGATGGCCATAAGCGGTCACCTCATACGACTAAAGGTATAGGTACTATAAATTCAGCGGTGCTCGATTGACTTGCCAGCGTTACCGTAATATTTACATACCCCGGTATTACCGTAGCACTCGTAAGTATTGATTCTTTGTATTGCTCATCTGTAGGCGTTGTTGCATCTTCATCTTCCAAAAGCTGTGATTTTAAATCCAATTCATTGGCATTAAATACGGCAAACAAATTTTGGTCCGTGCTTATATTTCCCATTTGTAACTCTGACATAAAAGTCGTGCCAAAAGTCGGCTTATATTTAACTGTGCCTTTTTCCGTTAAAAGTGTAATCAACCATTTCTGCGCTAATTTTTGGATGCCCGTAGTGATTTCACCTTCACCTGTGTCTCCGACTAAAGTCCGGTCCAACTCCACTTCACCAATGGCCGTGCCGCCTTGAAAGGCTAAAACATCAATGGTTCTACCGCTATAGTCAGAAACAGCCATTATGACGCGTTCCCTAAATCATTTGCCCAGTTAAGTACACCACGAATATGTACACCTTTTTCGTTTCCTTGCCCCTTACGTCTACCTGCAGAATGCAGCGTACATCGCACGAATGAAGAATGGCGGGCCCGAAAGGCACGCTCCATCATCGTGACATAACATATTTGAAATTTGTAGCTAGAACATTTATTTAACGTGCCTTTATCATTCTCCATCTCTTCAATGTATTTATCATTAGGCTCTTGCCTATCAAAGCCCTCTTTCATCCCTGGAATATCAAAAGGATCAAACTTATCTTCTAACTTTTTCGGAATCATCCACGGGCGTGTTTCGCTACCATCCTCCAGGTATTTATCTATTTTGTCACAATCTTCTTTTACTTGCTTTAGCAATTCTTGAAAAATCTCAGTAGCGGCCATTACAACATCCCCAATTCATCGCGTTGATCTAATTTATTTTGAATCTTCTGCATTCGCTGGCTAATAGCACCGGGCGATAATTTTAGGTCCTTAGCTAATTGTCCCGCGGGTAAGACCGGATGGCCGTGTAAACCCATCGCTCGTTCTAAAATATATTGGTCTGTCTCGTTGAGATCGGAATACACAAATTCAATCCAATTATTGCTATCTTCTTTTGCAGGCTTTGTTGCTGGCATAAACATGCCAGCATCCCCGCTTTCCTGCATTAGCGTCCCTGTGGCCACAGGATGCCTTGCTTTGCGAATATGTGTTAAGCGCTTCACTGATAGCCCAGTGTAATCAGCAAGCTCAGAATCGCTCGCAGGACGCCCTACACGATCCTCGAGCTCCCGCCCGGCGGCTTCTGTTCTCTGTATATCCATCGCCACTTGTTCCGGCACAGAGATGATTTGCTGCTCCTTCTGGGAATACCGCCTGAGCCCCTGCAATTGAGACATCAGGTGCGTTTTCATTGTGCCTTTATTTGGATCGTAATTTCCGAACGAATCGAGAGCCAATCGCCTAGCCCGAGACCGCAATGTGGGGCTTTTAGATGAGGAACCACCATATGCCTGCAATGCCGTATCTATGACAGGCCGGACTTTATTGAGCAGGTCACTCGAGGTTGTCGAATTATTGTCTGCGGACCACGCGGTATATGCATCGTGATAGTCTTTTTCTAATTTCATAACACACCTACTTTTAGTTATTAACAACTCAATTAACTGACGGCGTAATCAGCCGCTTGACGCGCAACTAAATTCATTACCATTGGGCGCTGCCGTACCTTTACAATCCTTCGAGTTCCACTTTTCAGCATATAAAGGATGTTTATCTATTGAATGTTGACCGTGTTCTTCTTTTGTATGTATATGACTTAAACTAAATGCCGTCCCCGCACGCGGCATTTCGGCATCAATATAATGGGTAATACGCAAAACATGTGCGTATGAATCTGTTACCTCTGCGCCTACGCCCTTGTATATTTCACTTCCAACACCTTCTATTTTTATTGTTGACCCCGGACAAATATCAAAACGCAAAGGGCCAGATAATTGCCCATGCCTACTCTTTAAATTTTCATTGTGATACAAAAATTTAGCTAGGTCATTTGCATGCGTTAGGACAGCTTGTTTACGGTCTTTTGAGTCATCTGTAATATCGCCCGTCTCTTCTGAATGCACCTGGGTAGATTTTACATTTGTAGCCGCTTTAACTTTACGATTAGCTTGTACAACATTCGATAAATAACGCGGCAACTTTTTTATGATAATCATGCCGGGACCTTCTTGGTCAGGGACATAACAGCCACCTAAAAATGTATCTGTAGTATCTTTCATTTGCCCACCGGCTGAGTTTGCGCCCGAAATAAACCCAATATCGCCATAAAGCATATAGCCCTTGATAGGGCGAATAACTTTTTGGTGAAAATCTAAAAAATCAATCTCGTTTGACTGAATTGTGTATTCGGAGCCTGAGCGTTCAACTTTCCAATGATCTTCCATTAGCGGACAAAAAGGTACAACTTTTGCTTTTTCAGGAAACGG
>Ga0302123_10003587_pt1 | contig 10308 bp, 12 predicted proteins | sample CB21_321_MG_FD_203109 | JGI IMG/M metagenome (GOLD analysis project Ga0302123, IMG submission 203109) | Marine microbial communities from Western Arctic Ocean, Canada - CB21_32.1 | ecosystem: Environmental > Aquatic > Marine > Oceanic | place: Canada: Western Arctic Ocean | collected 2017-09-28 | reverse complement strand
GGCCATAGTGAGGCCCTGCTCGCGGAACAGCGCCTTGATGGCCTTGGCCGAGTCAGGGGCCGTGTCGTCGACGTAGTGGGCCGCCAGATCCTTGAGGCCGTGACCCATGCCGTTGTCGGTCTTGTCACGAGGGTCCACCAGATGGGCCAGCACCACGGTGTCGGTGGTCGCCTTGAGGATCGACCGGGCCTCCTCGGCTACGAGGCGAAGATCCGAGCCGTGCTGGAGCCGTGCAACGTGCAGAGCATCAAATGGCGCGTTATGAGCCACCAACGGGTGGTCGAAGTAGAGGGCGTTTTCGATGAGGCCGGGGAACTCGTGGGGGTCGAAGACCCATGCGTCGGCTGTGTCACCGACCTGCACCAGGCGGACGTCGTCGGTGAAGTTGAGGCCGGTCGTCTCGCAATCGAAGGCCAAGAACTCGTGGGGCCAGCCCAGCCACTCAGTGAACGCCGCAGCGTCGAACTCGGTGCGGATCGGATGGACCATGCCATGGGCTATCGGAGCCGGGATCGAGGGGGTACGGCTCATCGGACTGGGAGGTGACGAAAAGGGGTGACGATGGGTCCAACTACTCTTTTCCCCTTAGAGAGAGAAGTCCCTTTAGTCAAAACAGTGTTAGAGGGGGTCGTCACCTGTTTTCGTCACCTCCACCACGGTCAGCCTCGGTGGACAGCCGCAGGCCGTACAGCCAGATGCCGTCACGCCGCTTCATCTTCTTGGCGCCCTTGATGCGCTCGCAGAGAGCACCGAACAGCGCCGTCCGACTCCACGGCCGGACCCCCTCCTCATGCGACCAGTCGATATAGGCGTTGTAAACGGCAGTGCCGGGTGTCTTGGCGTCGTCGTCGGCCACGATCACGAAGTCCACGAACCCCGCCAGCTCGTCGGACGTCGACTGGTAGGTCTTGGCAGCGTTGGCGATGACTGGAGGGTCGGTGAGGCCGTTGCGGTACCACTCGACGGCGCCCTCGATCACCCAGGCGAGGATGCCCTGCGCCTCGGCGGCCAACTTCTCCCCCAACATGACGTCACGTTCTTCTGGGGTGAAGTACCTACCGAAGGGCACCAACTTCACACGGCGCCACAGGCCCTCGTCCTGTCCACCGAACCGTGGCAGGTAATTGGTGGCCAGAATGAGCAGCCACGTCGGCCGGAAGGTCATGGCGTCCTTGTAGAGGTGACGTGCAGTCATGGGGTCAGAACCGCTGACACGCTTGATGACCGCTTCGGCCATCGGACGGTTGCGCTCACCCTCTTGGGCGAACACCAGACGGCACCCACGCAAGGCAGCCAGATCGGCCGTCGAGGAGCCAGCGGGCTTCTGCTCGAAGGCACTGAACGATGCCACCCCGACCAGCGACTGGAAGACGGCCTGGAGGGCGTTGAGCATCACGGTCTTGCCGTTCGCCCCACTGCCGTGAAAGACAAGGAAGCACTGCTCGCGGGTGCTGCCGGTGATGCCGTAGCCGAGCCCCCGCTTGGTGTACTCCACGAGGTCGACGTCGCCGTTGAATACCTCAAGGAGGAACTGACGCCACCGTGACGCTGGTGCCTCGGGGTTGTACGGCACGTCCACCTTCTGGGTGAGCAGATGGGACGGGTCGTGGGGACCGAGCGTGCCCGTCCTCAGGTCGATGGTGCCGTTCTGCACCACCAACAGGTGGTCGTGCTTATCGAACAACTCGAACTGGATGGCCGCCATCGACTGTGCCCTCTTGATGGCGTGATCGAACTTGGGTGAGTTCTCCGACCTGCAGGCATGGCTCTCCAGTGCCACGCCATAGGAGATCAGATCGTCGTTGCCGGTCACCTCGCCGATCTGGACGAACTGGGCGGCCTCGTTGTGCATGGCGTTGCAGCAGGTAGCCATGGCCCGGTCGATGAAGCGGTGGGTGTCACGTTGCCAAGTGCCGTCGACATACAGCACCCAGCCCAGTTCAGGGCACCAGCGGCCAGCACCAGCGAGGATGAGCAGCAACCTCTGGGCGTTGCCCTCGTCGCTCATGGGGAAGAGCGGGTGCTCACCGTCGTTAGAGAGCAGGCCGTCGTCGTCGCCGCCGTCGTAGGAAGAGGTCGACACGATGGCGTTGGCGTCGATCCGGGTCGCCGACCGAAGGCTGCGGTCGAACTCGGCCTTGAACCGTGTCGGGTCGTTGCCCCGCCAGTCGGTCAGATCACCGCCGTCGGTGATGGACAACGTGTGGACCTGGTGACCCGCGGAGGCCAACGCAGCACCGACGGTGAGGTTGAAGTCCAGGCCAGAGTCGTCGGCGTCGCCAGCGAGGATGACCCGGCGCCCGTGGGTGCCAGCGACCAGCGTGTCGATGGTCGAGGTGTTCCGGCTCAGGGCAGCCCCACGAACGAGGACCGCACTGGTGCCTGCTGCCACGCTCGTCAGGGCATCGCCCGGTCCCTCACAGATCAGGAGGTTGGCGTCGTCGCCGTCGATCAGGAAGGCGCCGATGGTGGCCCACGAGTGGCCCGGTGGGTTGCGTAGGCCACACCAGCGAACGCTGTCGTCGTTCAGTGCCCGGCCCTGCAGCGCACGGGGCACCTCGTCGAAACCAAAGAACGGAACCACCAGGCGGGGCGACCGCCGGTAGGCCGGGGTGGTCCACTCGCAGTCGAGCGTCCCGTCGTCGAAGCCCAGCGAGAGGAAGTAGCCCAAGTCCTCCGACACCCCGAACCGCTCCTCGGCGTAAACAGCAGCGGGGCTGCCCTTGTAAAGGGCGTTGGCTGCCGTGATGTAGCGGTCGATCTCTGCGATCTGGTCGGCGGTCGGTGGTGATGGTGGGCCGGAACTGGCCACCGCACCGTGCTCGCCGGGCTCAACGTCGAAGAGCTGGGACATCGTTATGCCCATGGCGACCACGACCTGACGCTTCGGGCACCCAGCCCGGCAGTGGAGCAACACCTTGCCGTCGTCCTGCAACGTGATGACCAAGGACGGGCGGGTGTCTTCGTGGGCCGGGCAGCGGGCAAGGAACGTGCCGACCGTCGAAGTCGAGGTGACGTCCTCTAGTCGGTCCAGTAACTCGGTGATCGTCCCCATCAAAGCCACTAATGGGAGATGGCGTCGTTGGCGTTCAGGGCGTGCAAGATCCGGGTGAACGTCGCCAAGTCGCAGACGACGTAGGCGTCCTTGGCCCCCCGCCCCTTCCGCTTCATCACCGCCACGCCGTAGGCGCTGCCCTTGTGGTGGGCGCGGCTGTTGGCGTCGTCGACGTTCTTGGCCAACTCGATCTTGACCCTGTCCCTGCACTCCCAGGCGACGGCCGGGATCCCCCCGAGGTCTCCAGCGTCGTGGTCACCAGCGGTGGCCATCCTGAAGACCTCAGGGAATCCGTGCTCCCGGAGGTACGCAGCCACGAGGTTTTCCCATCGGGTTCCCTTTTCGCGGCTGGGGTTTGCCACTAGGCGATGGCCGGGGCGTGGATTTTCACAACGGGCTTCGTGTATTTGACGTCTCTTCCGGCCTTGGTTGTGAACTCGACGAGCTCCAGCGACAGCGTCGCCAAAGATGCGCCACCGGCGTCAGCCAACTCGCCTTCGAGGTCATTGACCTGGGCAGCCAGCCCCCACGAGGAGGAGTTGAACCTCCACAAACCGAGGTCCTCGTTGTCGACCAACCGGAAGGTGGCACGCACGTTGGGCTGGCAGGCACTGCCATTCTTCGCACCGTCCTTCCTGTCCTTCAGGTCGGCTGGGCACTCGCACGGCTTGTCGCCGTCGCCCTTCATGGTGCTGCCGTTGCAGACGCGTATCGGCGTACTCCCGCGCCCCCAAAGAACCATCTCTGAGGTCAGCCCTTCGAGCTTGACCTCGATGCTGTTCGCTGTGGTCAGGACCTCAAGTGATTCTTCGGTCTTGGTTTCCCACTCCTTGGGTTCACCACCGAAGAGTTCGGCCACCGCTTTGGCCACTACCGGATCACCGGTCGTGACCCTCCACTCGCTCAAGGCGACCGGACGGTTCTGGATTTGTGCCCCACTGCGGAACCGACCGACCACGTCGGCGGCTCCGAAGGTTGGGGCGTTGTCAAACACTGAATGCAGCACTGTGTGCCTCCTGTTTTAGATGGGGTCAATCGGTGATTTACCGACGACCGTTTTCGCGATCTGGTGTTCCCAGTTCGAGACCTTGAGCAACGCCTGGAAGGTCTCCCAGACGTCAGCCCCCAAGCGGACGGGGATGAGCGAGTAGAAGTCCGGGCGCAAGTGGAGGGCGCACCCTCCGGTGACAGCCGGGACCGGACGCTGGGTGCCGTCGGGGTCGATGAGGTAGTCGGCCCGTGAGTACGCCTCCAACTGCAGAGCGATCTCAGGCCAGATGCCGGAGGCACCCGTCTTCAGGTCCCCAATTACGACCTCGCCGTCGATCTCGGCGATCCAGTCCATGGTCCCTGCATACGAGTGCGTCTCGCTCCAAGCCGTGGATTCGACCTCTATGAACCTGGGCTGGAAGGCAGACAGAAACTTGTCGTATTGCTCGATGAAGCCGACCAGGTCGGGGTGGACCCGGCCCAACTTCTCGCCCCTGTTGAGGTGCTCGCACAACTCGTGGACGTCGGTGCCCATCTTGGCTGCCTTGCCACTGCTGCGATCAGGTGCTCGCTTGAGATGGTCGATGGCGGCCGTCGGATTGCCACGGCTGATGAGGTCAGCAACGATGCCGAAGTCCTCGATTGCGGTTTCGGCGACGAGTTTTCCGCGCCAATACTGAAGGGCTTTCTTCGGCAACATTCCGCAAACGGACGTGACGCTGGGGACCTTCTCGTCGCTCGTCGGATGAACGTAGAACCTCGAACCGGACCGCTTGATGGTTGGGATGGCTGGTGTAGTCATGACGTGCTCCTTTGTCCTTCCCTTAGATGGGCGACGGAGGACGCAGCGTTCAGACCGATGGGCTTGTCCCTCGGGCAGAAAATCTGGAACAGCAGCCGCAACTCGGCGGCCTGTTGTTCGAGGGTCATGTCGGTGGGCAGCCGGTGGACCATGCGACCCAGCTCGTGGAACTGCGGGCGGTAACGGGGTGTGCTCATACCACCCCTAATGGGAGGACGGTCTACGACCGTTCAGTTACGAAGGCCCCGTCACCGACGTAGAGCCGGGTCGCCCGCTTCTTGGTCCGGGCCTCCAAGGTGAGGTTCGCCAACCGTTCGGCCTCGTGCGTCTCCAGGCGGTCGGTCTCCTCGCACGGAGCGCACAAATGGTCAGGGTTGTAGATGCTCAAGCGCGCCGTGCAGCCCTTGGCCTCGCAGATCCGACCGGCCGGGAAAGTCTTGGTGCGCTTCATCCGGACGCCACCACTCATCGGGTCTCCTCGATGAAGCCGAAGCCGGAAGGGTGCAGCCGACGGATCTTCCGCCTGGCTTGGACGATGGCGTCGATCAGGACCCGTTCAATGGAGGCACGGTCCTCGTCGTCGAGTGGCAGCCGGGTCAGGCCCTGCAGTACCTCGGCAATGGCGCCCGCCCGCTCGCTGGGTGAGAGCGTCCAGTAGGTGTGTGTGGTTTCTGTTGTGTTGGTCATGCCACCTCTAATGGGAGGTGGCACCGCCAGCGTTCAGCCCCTGACGCGAAGAGACCGCCCCGAAGGGCGGCCTCAACGGTCGGGTAGTGATCTAGTTCGTGCCGTGTCGGATCTGGTCGACCCGGCTCTTGCCGACCCCGGCCACCTTGGCGACCGTCCTCACCGAGGCCCCCTCTTCGAGGGCACGGGCGATCAGGTAGTCACGGTCGGCCTTGGCCTCTTCCAGTTGCTCTTCAAGGCGAGCGATCTTCTTGGCGGTTGATGCGAGGTCGGCCACGGCGTTGATGGTAGTCACCGACCACTCAGGGACTTCCCATGTGGCCCGATCATCGGCCTCTTCGGCAAGCGACGCCCGTTCCCGGTCGGCGTCGTGCTGGTCGAGGCAGTCGATGCACACCGTCGCTCCATCGAAGCGACCGGTGTCGGTCGTCCCGCACTTGGGGCACCCGAAGAGGGCGACCTTGCCGTCGGCGCAGTACCAGTCCATGCCGTCGTTGTCGTTGCCGGTGGCGTCGCAGGGCACCTGATGGCCCAGGTCGGGTCCGACCGTGCCGGTGCCCTCGCACTCGGGGCAGTCCTTCTTGCTCATCTGGTTCTCCTTCTATGTTGTCCAGTTGCTGGACACCTTACGGGATCCAACCCCTTGTGTCCAGTCACTGGACACCAGACGTGAAGGAGCCCCGGCCCCCGCTGCCTGCCGTGGTTGGGAGCGGGAACCGGGGCTCGGGTTTGTGGGTCAGGAAGCGACCTTCCGTCGGACCTGCTCGCCGGTGGCGATTGCGACGACGGCCAAGATGGCTGCGACGGTTTCGCCTGAGGCGCCGACGATCACCAGAACGGCGGCTACGGCAGCCTCGACCAGCGACCAGAAGCGGGCTGGGGGTAGGTATTGGGATAGCAATGGAACTCCTTTCGGAGGGGCGACCCTTCTGACACCTTCAATGGGTGGTCGACCTCCGGGCGTTCAGCCGTCGTGGATCGCCTGGTGGGCGACTTGCCACGCCTGCAGCTCCTCGACCGTGGCCCGCAGGGCAGCCAACGCGTCCACCGGTTGGACGACTGGCGGAGGCTTCGGGGCGTAGGGCAGCGGGTCTGGCGGACTCGGAGCAATCGTGATGGTGCTGTCCGGCTCGAAGGCCCTCCGCTTCACCAAGTCATAGACGTCCGGCCCCGGACATTCGGTCGCCCTGACGTCGAGGTGGCCGAGTACCTCTGTCGCCTGAGGTTGAAAGTGCCGGATCACGCCGATGCGTTCTCGGATGCTGGCGATCATGGCGTCGGTCGGCAACTGGCCGGGTCCCATCAGGGCGCAGATGCTCAGGTACTTCTTGTTCAGGGCCGAGGTTCCGTTGGCGGCGGTTCTGAGCAGCAGGCCCCGGCCTTCCCAGACATCACCGTCCAGGTCGACGTACTCGCTGTACGCGCAATCCCACCAGCCCTTGGTGTCTTGGTGGTACCGCTGCACCGCCTGCACTGTGTCCCTCGGGGAAATTACAAGAGTCGCCGTCCAGTGGATTACGACGCCCCGCAGAGAATTACTAACTGGTTTGCTTTGAGTTGCAGGCTTGGCACCCCAATCGGCTCTTGTGTAGTAGGTCATAGTCACCTCCAAAGGTGAGTTTGTATAGATACGTTTACTAACAGTTGTTTTATTTAGTACTACTGACCTGCACTTTCATACAACCAACGGTTGACTACATGCATAGAACAACTATTCAATATTACTAACTGTCACCGGCACGCAGAACCGACCGGATTTTCTGTGCTCGGGGGTTGCGTGCCGTGCAGACCGGGCCTAGGTTTCCCCCAGGCGCAAATAACAAGGGCCGTCGAGTGGACCTTTCACCACCCGGCGCAGTAGCAGGAAGGGCCACAATGGCCAAGAAGAGCAGGACGACACCGACCGGTGGCGATAAGTGGCGGCCGACCGACAAGGAGCTCAACGGCTTCGTCACCGGTGAGACCAACCTCGCCCAACGGCGCAACCTCGGTCGGAACGATGAGAACTCGTGGCCCGACATCCACAACGAAGTCGAGCGCCTCACTCGCCAGGCCATCGAGGAGGCCGAGCCGGGCAAGTGGAAGGCGATGGCGAAGATGCTCATTCGCAGCCGCGACTTCGTGGACTTGATGCCGCAACTCGCTCCGGGCATGGCTCCCGACTCGAAGTGGGTGCGCCGGGTGATCCGCGAGTCCTACGGCGAGGTCGACCAACGGGGCTTGACGGACCCCGACGAGAAGCGACGCGAAGCCATGACGCTCTTTATCCAGCGGGGCGGCCACGTTCGCAACTGGCTGGTCCACCACGAGGGCGTCGCCAGCCTGCAGCAGCAGGGTCTATTCAGGGGGCCGGACTACGACGATGTTGAGGATCCACAGTTCGGTGCCGAAGCCGTGGCCGACGACCGGTCAGAGGCCGAGAGTGAGGCCGTCGACTCGCAGATCGACTTCGTGTCACTGGAGTGGGATCGACTCACCCCCCGCCAGCGCATCGTTGGTGAGACCATCGCCTTCCTCGGCCTTCGCCCGTTCGAGATAGCGAAGTCGCTCGGCGTCTCGAAGGCCACGATCAGCAGCGACATGAAGGCCATCAGGGACTGGCTGCTCTGGCACCAGACCACACCGCCCACCGACCCACCGGACACGCCTGCAGCGGCTGCCGAGGACGTTGCCTAACACCTACTACCGGCGACCACCGTCGCCACAAAATCAGACGAAGGAACAGGAGGCCAGAGACATGGCAGAGACAGGGAAAGAACTGGTGCTGGGCGAGGGGCGCCTCGACGAGGACGTCTTGGGCGTCGACCAGGCGGGCACCATCCTTTGGCGCCGTGAGCCGGGTCCACCGTCGAAGGTCAAGCGCGGGTCGTCAATGAAGGCCGTCCTGAAGTGCATCCTCGCTGCCGGGCCGACCGGACTGGCCGTCAACCACAAGACGACCGTCGGCGCTGCACTGGAGTCAGCAGTCCGCCACCACCAGAATTTCCCTGATGACCGGGCCGACCCCGCCCGTCGTAGCCGTCAGGCAACCGCCCAGACCATGAGCCGCGCCGGGCTGCTGGTCGTCCGCCGTGGTGCCACAGACGACGATGGCAACACCAATTTCACGTTCACGTTGACGACCGCTGGACGGGCGATGGCCGAGGACCTCATGGGCCAGAAGCCCGGCCAAGACCTCGACGAACTGGCCAGTCGGCCATGGATCGTCAACTTCGAGAGGTGCGCCACTGCCACCGACGACGACCGCCGGATGGGGGCCACCGCTCCGCACGCTGCGGGCGCTGAATGCTTCGGGCTGGCGACGTGGCCCGACGAACAGACCCTCATAAACAGCACCGTGGGTCCAAACTTCTCCGCTCAGAAGATCAGCGTGCGGGTCGGGTCCAAGATCGTGCCCGCCGACTTCGTCCACTCGTACCGCCTGCGGTCCAGCGGCACCGACCTACCCGGCGTGGAACGCTGGACCGCAGCGCCTCAGGTGGTGCCCATCGACAGAGAGCACCTCGCCGACGATCTGGATCGGACTTCCCGCTTCCTCAGCGAGAACCGGGTCCACCCCCAGCCGACGGAACCGTTCCACGTCGAGGCCGCGCTCCAGTACTTGACGCCACGGGACCTGGCCGCCGTCTTGGAGTGGTTGGAGGAGGAGGGTGGCAAGGAGGCGTCCGGCTTCAGTCGCAGCTTCATGATGGAGTCCGGCAAGACGGGCGTAGAACTCGTCCTCGGCCTGCTGCTCTGGATGACCGACAACACTTGGTCGGGCAACGCCAACGGGGCACGGCGGTCTTGGGCCTACATGAATATCCGACGCTTCAGTGCCATGACTTTGCAGAGCGTGATCGACCTCGACACGCTGCAGATCGCTGCAGCGATGCCTCGCAGCAAGGTGCCCGTGAACGACGGAACCCCCGACGGTGAGGCCGGGGGCTCCAAAGACTAAGGGTCTCCGGTCGAGGGTATGGCGCTTGAAAGGCGCCCCCGGCCGGGGACCTTTTGCTCTATGCGGTGTGGGCCAACTTGGGGGCCGTTGAACGACGGGACCTCTCGGTGCGGGCGCCCAACTCGACCACGTTGCTCGCCGTAGCCAGCGTGACGGTGGTCCGTTCGGCGATGTCGTCGTTGCCCCGATAGCCGCTGACGGCTCGGGCCACGACCACCTCGTCCACCAGGCAGGCCATGATCGCCCGGCGCTCGTGGTGCTGTAGGTCCTTCCATGCCGACCCCTCACCGACGATGTCGGCCTCCGGGTCGTCGCTGGACTGGGCCAGATCCATCAACGCCTGCAGGTTGGCTTGGGGCTCCGGCAGCGTGGCCAACTCAGTGGCCAGCGTGTTGGCCCGGATTTGGAGGTTGGCCTCGATGCGCTCGAAGTCCGACTCCGGCATCTTCTTCCGCTCGTAGTAGTCGCGGCGCAGGTCGCTCAGGCTGCCTTCGACCTTCGCCAGCTCTTCGGCCACCTCACCCCGGCGGTCGTTCTGCTCAGGGGTGAACATCGCCAGCCACCGCCGACCAACCTCGGCGACGATCTCCGAATCGTCCGGCTCCTTAGCCAGATTCAACAGGGCCTCACGGGCGACGTGGTCTTCGAGATCCTGCAGGCGGACCCGTGCCTTGGCGTCGCACGCTGCCGCAGGGCACTCGTAGTAGAGGTAGGTACGACCATGGCGTTCGGTGGGTGACTGTCGGCGCATTCCTGAACCACAGGAACCACACTTGGCCAGACTGGCCAGCAGCGAGGTCGGCGACTTACCACTGACCCGCTTGCCACCCGGAT
>Ga0302123_10003578_pt1 | contig 10324 bp, 11 predicted proteins | sample CB21_321_MG_FD_203109 | JGI IMG/M metagenome (GOLD analysis project Ga0302123, IMG submission 203109) | Marine microbial communities from Western Arctic Ocean, Canada - CB21_32.1 | ecosystem: Environmental > Aquatic > Marine > Oceanic | place: Canada: Western Arctic Ocean | collected 2017-09-28 | reverse complement strand
CCGGTTGGTGAGGAACATCTCCATGGCCCTGCGGTCGCCGATTGCCCGGCCTAGGAAGTAGCTGCTGCTTCCGTCGGGCGAGAGTCCAGCAGCGGTATACATCGAGCTGAAAGAGGCGTGGTCGGCCGCGTAGATAAGGTCGCACCCGATAGCGAGACTGAACCCGCCACCTGCAGCGACGCCGTTGACAGCGGCAATGACCGGAGCGTCCATCCTGGCGAACCGAGAAACCGCCGCGTGAAGGTGCATGGTCATTTCCAGCACCACCGCTGCCACCTCATCACCCGCTGATTGGAACGTGCCGAGATCGCCTCCAGCGCAGAAGAAGCGACCCGTTCCTGTGATAACCACAGCTCGTACCTCTGGGTTGGTTGCGCAAGACATGGAGGCAGCACTGAGGTCCTTGGTCATCTGCAGGCTGAGCACGTTGGCGTCGTTGGGCCTGTCGAGGGTTATCCAGGCAACGCCGTTGGTGATCTCCACCCTGATGGTTTCATACGTCATGGTGTTACTTCCTTGGACAACGCTACCGCGGGGCCGCCCGTGTTGAGGAGCAGAACCCGTTGGCCCTTTGAGATGGTGCCGGCTTCTTTGAGTTGATTGAGCGCAGCGAGCGTGGCGGCCCCCTCGTATCCCGCCGGTACACCTGCGAGGGCGAACTCTCTAAAGGACCGCTTGATGGCCTTGTCGGGAACGGCTACCGCGGTGCCCTCTGAGTCGCGAATGACTTGGAGAATGGCGTGCCCCATGATTGCTCCTGGCACATCAAGACCGTCGGCGATGGTCCCATTCGAAGACACCGGAGTCACGACGTCCTGTCCTTTCTCAAAGGAGCGCACCACGGGTGCGCATTGCCTCGATTGAACCGCAACCATACGGGGTAGTTCCTGACCATCGCGAAGTTCTCCCAAGTGGCCGAGCTCGAGGAGTGCTTTCCAGATCCCTACTAGTCCTGTACCGCCACCAGTTGGGTAGATGATCCAGTCGGGAAGGCGGTTTCCGAACTGTTCGGCTATCTCAAGTCCCATCGTCTTCTTCCCCTCGAGTCGGCCTGGCTCGAAGAACGTCGACAGATCGACCTTCTTCCCGGCTTTGACTTGGGGAGCGGCCTTCTTGCGGGCGTGCTTCCCCGCCGCCGCGATGTTGGCGCCGTGGAACGACACCCGTCCCCCGAAGTGGCGAACCGCTTGGTGGTACATTCCCCCTTGATACCCCTCCGGCATGGTCACCTCACAAGGGGGTACCCCCAGCCGCGTCGAGAACAGGGTCGCGGCTACACCGGCGTTTCCCTGTGTCGGCAGGAAGAATGACTCGGCGCCAAGGGCGGCGCCCAAAGCCACCGCGACGGCAAGCCCGCGATCTTTGAAAGACCAGGTGGGGTTGGTGCCCTCGTTTTTTACCCAGACGTCCATGTTGTAGCGAGCGCTCAATTCTTCAGATCGGAAGGTTGGGGTATCTCCAACATCCACCGCGTAATCGTCGGGTACCCCCCAGACCGGGAGAAGGTTTTTGTGCCTCCAGAGTCCCTTCCGCGATCCTGGCTTGAGTTGGGCGATGGCATCGAGGTCGTATTCGATTGTCACCGGGAAACCTGCTGGTGACAACCCGATGGGAGAGCTCCAGTTCCGGTGATCTACCTCGTCACCGGTCATTGAGCAGGAGAGTCGGGCGATGTGTGGATTGATGGTCAGCTTGCTCATTACCCACTGTTTACTCGATATCGGCGGCCGTTGTCGGCGTTTCTTACTGAGTACTTACCCTCGTGTACTTATTGGGCTGCCTTGTTTACGTAGGCCTTGAGTCTGGCCTTCGTATCCGACGCCATGCTTTCCCAGTCCTCAGCGGCGAATCGGTCGGGGCGCGACTTGTGATGGTGTGAAACTCATCCCATAGGTCTTGATACTCAGCCCAAATAAGTCTGGCAACATCGTTCGCGAGGCGACTGTCCGACCGACGCGAGTGGACCGCTCTCCGCTCTGAGCGGTCGACCCCTGCGCGCCCGCAGGACCCATCAGAACTGATGTTCCTCGGTGGAGCCCACGAGCGCCAAGGTGGATGACTGTCTTCCGCTAAGCACCTGTGAGTCTCCTGTTCGGACATCGGCGGTTTCGGGTAGGAAGCGAGGGAGCTGACCGGCGTCGATCGCAAGCTGGCGTGCAGACCGAAGGGTTAGAAGCTCTCGGCGGCGCTCGCCGAACTGGCTTTCGATAGCCGTAATGAAAGCGAGAGCGTACTCGGTGAGGATCTCGTCGAAGCCAGCTTCAGTGGCTCCAGTGGTGACTGTGTGGGCGGTATCGGTGAGCTGCTTGGAGGACATGGGTCTAGGTTCCACCCTCAAGGGGGGGGGGTACGCTAGTGTCGATGAGTGATAAGAAACCGAGTTCTTTCGATATTCATCAGATATCACAGAGATCCTTCGATATATTCCGTTTCTTGTCCTAACCATCTCTGGATTGAACGAAGAGCTTTCTTGGCCCTTCTTTGGTATTGGACTGTTGTGTTTGGGGCGTACTTATCGGACCCTTAGGAGGAACCCGTGCAGACCGAAGATCGACTTAAGTATCTCAAGACGGCTCTCTACGCATTTGGCGGCATCTTTGTTGTTGGCGTTCCGCTGTTAATGACGGTTTGGTCTGGCTTTGCGTGGACCCCCGCGCAGTCCGAATATGAGCAGATGATCATGGGCATCTATGTTGTGCTTGGTGTGTTCCTGATCCTGGCGGCTAAGGATCCCCTTGGGAACCGGAGCTTGATCTGGTTTACCGTGTGGTCCAGCCTTGTCCATGGAGGCACCATGCTGGTGCAGGCTCTTGTCGACGACGCAGAACGCTCGAATCTTCTGGGTGACATCCCTGCGCTGATTCTCGTTGCTGCGGTTTTGGCGTACCTGATGCCCAGGGGCGAAGAGGCCTAAGCCTCGCACAGCCGCTTCGGCTGGACGACATCGACCTTGAGGTTTGGAACGATTTGGTCCGCGCCTAGATTCGCCTGTGTAAGGCGTGCTCTTTGACGGGCTTTGCTGACCACTTCTCTGGGCACGCCGGCGACTACGTAAAGTTCCGCCCTAGATATCCGGTCGAGGTCTTTCAGTGGATCGCTGCGAAGGCATCTCGCTCCGATGCTGTATGGGACTGTGGGACTGGTAACGGGCAGGCTGCCGTAGCGCTCGCAGATCACTTTGACCGGGTGTTCGCCACCGACCCGAGCCAGCAACAAATTGACCAAGTATCGCCGCATCCGGGTGTCACCTACACGAAGGCATCAGCGGAAAAGAGCGGCCTTGGAAACCAGTCTGTGGATGCTGTTGTTACTGCGCAAGCGATCCATTGGTTCGATCACGAGAGGTTCTACCAGGAGGTTGGAAGGGTCAGCCGTCCGGGGGCGATCATCGTCGCGGTTGGATACGCCCGGCCTTACTTCGAGATGGACGAGTTGAACTCGGCCTTTGAAGGATTCGCCGCGATGGTGGAATCAGATTGGCCGGCTGAGCGAGCCCACCTCGAAGCTCGCTATGAGACTATTGACTTTCCCTTTGAACGGATAGAAGTCCCGGAGGTAGAGATGGGGTTCGACTGGCCGCTAGAAGGTCTCCTGGGGTATCTAGGTACGTGGTCGGCCTGCCGGCGACACCTAGCCAGAACCGGCGTCGATGCGGTGGGCGCGAGTAGCGATGCGTTCGCAAGGGCGTGGGGTGACCCCGCCTTGGCCCAGCGGGTCAGTTGGCCTCTACTCCTCCTAGCCGGAAGAGTTCACTGATCAGATAACGCGCTTGCTCCCTCGGCTTGCGGGGGAGCTGTCGGCGGAGCCGACTGAGGGGGCGCCCGTCTCAGAACTTTGACCTAGGCCTAGTTCTGGTCGGGTTCTCTGGCCTAACGACCCGCACCTCCCTACGCTTTGGCTGACGCCAACGAAGAACTACCCACCTTGAGCTCCAAAGCCCCTCATACGACTCACCTTCCGGGGTTCTACCTATGGCAGGTGATCTCGGCCGTCATTGGGCTGTTGTTTGTTGCCCCAGCTGCCTATCTGTTATCTCGATCCATCCAGCTCGGTGCCTCATTCAGTTCTGTAGTCTTTGCAGCAGCGACGATGGGCCCGCTGTTTAGATCGCTCATCTTGGCGATAACTGTCACGCTTGCTTGTGCCGGCCTTGGGACCGGGTTGGCGTGGCTGGTCCACCGCACCAACGTGAGGGGTCACCGAGTATGGGCTGTCTTGCTGCCGCTTCCCCTCGTGATTCCTTCGTTTGTGTACGCCACCGCGATACGTCACGCTTTTGGACCCGGAGGACTCATCGGCTGGATTCCACGTCCTGAAGGATTTCTTGGAGCGTTCGTCACGTTGGTTGTGTTGTCCTACCCCTATGTATACCTTCCGGTAGCAGGTCGCCTACGTCGGATCTCTCCGAGCATCGAGGAAGGATCCCGCATCCTCGGAGCCAGCTCCGCAAGGACGTTCTTCTCGGTAGTAGTACCCCAAGCCAAGGGAGCTATCGCTGCAGGATCCCTGCTGGTCTTCCTCTATACGATCAGTGACTTCGGTGCGGTCTCCATGATGCGATACGACACACTCACGCGAGCGATCTTCAGTACGCGACTCTTCGACCAAGCCACGGCCGTGTCGCTTGGGTTGCTACTCGCTGCCCTTGCCCTGCTCGTGGGTTTCGGGGAGCGTTGGTTCCGCTTTGACACTGACGACGGGCGCCCCCTCATCGGATCACCCCGGATCTACCACTTGGGAAAGTGGTCCGCCCCTTCGAGCATCGGCTTAGCCACGCTATCTTTCGTGTCTTTGGCAGCTCCCGTCTTGGTATTTCTGGTGTGGTGGACGCGGGGCGTTTCTGCCCCCGGAGGCGGGTACGAAGGGTTCTTGGCGACCATTTCGAGATTGGGACTCCCAGCAATCAATACCGCTCTTGTCGGTGTGGTTGCTGCGGTCGTCGCGACCGTTGTTGTGTTCCCTGTGGCCTATGCACGCAGGCGCGGCGGTTCAGCTGTCGCGGGGGCAGCGTCCGTTTCTGTGATTGCTTCGTTCGCTTTGCCTGGATTGGTCATTGCGTTGTCGATTGGCTTCTGGGCTCTCCAAGTACCGGCCCGTTGGCTTTACCAGTCCTTCCCGCTCTTGATCGTTGGGTACGTGGTGCACTTCGGGGCACAGTCGCTCCGTTCCACTCAGGCCTCACTTGATGCTGTGGGTACCCGCTTCGACGAGGTTGCTCAAACACTGCAGGCCGATCAGAAACGGCGACTTCGAACCATCGACGTTCCGCTGATGATGCCGGGGGTGTTGGCGGGTGGTGGCCTTGTCATGCTGTCTGTAATGAAAGAACTCCCCGCGACCCTGCTACTCGCCCCGCTCGGATTTGAAACGCTCTCGACCAGAATCTGGAACGCGGCTGAGGACGGGTTCTTAGCTGAGGTGGGAGTCACATCGTTACTCCTTATCTTGGTCTCAGCGGTGCTTACTTGGACCTTTGTGCTGCGGACCGAAGTCGAAGATTCTCAGGCAGACGCAGGCCATTCAACAGCCTGAATGGAGCAAGCGACGCGGAACCCAAGGCCCATCGCCAACCGCTTGGATCCTTGGTTGTCGACGGCGCATCGATAGAGAGGCTTCCCGTTCTTACGAAGGACGCCGGCTGCAACGCCTGCCACCACCTGACGCCCTAGTCCCTTCTTTCTGTGAGATGGGCTCACCAGGACTCCTATGTCGTGGAACCCGGGCCTGTCCTCCCATGGTCGGGCTCCGCCGAGAGCAACAAGCTGCTGGCCCGCGTTCCAACCAGTGAGAATTGGGTCAAGAGCGTCGAGCTCGAAGTCGGCCTCGCCTAGCTCTGCGGCCGACGCTGTCGAGAACAATTGTCGCACCCTGTCGATCGTTTCAGGGAGCGTCCCACTGAGATACTCCAGCGATGGGTCGACCACCGGTGGCGGCGCACCGGCATCCAAAACGTGGTCATGGCCGATACCGTGGCTCTTGGCACCGGCTGTTGTCGCCCACGCAAGGAACTCCCCATGGGTGAGCGATGTTGATGTGCTCTCCAGAAGCTTGATCCGATCGACAGAGTCTGGACCGGTCCAGAGCACCGTGTGGTCCGCGATGTTGTACTGGCTAACCAATGTTCGTCCTGATCGGTCGCCTGATGTCACGATCGTGGTGCCAGTGCCGTCGAACATCGCCTGGTCGACAGACATGACCTGAGCTAGTGAGGTGGCGTAGGCATCCAGCATGCAGGTCACCCTAGGCGAGGTCTCGAGGAGACCGCCCTTTCGGTGGTTAGGCTGCGGCGGATGTTTCCTTCTTACTCTCCTTTGTCTCGCCACTGGGCGCTCGATCCAGACGTCGTTTTTCTCAATCATGGATCGTTCGGCGCTACCCCGAAAGTGGTCCAGGGCTTCCGGCAAGAGGTTCTCCAGCGCATGGATCGAAACCCCATGCAGTTCTTCCTCCACGAGTTCTACGCCATCTTCGCCGAGGCTCGGGCAGCAGTCTCCGCTTTTGTCGGAGCTGATCCGGAGGGTGTTGTCTTTGGTGTGAACACCACGACCGTCGTCGGCGGTGTGCTGCGGTCGATCAGCTTCAAACCGGGGGACGAGATCCTCATCCTTGACCATGCCTACGGGGCCTGTCGGAACGCTGCGCAGTACGTGTGTGACCAGACTGGAGCCACATTGGCAGTGGCAACCCTTCCCTTCCCCGTGGAAGATCCCCAAGATGTCACCGAGGCGGTTCTCGCAGCTGTGACGGATCGAACCGTGCTCGCGTTGGTTGATCACATCACAAGCCCAACCGCCTTGGTGTTGCCTATCGAGGACATTGTTCGTGAGCTCAATGTGAGGGGCGTGGATTCGCTGGTGGACGGGGCTCACGCGCTTGGGATGACGCGCCTGGAACTCGATCAGCTTGGAGCCACGTATTACGTCGGCAACCTCCACAAGTGGGTTTCGGCTCCCAAGACCTTGGCGTTCATGAGCGTTCGGGCGGACAGGCGGTCCACGGTGAGACCCGCCGTCATTAGTCACGGAGCGACGGGCTCAACAGAGGGGATGTCGAGGCTTCACCTCGAATTTGACTGGCAGGGGACGGCTGACCTCAGCGCTGTGGCCTCTATTGGGTTCACCTTGCAGGAGATGGCCGCGATGATGCCGGGCGGGTGGGATGAGATCTATCGACGGAACCATGCTCTTGCTATCGCTGGTGCCACCGCCGTGAGGGAACGTCTTGGAACGTTGCCAATGGCTCCGGACTCGATGTTTGGCAGCATGGCGATCGTTGAGCTTCCCGGAGGGCTGCCTGATCCGCCGAAGTGGCCGAACCTGCCCGGGCTGCAAACGGTACTCAATGAGAAGTACCGAATCCCGATTCCAGTTATCGCTTGGCCAGCGTTGAATACGAGGTTGATACGGTTGTCGGCCCACTTGTACAACTCAGTAGAGCAGTACGAGTATCTGGCCGATGCCCTCGCCTTGGAGCTCTAAGGCCCTAGGTAGCGATGTGCAGGATGCGCCCTTGCTCAAATGGGGGTGCCGGGTCCGAGGTGACGTGCGCCACTACCGATGCAGGGACGGAGATGTCTGCGAGGTAGAGGTCCCCCGTCGCGGTCGCGTCTCTCAGTCCAACCTTCGGGAGACACAACGTCAGGGTGGCTGTTGCCGTCACCCCCGATTTCGACCTGCCCCCGGAGGTATCAAGACCTGATGGTATGTCAAGGCTGAGGACTGGCGTTTGACCAGCGAGGGTACTGGCCCACTCGTTGGCTTTGCCGCTGAGTTCGCCGGTCAGCGAGTAGCCGACCATCGCGTCGATCACTAGGTCTGCGTCGAGGACGGGTTCTTCGGAGAAGGGGATACCCATTTGCCTGAGCGTGCCACTCTGATGCGCAGCAGCCTCCCCCAGGTGATCACTTGAAAGGCTCACGGTGACCTCCACTCCCAGATTGTGCAGGTGGCGGCCAGCCGTGAGTCCCCCGCCTCCGTTTCCGCCTGATCCGGCAAGGATTGAGACGGACTTCGGGGTGAACAGTTCGCGGGCCAAATCAGCTAGGGACCGGCCAGCGTTCTCCATCATCTGGAGCAGCGTGATCCCCATGTCCTCGATCATGATCCGGTCGATTTCCGCCATTTGAGCCGCGGTGATCCAAGCGACTTGCGCCCCAGAGATTGTCGGAATCGGCATGGCTACGAGCCTAGGTGCTCTTCAAGCGTGGAGAGCGCGGGGCGAGTAACTCGACTCCAACCGAGTCCAAACGCAATGCCGAGAATGGCGCTTCCCAGAAGAAGGGTTCTGGGTGCGACTAACTCGGCCAGATAACCAATGCCCAGTTGAGAAGTGGCAGCTGTGAGGGAGCCGAGACCTATATCGAAAGCCAGGATTCGACCCCGGATCTCGTCGCTCGTCAGACTTTGTAAACCGAAGGAGGAGAAAGCCCACTGGCTGCCTCCTCCTGTATGAGCGAAGGCGATTCCGAGGCCAGCTACGGCCGCGCCTGGGGCAAACGAAAGAGCGATATAGCCAAGTCCCCAGATACTCATCATGTACCCGATGCTGCGCAGCAGTCGCACGTCGTTGTTCTTCATGAGGCGCCGGTACACGATGGGTCCTACGAGAGCGCCCACCCCTCTGGCAGCGAAGAGGAGGCCTGTTCCGGCATCTCCCATGTCGAACTCATCGGTCGACAAGATGGGGAAGAGGGCGATGCCGCCACCCGCGATGAGACCGAACCCTGCCTTTGCTGTGAGGAGAGCTCCAATCTGCTTGTTAGACCGAGCAAGACGAATGGCTTCGCCCGTTGAATCCCAGAAGCTGCTTGTTGTTCGTTCCCGTTTTTCCGAGAGAGGGGTTCGAATCCTGCTGACTAGGAGACCGGCGATCAGGAATGAGATGGCGTCGACCGCGAAAGCGGCATCTCGCGAGACCACCGTTGCAAACAACCCTCCGAGCGCCGCCCCTACCGCCGCCATGGTTCCCCAGGCGCTACCAATCAGGATGTTGGCGGGGGCAAGCAGTTGTGGCGCCACCAGATTGGGTAACGAGCTGGAGGAGGCAGGGAAGAAGAAGGCGTTGGAGGCTGAAAGACCGGCTGCGAGACTTAAGCCGAGTAGGGCGCTGCCGGTGGGCTCAACCGTAAGCAGGAGAAGCGCGATGGTGGCGCTCGCAACACTCGCCGTGATCATGATCTTGCGCCGGTCACGGCGGTCGGCGGTGTTTCCGCCGATGGGTGAAAGGAAGAACATCGGTAGTGCGTTGGATGTCAACACCGCAGCCGTTGCCAGAGATGAGTCGGTGAGCTCGTATACCAGCCCGAGCAGGGGAACGATGGCGAACCAATCCCCAGCAAACGAGATCAACCGTGCAAAGTAGAGCCGACGAAAGTCAGTGTTAGCCAGCAGTTGCCGGTACGGAGAGGAGGACATTGGGTGAGGCTAACCGAGTTGAGTCGATGGTCTGTACACGAAGGGCTCGGCGACAGCGTCCGAGGTTCATTGTCCTGTTAGGCCCACAAGCGTTGTCGTTCTGACAACGAAAACTTCGATCGGGGCGGTTGGCCAAAACACGTTGGCTGTTCTGTGTGGCCGGCGCTGCCCGCGCTCGGCCTTATGATCGGTTTGTCGAGAAGTCGCCGTGTGCGACCAATTCGACAACGCGTCTATGTCAGGGTGTGACGCTTCCGCCGCCGCTCAATAGGCCGCTGGGTTGACTTCGTGTGCGAAGAGGCGCGCCGGGTGGTCTTCGGGGAGATCGTGTAGGGCAAATGGGGCACCCGCTTGTTGCATCTCGACGAAGTGGTCCTTGGCAGCGTCGAGCGACTCGAGCATCTCGGCCGGTGTCTGTTGGACGACACCACGAAACACGAGGATGTAGGCCGGTTCGTCGAACGGCACCTCGTATCCCGTCGGTATCCCGGCTCCGAACAAGAAGAAGCTCCCGGGTTTCATGAGCCTTCTCTGGCCACCGGCACACAGCACATAGGAGCCACGGACCGTCAAGGTGAACGCCTCGTCGTCGTGGTGGTGCTCGTCGACATAAGAGCCGGCAGGCATGTCGAGATAATGAGCACGTCCGGTCTCGCCGAACAGGAGCGGTCCGATTCGGCCTTCGAGGGTGTCGACGCCGGCGACAGCTAGAATGTCGTCGATGACGCTGACACCTTCGGCTAGTTCCACGATGCTCGGACGAGCGGTCTCGTGTTCAGACATCGGTTGGGCTCCTTTTCTAGAGATGGGTGTCGAATGGGTAGAGCTCATCCATCCGGTGACCGAGTGGATGAATCTAGCCCAGCCTCCGGATGACGCGTTGGCATTGCGTTTCATGTTAGCTGCGCGGA
>Ga0302123_10003572_pt1 | contig 10332 bp, 12 predicted proteins | sample CB21_321_MG_FD_203109 | JGI IMG/M metagenome (GOLD analysis project Ga0302123, IMG submission 203109) | Marine microbial communities from Western Arctic Ocean, Canada - CB21_32.1 | ecosystem: Environmental > Aquatic > Marine > Oceanic | place: Canada: Western Arctic Ocean | collected 2017-09-28 | reverse complement strand
GCTTCTGTGGTAGGTTCAGAATCCACTTCAGGGGGCGCCTCGATAGGTGGTGGTGGCGCTGGTGGTGGCGCTGGTGGCGGCGGGGTTGGTGGTTTGGCGGGAGGGGCCTTCGGTTTCGGCTGTGGGGAGAAATGTTGCTGCAGGCAACGAAAAGCGCCCTCACATTCACTCATTTCTTTAGCACTTTTTATAACTTCTTGTACGATTGTAGAATGGTCAGGGACCATAGTAGGATCGTTGAGATATAAATCAATATTCGCCAAATGTTCCATCGATTTCCCTTTCAGTTGGGTCAGAACAGCATTGTAAATTTTCATATTCATATTTTTGTTTTCTCCTTGTTAATGAATGAATCAATATTTGCGATGTGGTACCATTTTTGTTTATGGGGGGTTGTAGGATCCGGTATCACGCGAATGCGTGGTTTAGAAGACCCTATCAAAAAAGTACAAATCGTAGGTACCCCCTTAAAACCTACGATTTTCTGTATCTCTGGCTGATCACTGATATTGAATGCATAAAAATGAGCATCATCATGTTTTGTGGATAGATTAATAAAATCGTCTTGTAATGCGTGACAATAGTGGCATTCATTACTATAAAATTTTACTACAAAAAGAACCGGTGTAGAGGTTTCAATTTGACCCTTCAGAATTTGACGAAGGTTTTTTTTCGATAACCTTTCAATTTGTGTCACCCTTTTTCTCCTTCTTTCGTTTTGGCGGGTTTTCAATTAAATAGTGCATACGCTTGCGCTCTTTAATGGCACCCATACCGTCGCCCAGCCTCTCATCTAGCATTTCTAGTTGTTGGTGAGGAGTGCGACCATTGCGTATATTTTGCAAAGCGTCAATACGCTCATATAGTTCTTCTCGCCGTGCTCGGCTTCTATCAATCCCTCTTGACATCTTTCTTCTCCTTTTTTAGCATTGCTTTGTTTGTTTCTTCGGGTGTTAACCCCAACGATTCCATTACTTTCTTTACTTCGTGAGTAATTTCATCAACTGGCCCAATTTCCCACACATCGTGAGATTGAGTTTCAGACAATTTCTTATTTTGTGATTTCATGTATTACCTCCTGGGTTTTTTGAATACATTCAGGGCAAAATAATCTTACTGTTTGTTTTTTCTGAACTACGCTCCATGAGAATACCATACTTCTATTCTTCTTGTCAAATGGTTTTTGACAAGCACTACATTCAGTAGGAAGTTGTCCGAATAACTGTACTTTGTCTGCGACCAATTGTGTTGGATCACCCTTTTTTCTTTTTCTTTCGGCTAGTCGTCGTTGTTTTCGATTCATCTGGTATAGATCGCTCCCAAGTGGGGGAAATCATACGCACTCTTTTTAAACACGACAACAGCCGATGGGAATGGAGCGCTGTTCGAGCCATTTCCAAACTTAAGCCTACCTTTGACAAAGTATATCCCTTCCGCTTTCATAACATAATCATGCCAATATCGAGTATCGGTGCGGGCGGGGATTAAAACGACAACAGTTGTGTTTTCCTTCTGTCCTTCTTCATAGGCTTTTTTGATCCAATCTTTAATGGCGCGGCCATATGGAGGGTTCATAAAAACTTTGTGGCCGCTCCAATCGCGGTTCAAGCCATCATCTTTTTCCGTGAAGTAGTTTTTTACCTTATAATTGGAATTATTACTACACGGATCTAAAGTGAATGTTCCAAACCTTTTTTCAAGTTGATCGAAAAAGTGTTGTGGTGTGGACCAATCAGTTGATTTCGAACTAAACATTGTATTTTGTGTTGATTTATCCATTTTTATTAATCCTGTTGATTGATTTTTTATAGTATTTTTCATTCAATTCGCAACCAATAAAGCTACGTCCAGTATTTTGTGCAGCAATCGCAGTTGTGGCAGAACCAGCAAATGGATCAAGCACCAAATTATCCTCATTCGAATGTTTTTTAATTAATTCTTCAAACAGTGGCAAACTCTTTTGTGTTGGATGAAACCTGTTTTTACCACTCTGGATGGGATGATGGTAGATACCCTTGTCATACTTACTATTAAACGTAGGCTTGGATTTTTTAATACCTAGCAGCGCAATCTCCCTGCAGTTAGTTAAATAATTAACACTGCTATTGATAGGCTGAGGGTTTGTCTTGATCCATTCTACCAATCTTATCTGCTTAAACTTCTCTGTTTCGAGCATCGCTTTAAGATTTGTAATCTTCCAAAGGTCAAAGAAAATAATACAGGTACCACTCGGTCTAAGCACACGATAAAAATGTTTGATGAAAAGCTCAAGCTTTTCCATTGTAAACTCAGAATCCCATTCACCGTAGTTTGTTCTCACTGCATACTTCTTCCCATAAATACTGCCATATTTAAGGAAATCGGCCTTCATCTTCTTGAGCGCTCGTGGCCTTTTGTCGTCAGACACCTCAGATTTATTAAACCATTCGTCCCATTGCTCTTGCGTTTTATAGTTTAGCCAATCTTCTTCGCTCATGATATTGATGGCGTCATCCTTATCTTGCTTGGCAATATGATCGACCCATTTATCCATACCTGAATCCCGTGAGGTAATATATGGAGGATCGGTCAAAATAAGATCTATAGAGTTGTCGGGAATATTCGACAAAAACTGTAGACCTTCTTGGTGTTTAAGTAAAATACTCATCCTATTAGATTTACCTTTTTGCCGTATTTTTGAATTTCTGTCCAAGTAACGTTAGCGCTCAGTCTTGGATCCTTTTTCTTGAGAACGTCAGGAAACTTCTTCTTCAGCTTTGGACGAAGAATATCATAAACCTGGCGACCGGCCATCTTCCAACTCTCAACAAGGCGGCCACCTTCAAATCTATTATAATAATGTTCAGGATATTTTGCTAGCTTTTCTTCAAACAAATATTGATCTTGCTCTTTCCAGGTTTTCTGTACCGAAATACCCGTGTAGGATCCCTTGCAGCGTTTCCCAGTCGTCGATTTATATTCAACCGGCTCATTCTTCTGATTAAAGGCATCGGCGCCAGAGAGAGTAGGTGCTACTCGATGTCCCAATACAATGGCGGCGAAAATCTCTTTAGCACGGGCATAACTAAACGGATCTCCCCATCCTTGATCTTCGCAATGTTGGGCCAACGCCTCATAATAATTTATAAAGATTTTTTCTGGTGTCATTGGTCAGTACTCCTTCTTGATTATGATACTATTATACAGTAAATTGAGAGGAAAGTCAAGCTGCTATAATATCTGAATCAACTACCGGCTCAAGTTCCATATTTTCGATTGCTGGTTCTACGCGGGAACCAAAATCCTCGTCAAACAAATTCAAAAGATCACCCTGGGAAGAAAAAATCTTAGCTTTAGTCTCGTCTGGTTCCCACATCATCGAAATACAATTAGCTGCCGCCAACTGCATATTGCGAGTCACTTCGATAGTATTGAGACTTCCATAAATGCATTTCTTAATCCAAGGATGTGATACATTAAGTATGACTTTCACGTATGGATCTCCAGCAGTATATTCTACATCATATGGTAAAGGCGATCCCCGCCACGACTGCTCCTCAATTTTGATTTGAAGGTCGGTCTGACCTGAATTGACACTAGTTCCTCGATATTTAGAATTGGTGCGAAATGGCACTTTAACGTTTTTCTTGACACTCTTATTAAAAATAACTTGAATCCTTTTAGTGGTCTTTTTTTCGGGAGTCTGCCGCGATCTGCCAAATTTATCAGCAGGAAGCTTCGTTTTCTCAATCATTTTCTTGATATCGTCGCGGGAGCCTTTGGTCAAATTTGCAGCCCGCAGGGAGGCAGCTTTACCAAGTTTCTTAATGAATGGGTCGAAAATATACTTACGCATCCAAATGTCAAGGTCATCATCAATGACAACTCCCTTTTTACCGTAATCTGTCTTAATAAACGTCTTACAATCGGCGTGTTCTCTCCCATCATCAACAAAAGCAACCTCTGCGAACGTATTTCCGGCTACGGAGGCGTGCTTCCACGTCGACTGAGTAGCAATTTCGCGGCCATTGCGAATGAAATAAGCACCCTGCCTAATGATGCCCCCCTGGTATGCACCCAAATTCCCTAGACCGTCCATCCTGTGGCGGCTTTCTCCTTTCTTAAGTAATGTGTGGGTCATTCGCACCTGAATCTTCTGACCCTTGAATTCAAACTCCTTAAAATTGCCAAACTTATCTCCGATAAAAACCTCGGTTCTCTCATGGCTAACACAAAGCGGATCCCAATCACATCGAACTGGGCGGTCTAGAGTGGCGCCAAGATAAATTTCAAATGGTAAACTATAACCAAGCTTACTATCGGAATTTAAAAGATGACGGTAATGGTGGGCCGCCCTCCTTTCGAGGGTGGTGATGACGGCATACGGGGTTGGCACTTTGCCCTTGGTACCTTCAATCACGATAACGGTGCCCGATTTGGACGGCGAGTTGTACTTTTTATAAAGCTTGCGATCATCTTCCGTAATACCGTCGCCATCAAAGAATTCAGCTTCCCAGGTGCCAGTTTTAATAACCTTGTCGAAATCTACCACTGCACTAACCAAATTAGTAAGATTAGTAGTCGTGGTAAGGATGCGCAACTTTGTTCCTAGTGTTTGTGCTGCGGTTTTCATTCCTACGCCAAACACTCCCGTCGCATCGGTTGATTCTGTCCGTGTTTTAGAATTCCCCATGGAAAAAATACCGCCGCTCTCAAGAAAGCTCTTTTCAATTCCGGTCCCATTGTCACTAACCATAATTTTACCTGTGAATCTCTTGCCATTGTCGTCGCGAGTGCCCACCGGATGAATACGAATCCGCAGTGTTTTTTTTCTTGAACCGGCGGGAGTCTGATTATGTTTTGCGCGAATTGCATCTACCGCATTATCCACCAACTCAAAGATGGCATCGGACCAAGTATAGCCTGTTCTGGCAGTTGCGTGTAAAATCTCCGTTGAAGGAGTAATATCAATCTTTTTAGGCATCGGTGCTCCCCAGGGCTCCAGCGCCCCTGTTACTAATGGTCATAGGATAGTCATAAAGGCTTCCCTCGGTACGCTCACTGGCTCGAAAATGAACTACAGGAGTGAGCACTACCTGCGCAATCTTCATTCCAGGCTGGATGCGTTGTGGGACGTTTCCTACATTGTGCAAGTTAATAAAGACTTCTCCATCGTAGCCAGAATCAATGACGCATGCGCCGACGAGAAGACTCTTTTTTGCAGCATTACCTGAGCGATTCTTTACCTCCAGCATATAGCCATGTGGCACGCCAAACTTAAGTCCAGTACCCAAGATCACAGAGCCACCTGGCACTACGTCTTTCCCGGAGGTTGCTGCTTCAGGAGAATAAAAGACATCTAAGCCTGCGTCTGACGGATTGGCTCGGTCAGGGGTGTGAGCCCCCGGATGAATCTTTTGAAATTCAAGAATCATAGTTTGCTCCATTGGTGGACGAAAGTAGATTATAGTTCTCTACAACTTGCTCAATATCGATATTACCTTTTAGAAGACGGTATGCCTTTACAGCGGCTCGAATTTCCGTACTAGTGAGCCAACTATTATCCACAAATTCTCCTTTCAGTTCTCGTTTTTGCTCTTTATAGGGCTCCATCGCATCCTCAATAGCCTTAAGTGAACGGATATACTCCATCACAAAACGCTGCTTTTTTCCAGTTATGTTAGTCATTTAGACTCCTTTTGTTATAGTAAGAATATAGCACATAAAAAAACGATTGTCAAATGAATTCTGGAGAATCTGAGAAAGAAAAATCTTCAATTGTTTTCGGCAAATTTCTGCACAAAAACTCTTTAATGCTTGTTTCGCCATCGAAATACAAAGTAGGATTCTTAATTCCCCACTCTCCTACTTCCCGCAAGATGTCCATTTTATTAAAAATCATCTTATTAACTCCATTCATTCTAATGGCTTGCTCAAGTTGTTCAAAGTTCAACCAATTACACTGTCGAGGCCGACCAGTCGTGGCACCAAATTCTTTGCCAATGTGTTGGATTTTGTTGAAAACTTCCCCGTCAGGCTGAAATTGTCTCTTTCCTACATAAGTTTCATAAATCTTGGACACGCCCCATACATCACGCAGTGATCGCGGGTCGATACCGTTTAATAGCGCCGACGCAACCCCACAATGACTAGAGGTAACATAGGGGTATTTGCCCCAATCTGGATCAAGCCACCAGCCATGAGCGCCTTCCATCAAAATAGTTGGAGATTGGTGTTTCTTGTGAAATTCAGCGTATACATCAATCAAGAACGGCTGGAGAAAAGCGATTTCAGAGGCTCTAACACCACACCGAGCATACTTATCACGATAAGCGGGACCGTTACCAGTTTTGGTGGTTCCGATAGTTTCGTCTTTAGAGTCTTCCTCAACGTGCGCGTCAGTAATGATATGAGCATTGTGCGCTATTTTAAGGGTACTAGCGAGTCGAATGCCGCGTTCGGTCAGTTCCACAATTTCCTTACATAGCTTATTAACATTTACAACACAGCCAGGTCCGATAATTGATGGAATTCCAAAAAATACACCGGCAGGAATATGATGGGTAACGAACTTCTCTCCTTCATGGTAGATCGTATGACCCGCATTACAGCCTCCATTGAACCGCATACAGTGAGTATAATTTCCCTTCTTAAGGAGGTGGTGGGTAACTTTTCCTTTTCCTTCGTCTCCGTGCTGGAGGCCCATAACAATGTCTGTAATCAAAATAGCTCCTATGTTGGTTTGATTTGAAATAGTTGTTCTAAAAACTGCTCAATTAATTTATCTTTAAGTTCTGCAGTTTCGGCTTCCGAAAATAAATAATTGTAACTCATTACCTCCTTCTTTATCTTCTCTTGTACTGTTGTCAGTTCTTCCTTCATCCAGAAGATTTGTTCTTTGTAGTTCTCTGGTAAAGGTATTTTTAATTTCTCCGCATAATCCACTAGTAGAAAATACTTCCTTTCTTCTAAAGCCCATTTTGCCTTATTGAACATCTCTAACATATCATTTTTTTCTTCGTCTGTCAAGTCTTTATTGTTTAGTTTGTCTGGATGTAAAACAACAGCAAGTTTTTTGAATAATTTTGAAAATATATTATGAATTTCTCGATTATCATCGATGGGTTCTTTGTAGGTTGGTTCCTCTCCATCACCCTCATAAGATACGATCTCAGTCGAGCCACTATAGGGAACAAATGCGCGGAGCCTTTCTTTGTTGGCTCCATACACATTCTCTATTCTTTCAGCGTTCGTTCGATTTAATTCGTTTAAATCGATATCACGCCTTTTACAAAAATCCTCATAATACTCTTGGAATTCTGGTGCAGCCAAGGTTGACATTTCTTTTACAATGTCTAACTCTTGATGAGTATACCTTAACTGATTTATGATTTTTCGCCATTTGAGTTTATGAGATCTCGACACATTTATTACCCCAGTACTTTGAATGATCGGCCAATGCCGTGAGCAGAAAATCCCCACTGCTCATTGTACTTTAAGCGAGCCATGTAGGGGCGGTTTAAGTAAATATGATCCTTCTCTGGTCTAATGCCCCAACACCTGATTTTTGTACTCTGATTGTTAGAATCAATTACTTCCACAATCCAATAATGCTTTCCATTTTTAGTCTTTTTTGGAACTATCTTACGAGGAATAAACCAACACAGTAAGAGAGCAGGATCAAACTCTGAAATGGGTGGCACTCCTTTCCTCTCTAAATCCTTAATAGTCTCCTGTTTAATAACCAAGTTAAGTGGAAAAACTCCGGTCAAGTCCGTTTTAAACTGGATAATCTCCTCCTCTGAGAAATCACCTTCAGGAGCGTAAGTTTCCAAATTGGCTGCAAACTTCTTTAAACTCTTGGGTCGGTCGACAACACATGCAGACCAAAAATGTTTGCGACCTGTAAACCTATCATCAACGATATTATCAAGTGCGCCACCACGGCAAAGGGCATCTAATGATTTTTTATTAAGTTTGCTGTAAACAATATCCTGTCTAAACAATAGATCCTCTGCGCTCGTAAAAGGGCGGTGATTTAATATCTGTTCGAGGGCTGCTGTACCTAGACCCTTAATAGAAGTCAGGGGTTGAATGAGAGTTTTGCCATCTTCGCTGATTTCCCACACTTTACCTGAATGATTGATGTCCAAGGGTGCAAGCTTAAAGCCGTAATGTTTGGCAATGTTGATAGCCTTTTCTTTTTTGGCTTCTGGTTCTTTATCCAAGAAGGCTGCAAGCCACTCAGCGGGATAGTAAGTCCAGAACCAAGCACATTGATAGGAAATTATACTATAGGAAACAGCGTGAGATTTATTAAAGCCATAGCCAGAAAAGAATTCAAACTTATCCCACAAACTAATTGCGGCATCTCTGTCAATTCCTCTCTCAACTGCGCCATCAATAAACTTCACTCTGAGTTTTGTTTTGATATTGTTTTTGCCGGTGCCTTTCTTAGTCAACACCTTGCGCAACTTATTGCCTTCATCTAGCGTCAAGCCGCCGAGTTTATGAGCCAAGAGAGCAATTTGTTCTTGGAAGATCAAAAACCCGAAAGTTTCTTCAGTAATTTTACGAGCATCTTCTGAGAGGTATTTAATCCTCTGGGGATGATTCATTGCCTCGATGTATTCCTCGTGGACGCCAGCCGACAGTGGACCGGGACGGTAAATAGAAGTAATAGCGGCAATGTCAATGATGTTGTTGGGCTTCACACGCTTGCAAAAGTTCTGGGCGCCGTTTTCAGTAAACTGAAAGGTGCCTGCCCACTTACCTTTGTGGAATACGTGTTTAAATACCTTCTCATCTTGCAGATCAATTACATCTGGATGGATGTTATTTTCATAAAAGGATTTAATTTCATTAAACGTTGGGTTCTCAATATTGTGGTGCCGACGCAAAATGTGCTCGATGCAGCCTTCCATCATCTTAAGTGTAGAGAGACCCAGCAGATCGAATTTAATAAAGCCCATCGGCTCCAAGTGTCGGACGTTTTGCCCCTCTGCCCACGGTGCTTGCCTTACTCCACCAGAATTAATCAAAGGCATATTTCTATCTAGGTTTTCAGCAATCACGACTCCGCCAGCATGCCGTGAACAAGAGCGAACCTGCCCAACGAGACCTTCAACGTGAGATTTAACAGCCGGATATTTTTGTAAATAAGCCTGTAGAGAAGAAGAAAGTTCTACCACTTCCTCCCAAGTTGGATTATAAATGCCGGCTTTTATACCGTGCTTTTTCTTGGCTGCTGGAATGGCTTCTTTCATCATAATGCTGGTTACATTATTCGCTTCTACAAAAGGAATTTCATAAAGTTTGGAGATATCCTTAATAAGAGAGCGCAACTGTAGAGTGTTCCAGTTTGAAATTGGAGCCACTGTATCAGCCCCCCACGTCTCAACAAGTTTTTGTTTCAACAGCATACTATCTGAGATATCATAATCAATATCTGGATAGTCTGTTGCGTCCGAGCGCAAGAACCGAGAGAACAGAAGCCCATATTTAATAGGATCAATCTGAGTAATCCCCAAAGCATATGCCACCAAAGAGCCGGCGGCGGATCCTCGACCTGGACCAGAAAGCATCATTCCATTGGCGATATCAGCAATTGCTTTCATAGTGAGAAAATACTTACTAAACCCCCTATCATCAATCACGTTCAACTCGCGCTTAAGTCGGTCCAAGTAGCGTGTGTCATCTTGAAGACCTTTAGATCTGATTCCCTCAATAGACAAATTCACCAATGCTTGTGTGGCGGTGTATCCGGCCGGCACAACAAAAGACGGAAGCCTTACTGTATTGTCTGGAAAGAAAGATTCGATCCTTTCGTGAGCAATACTGTAAGTTTCTGTGATTGAATCCATCACTATTTCGTCGTCATAATCATATTTTGTAGAATACTTCTTATAACTTTCCCACATTTGATCACCATTTTTTGGATACAATTCATATCCAATCTCCTCCACGCCAGCGGGCAATTCACTAGTGCCCCACTGTGGCGTGCTGCGACCGAGCCAGCCCAAACGCTTATAAAGTTCTCGGTCCTTCCAAGCGGTCTGATTGGGATAATGGCTATCGGCTGTAGAGATCAACTTGACACCAAACTCTTTTGCGACCTTGATGATATGTTGATTGAGTTCGTGTTGTTCTGGGATATTATTCCATTGGAGTTCCGCATACCAACGATCTCCAAAGACGTCTAGCATACGCCTTGTGGTCTCACGCATAGCGTCTAGGACCGCCTCTGGGCCCTCCTCACGGTTCTCCCAGTAGTTCCCTGCGTAGACGCCCCCCAAGCAGGCGCTAGCGGCGATGATACCCTCTCCATACTTCTTCAAGAGGTCGTAATCCATA
>Ga0302123_10003569_pt1 | contig 10336 bp, 15 predicted proteins | sample CB21_321_MG_FD_203109 | JGI IMG/M metagenome (GOLD analysis project Ga0302123, IMG submission 203109) | Marine microbial communities from Western Arctic Ocean, Canada - CB21_32.1 | ecosystem: Environmental > Aquatic > Marine > Oceanic | place: Canada: Western Arctic Ocean | collected 2017-09-28 | reverse complement strand
TTGAACTCAGCGATCATCCTCTCGTTGATTTCCGTCAGGGCGACTAGACCCTTGGCACCAGCACACCGTGTGGTCCATTCCAAATAGTCAGTTTTGATGTTCTCAATCAGGGTAGTCATTTCGTTGTTCATGTCTCTTCCTTTGTTTTCTCAGTTTATACCTTAGTATAGACCATAGATCAGGGTTTGTCAATAGAAATCGTACATGCTAAGTCATTGATTATAAAGGAAACTCAAAAAAAGTTACCCGGCGGCTAGTCCTTTAGACTGGGGATATGTGGCATGTTCGATTCGGATATAATCATCATCCCAATCAAATGCTTCCTTGACCACATTATCAGATAGCCCCTTGTACTTACGGTGCAGGGACTTATCCTTTGCAGCGATCAATAGTTCCGCCTCATCCTTGTGTAGTCCCTCAAGCATCTGGACAAACATCATTTCACGTTTGTTCTGATTTAGAGCAGGATTACCCCCCTTGATGAAATGATACAACTTGCGTGTCTCATGACCCAATAGGGTATGTTCTGTGCCCTCTGGAGCATCATTCTCCTTGTATGGTACATCACCCTCTGGAAGTTCCCAAACAATCTTGGGGTCAAAGGATGACTTGCAAATCATGCGAAGTGAATCCGTCTGATACTGCCTCAAAAAACTTACCTTTTCCTTCTTTGTTTTCATTTTAGAAACCTGTGTCAAAATCTCTGCAAAGCTGCGTGTGTATGTGTCGATTGCCATTAAAATTCTCCTATCGATTCAACGAGGTTGCGTAACCTCTTTTGTGTAAAATAATTTAGTAGTTTGCTACGGTCACCATCTGGTGCCTCTTGATATTCCTTAATGCACTCCAAGAACAACTCAGGTGGTGATTCTTTGAGGTCAATCAGTTTCTTGTTCCTCTGGAAATTCCGTTTGACCTCATCATTAGGAAATACCCCCTCGACCATCGTAGCAATCTTCTTCTTACTTAGGGGGTTCTGTCGCAGCCCATCAACAAAGGTATTATCAGGGGACAACACGTTAGGAACACCATCACTGCTATCACCCCTTAGAACATGCTCACTCAGATATATATCTGGATCAATACCATTGATAAATTTCTTGGTGATTGGACTGTACTGTGTCACGTTACGGAACTTCTGCAACTGAATGAAATCCTTGTCTCCTGACAGGATCAACGTCTTACCGTTGTCGAACTCCAATTCACCACATAGTGCCGCAATGATGTCATCAGCCTCTGCGCCGTAGACCTCAAGGTGTTTGTAGGGAAAGAACTCTTTCAGTTCTGCCTTGACTGCGTTCAACACTTCGAAGATGGCATCCCAATCGTTAGCAGAGGATTCTCTCCCCTTCTTGCGATTGTGCTTGTACTCAGGGTAGTAGTCCCGCCGCCAGTAGTGCTTGGAGTCATAGCATAGAACCAGTTCACCATACTCATCGCAGAACCTCATGCGATACATGCGTAGGGAATTGAGGATCATATGACGAACCATATCCTCATCGGGTTTGGTTTGCTTTGTCATGTGCAGATGCATCATTACGGATGCAACTGAAATCTGGTTCATATCAACTAAAATCATAATTATTCTTTCGTTCTACTTATTTATAACGGTTGCATTGAAGCTCATCATACGCCGTTCACCTTCTATAGAGAATGGATACACAAGATGTTTCAACCAAGAAGGAAACACAAGAAACTTGCCTACCTCTGGTTTAAATTTTAGATTGTCACTACGAAATGGCTGAGCTTCACCAAACCCAAACTCTATTAATCCCTTTGCTGGATAGTGGTCTTGGAAATCTTCTTCCCACTCATCATTCATTCCCTTTGGAACCTTGAGATAAATACCAGCAGAGAAGTCAGCGTTGTGGTGATGAAAGGGATTGAAGTCACCGGCATACTGACTGACCACCCAACTTTGAGTAAGATGAATGTTAGCCAATGTCGGCGATGTTCCAGTTCCCAAACGATTCCAAGGATTATTTCTTTTAATATCGATATGGTAATTTAAATAATCAAGGCATCCCTGTTTCATCGTCTTGAAAAGAAATTCTCTATCACTAGGATCAGTAACAGGAATTTGAATCTCTTTAGTCACCTTTCCAACAAGCTTGTGTGACCAATCCCACTGCTTACTCTTAGTATCGCTAGACAGAATATCATCAGCTACAGTGTTAACGATATTAACGAACCTGTCTGAAACTGTAGTCTCTAGAATTGCTGGGCTAAATGGTTCATGGAACTTTTGGGTCATCATCATCATCCTCCTCATCATCTAACATATCAGCAAGCTTAATGATTGTATCAAAGTCAACTTCTGTTTCAAAGGTATTATCTTCATTAATAATGATGTCAACATATTCTTCCATAAACATATGCGTTGGGTGATCCAATCCCATATCTCTATAGATAGAACCCTTGACCATTTCAATAATCATTGCCATGTCTCGAATGAAAGCTTTTTCACTAACATCGATACCATTCTCACCCATACTATGAATCATCTGGACCATCAAACTCTCAGTAAGCTCCTCAGCAAAATGCAGATTTCGTTGAAGAGCAATGATATCCTTATCAGGAAGCTTTACTTTTCTGCCGCTTTTTTCTGACCACGGACCCTTTACTACGTTGTCCACTGTCGGTGGTTGTGTCTTCTGGTCGTCCATCGATTCCTCTTTCCTCATTGAACATTTCTTGTGTATAGGTGCATCCCAGATCAGGATAAAATGTTCCTACGTCTCGTTTAGGTTGTCCCTTGTATGGTCCATACCAGTAGTAACCCATTGCAATACATCTGTTGCGTATTTTGTTTTGTTGCTGTTCTCCGTAGGACATGTCCACCCAAACACCATCACGAAGGTATTTTTGCATATTGCGAATATAACCCTCATGATCAGCAAGTCTTGCGGTTGCACCCTTGACATTTTGTCTTACAGCACCACGTTCAGACTTTGCATAATCCTGTTGAACCTTAATCCACTGCTTAACTTTAGCAGGACTCAACTGATGTTCATCATCAAGCCTACGCAAACTCTCATGTATGCTACTCATACCATAGTCTGGGTTCTTAGCAAGTTTTGCTTCTCTTGCCTTTGCAAGACGTTCTGATGCAGCAGCCCTCTGATCATCAGTCATAGGTTTACGAGGTTTGCGTTTCTTAGGCGCTTTCCACTCACTATTGTCTGTAGTAGCAGTGATTTTCTTTCTAGCCATTTTTATTAACCCTTTTATACATCGTTGTAGTCCTAACGTCTGCGCCATATGCTGGACAAACCATTATACCTTCTGGTAATCCGAGAGCATCCTTATCACCAGATTCGCCGCAAATAAAATATACACCTTCAAACTTTTCTGGGTTAGCATGAATAAAGATTTTCTTCAACAATTCAAACTGTTTGAATTCTTTTTCAGTTATCTTCTTCTTGCCAGTCATTGGATTAGTATCCTTGTTCTTCCATTCGTTTTTCGAGATTACGTTTCTGCCTACGTTTAGATGCAGCACGTTCATGTCGTTTCTTTTCACCCTTTGACATAAAGGCCTCTCGTTCCCTTAGTTCATTGAACAGCCCATCTTCGGTGAGTTTCTTTTTAAGAATTCTCATCGCCTTGTCAACATTATTATTACGCACTTCAATTCTCACACTAATTCTCCTTCAATTGAATAGTATACACTCTTTAGGTCAAATAAGTCAATGCACTTTTTGCATCCACTACATGGTTTTGACATACCAGTAATCCATTTTCTGTTTGCTTTATCTCTCTTTGCCCTTACAATATATAGTTCGCACTTAGACAAGTCTTCTACATCAATAGACTTGAGTGCATTCTTGATTGCATGGACCTCTGCATGAAAAAACACTGCATGATTGTTCTTGCAAAATTGAGCTTGAAAGGGGTGTGTCTTTTTATGATTGTATCCATAGGAAACCACCTTGCCCTTGCGTACCACTGCCGCAGCAATCCTTGCACCACGAACAGGTTCTACTGACTGTGCAAGCTTGAAAGTATCATCGAAGATTTCAGTGATCATCCTCGCCTCATCTTTGCAATCTCTTCTGCCTGTTTCTTACCACGAACTGGAACAGCATTAGATTTGTGCATCTGTGCAATATAGTATCTGTGGGTCTATCTTACCTTGTAGTCTTTCTCTTATCTCTCTAGCTTTCATGGTTGTTTCCTTGTTGCATTTTTCAGTATTAAATACGCACCGGATTCATCACCGTCTTCCATTGCGCTGAGGGCTTCAGCTATTACCTCTTGCTGCCAGGCGGTGGCGGTGCTGAGGCGGGTGATTTCGTTCGTCTGGTCACGAATGGTGTGTTTATCTTTTGGACCGCAAAAATTGCCGACTTGACCAAGCGGCTCATGCACGATATTGTTAAGTATTACCGGATCGCTAATGCCAGTAACCTTTCCGCAACAGCACCTTATGTCTATCATCCAAACCATACCCTCATCCATCAAAAAAGTAGCTTGATCACCGGTGGCGTAAGTATCGCTGTGCTCACCATGATAAGCCACCACTTCAACCAATAATTCATGGTTGTCTCCTCTTAGTCCTAGATAAAGCATCCTTTAGAAGGTCGATTGCGGCAGATTGGGCGGTGTTCTCTGCCCTCAGACACTCAATCTCCTTGTCCTTCTCGTCAATAGAAGAATTGTAAGTAGGTTTGCATGACTCTAATTTGGCGCACTCGACAGGACTCGAACCTGCGACCCACGGCTTAGAAGGCCGTTGCTCTAATCCAGCTGAGCTACGAGTGCCTATACCCATTTTATTAAGAAACTTTGCGTGTTGACGCTCTGCCTCTAGGACAGAGGCCGACTTCTTGTTTTGTTTGCGCTGGCGTGTATTCGTAGTCGAATAATACACAGGCAATAAATGCATACCGTTCATGATTATAACTATATACTAATTTTTAGGATTTGTCAAGTAGTTTTTTCAGATTCTTTAACCGCATCTGCGATCAATTCTGAAATAGGAATTAACTCTTTGTCGCCATCCTTATCCAGTGAGGTTGCAACGAAGCCCTCTTTCTCTAGAGTTTCAAGCATAGACCCAACGATATTCTCAACATTTGCGGTTGAGAAATAGTGTCCTGCATAATATGCGGCACCAATTGCGCCCATTGCAAGGGCTGTGTGAAGGTATGCGTCCATAATCATATTTATATCTTTCCTTAGAACCAATCTACAAGCGTAGTATATATGAAAAAAAGGAGTTTGTCAAGACATTTCTTTGATTTTTTTTATTTAGTTGTGGCTATGAACACGCCGTTCCAATCTGGTTCCAGTGGTTGGGTCTTCATAAACTCACAGCGTTCAATCCACATAGTGTAATAGTTCTTCATTCTACCATCAAATTCATTCATCAAATCATTACACAATCGGATAGCGTGATCAAAATGTTGGTTATGATAATATTCGTGCATCTTGATGTGTTGATTTTCTGCAAATCCCCAATTGGTATTCTTCATCATCCAATCCATTTCACTTAGGACGGTATAGATACGAATACCAACGGTCTTACCCTTGACTGCCAGTTCATCAACCTTGAGGTAGAAGAAATCATTTTCAGTCTTGTCATATGTGGCCTCGCCTACCAACAGTAGACAACCATATTCCTTACACTTACTTTCAATCCTAGCAGCAGTCGATACTGCATCACCTAGAACATCGTAGCTGTGTCGCATAGTAGAACCCATCTCTCCCAAATATCCCAACCCAGTGTTGATGCCCGCACCCATTCCTATAGGTGGTTTACCTTCTGCAACGATCTTGTCATTAAACTTCACTACTGCATCTAACATCAGTAGTCCAGTTTTGACTGCACTCCTTGGATGGTCTGGGTCATCTATAGGTGCATTATGAATATGCATACTCGCATCACCGATATATTTTATTACCATGCCGTTTGAATCTAAAATAGGTTGTGTGATTGCATCCATATATCCATTCATAATCTCAGTAAGACCCTTGACATCATCACCAAAACTTTCGCCCAATGGTGTGAATCCACGGAGGTCAGAGAAACAAATGCTGATCTCCTTCTTCATACCATCTTTAATGAGTGAAGGATTCTCCTGTAGAAGTCTAACCACAGTAGGTGAGGCATATCCAGCAAACTGCTTCTTGATTTCCATCTTCTGTTTATATTCTTCCATGAACCGTAGGAATGCAGCAATGGCCCAGACCACAAACATAGTAAGGACGGGATAGGACCAATCTATCAGGTAACTGTATTCTGTGAACAGATATGCAGAACCATAGAACGATCCAGCAAGAAATAATGGTAGCAATACTGCACCAAAATACCATGCGAGCGTGAGAACCACTAATGATAAGATCAATGCACCCACTCCACTGACTACAAGTTCAGCAAGGTCAGTCCAATATGGTCTGGTTATATTGCGTCCTGTCATCATGGTAGCAAGTGATGCACCTATAAGATCATGCGACTGTATGACCCCTACAGGGGTTGCCACGGGGCTTTCTAGACCAGAAGCAGTCATACTCAGTATCACGATCTTACCTTTGAGGTCTGGTAATTTTTCATGCAACGCATACACTGGTGTCTTCCATTTGAAGTCCAACCAGATATTACCATTAGCATCTGTGTCAATCATTTTGTATTTGGGTATGCGTAGTTTCTCCACACCAGCAATACCTGTCTTCATCTGGAACGATACATCCCCCGCAGACATGCGTAGGATTTCCATACTGATAGATGGATATAATTTCTCCCCCACTGCAACGATCAGAGGCATACGCCTAACTACACCGTCTTTCTCTGGCGCAATCACCATCATACCAACCGCATTAGCACTCTTTGCAAGTTCTGGAATAGGACCAACCACACCGGGGTATCTATATACCCAAGGTTTCCAATCTGCACCGACAGTTGCAACGCCACGAACTACACCAGTTGCGCTGTTATCATTAGTAGGTATCTGTCCTATGATGGTAGGAGTTTGTTTGAGGATATCAGCAAAGATTTTATCTTTACCGCCACGGTCTGGGTCTGCAAATAGAATAGGTACAACGACAAGGCCAGCGCCTGCTTGATAGAGTTTGATAATCTCTTTACCAAGTGTCTCTCTATCCCAAGGCCACTGACCACGTTCTCTAATTGTCTGGTTGTTAATTTCTACAGTAACAACATTATCAATTATCAGTGTTTCTTGATTACGTTGGTGTTGATCCATTGCCTTGAGGCGAACCATGTCGAGGAACCACGGGTCTGCAAAACGCAATCCGCATAATACTAAAATCACGAATAATGATATAATCCATTTTTTCATAACTAATTCCCCTGCGTAATCCCTACAGTACATCCACCACTCGTTAGACAATTTTGTGTGAGGGAATATGATTGGTTTGTATTTCCCCGTTGTATCAATGATAAGTCTGTGTGATAACTTCCTGTCAAATCTATCGTTGCTGTGTGTGCGCCATCATCTTTCTGTAAAATATCCTGTGAACCACCATCAGTTCTTATAGTCATATTTAGGGTCTTATTTCCATTACCCTTTTGCTTGACAAAGAGATTGTTGTTCTCTCCACCATAGGTATAAATCTGTGCATAATGGTCAGCGTTTCCTGTGCCTGTCTCTTGGCTCACCTTTATAGTATTACCTCCAGAGTGTAAATCTAGATTGACTGTGTGGCCACCATATTCGACAGTAGAACTGCTTTGACAGCTTGTGTCTGAACTGTTGTCGAATGAGCAGCCCTGACCTACATGAACAGTATTACTATTGCTCTGTATATGCATACCCACCCTATTAGCATCTGTGCCTGTGGTGTTGTGTTGTTGGATTTTTATGTTGTTATTGTTACCATCCAAGTCACCACCCCAAGCTTTACCTGATCCCCAATAGGAAATCCAACTGACTGTATTATTATTTCCCTCTTGCGTAATATCCAACTCATTGTTGGTGCCTTCCATAGTAAGATTGACAGCATTATCGTTGCCATCAATATCTACGGTTATCGTGGAGTCTGTACTCGTACCAATCTGTTCAATGAACACGCTGTTGCCAGCATACGCAATATTACTCAGACTGATAAATAGTAATGATATTAGAAGCGTCTTCATCTCTAGTTGTTATCTCCTGCACAGGTATTCCACCCTGTGTTAAATTGATTGTATATCCATAGTCGTTTATCAAGTCTAAATCTATCGTACTGCTTCCCACCCTTCGTATGATGCGTGTGCTGTTTCCATCTACCAATGTATTGACTTGTGTTGATTTATTAAATCCACTAGTTCTACCATCAATCAACTCTGATTGTGCTAGGGCGGCGGCAAGTTGATCAAGAATATTTCCAAGTAACTCCACGTTCAAATCGTTAATGTCTAACTCGTTAAACTCAAATAGGTCTTCCTCAAGTTCATTCTTATCTAAATCCTTAAACTCTAAGAAATCAATATCAAGTAAATTCTTACTAGATTTAGATTCTTTCAACAACTCTATGATTTTCTCTTTCGGTGGCTTGATTATCAACAGGTTATTAATCTGGTCAAGCGTAAGATCAAGAATCACAGGCTTCGATGGTTTACCCTCACCCGTACTAACATATGTAGACTGAAATGCCTTGGTCATCAAAACAAATCCAGCACCACTCTCTACTGATATCTTACCCACTGTACCGTCTTTGTTGGGAAGTAGAATAATCAAAGACTTACCAACCTCATCCACCGTCATACTAAACGCAGTACCCAACACACCAATTCTAGCTGTTGGTGTACGGATATCTACATTCTGATTACTCAGTTTCGCAATGTTACCACTGGCATAACGCACTGTACCAAGGGCAATGTTCATCACCAACTTAGACCCTGTTTTAGAATTAGGGTCATAGATGAACTCATCAATCACTAAGGAACTGTGGGCACTGACTGCTACATTTGTATCATCAATAAACTTGATACCAACGTCACCTTTACCAGTCCGCACGTTGTCCTTAAACTCAATACCAGAACCTTTCTTTAGATCAGTATTTTCTCCAGACCGCTCTACAGAAGCAGTTCCTTTATGTTGCACCACATTACCAATAGCACCATAAGCACTGGTACTAAAGAGAATGATACTAATCGTCCATAGTAATCGTAACACTATGCCCTGACCCCACTGTTGTCATATCCACAGTTCCGTCATAAGCACCGCCCTGTGTGATAGAAAATGTACTTGATGAACCTGTATGATGTAAAGTTGTATCTTGGTCAGCAGCACCAGTATGCGTAGACGTAATAGTATTACTTCCACCAATAGCTGTGATGCTCGTCACCTTCTTGTCTGTAAGCAACATTGTCGCTGTACTATTTTCATTGACTGTAATAGTATTGCTGTCACCTGTGGCCACAATATCAACATCTGCATCATCAACTGCCGCAGAATTACCCACATTCACCGTAGTTGTATTAGAACTACCCGTGATTGTTTGAACAATACTGTTGTCACCAGATGCAGAGTTAGAACCAACCGATACAGTAGACGTATTGTTACTACCTGTTTGATTGATTGTTAACTCTTGTGTTGCACCCACAACAGATGCAGCAATAGTGTTAGTACTACCAACTTGATCAATGTCTAACGTCTGGTTGTCACCCGTTAGGGTAACATCAGTTGTCGCATCACCAAACTTATTGGTCTGTCCATCTTGATTGATGTTTGCAGTCAGATTTGCACCAGACTGCGTAATGTAAACGTCACTCGCATAACTCACACTGCACATAACAAAGTAAGCGAGAATTGTAAGTATGCTCGTTCTCATTTGATTTTCTCCTTTTTAAACTTCCAAAGTTTTTTCTTCTCACCATCCTTAATAATTTCTATAACTGCTTGTTCAATTGCTTTTCTCACAGCGTAGGTAGTAGACTCATTGTCTGTTATCCCTGCCTCTGTCTCTAGCAACTTCGTTCCTAAATCCAAAAACTTGAACACGGTAGCAGACAACTTAGTACTCAGAATTGTCTTCTGAGAACTGACTGCTAGTAACACCTCACCCGTCTGTACCGATATTAATCGTAAAGCCACTGTTACCATATCCTTACGATATTCATCAGATATACCAATACCCAAATATCTTACACCTAGTCCACCTGTACTTGTATTAGTATCATAACCAACTATACCGCCTGTTAGTAACACTCCTGCAAATAATAGCGGTCTAATCTTTTCTGCTTTATCTCCTTCGTGCGACTTTCTTGTGTTTCGTATAATCTGCCGCTCTTTAAGAAGATTGTCTAATTCCATCCTCTCAATAACTTGAAACCACTCACCATTTCCAGCCTTCTTTAATGCTTGCAGTAACCATATGTCACCGCCCTGTG
>Ga0302123_10003567_pt1 | contig 10340 bp, 10 predicted proteins | sample CB21_321_MG_FD_203109 | JGI IMG/M metagenome (GOLD analysis project Ga0302123, IMG submission 203109) | Marine microbial communities from Western Arctic Ocean, Canada - CB21_32.1 | ecosystem: Environmental > Aquatic > Marine > Oceanic | place: Canada: Western Arctic Ocean | collected 2017-09-28 | reverse complement strand
CGGCCGGTCCTGATGGCCTCCCGGCTGCGGGGAAATCTGACGGGCAGGGGACTGAGGGTCGGCATCGTGGTCGCCCGTTTCAACGAGAGCATCACCACGCGACTTCTGGAGGGCTGCGAGGCCGCACTCTCCAAGTGTGAAGTGGCGTCGGATGATGTCAAGGTGGCCAGCGTGCCGGGGTCCTTCGAACTCCCGGTGACGGCAAAGCGGATGGCTGAATCGGGCAAATTCGACGCTGTCGTTTGCCTTGGCGCGGTAATACGAGGTGAGACCGACCACTACGAACACATCGGCGGTCAGGCGGCGCGGGGTATCACGGATGTGGCCCTCGCCACCGGCGTCCCCGTGGTGTTCGGTGTGCTGACCACAAACACGGTAGAGCAGGCCGTCGCCCGTGCGGGCGGAGAGCATGGCGAACAGGTCGAATCGGCCATGGCTCAGCAAAAGCCTGAGCTTGGGGAGACCCCTGGTGACGGCGTAGAAGGCAATTCGGGTTACAGCGCAGGGCTTGCAGCAGTGGAGATGGCGAACCTGCTATCAGCATTGGACGCCAGCGGTGGGTGACCGAACCTGACGAATCTGGTGTAGGGGCGGGTCTGAGACCCGCCTTTTTGCATAGGGGATATCCAGGAGGCGTGGTTTGTCGGACGCGCTCATATCGGAACTGGTGACAGGCAGCCGCCGGGCGCTGGCCAGACTTATCACTACCATCGAGCGAGACCCCTTCCAAGCGCCCGCCGTCATGAGTGCACTTCACGCCCATGCCGGGAACGCCTACCGCATCGGATTGACCGGGCCCCCCGGCGCGGGAAAAAGCACGATTGTCGACGGCCTGGTTAGGCTAATCAGGGCTACCGGACAGACAGTCGGTGTCGTGGCCGTCGACCCCACAAGCGCCTTTAGCGGTGGTGCGGTACTGGGGGACAGGGTCAGGATGCGGCGTCACAGTCTCGACGACGGCGTATTCATCCGGAGCCTTGCCACCAGGGGAGCGCGTGGAGGCCTGTCCCGGGCTGCAGGCGCTGCCGTCGTCGCGATGGATGCCTTCGGCATGGACTTCGTCATCGTAGAATCCGTCGGCGTCGGCCAAACTGAGATGGACATCATGGGCACCGCAGACACGGTCGTGGTCGCCCTGGTGCCCGAATCAGGCGATGGGGTGCAGGCTCTGAAAGCCGGCCTCATCGAGATCGCCGACGTGGTAGTCGTCAACAAGGCGGATCGTCCGGGCGCTGAAGGCCTCGCTGTGACCGTAGAGGGGGAGCTAATGGTCCGTGACAACACCGCATGGTGGATGCCGCCGGTCCTGCTTACGAGGGCTCACCGCGGTCTCGGACTCGAGGAGCTTCTCGAAAAAATCGGTGAACACCGTGAAGCTGCCGAGAAGACATCGAACCTTGAACAGCGCCGCTCCGAGCGTCGTCGTCGCCAATTTGCCAGGGCGGTCCGCGATGCCGTGGACGAGGCGGTCGGCAAGTTGGACATGGAGGACGGTAGGCTCGGGGATATCCTTGCCCGGGTAGAGCGAGGCGAAATCGACCCTGAATCCGCGGCCGCCCAGGCATTCAATGAGGGCGATCTACTGTCCAGGCTTGCCAGCGAACTAGGCTCCGCGACCTGATTCTTACCTGAGAGAATTTGTACCCAAATTCTCGTACCCCTCTGCTGCGCGCTCCGCGGTCAAACTCCGTCGAATCCCAAGGCCAGCCATCGGCGGCGAAAGTCGAATAGGGTGCCCGTGGCACCCTTGAAGAAAGTGGCTTTCGCTGCTAGAATTGTAGGACATTGGGGATTAGTCTAGTGGTAGGACGACAGACTCTGGCTCTGTAGGCCGAGGTTCGAATCCTCGATCCCCAGCCACTCCCATTTTGACATAAGACACGGGGCGCATTCGTCTAGCGGCCAAGGACACCGCCCTCTCAAGGCGGAGATCACGGGTTCGAATCCCGTATGCGCTACCACGCCTTTTGTAGCTATGCCCGCGCGCAGCGGCGAGCCCCAATGGGTCTTGCTGTTATACTCATCCGACTACGGCGTCACCTGGGACGATGCCGCCCCTCTATATGTATCGCCCTTGGGTGACTCCGCCTAGGGTAGGTCCAATTCTGGGTGCGGTGACGGGCTGTGTGCTCGAATGTTGAGTGAGAGGCTTGCAGAACATGCCAACGACCGAGAGGTCTGCCGTCCTAGTCGCGTCGCGTCAGATCGAAATGCGGGAATTTCCGATACCGCAGGCTGGCCATGATGACGGTGTGCTTGAGATTGAGGTAACCGGGGTCTGTGGGAGTGACGTCTTCCACTACAACCAAGGGAAAGCCCCGGCGATTCTCGGACACGAGATCGTGGGACGCATCTCAGACATCGGTCCCGGTGCTCAAGAGTCGTGGGGAGTCAAGGCCGGAGACCGTGTGGTAGTTGAAGCGACCTTCGGGTGCGGCAAGTGTGATCGGTGCCGGCAGGGCAGATATCGTGTATGTGAAGTGTTGCGCGGATACGGTGGTTCGGTGAAGTCCGACCAACCTCCGTATCTTTGGGGGGGCTATGGCCAGTACGTCTACCTCCCTCCGACGTCCAGAGTCCACAAGATCTCCGAAGAGCTGAGCGGCGAAGTTGCGGTTCTGGTTTGCGCGGTTCTTGGCAACGGTGTTCGTTGGCTACGCACCGTGGGGGGCGTCACGATAGGGGACACGGCGGTGATCGTCGGGCCCGGCCCACAGGGCCTGGCCGCCACAGTGGCCGCCAAAGAGTCGGGCGCCAGGCACATTGTCGTTGTCGGCCTTGCCGGGGACGAGGCACGGTTGACCATGGCCCAACGATTAGGCGCGACGCATACAATCGCCGCAGATCAAGAAGATCCCAAGTCGCTCGTTTCGGACCTGACAAATGGTGAGATGGCCAACGTAGTCATCGACGTGACAAACACTGCGGCATCGCCACCGCTGGCGCTAGATCTCGTGGGATTGGCTGGGACGTTGGTGCTTGGAGGCGGCGCCGGGCAGAAGCCAAGTTCACTGATGACGGACAAGATTACCGCGGATGAGATCACGATTCGCGGCGTCAACACCCACGATAGTCCAGCGGTCAGGCAATCGCTGAGCATTGCCGAAAGCGGTCGGTATCCCCTGGACGAAATCGTATCTCATCGCTTTGCAGTGGAGGAGGCCGAGCTTGCCATCCAGACTGTGGCAGGCGAAGTGCCGGTTGAAGGGCTGATCAAGGTCGTCATGTACCCGAACAAATAGGAGTCGGTATCATGGGCACTGCAAGCCTGAATCAGAACATCGGCAGGTATGAGAACGTCAAGCGAAGGGGCGTCGACTATATCCTGGATCATGCCAACACGGACGGATCGTTTGGGCCCGTAGAGGACGGCTTCTTTTTCTACCGTCTGCCATGGACCTTTCTGGTTGCTGGCGAGACCAGGGCCGCCCTCAGTATCTGTAGGTGGGTCCGCGCCAACATGTTGACCGAGTCGGGAGACTTCGATCGAGGCCTCCGCAAGCTGACAGACGCCTACGCCTATCGCAACGCTACCTTCATATACGGCGCACACATGGCCCGGCAGTACGACTTGAGTGTCGGTTGTATGCCGTTCCTGCTATCGCTCCAGGACCATTTGTCTGGAGGGTTCGCCAACGACCTTACCGCCGGCGGCCCCGGCGACACGATGGACTTGCCGTACACAGTCGGTTCCGGGCTGGCATGCATCGCTACTGGCGACCTGGACTCGGCTCGCAGGGTCTACGGCTACCTGGACAGCCTCTGGGCGCAGCAAGACGAGTTGCCTGATCGTCTCTACTACAACATGTCGAGGCGCACCCAGAAGGTGGTCCGCGAGTTCGATCACGCAGACCGCTTCTGGAACGTGGTCGTTGCCCAGGAGCCGGTGCTGCAACGCTGGACCGTCGGCGGTATAGCGTCGGCGTTCCTTAGCCGCCTATACATGTCGGACCCCAACCCCGACTATATCTCCCTCGCTCGCCGCTATATGAAATTCTCGATGGACAGCACGGACGGGCAGTTCGATTTCGCTCCCGCGTGCAAGTCGGGATGGGGCTCCTCGTTGCTGTATCAGATCACTGGCGACCCGGAATATCGCGAGTGGACGGTTCGCCTGGGCAACTGGTTCGCTGACACACAATCCAGCGACGGCAGTTGGGCAGATACGTTTCCCGGCAACGGCAGCGTGTCGAGCCACATTCATCTAGTCGCCGAATTTGTGGTTCACGTGGACAACATCATCGCGGGACTCTCCTCACGTTCTTGACGGTGCCTCGCGGGTTCGAATCCAGTACGCGCTACCAACCTTTTTGTAGTCATATTGCCCCATTAGGTTGGCCGCGACGCGACTTTAGGCTGCTATGATCCGGTCGCCTCATGGACATTGGGCTGTCAGTTTGCCCCCTTACTGTTGGTCCCGTAGCCGTCCGCAGTCGTTTACCCTGGAGGGTGGCAGATGAGCAGAGTTGTCATGATTAGGGCCGGTGGACTGGCCCTCGCCGTTCTGGTCCTGATGCTCGGAACAGCCCTCCCGGTGGCCGGCTTCCCCGGCGGAGAACTCGACCCAACGTTTGTCGACGGGGGTAAGACAAACGTCGACTTCGGGGCTACTTGCGATGGCCGGACTATTGGCGGGTGCATTTGCGTGGCGCAGCGGCATGATAGGTTCTACTCCCTCGCGGTAGGAGACACACGATGGAAGATCAGCTATATAGTCTCGGCAGCTACAAACACCTCTTTACGGACTGGATGCTTGTAGAGCCCGGCTATGGCGTCGCCTGGGCGGCAGAGATACCTGGAGCGTGGGAGATGCCCCATGGCGTGACGATCATAGCCCACCGGCCGCGTGTCGAGACGGAGCCATTCCTGCGCCAGGACCAGCCGTGGGAGTCGTCGGTAGCCCAGCCGAGCCTCATCCAGGATGACGGCCTATTCCGTGCGTACTACAGGGTGCAGGCTGGCGAAAATCGACACCAACCCTCCGGCAGCATGTTGGCATATGCCGAATCCAATGACGGCCTAACCTGGACCAAGCCCAACTTGGGCCTGATCGAATTCGACGGCTCTACCGACAACAACTTCGTTTACGGGATGGACATAGCGCTGGGCCGATCCATCTTCACCGGGAGCGTGTTCAAGGACTCGAATCCCGACGCTCCCGACGACGAACGATACAAGATGGTCTACCGAGCCCCCGATCCGGAGCGCCGCGAGTCGATCTTTGGCGCGGTGTCGCCGGATGGGATCCATTGGCGCACACTTGAGGAGCCCCTCATCCCGGGCTACTTCAGCGACACACTCAACGTGGCTGAGTTCGATCCGCGTCGCGGCAAGTACGTCGGATACTTCAGGGGATGGACCAGTATCCTGCCGGGGAAACTCCATGGAAGGCGGACTATTGCCTACTCGGAGACGGACGATTTCAAACACTGGCCCAACCCCGAAACCGTCGTGTCCACAGGCATGAACGACGGGGCCGATAGTGACATCTACACAAACTCCTACACGCAGATTCCAGGGGCCGACGCATATGTGATGCTCCCCGCTTTCTACCAGAGGAACATCGACGTGATGGAGATCCACATGATGCTCAGTCGCGACGGGGTCAACTGGGAGCGCCCAATCCAGGGCCCCATCATTCCGCGCGGCGAGCCCGGCTCGGCAGGCATGGGGAGCATGTCGGTTGGCAAAGGGATGATCTCCAACAGTCCGGGCGAATGGTCGATACCCATCTCACTAAGGAGTGGGCTCCACAACGAATCCCATTACCAGTCCAAAGACCCCAAGCCGGCGAGTGATGTCTACTTTGCGACGTGGCGGGAGGATGGCTTCACATCGCTGGATGCCGAATCGTACGGTGAATTTACCACCATCCCGTTTACATTCGATGGCAGCCATCTAAAGATCAACGCCTGGACGAGGTTCGGCGGCGACATCAGCGTCGAAGTCGCAGATCCGTATGGAGAGGAAATGGGCCGGTTCGTGGATGGCAAGGTCGCAGTAAATGCATCGACGTTGGAGGGCAAGACCTTCGCCGATTGCGATCCTATCACCGGAGACAACCTGGAACGGATCGTGACCTGGCGTGGAGACTCAGACCTATCATACTGGCAGGGAAAGCCAATCCGGCTCCGATTCCGCATGCGTCGGGCCAGGTTATACTCCCTGCGTTTCGTTTAGGAAATATCTATTTCGAGGTAAGGATTGGAATGCAATACCGCACGCTTGGTCGTACCGGACTGAAAGTCTCGCTGCTCAGTCTTGGCACGGGAGGCCCGAGCAAGCTGGGTCAGGAGGCCGGTCTGGAGCAGCGCGATCAAACGGCTCTGGTGCGCCGTGCCCTGGATCTGGGCGTAAATCTCTTCGACACGTCTGTGGGCTATGGAGAGAGCGAGTCGATCCTGGGCCGGGCATTAAAAGATGTGCCCAGAGATACGTACATGCTCGCGACCAAGTGGCGATATCAGCCTCAAGAGGGCCGCGTGGCGGACCCTGCCGAGCTGATAGCCTCAGTGGAACGGAGCCTGCGACGACTCGACACAGATCACATCGACGTGATGCAGTTCCATGGGATACTGGTCGAGGAGTATGCAGAGGTAATCGAATCACTCTATTCCACGATGACCCAGCTGAGGGACGACGGGAAGATCCGATTCATCGGTTTCAGCGAGCAATTCTCCCGCGATCCGGCGCACGAAACGCCGGTGCTGGCCCTCAAGGAATCGCCAGGATTGTGGAACACAATAATGCTCAAATACGGAATCCTCAATCAGTACGCCGACAAGGAAGTACTACCGATGGCGATGGAGCAGGGTATCGGAATAATCAACATGGCTGCAGTGCGGGTGAAGCTCCCCGATCCCGATCTGCTCGTCGGGCTGATCGCTGAGTGGAAGGCCAGAGGCGATGTCCCCGCCGACGCCCTGCCAGACTCTGACCCGCTGGGATGGCTGCTCCGCGACGGCACCCGCTCTGTCATCGAGGCGGGATACAAGTTTGCCGCTGACCACCCTGCAATAGCAACCGTGCTGACCGGAACCGCCAGCATCGCGCACCTGGAGGCGAACGCCGCAGCACTCGATGAACCGAGCCTCCCCGAAGAGGACAACGCCAGACTACGTCAACTCTTCGGCCACATCGCGGAATACGCGTAGTCTGTGAGATGGCATACTCGCCTGTCGCGTTGTCAGGGCTAGTTGCGTCTATTGCCGATGAGACCGTAGAATCGGCGCGATCACTTGAGCAAGATCGAACAAAGAAACAGTTATCCGACAAGATTGCCTTGACCAAGGAGGTAGAGCGTGACATACGGTTATATGCCCGGCCCCGGCCAAGTAGATGTCGATATTACGATTCCAAGTGGTCAGCACGTGACGGGCGGTGCAATCGGAATTCTTGTCTTGACGCTTGCATATCCGTTGCTGCCTGGCAACGTAGCGAATGCGAGCACCTACGATTACCCCGTGCTATTCAAGGTACTCGATGGGACCGACATACCGCAGATTCTGGGAGCCGATCCAAGCCTGCTTGACAAGGTAATCGAAGGTGGTAGGGAGTTGGAACGGCAGGGCGCTCGCGCGGTCATCGGCGCATGTGGGTATTTCGCAAACTACCAAAAAGAGGCGGCAGCTGCCCTAAATATTCCAACTTTCCTGTCCAGCCTCGTCCAGATCCCGGTCATGCGTCAGTCGCTGAAGCCGGGGCAGAAGGTGGGGGTTATCTGCGCTGACCGCCCATCCTTGACGCCCAGCGCCCTGTCCCAGTGTGGAGTAGATGATTTGGACAGCTTGGTGGTCTACGGTGCGCAGGATCTACCTGAGTTCAGAAACATCCTGGACGGTACCGGGCATCTCAACAGCCACCAATTGGAACAGGAACTGGTTGGTCTCGCGAAACAGATGGTCGCAGAGAACCCCGATATCGGCGCTATTTTGCTCGAGTGCAGCGACATGCCACCCTACGCGTGGGCGGTCCAGAATGCCACTAGGCTTCCGGTCTTTGACTTCATTACGATGATCAACTGGGTCCAAGGGGCAGTGGTGCGGAGGCCGTTCGTCGGCTTCATGTAGAACCTGCAATTCCTTGTTCCTTGGGACGCTAAACCAGGTCCCTGTTCGCAGGGACCTGGTTTAGGGGATTGCCGTACGCCAGCCCCCACCGCGACCGCCAATCCACTAAATTACGCGCCTACCGACCTGCGCCAGCCCCTTGCTTGACGCGGTAGTCGTCTAGTTTGAATACCCCTACGGCGGTCTGAAGCTCGTTGGCCATATCGCCCAGGGACTGGGACGAGGCCACCACTTGCTGTACCTGAGCGGTCATCTGTTGAGCACCTGCGGACATCTCCATTGTCGTCGAGCCGTTCTGCCGCGAAACAGTAGCGATAGATTCGACGGACTTTGACACTTCCGAACTGTTTGCGGCCATCTGCTGCGTAGCCGCTGTATTCTGCTCACCAACTGCGCTCACGGTGCTGATCGTCTTGACCATCTCTTCGATTTGCCCGGCGACCGACTCCACCGAATTCATGATCCTTCCGAGGGCCTCACCGGCCTCCTCGGCAAGCTTCACCCCGACTTCCACCTCTGTGCTGCCTCCCTCGAAGGCCTTTATCGACTCGGCGACACCTTTTTGGATGTTGTCCACGAGACCAGCGATCTCCTTGGTTGCATCGGTGACCCTCTCAGCCAAACCCCTTACCTCATCGGCCACCACGGCAAATCCTCGGCCCTGCTCGCCGGCTCTTGCCGCCTCGATGGCTGCGTTTAGAGCCAGGAGGTTGGTCTGGGCCGCGATATCGTCGATAACCACCACGATCTTGCCAATCTCTTCCGACTGGCTTCCCAGGTCAGTAATTTGCTTGGCAGCAGCGTCAACGGCGCTGCGAATCTTGCCCATGCCTGGCCTGAGTAGATCCAGTTGCGGCTGATTGCGCGTTGCTGGCCACGCCGTTGATGGCTTCGGAGACCTGGTTGATCATCGAACCCGTCTGCTCGATACTGCCAGACTGCTCCTGTGTGCCTTTGGCCACCTAATCTATAGCCGAGGTGAGCTCCTGCATCGCGTTGCTGGTCTGTTCAACACTCTCTGACTGAGTTCCAGCACCCTGAGCGACTTCCTGGCTGGAGTTCGCGATCCCCTTGGTCGCCTGGCCCGCCTGGGTCGCGGCTGCCGAAAGTTCACCGCTTGCAGCGGTTAGGTTCTCGACGGTGCCTCGTACCTGTCCTACAAGACCCCGTAGATTTTCGACCATTTTCAAGAAGGCATTGCCCAGGACATCATTTTCGGATGTAGGTTTGACATCAACAGCGAGGTTGCCGCCGGCGATCGCATCAGCGACCCGTGCCTTCTCGGTCAGGTAGCCCTGCATTTCCCCGTAGTACTGGATCATCTGCCCAATCTCATCTGTTGAAGTGACCTCGACTTTGGCTTTGAGGTCACCGGTAGCGATTTGCTACAGCACTTTGGCTACGGCGTTGACTCCGTTGGCGATGTTCCGCGACAGTAGAAAGCCGATCGCTGCCATGATGGCTATGGAAACAACCGCGATCCCGATGCCGACTATTTGTGCCGAACTGGCTGCGGCCTCAACGTCATGCGCCCTCTGGGTGTTGAGCGCAATCTCAGTGTCATAGAACGTGGTTAGCTCGCCGCTGATGGTGTCCATGAACTGCTTGCCTATACCGGCATCGACTAGCGCGATGACATCACTCATTTCCCTCGGGAATCTATTCATTTCCCTGCGAGCCTCTATCTCAGGCTCAGCCGCCGCGGTTTTCCAGGCGGACACCGCTGGCTGAATTGCAGCGATTTCACTCTCCGTGACCCCAGCAGGTAGATAGCTGTGAGCGTTCAGCTCCGCGATGTTCTCGGTAAGCGCGATCTGGCCGTCTCTGAAGGGCTGGAGCGATGCCTCCTGTCTAGTGAGCAAGAATCCACGCTGTCCTGTTTCCATGTTGACCAGGTCGAGCGTGATCGAGCTCATCAGGAATTTCCCTTGGAGGTCACCGGCCGTTGTGAACTTGGATTCGATTCCCGTTAGCAGAGCTCGAATCTCATCGAACCTCTACTTGCCAACGGTTCTCGCAGAGATTACGTCGAATGCCCTCTGCGCTTCGAATCCTCCTTCCACTTCGACCCTGAGCGCAATCGCAGGTTCAGCGTGGTCAGTTAGCCAGTCGCTCTTCTCGTTGGCGATCTCTGTCAACATTGCTACAGCCGCTGGATCGTCGGAGGTGAGCTGCTGCTCGGCCGCCATCACTGTGTCGAACTCCGTCCTACCATTCGTGTAAGGTATCGAGATACCCCTCTTGACCGGTGATCATGTAACCACGCAGGCC
>Ga0302123_10003566_pt1 | contig 10341 bp, 9 predicted proteins | sample CB21_321_MG_FD_203109 | JGI IMG/M metagenome (GOLD analysis project Ga0302123, IMG submission 203109) | Marine microbial communities from Western Arctic Ocean, Canada - CB21_32.1 | ecosystem: Environmental > Aquatic > Marine > Oceanic | place: Canada: Western Arctic Ocean | collected 2017-09-28 | reverse complement strand
ATTATCGGGTCCGCAACATTCCGCCAGGGGCGTCACGATGGTGTCGTAATTGAGACCGAAAAAGAACGGCAGGGAATAACGTTCGCGGCGCGAATTGTTGATGACCCGGTGAGGTGTCGAGACGAACTGGTCATTGGACCAGCGCATCATCATGTCGCCCACATTGATGATGAAGGTACCCGGAATGGGCGGCGCCTCGACCCAATCACCGTCGCGATTGCCGACCTGCAGGCCACCGACATCGTCTTGCCACAGGATGGTGAAGCATTCGTAGTCGGTGTGGGCGCCGATGCCGATGCGGTCTGCCGTCACCGGCCCTTCGCGGGTCGGATAGTAGATCAGCCTGAGTTGCCCCATGGGCTTGGTGATCTTATCCTCGAAAAAATCCTCGTCGATACCCAACGCCAGAGCGAAAGCTTTGAACAGCACATGGCCGAGATCGACGACCCGTTCGAAATAGCCGTAGACCGCCGGCTGGAACCCGGGCAACCCGTCAGGCCAGACGTTGGGACCAATCATGATATTGCCGTCGCGGTAAAGCGGCTCGTCGTCGGGCAGTTCGACGGAAAGTTCGAAGCCTTCCTGCATATCCGGCCGTGTTCCCGGGTCGACATAGAGTCCGCCCTGGGGCACGTATCCCCGGTGACGCTGGATCTCGTTGATGTCCAGTTTCATTTTTTCATCAAGGGGCAGCGTGAAATACTCGGCCGCGGCGTCGCGGGCGGCGGTAATGGCAGTCTCGGGCATGCGGTGGTTCTTGATATAGAAAAACCCCACATTGCGGCAGGCCTCGCCGACAACATCGGCGACCCGTTGGCGGTCCGCCGGCTTATCGCTGAACAATCCGTCTATATCGATTACCGGAATATCTTCGAACGCCAAGCGCTTGGCGCCAAGTACACCGGTTCCACCACCATTCATCAAAACACTCCTTCGCACCCGATCACGTGGCAGCGACGATAGCACGGCAAAAGGAGCAAGCAAAATTCCGTGGCCATGGGCATCGATTCAGGCAATTCTTGCTCCTGGTTCAAAGGAGGAGGGGAAAACCGCCATGCGCCTGTTGATCGCCATGATGAAGCACGAGACCAACACCTTTTCGCCGGTGCCGACGCCGCTTGGACGTTTCGTCCGGGGCAGCACCACGCTGCCCGTCGGCGGCGATGCTTATGACGCCTTCAAGAACACGGGCAGCGGCATCGGCGCTTTCATCGACCTGGCCGAGGCGGAGGGCGCCGAGATCATCATTCCCATCGCCGCCGGCGCCTGGCCCAGCGGCCCGGTGGAGGACGCCGCCTACAATCACATCAGCGACACCATCTGCGCCGCCGTCGAGATTGAAATGGCGCGCGGGCTCGACGGCATCATGCTCGACCTCCACGGCGCCATGGTCACCGAGAGCCTGGAGGACGGCGAAGGCGCCCTGCTCGCCCGCCTGCGAGCCATCGCACCGAACCTGCCCATCGGCGTGTCCCTCGATATGCACACCAACATGTATCCGGCTATCGCCCAGCATGCCGACGTCATCGCCGGCTACCAGACCTACCCCCACATCGACACTTACGAGACCGGGATACGTGCCGGCAAGGCGCTGCTGCGTATGATCAAGGGCGACGTCCGCCCGACCATGGCCTGGGGAAATCGGCCCATGCTGCCTCACGTCATGCGCCAGGGCAGCGACGATTATCCCAACAGCGCACTCCAGGCCCGGACCCGGGAGATGGAAGAGGAGGGAGCCCTCTGCGCCTCCCTGTTTGTCGGCTTTCCCCATGCGGACATCAGCAACGCGGGCTTAAGCGCCGTGGTCGTGACCGACGGTGACATGGCCCGGGCCGAGATGTGGCGCGACGAGTTGCTCGACATGGCCTGGCATGCCCGCCGGGACTTCGTCTACAAGCTCGAACCCCTTGAGCACTCCATCGCCCGTGCCCGCCAGGTCACCGAGGGTCCTGTCGTCCTGCTCGATCATTTCGACAACGCCGCCTCGGGCGGCACCATGGATACCACGGTGGTGCTCGGTGAAATCCTGCGCCAGGGCCTCGACAACGTGGCGGCCTTCGCGATCCACGATCCCGCCGCTGTAGCGCAGATGATCGCTGCCGGCGAAGGCGCTCAGGTCACTGTCTCGCTCGGCGGCAAAATTGCCATGCCGGCCCTGGCGGCGCCAAGCCCGGCCCTGGAAGTGACCGGTACGGTTAAAACAATCACCGATGGCAAGTACCGCAACCAGGGGCCGATGACCAAGGGCGTGCTCATGGACATGGGGCCGACCGTCTTACTCGACACCGGCAAGGTCGAGATCGTCGTCATCACCCGCCACCAGGAACCCAACGACGTCGCCAGCTTCCTCAGCCTCGGCATCGACCCCCTGGCCAAGCGTTTCCTGATGCTCAAAAGCCGGGTGCACTGGCGGGCCGGGTTCAAACCCATGGCCCGCGACGTCATCGAATGCGCCGGCGTCGGAGTTTGTACGTCCGACTACGGTCAGCTCAGGTTCGAACACGTACGCCGGCCGATCTTCCCACTCGATTCCATGGAGTAGCCCGTAACCAGCCTCAACATCGTGGCCCCCGATAGCGACGCCGACGGCATTGCCGCCTCGATCGCGGAGCATGGCTATGTGATTATCGAAGAGCTGGCCACTGACCTGGCGGCCCTGGCGCGGGAAGAGCTGGCGCCCCATATCGAGGCGGCGCCGTTCGGCCACACCCCGTTCCTCGGAGGGCGCACCAAGCGCGTCAGTTCCATGCTGGCCCGCTCAAAGGCGGCGCGGGAACTGGTGGTCCATCCTACCGTATGCGCCCTGGCCGATCGTATGCTGCTGCCCCACTGTGCCCGCTATCAGCTCAACTTCTCGGGCATCATGCATCTCGAGCCCGGCGCCGGGGCACAAGTCCTTCATCGCGACGGGGTGATCTACCCGGTGCTCCATCCCTGCCCACCGACCCAGATGGCGACCATGTGGGCGATCAGCGATTTCACCGGCGATAACGGCGGCACCCAGGTGGCCCCGGGCAGTCACCTGTGGGAACACGATCGGATCCCTCGTGACGGCGAAGTGGTATCCGCCGCGATGCCCGCCGGCTCGGTGTTGATTTACACCAGCGGGGTCTACCACGGCGGCGGCGAAAACAACTCGAACACCGTGCGCACCGGCATGGCCCTGCAATACAGCCTGGGCTGGTTGCGTCAGGAGGAAAACCAGTACCTGGCCAATCCGCCGGAGGTGGCGCGCGACTACCCCGAGGCATTGCGGCGGCTCATCGGCTACGATTACGGCGGGCCCTATCTCAGCTTTGCCAACGGCGACGACCCCCATCGGATATTCGAAGACGGCTACGACGGTCCCGGCCAGCGCACCACGCCGGAGGTCGACGCCGCCCAAGACCGTATTGAATGGCTTCGTTTCGGCGATGTTCAGCCGACGCCAACGCCATCCAGCGACGGTTCCGCCCTGCCCGCCACAACCAAGAGCCCGGATAACGCCTGATGACCATGCCGCCCACTACGGTCACCGACATCCTGGACGCCGACCAGCTATCACGGCTCAATCTTCCCGTTGCCGAAGCACGCGGCCTGCCGCCCGAGGCTTACACCTGCGACGCCCTGTTCGACCTCGAGCAGGAGCGCCTGTTCCGCCGCACCAGGATGGGCGCTGCCTTTGTCCAGGATATTCCCGGGCCCGGCGACGCCCTGCCGCTGACTATTGCCGGTGTCCGGGTCATCGTTCTGCGCGACCGCGAGGGCGTCATTCGCGCCTTCCACAACGTCTGCCGCCACCGCGCCTCGACGGTGTTGCAGGAGCCGTGCAAGAGCCTGAGACATTTGCAATGCCCCTACCATCGCTGGACCTACGATCTCGATGGTCGTCTCAAAGCGACGCCTTTGTGGGACGGCACGCCCAAGGGCAAGAACTACAAACTCGATCCGGATGAAAATGCCCTGGTTCCGATCCGCTGCGATACCTGGGAGGATCTCATCTTCGTCAATATCTCCGGTGACGCGGCAACCCTCGACAAATACGTAGAGCCCTTGATCGACGAGTGGGCCGACTACGACCTGAATGCCATACGGCCCTTCGCCCAGGCGGACTCGGTCATAGAGGCCAACTGGAAGGTGGTGACCGAAGGGGCGCTGGAGGTCTATCACGAGGAGTTCGTCCATGCCGATCTGATCTATCGGGTGAACGACGGCGAACAGACCTGGGACGACATCTTGGACGGCGACGCCATGGGTTTCCGCGCCATGGAAATGGACGACGACCCCAATCGCCCGGCGTCATCGCTGCCGAAAATTCCGGGAATGCCGCCCGAGGGCGCGACGCCGACCTACGTCATGTTCCTGTTCCCGTCGATCTCCATAAACGTCTACGACAACCACGTTGTGCGGACCATCTGGTTGGCCCCGTCGCGCACCGAGACCCGCTGGCGCTCAACCTGGTGCTTCGCCGCCGAGGCCGTTGAGACGCCGGTGCTTCGCAAAGAATGCCAGGCCATCGTCGATTTATGGCTGGCGGTTCGCGAGGAGGACCGGGGCATCGTGCAACTGGTGCAGGCCGGCCATCAATCGCCCGGACCGGGACCGCGAGAGGTCAGGTTCTCACCGTTCTGGGAAGGGATAATCCTGCACTTCCAACGCCACGTGGTCAGCGCCCTGTCGTAAAGCCGGCTTAGTAAACCTCACCATAGCGGGCGCACAGGGCTTCGGGGCTGAGGTCCTTCATCATTTCGACCTCGTAGCGCTTGTAGCGCAGGTAGGCGTCGAGCAGCGGCGCCGGGAACCAGCCGCGAGCCGCCTCGTCGCCATCGAGGGCGTCGAGGGCTTCGGTTAATGAAAGGGGCAACCGGGCAATGCCCAGATCCCGCTTCTCGTCATCGCCGAGTTCCTCGGGATCAACGCCGTCCATGACGTGGGGCATGGGCAGTTCCTCACGCAGACCCTGGAGGCCGGCATTGACCACGGCGCCGAGGGCAAGATAGGGGCTGGCCGTGGCGTCGCCGGCGCGATATTCGAAGTTGTACTGGGCGGCCACCGGGGTATCGCTGGTCTCGTTGACCGGGGCGATGCGAATGCCGGCTTCCCGATCGCGGTAGCCCAGATTGTTGTACGACGCGCTCCAGCGGTGGGGCGCCAGGCGCAGGTACGACACTACCGTCGGTGCGGTGATGGCGCAGAGCGCCGGCATGTGACGCAGCATCCCGGCAATAAAGCGCCCGGCCGCCTGGCTCAGGCCATGGCGGTGGTCGCTATCGTAGGTCGCCGGATTGCCGTCGAGATCGCGCAGGCTGATATGAATATGCACGCCGTTGCCGAGACCGTCCGGCGACATGATCGGCGAGAAGCTTGCCCGGCGCCCGAGACGATGAGCCGCCGAGCGCGCCAGTTCGCGCATGATCACCACCCGGTCGGCGCTGGCTAACCCCATGGCCGGACGCACCGCCACTTCGTATTGCCGGGGACCGTATTCGCTGAGGAAGCCCTCGGGCTCGATGCCGGCGGCCTCCAGGGCATAAGTCAGGGTTTCGCCAAATTCGCCCTGACCACGAAACGCTGCAAGGCTGTAGGACGAGCCTTCCGTGGCATCGGCGCCGGAATAATGAAATTCATGCTCGAAAGCGGTGTACAGACGGAGACCCGCCTCGCTTTCGAGATCGGCCAGGGACTGGCGCAGGAAATTACGCGGACAACAGGGCCACGGGGTGCCGTCGGTCTCAAGCACATCGCTGAGGTAGAAATGCTCCCGCGGCATGCCGTCGCCGAAGTTCACATTGACCTCGGCGGTCGGGTTGGGCTTGAGCAGCACGTCGCCCCACTGACCAAAGGGGCTGTCGGCGATGTCGCGAAAGGCGGTGATGTTGATGTTGGTCGGCGTCCAGCCGATGCCATGGGCCAGGCGGCTGGCAAGATCCTTGGCCGGGAACCCACGGCCCCGCACCAGTCCGGCGATATCGCTATAGCCGGCGAATACCAGATCTTCCCGATTCATCACATCTCCTCCTCGGCCTTTGACGCCACAAACGGCGGTCGCTAGACTTTGCCTCACAACACCTTGAAACGGAACCATTAATGGCAAACAACGAAACAGGCGCCCCGGAGCGACCAAGCCGCGATGTAGCCGTGGTCGCGGATCGCACAGCGCTGCTGGTGATCGACGTCCAGAAGTATTCCGCCGACCCCACGGGCAGTGAGTTCCGTTGCCGCGACCTGGACTATTACGCCCACTATCTCGAGCGCATGGAAAATCAGGTGCTGCCCAACATTGCCAAACTGCAAGCGGCCTTCCGGGGCGGCGGCTGGGAGGTCATCTATACGGTGATCGAGGCGCTGACCGCCGACGGTCGCGACGCCAGTCTGGACTACAAGATTTCCGGGCTTTTTGTGCCCAAGGGTTCACGCGACGCGGAAATGCCCGACGCCATCGCGCCGTTGGCCGACGAGATCATCCTGCCCAAGACCTCTTCCAATGTTTTCATCTCGACCACCATCAACTACGTGCTGCGCAATCTAGGCGTGGATTACCTGGTGATCGCCGGAGTGGTCACGGATCAATGCGTCGAATCGGCGGTCCGTGACGCCGCCGACCTCGGCTATCTGGTGACGCAAGTGACCGATGCCTGCTGCACCTACACCCAGGCGCGCCACGACAACTCGCTGGAAACCATCAAGGGCTATTGCCGCCAGCGCACCACCGACGAACTTGTCGAGGAACTGACGGGCCAGCGTTAGAAGCCGGGATAGTCCTGCCGCAACCGATCCAAGGCTTTGGTCAGCCAGCTCTCAAGGCGGTCCGCCCATTCTTCCTGGCCGGCCGCCAAGGTGATCAGGTCCTGGCGGATTTCGAATTCCACGTGAGGAATGCCGCGCTGCTCGCCGTGGACCGGAATGGTGTAGTCGTTCACTGAGTCGACCTCGTAGGGCTGGTTGTCGCCCACCGGGATATCGTCCATGAGGTCGAGAAGGATGTGGGCGAGCCGGGAATCCTCGTTGTGCAGCACACCGATGTGCCAGGGCCGAGCCTCACCATGAAACACCGGGGTGAAACTGTGGACGTCGATCAACACACTGGGCTGGCCCGCTTCGTCGCGGCTGTCCAGGTGATCGACCATGCGTTCCTGGTAGGGATGAAAGATTTCATCGGCCCGTGCCTGAACTTCGACAGCGGCAATGCCTTTGTTGCCGGGTATTTCCGTCGCCTCACTGATGGTCGGGATGGAGGTTTCCACCAAGGGATCACGATTGCAGTCGATGACCAGGCGGGAATAGGTCTGACTCACCAAAGTGGCGTCGAGGCGAGCCGAGAGGTCCAGAGCCACGGCCTCGGCGCCGATGTCCCAGGCGATGTGGCGCTCAAGGTGATAATCGTCGAGCCCAAGGCTGCCGAGCCGGCGCGGGATGCGCTTGCCCGCATGTTCGCAGGCCAGGAAAAACGGCGAGGCGCCGCCCGGCCGCGTCACATTGACCGGCGACGGCTCGTCGGGGGCGAGAAGCCCTGGTTGGTCGTTCATACTCACGCCTAGCGGATCATGTAGACCTTGCGGATGGTCTCGACCACCCGGCAGGTGCCCTTCCAGCCGGCGGCGAAGAAGGCGGCGGTGTCCGGCTCGATTTCGATAACCTCGCCCGACTCATGGGTGTAAGTGCAGCGGCCTTCGAGAAATTGGCAAAATTCGTCGCTGGTCACGTGGCAATGCCAGGTGCCCGGCGTGCAGACCCAGATGCCGCATTCGGACTCGCCTTCCGCCCCCTTGTGCAGAATCACCCCGGACGTGGTCGACTGACCCTCGATCATGTCCGGCACCGGTCCCCAGTCGACCAGATCGCCGACCGCCTTGGGGTTGCGTATGGTCGGCGTCACGTGTGACGTCACTGGGCGATGCTGGTGGATTTGAACTCGACCTCGACGAAGGCGAACTCGTGGTCGTTGATGTTCTTGACGTCGTGCTCGATGCCGGCCTCGCGGTAGTATGACGTGCCGGCCGTCAGGTCGCCGATGGTCACGCCGTCGGGCCCGGTCAGTTCCAGCTTGCCGGTATAGAGCGGCACGATGACGTAATCGTGCTCGTGGGTGTGATAGCCGGTGGTCGCCCCCGGCGCGAACCGCCACTCGGTCACCCGGGTCAACTCGTTGTCGGCCTGGACGGTTGGCACCGCCGCGATGGATTCAGTCATGGATTCCCTACCTCTGAATCGAAACAGCGTAATTAACGAAACATATCTCCGAACCAGCTCTTTTCTTCAGGTTTATCGCTCTCTTTGGAATGGCCTTCTTTCGGTGGGTCTTCCCCCCAAAGATCCTGACAAATGGAGGCCAATTCCACGCATGAAAACCATATAAAACACTACCTCTCCAAAGACAACAACCAAAACTGCAGGGACTTCAATTCCGAAACGATACAATATACCCGCAGCCCCCAAAGGGACAAACATCAAGATTGTTAGTGGGACGGTGTTAGTCCTGCGTTCAGTCTCAATGTCCTTTTTTGCCAAACCTCCCCCTATATGGAAATTATGTTTTGGAGGTGACTCACTACCAATATTTTCAACACTAACTTACTCGGCTGCCGCCTCGGCGTAGCCGTACATTTCCTGGGCATGGGCCATGGTGATGCGGCCGTCCTCGATGTCGCGTTCGACCGCCTCTCGGGACCGCGCCTTGGGGTCGCCGAAGCCGCCGCCGCCGCCGACGCTGAGACGCACGATATCGCCGACCTCGAGATCGAAATGGGTATTCGAGCCGAGGTCGATGACCACTTCGCCGCGCAGTACGGAAAGCTTTCCGCGGGCGCCGGGCAGGCCGTCATGGACGCCGTTGGGCGGAAACTTGAAGTGATCGGTATAGAGGTTGAAGAACACCCCCTCCTCGATAATTTCGACCTCCCGGCGGAAGCCGAGGCCGCCGCGCCATTCACCGGCGCCGCCGGTATCGGCCAGCAGTCCATAACTCTTGAGCCGCAAGTGGGGGTGAACCTGCTCGATGGATTCCACTGGTGTATTGCTGCAGTTGCTCAAGATACAGTCGACCCCGTCGGCGCCGTCGTATTCACGGCAGCCGCCGTAACCACCGCCGAGAATATCGGCCAGCACCCGGAAGCTGCCGTCGTCGCGCTGCTGGGTGAAATACATCGCCGTGGTGCAGTTGTAACCCTGGGCCGGCACCCGGTCGGGCGCCGCCTTCGACAGCGCCATGTGGATGGCGTCGAAGGCGCGGTAGGCCGATGTCATGCGGGCGCGCACCGGCGCCGGCGGGTTGGGATTGAGCACGCTGCCCTTGGGAAAGGTCAGATGGAGCGAACGGTTGCAGCCGTCGTTGGCCGGAATATCCTTGTCCTGAATGATGGAGCGGATAGCCGCGAAGGCCGCCGCGTGGGCCGACGATAGGGGGCAGTTGAACATGCTCTTGAGCTGCGGATCGGTGCCGGCGAAATCCATCCATACATCAGAGCCTTTGACGATGACTTCGACCTTGATGTTCACCGGGTTTGGATCGAACACGTCCTCGTCGATGCGGGCCTCGCCGGTGTAGGTGCCGTCGGCGATTTCCTCGATGCCGCTGCGCACCCGGCGTTCGCTGTAGTCCTTGACCTCGACCATGGCCTGCCACAGGCCCTCGGCGCCATATTTGCGGCATAGGTCGCTGACCCGCTCGGCGCCGATGTAGTTGGCAGCGAACTGGGCGTTCATGTCGCCGACGCCGATTTCCGGGGTGCGGATATTGGCCGCCAGGATGGTCTCGATGGCGCCGCCGTTCCAGTCGCGCTCGATGTCGAACAGGATCGGCGGCAACACCAGCCCTTCCTGGATCAGGTCGGTGGCGCGGGTGTTGACCCCGGCGCTGCCGCCGCCGATGTCGAGATGATGGGCGGTCGAGCCGGCCCAGCCGAGCAGCACGCCGTCAAAGAAGATCGGCGTGAACAGGATCAGATCGTTGAGATGCTGCCCGCCGTGATAGGGATCGTTCATGATGATTGCCTGACCCGGCGCCACGTTCGACAGCTCCAGCGTATCGCGGGCCGCCTTGAACGACATGGACAACGCCGCCGTCTGCATGGGGATCATTTCGGCCTGGGCGACCACGTCACCGCCCGGATCGAGCAACCCGGTCGAGCAGTCGCGGGCCTCGCGCACCACCGTGGAGAAGGCCGAGCGTATCAGGTTGGCGCCCATTTCCTCGGCCGCCGCATGAAGGCCACGGGAGATAATGGCGATGGTGGTTGCATCCAGCTTGCTCATGACGCTTATCCTCGCTTGCTTTTAGGGGGCCGGGGTCGAGTTATGCTCAAAAGTGGTGTTTTGATACCTGAATCAAGCGGCGACCAGATCGACCTCTGTTACCTCGACACC
>Ga0302123_10003565_pt1 | contig 10342 bp, 10 predicted proteins | sample CB21_321_MG_FD_203109 | JGI IMG/M metagenome (GOLD analysis project Ga0302123, IMG submission 203109) | Marine microbial communities from Western Arctic Ocean, Canada - CB21_32.1 | ecosystem: Environmental > Aquatic > Marine > Oceanic | place: Canada: Western Arctic Ocean | collected 2017-09-28 | reverse complement strand
GCGGTGCTTGCCCGATGCGCCGCATCGCGCTGCGCACCGCTCCTAACCAAAACACTCATATGACCCATCAAATGACTCCGTATTCTCTGAAGACGCTCTAGCCAAACCGGGCGGCAATATTGTCGTAGGCTTCGAGGCCGTCGATGGGACCGAGGGCGGCAACCGTGGGCCGGCCCTCCTCGACCAGCCGCCGCGCCGTACAGATCAGCGCCGCGCTGTCCACTGCTTCGATCTTCTCGATGATCTCGGTGGCGGGCATCGGCCGGTCGTAGATCAGTACGTGACGGGCGAGTTGCTCGCAGCGCGCCGACGGGCTTTCCAGGGACATCAGCAGCGACGCCTTGATCTGGGCCCTGGCCCGGTCAAGTTCGTCTTCACCGATGGCCTGGGCGAGCTTGGCAACCTCGTCGCAGATCACCGGCACCAATTCGCCCAGGTGACCGCCGCCGGTGCCGGCGTAGATGCCGAACAGGCCGCTGTCCACATACGATGTAGCGAAGGAAAATACCGAATAGGCAAGGCCGCGCTTCTCGCGCACCTCCTGGAACAATCGCGACGACATACCACCGCCCAGGGCCGTTGCCAGCACCTGCTCGGCAAAAAACGCGGGATCGCTGAAGGCGACGCCGTCGAAGCCGATGACCAGGTGGGCCTGTTCGAGATCGCGCTGACGGCGAATATCGCCGCCTTTGTAGTGGGCCGCTTCGACGGTCCCCGGCGTATTGTGCGGCAGGGCGTCGAAAGCTTCTTCGACCAGCTTGACGAAGGGCTCGTGATCGACCCGTCCGGCGGCCACCACCACCATGCGCTCGGCGCTGTATTGGGCCGTCATGTAATCCATAAGTTCCTGGCGCGAGAACTTACCGACCCGTTCGGCGGTGCCAAGGATGGAGCGGCCGATGGGCTGATCGGGAAATGCGGTTTCCTGAAAAAAATCAAAGATGATGTCGTCAGGAGTGTCGTGAACCTGGGCAATTTCCTGAATAACCACCTCACGCTCCCGCGCCAGTTCGTCGTCGGGCATGGTGGTGTTTTGCAAAATGTCGGCCAGCAGATCGACGGCCAGAGGTATGTCGGCCTTCATGACCCGGGCGATATAGGCGGTCTGCTCGCGCGAGGTATAGGCGTTGAGGTGACCACCGACGGACTCGATCTCCTCGGCGATGGCCAGAGCGCTGCGCCGCCGGGTGCCCTTGAACGCCATGTGCTCAAGCAAATGGGAGACACCGTTAAGCTCGACCGGCTCACAACGGGCGCCGGCATTGACCCAGGCCCCCACCGCGGCGGTTTCTAGCCCCGGCATATTGGCGCTGACCACGCGGAGTCCGCTGGCCAGCGTTGTTACCTGGGCTGCTGTCACACGCTACCTTCTCTCATTATCCCGCCCTGCTTTTTATTCTCATTAAAGATTGCACGGCGGCGAGGTCGTTTGGCAAGACCTCGCATCGCTCGGGCCGCGCGCTAAGATCGGCTAATCGGGCCGGCAAGGCCGGCGTAATGCCCGTGGCCCGGGCCACCGCATCGGGAAATTTCGCCGGATGGGCGGTGCCCATGGCGACCACCGGAGTTTGCCGATCGGGACGCAGGGCGCGGCCAGCGGCAACGCCGATAGCGGTATGAGGATCGAGGATCATCCCGGTCTCGCCATGAATTTGACCGATCATCGCCTCGGTCTCCGCGTCGTCGAGGCGAAGCGCCGCGAACAGATCCGTGGTCGGGGCCATGGCGGCGGCGTCCAGCGCGAAACCACCCTGGGAGGCCAGTTGGCAGACCAATGCCTCGACGGCGGCGCCATCGCGATCGCAAAGCTCGAACAACAGGCGCTCGAAGTTGCTGGCGACCTGAATATCCATGCTCGGGCTCAGGGTTGGCGTTACCAAAGCGCGCTCATAGCGGCCGCTGGCGAAGAACCGGGCCAGGATGTCGTTGCTGTTGGTGCCGACGATAAGACGGCTGATGGGCAGGCCCATGCGGTGCGCCGCGTAGCCGGCGAAAACATGGCCGAAGTTGCCCGACGGCACGGCGAAGGCAATCTCGCGGTCGGGCGCGCCGAGGGCCACCGCCGACGAAAAATAATAGGCGGTCTGGGCCATGACCCGGGCCCAGTTGATGGAGTTGACCGCCGACAGGTGCATCTCGTCGCGGAATGCGCTGTCACCGAAGGCCGCCTTGACCAGGGCCTGGCAATCGTCGAAATCGCCCTCGACGGCAATGTTGTGGATGTTGTCGGCCAGCACCGTGGTCATCTGCAGGCGCTGGACCTCGGAGACCCGCCCCTGGGGATGGAGCATAAAGACATCCACATTGTCGCGGTCACGCAGCGCTTCAATAGCCGCCGAGCCGGTGTCCCCCGACGTGGCGCCGATGATGGTGACCCGACCGCCACGGGCGTCGAGCACGTGGTCGAACAACCGCCCGACCAGTTGCAAAGCCATGTCCTTGAAGGCCAGGGTCGGGCCGTGGAACAGCTCGAGCAGCCATTCGTTGTCGCCCAGTTGTCGCAGCGGCGCCACCACCGGATCGGCGAACCCGGCATAGGCGGCCTCGACCATGGCGGCGAAATCGGCTTCGCCAATGGTGCCGCCGAGATACGGAATCATGACCCGGGTCGCCAGTTCGGCATAGGGCAAGCCCTCGAGCGCAGCTATGTCGGCGGCGGAAAACCGCGGCCAGCTGTCGGGCACATAAAGGCCGCCGTCGCGGGCCAGGCCGGCGAGCAGCACGTCGTCGAAGGCGAGCTGAGGGGCCTTCCCCCGTGTCGAGATATAGTTCAAAGCGAAACCAGGGTCATGAGCAGAGGGCGATTTGTACCCGCATCCCTTGCCGGGTTCAACCTTGGGCGAGGTAGCGGGCCTCGAGATGGGCTTCGAAGACGGCGGCATCGAGGGGTTTGCCCGTGGCCCGGGTAAGTAGCGCGGTGGGCGTCAGCGACGCGCCGCGCCCGTGAATATTGGTGCCCAGCCAGCGGAACAGGGGTGTGAAGTCGCCGCGCCCCAGGCCGACCTCAATATCCCCGTCGGCCTGGCGGGCGGCGGCGTACACCTGGGCCGCGGTCAGCGCCCCCATGGTGTAGGTCGGGAAATAGCCGAACGCACCGGCCGCCCAGTGGATGTCCTGGAGGCAGCCGTCGCGGTCGTCCGGCGGGGTAATGCCGAGCAGCTCGGCCATGCCGTCGTTCCACGCGCCGGGCAGATCGGCGACCGCCAGATTATCGGCCACCAGGGCGGTCTCGAGCCGGTAGCGCAGCATGATATGAGCCGGATAGGTGACCTCGTCGGCGTCGACCCTGATCAGGCCGGGCGTCACCCGGGTATAGAGGCGATAGAGATTATCGGCCTCCCAGGCCGGGCCTGACCCGCCAAAGGCATCGCGCATGAGCGGCGCCGCGAAGTCGATGAAGGCGCGGCTTCGGCAGGCCTGCATTTCGAGCAGCAGGGACTGGCTCTCGTGGAGGCTCATGCCGGCGGATTCGCCGATCGGCTGATAGCGCCATTCCGCCGGTAATCCGCGCTCGTACATGGCGTGACCGGTCTCATGCATCACCGCCATGAGCGAGCGGGTGAAATCCTCTTCGTGGTAGCGGGTGGTGATCCGCACATCGTCGGGCGCGCCGCCGGTGAACGGATGGTCGCTGACGTCAAGCCGGCCATGGTCGAAGTCGAACCCGGCGGCGGTCATCATGCGCAGGCCGAGGGCGCGCTGGTCGTCAACGGCGAACGGGCCTTCGGGGTCGAGGATGGGCGGCTGCCCCGCCTGATGCTCCATGACCCGGCCGAGAAAGCCGGGCAGGAACGCGGTCAGGCGGGCAAACAGGACGTCGATGTCCGCCGATTTGCCATGGGGCTCGAATTCATCGAGCAGGGCGTCGTAGGGCGAACAATCCAGCGCTGCCGCCTTGGCCGCCGCCACTTCGCGCACCAGGCCCAGCACGGTCTCGAGATGGCCGGCGAAACCGTCGAAGTCATTGGCCGGCCGGGCCTCGCGCCAGTACATCTCGCTGGCCATGGTGGCCTTGGTGAGCGCCTCGACCAGAGGCCCGTCGAGGGCATTGGCATGGACCCAGCGACGCCGCATCTCGGCCAGATTTGCCGTCTGCCAATCATCCAGCGCCACCGCCTCATTGGTCTCGGCGCCGTCGAGCAGGTCGCTCACCGCCGGGTCGGTGAGCAATTCGTGGCAAACCAGGGCAAGGGCGGCGGATTGTTCGGCCCGATTGTCGGCGCCGCCGGACGGCATCATGGTCTGGCTGTCCCAGCCCAGCAGGCCGGCGGCGCCTTGGAGTACGCCGTGGCGCCGGAAGCGGGCTTCGAGTTCGGTGTAGGCAGCGCGATTATCCATTGTCAGGGTCCTCTACCGGACCGGTTTCGACACGTTGAGAGAGCCCGTAAATCACCACCATGGCCAGAGCCAGACAGTACCAGGTGATGGCGTAGCTCAAATGCTCGTTACGCAGTTCGACCCGCAGTTCGCGGCCAATGGGCAGGCCGCCGGGGTTTTCCGCCGGGCCGGCCTCGACCACGAAGAGCGGCGCCTCGACCCCGGCGAAGGCGGCCATGGCGGCGAAGTCGAACCAGAACCAGTAGTTTTTGTCGGGATCGTTGTCCGGCGTGAAGGAGCCCCGTCGCGGGCTCACGCGGACCAGCCCTTCAATGGTTACCACGCCGGTCACCTGACCCTCACCCCGAAGCCAGGCCGGGCGCGCCGCCGACGGCACGAACCCACGGTCGATGAGCACCACCGAGCCGTCCGCCCGGCGCAGGGGCGTGATCACTTGGAAGCCGATTGTCCGATCATGGCTGGCGGCCAGATAGATTTCGTTGTCGTGGAGAAACGCGCCACTGACGGTTACCCGGCGAAACGCGAAATCGTCACCGATCGCCGACAGATCGTCGCCAAGCGGTATGGCCGGCGCGGCCAGTTGGGCCTCGCGGTAAGTGATCAGATCACCCTTCCAGAGCAGGCGCTGGACCTGCCATGTGCCCAGTCCCACAAGCACCACGAAGGCGGACACGGCAATGATGGTCGGCCACGGCTTCGGCGCGAAGCGGTAGGTCTTAGAACTAGTCGTTGTTACTTTCAAACTGCACCCGGTGTCTGTATTGCAGCGCGATCATAATCCCCTTGGCCGGCCGCAGCAGGGCCAACGACAGGATCAGGCTGGACGGCATCCATACCACCATATGGAGCCACACGGGCGGTGAGAAATTTATCTCGACCGCCAGGGCAAGGCCGACGATGACGACGCCGACAATCATGACGATGAAGAACGGGCCGGCATCGCCGCTGTTCTGCTGGCTGAGACCCAGCCCGCAGACGCCGCAATCGTCGGCGATATCGAGGAAGCCTGTAAACAAGCCGCCCTGGCCGCAGCGTGGACATTTTCCGGCCAGGCCTGTCTTAAGGGGCGATTCCCTGTCGTATTCGATCTCAGGCACGGCGCCCGCTCCCGGCAGGCGCCGCTGCCGGGTCGGCGCTCAGTTTCCGCCCCACCAGTAGACGGCGCTGAACAGGAACAGCCAGACCACATCGACGAAGTGCCAGTACCAGGCCGCCGCCTCGAACCCGAAGTGATGGTCGGGCGTGAAATGACCCCGGAGAAGGCGGATTTGGCAAACGCCGAGGAATAAGGTGCCGACAATGACGTGGAAGCCATGGAAGCCGGTCGCCATATAGAAGATCGAGCCATAGCCGCCGCCGTCCATGGTGAAGGTCGCGCGGACGTATTCGTAGGCCTGAAGCGCCGTGAAGGTGGCGCCCAGGGCCAGGGTCAGCCACATGGCGAGAACTGCCGCACCCCGGTTATCGGCGCGAATTTCGCGGTGCGCCCAGGTTACCGTGGCGCCCGAGGTCAGCAGGATCAGGGTGTTGAGGAAGGGAATTTCCCAGGCATTGAAGACCTCGACTCCGGCCGGCGGCCAGACCCCGCCGGTATACTCGGCGCGGCCGATAAGTTCCTCGCTGCCCGGCACGCCGCCGGGGAACAGGCTGATGTCGAAGTAGGCCCAGAAGAAGGCGGCGAAGAACATCACCTCGGAAGCGATGAACAAGGCCATGCCGTAACGCATGCTGAGTTGGACGATGGGCGTGTGATGGCCCTCGTGCTCGGCCTCGCGGATGACATCGCGCCACCAGCCGAACATGGTGAACAGCAACAGGCCCAGGCCAACAATGAATACCCAGTTGTTGATGCCATGCATCAGCATGATCGCGCCGCCAGCCAGCACCAGCGCCGACAGGGCGCCGACAACCGGCCACGGGCTCGGGTCGACGATGTGATATTGGTGCGGCCTTGCCTCCGTATCAGCCATACCTTGCGTTCCTTCCTAAGCGATCAACCGCGCAAGCCGTCGATCCGGTATCAGCGCGTGCAAATGAGGAGTGGTCATCAGTTGACCGCCTGTGTGGTTGCCCCCATCGCGGCGCCGCTGTCGGCAACCGGTTCGGGCGCATCTGAATGTCTGAAGAACGTGTACGACAAGGTAATGGTCGTCACGTCGTCAAGATTGGCGTCTGCCATGATCGCCGGATCGACGAAGAAGGTGACCGGCATTTCGGCGAGTTCGCCAGGGCCAAGCAACTGCTCGTCGAAGCAGAAGCAGGCGATCTTCGAGAAGTAACGGCCCGCCTTGTGAGGTGTCACGTTGAATACCGCGCTGCCGACAATGATGGCGTCCGAATTGTTCTCGGCGGTGTAGTAAGCCATAGCGGTCTCGCCAACCCGCAGCGTTACCTCGCGCTGGGCCGGCTTGAACGTCCACGGCATGTCGCGGCCGACATCGGCGTTGAAGCGTACGGTAATCGACCGCTCGGCCACCGCCGCCGGCGCCTCGGCCGCCGCCTGGGTGGTGCCGCCGTAGCCGGTGACCTGACAGAACATCTGATAGAGCGGTACCGCCGCCGCGGTCAGGCCGCCCATGCCGGCAAGCAGCCCCAACAAGGCCAGGACCGTGACGCGATTTCGCCGCTTGAGCTTCTGCACCTGCGGGCGGGCCATATCAGGCCGCCCCGCCAAACTTGACGATGGTGATGGCGAAAAACAGCACCACCAGCGCCATCAACACGCCGGCAACCGCGAGATTCCGGCCGAGTCGACGCTTATACAGTTCGGTCACAGCCATTGGGATGCGCCCTTGTCCGCGATCAGCAACACGAAAATCATGAACAGATAGAAGATCGAATAGCTGAACATCCACCGGGCCGCCCGGTCGCTGGCATCACCCATGACACGCCACGCGGCAGCAACGAATATAGCTCCCAGCAGTGCCGCGCCGGCGCCGTACATAAGGCTCGATATCCCCAACGCCACGGGCGCCAGGGTGACAGGAACCAGGGCCACCGCGTAGATCATGATCTGACGCTTGGTGGCCGCGGGACCAGCAACCACCGGCAACATGGGCACGCCGGCCTTGGCGTAGTCGCCCGAACGATAGAGCGCCAGGGCCCAGAAATGGGGCGGCGTCCACATGAAGATGATGGCGAACAGGACCACCGCGGCGAGGCTCACATCACCGGTCACCGCGGCCCAGCCGATCATCGGCGGCAACGCGCCGGCGGCGCCGCCGATGACGATGTTTTGCGGCGTCCGCCGCTTGAGCCACATGGTGTAGACCAGCACGTAGAAAGCGATGGTCAGGGCGAGCAGCGCCGCCGCCGCCAGATTGACCGCCAGGCCCATCATCAGGACCGAGGCGACCGCCAGGGCCACGCCAAAGCCAAGCGCCACGCCGGGTTCGAGCCGGCCGGCGGGAATCGGCCGGCCGCGGGTGCGGCTCATAAGGGCGTCGATGTCGCGGTCGTACCACATGTTGATGGCGCCCGCGGCGCCCGCCCCCACCGCAATGCACAGCACCGCGGTCAACGCCAGAATCGGATGCAACGCACCGGGCGCCAGATAAAGCCCGGCGAAACCGGTGAACACCACCAGTGACATCACCCGAGGCTTGAGCAGGGCGACGAAGTCGCCGACCTGAGGTTCAGTGGCGGCACCAGAACGGCTGTCCCGGGTATTGTCGAGGGTGATGGTCTGATCGGTCACGTGAACCTCTTGCTTATGGGTAAACCCGATGGGTTTAGTGGATAAAATCTAACATATGGTACCCTTACGATCCCCAATCACGGTTTCTCGGTAGGAGAGCGCCCGCCGGCGATGCTTTGGCATCGGCAAGGGTGTTCGACGCCCCGAGAAGCCGCGATTGGGGACCCGAAGGGCGGCGTCCTAAGCCCGCCGGACGCGTTGCCCGACGCTTGTGATGCTCCAGCATCACGGCGCATCGGGCGCCTTTCCGGGCGGGCTTATGACGACGTCGTAGGGGTGCCATATGTTAGATTCTATCTACTAGTTGACCCGCGGGATCTCGTCGTAGGAGTGGAACGGCGGCGGCGACGGCAGGGTCCATTCCAGGGTTGTCGCGCCCTCGCCCCAGGGGTTCGCGCCAACCTTCTCGCCCGCCGTGAAGGTGCGCCACAGCACCAACAGGAAGATCAGGGCGCCGGCGAAGGAAATGTAGGAGCCGATCGAGGCGATCAAGTTCCAGCCGGCAAAGGCGTCCGGATAGTCGGGAATACGCCGCGGCATGCCCGCCGCCCCAAGGAAGTGCATGGGGAAGAAGGTTATGTTGACACCAACGAAGGTGACCCAGAAGTGCAGCTTGGCCAGACCGTCCGGGTACTGGCGGCCGGACATCTTGCCAATCCAGAAATAGAACGCGGCGAAAATCAGGAACATGGCGCCCATGGACATGGTGTAGTGGAAATGGCCGACCACGTAATAAGTGTCATGGAGCGCCATATCGATGCCGGCATTGGCCAGAACCACGCCGGTAACACCGCCCAGGGTAAACAGCACGATGAAACCCATGACCCAGATCATCGGCACCTCGAACGAGATCGAGCCGCCCCACATGGTGGCGATCCAGCTAAAGATCTTGATGCCCGTGGGTACGGCGATGACCATGGTCGCGGCCAGGAAGTAGGCCCGGGTGTCGACGTCCATGCCCACCGTATACATGTGATGGGCCCAGACGATGAAGCCGATCACACCGATCGAGATCATGGCGTAGACCATGCCGAGATAGCCGAACACCGGCTTGCGCGAGAAGGTCGCGACAATCTGGCTGGCGACGCCGAAACCCGGAATGATCAGGATGTAGACTTCCGGGTGGCCAAAGAACCAGAACAGATGCTGGAACAACACCGGATCGCCGCCATTGGTGGCGTCGAAGAAGGCAGTGCCGAAGTTGCGGTCGGTCAGCAGCATGGTGATGGCGCCCGCCAGCACCGGCAACGACAGCAACAGCAAGAAGGCGGTCACCAGAATCGCCCAGACGAACAGCGGCATCTTGTGCAGCGTCATGCCCGGGGCCCGCATGTTGAAAATGGTGGTGATGAAGTTGACCGCGCCAAGGATCGACGAGGCGCCGGCCAGGTGGAGGCCGAGAATGATCATATCGACAGCCGGATCGGGATGGCCCGAGGTGCTGAGCGGCGCATAGGCGGTCCAGCCGATACCCGGCCCCTCGCCAACGAACAGCGACCCGACCCACAACACCGCCGCCGGCACCAACAGCCAGAAGCTGATGTTGTTCATGCGCGGGAAGGCCATGTCCGGGGCGCCGATCATCAGCGGCACGATCCAGTTGCCGAAACCGCCGATAAAGGCCGGCATGACCATGAAGAACACCATGATCAGGCCGTGGGCGCTAATCAGCACGTTGAAGAGCTGATAGTTTTCGCCGAAGTACTGCATACCCGGGGCTGACAGTTCGAGGCGGAACAGCAATGACAGGATGCCGCCGACCAGGCCCATGGTAATGGCGAACACAAGATACATCGTGCCGATGTCCTTGTGGTTGGTCGAAAACAGCCAGCGCCGCCAGCCCGTGGGGTGGTCCCCGTGGCCCCCGTGGTCGTCATCATGGGGGGCGTCCGCCGCCGCGTTTCCGTGATCACTCATCGTGCTTTTCCTTACTCTACAACGCGCTGTCGGACGCCGCGTCGGCCACGGTGGTGACCGGCGCGTTGTTAGTGGCGAACTCTTCCTTGGCTTCGATCAGCCAGGCGGCGAAGGCTTCCTTGGAAAGCACTTCGACGGCGATCGGCATGAAGCCGTGGTAGACGCCGCATAGTTCGGAGCACTGACCGTAATAAATGCCTTCCTTCTCGACGTGGAACCAGCTCTCGTTGACCCGTCCCGGGGTAGCGTCGATCTTGATGCCGAAGGCGGGAATCGCCCAGGCGTGAATGACGTCGTCGGCGGTGGTCAACAGCCTGATGTTGGTGCCGACCGGAACAACCACCCGATTGTCGGTCTCGAGCAGCCTGGTCTGGCCGTCCCCGATATCCT
>Ga0302123_10003564_pt1 | contig 10344 bp, 7 predicted proteins | sample CB21_321_MG_FD_203109 | JGI IMG/M metagenome (GOLD analysis project Ga0302123, IMG submission 203109) | Marine microbial communities from Western Arctic Ocean, Canada - CB21_32.1 | ecosystem: Environmental > Aquatic > Marine > Oceanic | place: Canada: Western Arctic Ocean | collected 2017-09-28 | reverse complement strand
TTGGCAGGCTGATTGGCAGGCTGCGACGTCTTCGAAAGCCCGCTATATCTCCCGCACGTCGATCACGCCGGGAATCGCCTTGATCGCAGCGCGGGTCGGCGGGGCGACGGTGAAGCGGCCGGGCAGCATGATCTCGGCTTCGCGCCCGCCCTCGACGGGCACCACGACCACTACATTGCCCCGGCCCTGGCGCTCGCGCGCCAGGACGCTGGACAGGCTGCGCACAGGCTCGGCGGCGGCGAGCCAGACGCGCAGGCCGGTATCCGTCGTCGCGGCTGCCTCGTCCAGGGGCGAGACTTTCTGGGCCATGATCTTGACCGTGTCGTCGTCCAGCCGCGCCTCGCCTTGAATCAGCAGGGGCGCACCGGATTCGAGCAGCTCGCGCGACTGGGCCAGGACCTCGGCGAACATCACGGTCTCGAACACGCCGGTGGCGTCGGAAAGCTGGACGAAGGCGAAGCGATTGCCGCGCGCGCTGGTCCGCTCCTGCTTGCCGATCATCGTGCCGGCCAGCTTGATCCGCGCCGCGCCGCCGGAGGCCGCGAGATGGGCGGGCAAGGCGCGCGCGGATTGCACACCCAGCCGGTCCAGGGTGGTGCCATAGGCGTCGAGCGGATGGGCCGAGAGGTAGAAGCCGACAGCGTCGAACTCGTGCTGCAGCTTGTCGGCAGCCGGCCAATCGGGCCGGTCGGGCAAGGCGAAGGCCGGGCCGGTGGGCACGGTCTCGGCCCCGAACAGGCTTTGCTGGTTGCTGCCCCGCTCGCTCGCCGAAAGCTGGGCGAAGCGCAGCAGCGGTTCGACCGCCGCATGGGCCTGGGCCCGGTTGGGCAGCAACCCGTCGAAAGCGCCCGCGCAGACCAGGTTTTCGAGCTGCCGCTTGTTGATCAGATGGGGTTCGACGCGCTGGGCGAAGTCGAAGATATCGCGGTATTCGCCCTGCTCCTGGCGGTCGGCCACCAGGGTTTCCATCGCCATCCGACCGACATTCTTGATCGCGGCGAGGGCATAGCGGATGGCGCCTTTATCCTCCTTGTCCGCGGGCTTCTCGCGGTCGACCGAGAAAACGGCGGTGGAGCGGTTGATGTCGGGCGGCAGCAGAGGCACTTCGAGCCGGTCCAACTCCTGGCGGAAGACGCCGAGCTTGTCGGTGTTGCCCATGTCCAGGGTCATCGAGGCGGCCAGGAACTCGACCGGATAGTTCGCTTTCAGATAGGCCGTCTGATAGGCGACCATAGCATAGGCGGCGGCATGGGATTTGTTGAAGCCGTAGCCGGCGAATTTCGAAACCTGGTCGAAGATGCGCGACGCCTTGTCCTTGGGCACGCCGCGCGCGACAGCGCCGTCCGTGAAAGTCTGGCGCTGGGCGTCCATCTCGGATTGGATTTTCTTGCCCATGGCCCGGCGCAGCAGATCCGCGCCGCCCAGGGTATAACCCGCCAGGATCTGGGCGATCTGCATCACCTGTTCCTGGTAGACCATGATCCCGGCGGTCTCGCGCAGGGTGTCCTCCAGGGACGGATGGAGGTAGCCAGGCTCCTCCTCGCCATGGCGGCAGGCGATGAAGCGCGGGATATTGTCCATCGGGCCTGGCCGGTAGAGCGCGACTAGGGCGATGATGTCCTCGAAGCGGTCCGGGCGCAGGCGGCGCAGCACGTCGCGCATGCCCGAGCTTTCCAGTTGGAACACCCCGGTCACCTCGGCCCGGCCCATCATGGCGTAGACCTCGGCATCGTCGAGCGGCAGGTTGGAGAGGTCGATGCTCTCGCCGCGTTGCTCGATCAACTCCTTGGCGCGGGCCAGGACGGTCAGGGTTTTCAGGCCCAGGAAATCGAACTTCACCAGCCCGGCCTTCTCGACCCATTTCATGCTGAACTGGGTTACAGGCATGTCGGAGCGCGGATCGCGGTAGAGCGGCACGATCTCGTCGAGCGGCTGGTCGCCGATCACCACCCCCGCCGCATGGGTCGAAGCATGGCGGTACAAACCCTCGAGCCGGATCGCGATATCGATAAGCTTGGCGACCGTCGGGTCTTCGGCCCGCATCGACTTGAGCGCGGGCTCGTCGCGCACGGCGACGGAGAGGGGCGTCGGGTTGGCCGGGTTGTTCGGCACCAGCTTGCAGATGCGGTCGACCTGGCCGTAGGGCATCTGGAGCACCCGGCCGACATCGCGCAAGGCGGCGCGGGCCTGCAGGGTACCGAAGGTGATGATCTGCGCGACCCGGTCGCGGCCGTATTTCTGCTGGACGTAGTGGATGACTTCGTCGCGCCGGTCCTGGCAGAAATCGATATCGAAATCGGGCATCGACACGCGTTCGGGGTTCAGGAACCGCTCGAACAGCAAGCCGAAGCGCAGGGGGTCGAGATCGGTGATGGTCAGCGCCCAGGCGACGACCGAGCCGGCGCCGGAGCCGCGCCCCGGCCCCACCGGAATGTCCTGCTCCTTCGCCCAGTGGATGAAATCCGCGACGATCAGGAAATAGCCCGGGAAGCCCATGTCTATGATAGTTTTCAGCTCGAAATCGAGCCGCTCGCAGTATCGCTTGGCCGTGGCTTCGCGCTCGGCCGCATCCATCTCTTCGGTATAGACCTGCTTCTCCAGCCGCTCTGCCAGACCTTCGGCGGCCTGACCGCGCAGTTCCTCCGCTTCGTCGCCCACCGCGCCGGTGGTAAAGGCCGGCAGCATGGGGTCGCGCGGCTCGGGCATATAGGCGCAGCGCCGGGCGACGGTCAGGGTGTTGTCGACCGCCTCGGGCAGGTCGGCGAAGAGGGCGCGCATATCCTTGGCGTTCTTGAAGCGATGCTCCGGGGTGACGCGGCGGCGCTCGGCCTCACCGACATAGGTGCCGCCGGCGATGCAGAGCAGCGCGTCATGGGCCTCGTACATGTCGCCGGTGGCGAAGAAGGGCTCGTTGGTCGCGACCAGGGGAAGGTCATGGGCATAAGCCAGGTCGATCAGGCCCGGCTCGATCGCTTCCTCGACCGGCATGCCGTGGCGCTGCAATTCGACATAAAGCCGGCCCGGAAACAGATCGGCGAGATGCTTGAGAACTGCCTCTGCCGCCAGGGTGTTGCCCTCGGCCAGAAGCCGCCCGACCGGTCCCGCTGGTCCGCCGGTCAGGGCGATCAAGCCGTCTGTTCTGCCGTCCAGATCGGCGTAGTCGATATGGGGCTGCTGGGCCGCGTCCGTCTCCAGGAAGGACTTGCTGACCAGCTTCAGCAGGTTGCGGTAGCCCGCCTCGTTCTGCGCCAGCAAGACGAGCTGATCGGTGACCATCCTGTGCGCCGGGCCGGGCGCCGAAGCGCCATTGCCGTTCGGCCCCTCGCCCTCCGCCGCTTTCGCGCTATCCGGGCGCAGGGCAAGCTGGCAGCCGATGATCGGCTGAACTCCCGCGGCCGAGGCCGCCTGGGCGAATTCCAGCGCGCCGAACAGATTGCCCGAATCGGCGATCGCCACGGCCGGCATAGCGTCGTTCCGGCACAGCCCGACCAACTGGTCGATCTTGATCGCCCCTTCGGAGAGCGAATAGGCGCTATGGACGCGAAGATGGACGAAATCGGCGTGGGGCATGGCGAGCACTTCAATTGGTGCGGATCGACAGGATTCCACACCGGCGCGAAGGAGTCATGCATCTAGTCGGTATGGGGTGAGTTATCCACAGGATGTTGTAGGAAATCTCCGGCGGTCGCGTCCCTTTGCCGAAAGCGCATAACTCGGCTTCTCAGCCGCACTGTCCTCCCGGGACGACAAAATATGTGTCGGAAGAACACCATGTTGGATTTGTGAGTATCGTAAACGTTTCGCCGGCGCATGGTGGACGAAAAACCGCCGGCAGCACTTACGTCTCGACCGCCCTGCCCTCGCTCAAGGTCAGGATCCGGTCCATGCGGCGTGCCAGTTCCGGGTTGTGGGTCGCGATGAGAGCGGCGAGGCCGGCGTTGCGTACCAGGTCCATCAGCATGTCGAAGACGCGGCCGGCGGTTTCCGGGTCCAAATTGCCCGTCGGCTCGTCGGCCAGCAGGACGGCGGGACCGTTGGCCAGGGCACGGGCGATGGCCACGCGCTGCTGCTCGCCGCCCGACAGGCGGCCGGGCCGATGGCTCAGGCGGTCGGCCAGGCCGACCCGTTCAAGGATCTTCGTCGCGACCTCGCGGGCTTCGGTGCGGTCGCGCCCTGCGATCATCTGCGGGATCACGACATTCTCCACGGCGGAGAATTCGGGCAGAAGATGATGGTACTGATAGACGAAGCCGAGATGGGCGCGCCGCAGGGCCGTGCGCCCGGCATCGTCGAGATCGCCTGCGTCCTTGCCGGCGATCGACACAGTGCCTTCGTCAGGCCGTTCGAGCAGCCCGGCGATATGCAGCAGGGTCGATTTGCCCGAACCGCTGGGCCCGACCAGGGCGACAATCTCGCCCGGCCGGATTTCCAGATCGACGCCACGCAGCACATCGAGGGGCGCCCCGCCCTGGCGAAAGCGGCGCACTATCTGGCGCAGGTTCAGGCCGCCGGGGGACTGTCCCGCGGCCACCTCCACGCCGGCCGGGCCCGTCGCGTCACTCATTGCGCAGCGCCTCCACCGGATCGAGCCGCGCGGCCCGCCAGGAGGGATAGAGGGTCGCCAGGAAGGACAGGCCGAAGGCCATGGCCGTCACCTTGACCACCTCCATTGGTTCGACCTCGGCCGGCATCTGGGCCAGGAAGTAGATTTCGTCCGGGAAGAGCTTCGTGCCGGTCAGGGTCTGGAGCCATTGGCGGATGGTTTCGATCTCGGCGCAGAAGACCAGGCCCAGCAGCAGCCCGGCCAAGGTCCCGACGACGCCGATGCTGGCCCCGGACAGAAAGAAGACGCGCATGATCGAAGCCCGGGTGGCGCCCATGGTCCGCAGAATGGCGATGTCGCGCCCCTTGTCCTTCACCAGCATGATCATGCCCGCGATGATGTTGAAGGCCGCGACCACGATGATCAGGGTCAGGATCATGAACATCACGTTGCGCTCGACCTCGAGCGCGCTGAAGAAGCTGGAATTCGATTCCTGCCAGCTGAACAGGCGCAGTGGCCGCCCTGACACCGCCTCACGGATGGCCCGGTTGATCGCCGCGACGCGATCCGCATCCTCGACCATCACCTCGATGCTGGAGACCTCATCGGGCAGCCGGAAATAGACCTGCGCCGATTCCAACGGGATATAGATGAAGGAATTGTCGTATTCGTACATGCCAATCTTGAAGACGGCCTCGACCGTGAAGGTCTTGCTGCGCGGGACCGAGCCCATGACCGTCTGATAGCCGTCCGGCGAGATCAGGGTCACGCTCTGCCCCACCGCCACGCCCAGGCGGCGGGCCAGGGCGTCGCCCAGGATCATCGCGTCCCGCCCCTCGAAATGGTCGAGCGAGCCCATGACGATATTGTCGGCGATGGTCGGCTTCTTCAGCAGGTCGTCGCGTCGGATGCCGCGCACCAGTGCGCCGGAGGCGCGGCCGCCGGCCGTCGCCATCACCTGGCCTTCGACGATCGGGGTGGCGACGACGACACCGGGAATTCCGCGCACCGCCTCAGCCACCGGATCGAAATCGCGCAGCGGGCCAGCGGCCCCTTGGACGGCGATATGGCCGTTAAGCCCCAGAATCCGGCCCATCAACTCGACGCGGAAGCCGTTCATCACGCTCATCACGATGATCAGGGTGGCGACCCCAATCATGATGCCGAGGAAGGAGAAGCCGGCGATGACCGAAACGAAGCCCTCCTGCCGGCGCGGCCGGAGGTAGCGCATCGCCACCATGCGTTCGAAGGGCGAGAAGATCATGGCGTCGTTATGGGCGCGGCAGTGCCCGCTTCACCCTTCGTCAGGCTCGGGGTGAGGCAAGCGGTACGGCACCGGAAACCAAGCATCAGGCCGTCAGTTGCGCGAGGGCCGAGTCGAGGGAGATTTCTTCGGTCTCTCCCGTCGCGCGGCGCTTGAGTTCGACGCTGCCGGATTTCAGGCCGCGCGGGCCGACGATCAGCTGCCAGGGCAGGCCGATCAGGTCCATCTCGGCGAATTTCACGCCCGGCCGCTCGTCGCGGTCGTCGCAGGCCGCGTCGCAAGCGGCGTCCCCGGAGCGCAGATTGATCAGGCCGACATGGAACGGCGCCACGCTTTCGGGCCAAATGATGCCGCGCTCGTCATGGGATGCTTCGATGATCGCGGCCGGCATGCGCGAGACGCCGATGCCGTAGGAGCCCATATGGACGGCTGAATTTCCGCCGTTCTTGGTCATGACCTTGGCGCCCAAGGGCTCGGAATATTTGGTGCCGAAATAGAAGATATGACCGACCTCGATGCCCCGGCCGTGATAGCGCCGGGCCTCGGGCACCTGGTCTTGGAAGACCGCCGCCTCGTGCATGTCGTCGGTGCGGGCATAGAGCTTGGTGAAATGATCGACGATGCCCTGGAGCCGGGCCGCGTTCTCGTAATCCACGCCGCTGCCGAGGACGTCGAAATCGAGAAACTCCCGGTCGCAGAAAACCTCGCTCTCGCCGGTATCGGCCAGAACGATGAATTCGTGACTCATATCGCCGCCGATGGGGCCGGACTCGGCTTCCATCGGGATCGCCTTCATGCCCATGCGCGCGAAGGTCCGTAGATAGGCGACGAACATCTTGTTATAGGCTGCCTTGGCGCCCTCGAAATCGGCATCGAAGGAATAGTTGTCCTTCATCAGGAACTCGCGCCCGCGCATCACGCCGAAGCGGGGCCGCACTTCGTCCCGGAACTTCCACTGGATGTGGTAGAGCATCTTGGGCAGGTCGCGGTAGCTGCGGACCGAAGTGCGGAAGATTTCGGTGATCAGCTCCTCGTTCGTGGGGCCGTAGAGCATCTCGCGCCCGTGGCGATCCTCGATGCGCAGCATTTCCTTGCCGTAATCGTCGTAGCGCCCGCTCTGCTTCCACAGATCGGCCGACTGGATGGTCGGCATCAGAACTTCCTGCGCGCCGGCCTCGTTCTGCTCCTCGCGCACGATCTTCTCGATCTTCTTGAGCACGGTGTAGCCCATCGGCAGCCAGGAATAGATCCCGGCGCTCGCCTGGCGGACCATGCCCGCGCGCAGCATGAGCTGGTGGGAAACGACCTCCGCCTCGGCGGGGTTTTCCTTCAGGGTGGGCAGAAAATATTGGGTCCGACGCATGGCGATCTGCCTTCGTAAAGCTGGCTTTATTTTTCCGGTGCGAGGGCCTTAACTCTCGCGCCCGCGCGGCGGCACTCTATGCGCTGCGCTCCCGTCCCGCAACGCGCGCCGGCCGGCGATGTCCGAAGGTTTGTCGCGCCTGGGCTTGGCGAAATGATGGCGAGCCCGCCGAAGGTGGGTCACAATCGCCGCCGAACCGATCTCCCCAAACTGGCCGGCCGATCCTGAAGGAGCATCCCATGGCGCAGCACACCCTTCCCTTCACCCGCGCGGAGTATCTCGAACGTCTCTCGCGCACCCGCGCGGCGATGGAGACCGCGGGGGTCGAGTTGCTGCTCGTCTCCTCGCCCGAGAATATCCTCTGGCTCACCGGCTATCAGGCCAAGGGCATCTTCGCCTTCCAGCTCCTCATGGTCCCGCTTGCCGGCGAGGTGCGTCTGGTAACCCGGGGCATCGAGACCGGCAATATCCGCTGCATGCCCGACGAAGCGGTGATCGACGATTTTCAGACCTATGGCGACACTGCCCCGCCCGTTTCGACAGCGGCCGAACTGATCCGCTCCGCCTATCCCGCGGTGCGCCGGCTGGGCATCGAGAAGACCAACCCCTTCCTCAGCGTGGGGCGCTTCGAGGCCCTAACCGCGGCCCTCGACGGCCATACCTTCCGAGACGCGGGGCATCTGGTCGACCGGGTGAGGCTGGTGAAATCCCCGACCGAGATCGATTGCTTCCGCAGGGCGGCCGCGATCACCGACGCCGCCATGACGGACACTATCGCCGCCGTGAAGCCCGGGGTCGAGGACCGGGAGATCGCCGCGGTCTCCCTCGCCTCGCTGGTGCGCCATGGCGGCGACTATTGTTCGACCTGGCCCAATGTCATGGTCGGCTGGCGCGGCGGTCTGGCCCATGCCGCCTGGGACGGCACCAAGGTGAAGGAAGGCGAGCCGGTGCCCCTGGAATTCGCCGCCTCGGTCGAACGCTATCACTCCCCGAGTTTCCGCACGGTCATTCCGGGCAAGCCGAAGGACGAGATCGCCCGCGCCGCCGGTTGCCTGGTCGAAGCCCATGACGCGGGGCTCGCGGTGATGGCGCCGGGCCGGACGGTGGGCGAGGTCGATGCCGCCATCCGCGCGGTCGTGACCGAGGCGGGCTGCGCGCGCTACGCCCATTCGCGCTTCGGCTATTCGATCGGCCTGTCCTTCCCGCCGACCTGGGCACAGTCCATGTCGGTCGATATCGTCCCCGGCTCGCCGGTCGTGTTCGAAGAGAACATGCTCTTCCACATCCTGCTCTATCTGTTGGAGCCGGCGGAATTCGGGGTGGCGACCAGCCAGACGGTCCTGGTCACCGGCACCGGCATCGAAGTCCTGACGAAGAGCCCGAAGGCACCGGTCTACATCTGACTATTATCCAGGAGGCAACGCGGGCGGCGGTTCTGCGGAACCCTGAGGCACGTCAAGAACTTGCCACCGGCCCCTCCGTTTGCGGGAAGGCGTATGCGCACCGTTGTGCCCTCGCCTTCCCGGCTCGACAATTCCAACCGGCCGCCATGGGCTTCGACCAGGGCCTTCGATATCGGCAGGCCGAGGCCCGTGCCGCCCTCCTTGGTCACGCGCGTGTTCGCCGCCTGCTCGAAGGGCACAAAGATCTTTTCGATATCGCCCTCCGGGATGCCGACGCCGTCATCCTCGATGGAAATGGTATGGCCGCCCGCGCCGTATTTGCCGTTCCGAGTTTCGGCATTGCGGGCCTGTGACGTGGCGGTCCGCTAAACCTTCCGGCCGGTCTCCTTTGCCGCCCTGGCCCATTCCCAGTCGCGCGGGGCGCAGCGCATGATCTTGCCGGCCATGCGCCAACAGCCAACCCGGACCGTTCAGACGGAACGGGTCTTCGGTCCTGACGCTGGCCCTATACGAGTGAGCTCCCGCCATCGAGAGCGATAATCTGCCCGGTCATGAAGTTGGAAGCATCGGAGGCCAGAAAGACGGCCAGCAATCCTATCTCCCGCGGGTCGCCGGCACGCCCGAGAGGAACCCGAGTTGGAATCCTTTCAATGCTCGCGTCGTTTTCCTCACGAGAGACGTTCCACCTCGGCACCCACCACGAATCGGTGGGGACGATGGGGCCGGGAGCTATCGTATTGACGTTTATATTGAATCCGCCCCATTCCAAAGCCAGGGCCTGAGTAAACCGATGCACTGCGGCTTTCGAAGCGGCATAAGCCGCGGCATTGGCTCGGGCCCTGAGACCAACGACGGAACCGAGGCCAATGATCTTGCCGCTTCTCTGTTCTATCATGTGGCGTCCGACAGCCACGGCGCAGCGGCGAAAACCGTTCAGGTTAATGTTGATCATCGTATCCCATTCCTCTTCAGTTAGACCCGAGTCTAGCTGAACCGGGACACGCATCGGCACCGGCGGCTTGCCATCCACCAGCAACAGCGGCTTCGGTAGATCCACGCCGGCATTGTTAACCAATATGTCGACTTTGCCGAATTCGGCTACGGCCGCCTTCACCATCTCTTCCACTTGCTCTGTCTGGCCCACATCGGCAAAGACGGCCAGGCTCTTTCGGCCCATTTGCCGAATCTCGTCACAGGTTTGATCCAGCTTTTGCGTGCTGTCGGACAAATCTCGGCTGAGAAGAACCTGTGGCGATATGTCCACCGCCACGACATCCGCCCCGGCCTCCGCCAGGGTCAGAGCAATGGACCTGCCAAGGCCCCGCGCGGCCCCGGTTACGATGGCCGTCTTACCTTCCAGGTTAAACTCTTTGAGCGTCATGCTCTGCATCCCTCCAATCTTATATTTTAATCAACAAGTCATGGTTTTATCTTTAATCACTATGTAGTTTTTTAGAAACCAACGTTTTTGTGCTCTGTTCTCTTTCGATTTGTCGGACAATCTGCCCACTCCCGTCAGATCTTGAGCAACAACCTTAAGCCTTGTTTAACCCAAGATTTCTTGGGCGGGATATCCGAGAAGATAGCTTATACCAATTCCTTCACTGCCTTTATGATGTCATCAGTCTGAGGTATGATTTTTTCTTCTATTTCGACGGAGTGAGGGAGTGCGATATTTTGAGCCGCCAGTCTCCTGATAGGAGTCTTCATAGCCTTTACAACATCAGGGGCTGCCTCGGTAACGCGCATGGCAATTTCACCAGCCGCTCCC
>Ga0302123_10003563_pt1 | contig 10351 bp, 7 predicted proteins | sample CB21_321_MG_FD_203109 | JGI IMG/M metagenome (GOLD analysis project Ga0302123, IMG submission 203109) | Marine microbial communities from Western Arctic Ocean, Canada - CB21_32.1 | ecosystem: Environmental > Aquatic > Marine > Oceanic | place: Canada: Western Arctic Ocean | collected 2017-09-28 | reverse complement strand
GCGCTGTTGGGGCCGCGGCGCGACGGCCAGGCGCGCATCTACAGTCGGCGCGACCGCACCCGTCTCAAGCTTATTCTGCGCGGCAAACGGCTCGGATTCGCGCTGGCCGACATTAAGGAGATGATCGATCTGTACGACCTCGGCGACAGTCAGGTCGAACAGTTGCGCGTAACCCTACGCAAATGCCGCGAGCGAATCGCCGCCCTCGAGAGCCAGCGTGACGATGTCGATCAGGCGCTCGATGAGCTGCGCGAGGGCAGCTTGGCCATCGAGGCTGCCCTACGTGAGAAGGGGGTTTACGCGATCGAGGAATCGTCATGAGATACCAGCGCGAGACCGGCGGCCAAAACCTTTACGCGATCGACACCAACGCCCGCTCGCGCTTGCGCGAGATCGACGCCGAGGAATTCAAGATCCGCGACCCGCTGCTCCACGACTTCGGCGGCTGGGTTGGTGAGACGGTTGAGGCGGAGGCTGCGTATACCGATCGCCACGGTCGACCTACACTGGGGTCCTATGATCGCGACGGCGGAGCGGTCAACACGATCAGTGGTAATCCCGGCTGGGACGCCGCCTCGCGCGAAGTTTATCAGCGCGGCGTCGTCGGTCTCAATTACGGCGCCGCGCCCGCCCCGTTCACGACCACCTTCGCCATGGGGTATCTCCTCTCCCAGGCCGATGTGTCGCTGCATTGTCCGGTAACCATGACGGGCGCGGTGGCTTACGTGCTGGACCGGTTTGCGCCCGAGCCGGTGCGCGAACGTTACCTGCCCGAACTGATACGGACTGATGGTGAGGCGCTGACCGGCGGCACGTGGGCGACCGAGCTTCATGGCGGTAGCGATGTCGGCGCGACGACAACGACGGCGCGCGCCGAGGGTGATGGCTTTCGCCTCGACGGACTGAAGTGGTTCGCAAGCAACCCGTTGGGTGGCCTGGCGTTGGCGACGGCTCGCCCCGATCCGAGCATACCGGGCGCGCGTGGCCTCGGGCTCTATCTGGTGCCGCTGACGTTGCCTGATGGCACGCCCAACCCAATGCGGCTGCGCCGCCTCAAGGACAAGCTCGGCACGTGTGGCGTGCCAACGGCGGAAATCGAGCTGACCGGCACATGGGCCGTCGAGGTGGCGCCACCGCCGCTCGGACTGCGGGTGATGATGGAAGCCCTCGGTTTCAGCCGCATTCACAACGCGATGGCGTCGGTCGGGCTGAGCCGCCGCGCGTTTCTCGAGGCTGTGAGTTATCTCTCCCACCGCGAGGCGTTCGACGCCCATGTCACCGGCTTTCCGATGGTGCAGCAGGAGCTGATCGAGCTTGTGGTCCGGCTCGAGGCGGATTTCGAACTCGCGCTCGTCGCGGCCATGGCCTTCGACAAAGGAGCACCGTCCGACAGCAGCGCACAAATATGGTCGCGGATGGTGACGGCCTTGGCCAAGTATCAGACCGCCGAGAACGCGAACGTCGCGTGCCGAGCCGCCATCGAGCTGATCGGCGGGAACGCCTACACCTACGATCTCATCACTCCACGCCTGCTGCGCGACGCGCAGGTGACCACGGTTTGGGAAGGCTCGGCCAACATCCAGGCTCTCGAACTGCTGCGCGTGCTGGGCACGCCCTACGACGGTTTCAGGTTGTTCGAACAGCGGATCGAGGCAATCCGCGCCTCGGCCCCGTTGGCGCTCGGCGACATCGCCGACGCCGTCGGTGTCGCCGTAGCCGAGTGCCGAGCGGCGGTCGCGCTGATGGCGCGGGACGGCGACGCCGCACGCCACCACGCGCGGCGGCTGATGGCCCTGATGGCAGAGACACTCGCCGCCGCGCTGCTGCTCGACAACGCCACTACGCGCCTCGCCGAGGATGATTCGCGCAAGGCGATCGTCGCGCGCCTATATATAGAACAGCGGCTGGCGCCGCCGGCACAGCGCGGCATCGTCGACGGCGGTCATTGGGGTTGTCGTTACTTCGACCCGTTGATCGGCTATGAGCCGATCCTCGTCGCCGAGGATCGAGCCCGACCGCTGCGTGCCGCGACCGCGTGAACTGACCCGGACCGGCACCGCCCGGCCTGGGTTTTGAGGGAGATTGGGTGATGAAAAATGTTGTGATCGCCGGCTATGCCCGCTCGCCCTTCCATCTCGCGCGTAAGGGGGCGCTGGCGAAGGTCCGCCCCGACGATATCGCCGCCCAGGTCGTGCGGGCGTTGATCGAGCGGAGCGGCATCGATCCCGCCGATATCGAGGACGTGATTGTCGGCTGTGCCTTCCCCGAGGGCGAGCAGGGCTTCAACGTCGCCCGCATCATCGAATTCATCGCCGATGTTCCGATCACTGCAGGCGCCACCACGGTGAACCGCTTCTGTGGTTCGTCGATGCAGGCGATCCACATGGCCGCTGGCGCCATTCAGCTCGACGCGGGCGATCTGTTCGTGTGCGCTGGTGTTGAGTCGATGACTCGGGTGCCGATGGGCGGCTACAATCCGGCCCCAAATCCAGCCCTCAACGAGCGCTACCCCGAGGTCTATATCGACATGGGGACGACCGCCGAGAACCTAGCCAGTGCGTACGACATCTCGCGTAGCGAACAGCAGGACATGGCGGTCGAGAGCCACGCCAAGGCGGCCGCGGCCCGTGGCACCGGCAAGTTCGAAGACGAGCTTGTGCCGATCGTCGAGGGCAACCTGCGGGTCGCGGAGGACGGTTGTATCCGCCCCGATACCAGCCAGGACGTGCTCGACGGACTCGATCCCGCCTTTGAGGCCAATGGCACGGTGACCGCCGGCACGTCGTCACCGCTTACGGATGGCGCGGCCGCGGTGCTGGTGTGCAGCGAGACCTATGCCGACGCTCACGGACTCGACAAGCTCGCGCGTCTGAAGAGCATTGGTGTCGCTGGCTGCCGACCCGAGATCATGGGCATCGGGCCAGTCGGCGCGACCGTCAAGGCGCTCGATCGCGCCGGGCTGACGATGGACGACATCGACATCATCGAGCTCAACGAGGCCTTCGCCGCCCAGGCCTTGGCGGTGGTCAAGAAGTCCAAGATGAACCTCGACAAGATGAACCTCGACGGCGGCGCGATAGCCCTCGGCCATCCCCTCGGCGCCACCGGCGCCCGCATCACGGGCAAGGCGGCGGCGCTGCTGCGACGAGAAGGCAAGCAGTACGCGCTAGCCACCCAGTGCATCGGCGGCGGACAAGGCATCGCGACGATCCTCGAGGCGGTGTAGATGGCCGATATTCGAAAAGTCGGGGTCCTCGGCTCCGGCGTCATGGGCAGCGGCATCGCCGCTCACGTCGCCAACGCCGGGGTTCCGGTGGTGCTGCTGGACATCGTCCCTGAGGGCGCCAACGATCGCAACCTGCTGGCTGCGGGCGCGATCGCGCGGATGGTCCAGACCAAGCCAGCGCCCCTGATGGATCTGGCCCATGCCAAGCTGATCACGCCGGGCAACCTTGAGGACGATCTCGGTCTGCTTGCCGATTGCGACTGGATTTGCGAAGCCGTTATTGAGAATGTCGCGGCCAAACACGCTATCTACGCCAAGGTCGACGGCGTGCGCCAAGCCGGTTCGATCCTGTCCTCGAACACCTCGACGATCCCGCTCGCCACGTTGTTGGAGGGGATGCCGGCAGGGCTCGCGGTCGACTTCGCCGTCACCCATTTCTTTAATCCAGCGCGTTACATGCGACTGTTGGAGATTGTTGCCGGGCCCGAGACCCGCGCCGACGCGATCGAGACACTGCACATGTTCGCCGACCATCGCCTCGGCAAGGAGGTCGTGTTCTGCAAGGACACCCCCGCCTTTATCGGCAATCGCATCGGCATCTTCTGGAGCACGGTGGCGATGGCGGAGGCGCTTGACATGGGGCTCAGCGTCGAGGAAGCCGACGCCATCGTCGGACGGCCCATGGGCATACCTAAGACCGGAATTTTCGGGTTGATGGACCTGACCGGTATAGACCTCGCCCCGCACATCAACGAGAGCATGCTGGAACTGCTGCCGGCCGACGATCCGTTCCGTGAGGTCTTCGACCCCGGCGGCACGCTCGCCAAGCTGATCGCCCAGATGATCGAGGAGGACAACACGGGGCGCAAGGGCAAGGGCGGATTCTACCGCCTTGCCCAACACAACGGCGCGCGTGTCAAAGAAGCGCGTGATTTGGAGACTGGCGAGTATCGGATCGCCGACAAGCCGCGCTTCGAGAGCGTCGACGCGGCGCGGCGGGGCGGGCTACGGGCGCTCGTCGAGCACCCCGACAAGGGCGGACAATATGCGTGGCGCGTGTTGCGTCAGGTTTTGCGCTACGCGGCCACGCTCGTGCCTGAAATATCGGACGACATCGTTTCCGTCGATCAGGCGATGCGGACCGGCTATGCCTGGAGGCAGGGACCGTTTGAGCAAATCGATGCGCTCGGTCCGGCCTGGCTCGCCGAGCGCCTGCGCGCCGACGGCCTACCGGTGCCGAAGTTCCTGGCGGTGGCCGGCGACCGGCCGCTCTACCGCGAGGACGGCGCCTCCGTCCTCTATCTTGGCGTCGACGGGGCCTATCACGACATCGTGGCACGGGAGGGCGCCTGGCGGCTTGCCGACATCAAGCGCGGCGCCGAGCGTATCGCCGGGAATAGCTCGGCGAGTATTTGGGATTTGGGCGACGGCGTCGCCTGCCTCGAATTCCACAGCAAGATGAACTCGATCGATGCCGACATCATCGCCATGATCCGTGAGGCGGCCAAAATCGACAAGCGCGGCTACAAGGCGCTGGTAATCGGCAACGATGCCCAGAACTTCTCGGTCGGCGCCAACATCGGGCTCGTCCTGTTCGCCGCCAACACCGCTATGTGGCCACTCATCGAGCAATCGGTGCGGGGCGGCCAGGACGCGTTCCTCGGCCTCAAGTACGCGCCCTTTCCGGTGGTCGGAGCGCCCGCCGGTATGGCCCTAGGCGGCGGCTGCGAGGTGCTCCTTCATTGCGATGCCGTTCAAGCCCATGCCGAGAGTTACATCGGCCAGGTCGAGTTCGGCGTCGGCCTGATCCCCGGTTGGGGCGGCACCAAGGAACTGGTGATGCGTAATCACCTGGCGGCCGGCCGTCCGGGCGGGCCAATGCCGCCGGTGGTGGCCGCGTTCGAGACCATCAGCTTGGCCAGGGTCGCGACCTCGGCGGCCGAGGCCAGGCGGCTGATGTTCCTGCGGCCGACCGACGCCATCACCATGAACCGCGACCGCGTGCTCGCCGACGCCAAGGCCCGAGCGCTCGAACTCGCGGTCGACTACCGGCCGCCCGAGTCGGTGGAGATCGTCCTGCCGGGACCGACCGGGCGGATCGCGCTCGAGATGGCGGTGGACGGCGCCGTCAAGTCGGGCAAGGCCACCGCCCACGACGGCGTGGTCGCGCGCGCGCTCGCCCGGGTCGCCTCCGGCGGAGAGACCGACGTCACCGAGACGGTGAGCGAGAAGGACCTGATGGCGCTCGAGCGCGAGGCCTTCCTCGGCCTGATCCGTACCCCGGCCACGCTCGACCGCATGGAGCACATGCTCGCGACCGGCAAACCGTTGCGCAACTAGCGCCCACATCCGAGATACCCATCATGTCCAGTTACCGAGCTCCCTTACGCGATTTGTGCTTTGTCCTCGACGAGGTTCTCAACCTCGAGGCCTACAGCAACTTGCCCGGTTTTGCCGAGGTTGGCCCCGATATCGTTAGCGCTATCCTCGGGGAGGGCGCAAAGCTCGCCGAAGAGGTGATCGCGCCGCTCAACCGCGCGGGCGACGAAGCGGGCTGCCGCTTCGAGGATGGCGCCGTCACCACGCCCGCCGGCTTCAAGGCAGCGTTTCGCGCCTATGCCGAGGGCGGCTGGATCGGTCTTGGTGCCGATCCTGACCACGGCGGTCAGGGGTTGCCGTACGTCTACGGCTCGGCGCTGAGCGAGATGATGGCGAGCGCCAACCTCGCCTTCGAGACCTATCCGGGACTGATCACCGGCGCCATCGAGGCGATCGAGCGACACGGCACGGCGGATCAGAAGGCGACCTACTTGCCGAAGCTGGTCAGCGGCGAGTGGGGTGGCACCATGAACCTCACCGAACCGCACTGCGGCACCGACCTCGGGCTGATGCGCACCCGTGCCGAGCCGCGCGAGGACGGCGCCTATTCTATTACCGGCACCAAGATATTTATCACCGCGGGCGAGCACGATCTGACCGAGAACATCGTCCACCTGGTACTCGCCAGGATTCCTGGCGGCCCTGAAGGCGTGAGGGGCATCAGCCTTTTCATCGTGCCCAAGTTCCTCGTCAACGGTGACGCCAGAGACTCGGTCGGCGGACTGGGCCCGCGCAATGGGCTCGCGTGCGGCTCGATCGAGCACAAGATGGGTCTGAAGGCCTCGGCGACCTGCGTGATGAACTACGAGGGTGCGACCGGCTTTCTCCTCGGCGAGGTGCACAAGGGCATGCGGGCGATGTTCACGATGATGAACACTGCCCGGCTGGGCGTCGCCCTCCAGGGTCTCGGAGTTTCCGAGGCCGCCTATCAGATGGCGGTAGCCTACGCCCGGGAACGGCGCCAAGGGCGAGCGCTGAGCGGTGCGGCCGAGCCCGACCAGCCGGCCGATCCGATCATCGTCCATCCCGATGTGCGCCGCATGCTCTTGACCATGCGGGCGTTCAATGAGGGCGCCCGGGCGCTGGGGCTGTGGGCGGCGTTGCAGATAGATCTCGCGCGTCGACATCCCGACGAGGCGACGCGCCGCGACGCCGAAGACTTCGTTGCGTTGATCACGCCGGTCATTAAGGCGTGTTTCACCGACATGGGCTTCGAATCGGCTAACCTCGGCCTCCAGTGTTTTGGTGGCAGCGGCTATATCGCGGAGACGGGCATCGAGCAATTGGTGCGCGATGCCCGCATCACCCAGATTTACGAGGGCACCAGCGGCATCCAGGCGCTCGACCTGATCGGCCGCAAGCTGCCGGCCCACACCGGCCGCTACCTGCGCCAATTCTTCCACCCGATCGACCGTTTCATCCAGGAGAAGGGCGCTGACCCCGACCTCAAGGACTTCGTCATGCCGCTTGCCAAGAGCTTCGCGCGGTTGCAGCAGGCCACCGCGTGGATCGGCGAGCAGGGCTTGCGGGACCCCGAACAAGCCGGCGCCGGCGCGTCCGAGTACCTGCGCATGTTTGGCCTGGTCGCTCTCGGCTACATGTGGGCGCGGATGGCCGAGATCTCCGATGGCCAGATCAAGGCGGGGGCGAAGGACCGGCAGTTCTACGAGAACAAGCTCCAGACTGGCCGCTTCTTCATGGCCCGCATGCTGCCCGACACTTCGTCGCTGCTATCCAAGCTGACCTCTGGTGCGGCACCCGTGATGGGCCTGCCGGCGGCGGCTTTTTAGTCGACATGCATCAGCATCCACGGGGGAGGTGGCCGCGATGAGTCTCGAGACGCTGACGGAAGGACTGCGCGCCCGGGTCGGCACGGAATCCGACTTCAATGCCACCGTAAAGTTCGACCTCGGCGATAACGGCGTCATCTTCATCGACGCGGTGACGATGCCTAGCTCGGTCACCAACGAGGACAAAGAGGCGGACTGCACCGTGCGCATGACGATGGCCGATTTTGAGAGCATTGCGAGCGGCGATCTCGACGCGATGACCGCCTTCATGATGGGCAAAATCAAGGTCGACGGCGACATGGGTATCGCCATGAAGCTGCGCGAGGTTCTTTAGCTGGCTGGGACTGCTCGTTCGGTAATCTCGGCGCGGACGATGTCGACGCCCGCGACCATCGCCTTGAGCTTGGCGACCGCGATCTCCCGCGGCAGATGTTTCATGCCGCGGTCCGGCGCCACCAGTAGGCGATCGGGGGCGATGTGGCCAAGCGCGGCGCACAAGCGTGTGGCAACCAGCTCTGGTATCTCGACCTCCTGGGTGCCGAGATCGACGCCGCTGCACCGCTTCGATTGAAACCGTGGTGGCGCGACAACCGTCAAGCTCCGGCAGGAACGAATAACCGGACGGCCTATCCTTGACGACGTACGCGTAGCCAAAGCACAGGTGCACGGCGGTGAGGCCGTCGCGCGCGCGGTCGATGGCGGCGATACCCCAGCGCCGGCCCTCGTTGGCATGCGCCTGTATGTAGGGTTCATCGATCTGAATGACATCGGCGCCAGCGGCCTTGAGGTCGCGGACCTCCTCGTTGACAGCCGCCGCGAAGGCCATGACAAGGGCCCCGAAGCCGCGGTAGTGCTCATCCAGGGCCAACTTGGCCATGGTGAAGGCGCCGGGGATCGTGATTTTGACGGGCCGGTCGGTGTGTCGGCGCAGGAACTCAATGTCGCACACCTACACCGGATGGGCGCGACGAATGGGGCCGATCACGCGCGGCACGTGGACCGGTTGGCCGGTGCGGCTCGGCACGGTTCCCGGCCGTTCGAGATCAGTGCCGTCGAGGGCAGTGTCAAGGATTGTATCGACTGGATACGATAACGGGGTTGAGGCGGCGGCGCGAGGGCGGCGCGGGATTGAAGCGGCGGTCGCGTTCAGCAATACGGGTGTTAGAGGAAGGTATAGGGGTCGATGTCTACCCGGACGCGGACCGCGTTCGGCACCTTGACGCGCTCCAGCCATTTGCGCACCACCGCCTGGATGTTGATCGCCCACGTCGTTTTCAGGAGCAGGCGTTGGCGATGGCGACTGCGCAACATGGCGAGCGGCGCTGATGCTGGTCCCAGCACTCGCATGCCGGCGCCATGGGGCGCGCTCGCTCCCAAGTCGCGCGCGGTCTCGCGCACCTGTGCCTCGCTCGGACCCGAGACGATGAGCGCCGCCAGCCGACCGAATGGCGGCATGCCCTGCGCGCGCCGTGATTCCGATTCGCGCGCCAGGAATTCGTCGCGATCGCCGGACGCCAGCGCCTCCATCACGGGATGTTCGGGCATGTAGGTCTGTAGCAGCACGTGCCCGGGCCGCTCCGCTCTGCCAGCCCGGCCCGAGACCTGATGCAGGAGCTGGAAAGTGCGCTCCGCCGCACGCAGGTCGCCACCGGCGAGGCCCAGGTCGGCGTCGACCACGCCGATCGTAGTCAGGAACGGGAAATGGTGGCCCTTGGCGACGATCTGGGTGCCGATCAGAATGTCGACGTCACGCGCCGTCATGCGCTCGATCAGCGCCTCGGCCGCGTGCGGGCTCATCACCGTGTCGCTCGCCATGATGGCTATGCGGGTGCCGGCGAAGCGCTTGGCCGCCTCTTCGGCCAGGCGCTCGACGCCCGGTCCGCACGCGGCGAGGCGGTCGGCGGCGCCACATTCGGGACAGAGTTTGGGCGGTGCTGTCCTATAGCCGCAGTGGTGGCATTGCAGTCGTGCGGCCCGCCGATGCTCGACCAGCCAGGTCGAGCAGTTGGGGCATTGGAGCCGATGTCCGCACACTCGACATAGCGTCAGCGGGGCGTAGCCGCGCCGGTTGAGGAACAGCAGGCTCTGCTCGGACGCCGCGAGTGTGTCGTCGACGCGCGCTGCCAAGGCATCGCTAAGCCAACGCCCGCGCGGCGGTGGCGTCGCTCGCATGTCAACAACCTCGATCGTGGGCAGGGCGGCGGCACCGTGGCGCGCCGGCAGCTGCGCCAACTGATAGCGCCCGTTTGCGACGTTGACGGTGGTCTCGAGCGAGGGCGTGGCCGAGGCCAACACGATCGGAATGTCGGCGAGGTGAGCGCGCACGACAGCCATGTCGCGGGCGTTGTAGACGACGCCGTCGGTCTGCTTGAACGCGCCGTCGTGCTCCTCGTCGACGACGATCAGGCCGAGGTTGGAAAACGGCAGGAACAGCGCCGAACGTGCGCCGACCACGACCCCCGCCCGTCCCCGCGCGATCGCGCGCCAGCCCCAGCGTCGCCGAGGCGGCGGGATATCCGAATGCCACTCGATCGGACGAACCCCGAAGCGTCGTTCGAAGCGGCTGAGCCACTGGGCGGTCAGGGCGATTTCGGGCACCAGGACCAGCGCTTGCTTGCCGGCGGCGAGGGTTGCTGCGATGGCCTCGAAGTAGACCTCGGTCTTGCCGGCGCCGGTGACGCCATCTAGCAGCGTCACGCTGTAACTCCCGCCCCGGGCGCGGATCTCAGCGACCGCGCGGGACTGATCGTCGGAAAGGACCACGCTGGGTAGGGTGAGGTCGGGCGCCAGCGCGGCGGGCTCGTCGATGAAGCTCACTTGCGAGAGCGCACCGGCGAGGGCCAGCCCCTTGACGACCGAAGCGCTGACCCCCGCCTCGCGGGCGAGTTCGGCCATGCCGCGCGGGAGCCCGTCCTCGCACACCGTTAGCACACGCCGACGAGCGGGCGTCAGCGCT
>Ga0302123_10003561_pt1 | contig 10357 bp, 6 predicted proteins | sample CB21_321_MG_FD_203109 | JGI IMG/M metagenome (GOLD analysis project Ga0302123, IMG submission 203109) | Marine microbial communities from Western Arctic Ocean, Canada - CB21_32.1 | ecosystem: Environmental > Aquatic > Marine > Oceanic | place: Canada: Western Arctic Ocean | collected 2017-09-28 | reverse complement strand
ACTACTCGCTGCGATCCCACTGACACGCGAAGATGTATTCATTACCAACGTCGTGAAGTGTCGACCGCCCGATAATCGAGATCCGCTACCCGATGAAGTTGCCGCATGTCGCCCGTATTTAGAGCGCCAGATGGAACTTATCAACCCGAAAGTCGTGGTCACACTGGGTCGTGTTTCCATGCTTAGGTTTAATCCAAAGGGTAAAATTTCTGAGGATCACGGCAAAATACTCGAATGGGAAGGCCGTATTCTATTTCCGCTGTACCATCCCGCCGCAGGACTAAGAAATCCGGCAATCAAGCGAGAACTTCAGAAAGATGTACTACAACTTCCCGAGGTACTACGACAATCCAATCGGATATCGTCTGACAAAATCGACGGCGAAATCGATGCCGACATCATTACTCAGATGCCCAACGCACTGGTAACGCATGAAGATCTAAAATTAAAAAAAGACAAAGAATAACTCTAACAAGAAAAAAAGACCGGCCTTCAAGCCAAACAGCTGACGCACCAATTGCCGACGCTCAACTATCTGAAACTCTATTGAAGAACGAGACAACAAAAGAAGAACAAGGAGATCGCCAGCGGGGAATGTTCTAGGCACGACACACTAGCGTTCGAGAAAATTCTGACAACCCAGCCAGAACACTCGCGCAGTGTGCCTTGAAATCCAGGCAGGCATCAATTCATTCGTATGGCAAAAAAAACTAATGACTCGCCATGGATTCGCGTATTGCCACTTGGTGGTCTGGGCGAAATTGGCAAAAACATGATGGTTCTCGAGACTGTCGACGATATTGTCGTGATCGATGCAGGCGTGCTGTTCCCTGAGTGGAACATGCCCGGCATCGACGTCGTAATTCCCGACATGGACTATCTGGAAGAAAACGCCGACCGTGTCAGAGCACTGCTAATCACACATGGTCACGAAGATCACATCGGAGCCGTTCCACACTTTCTCAAGCGTATAAACGTGCCGATCTACGCACCAGCGATGGCAGAAGCATTGATCCAAAACAAGCTTCGCCAAGCACGCATGCGTGACGAAGCCGAACTTAAGGTAATCCGCCCCGGTGAGCAGCATCAAATCGGCGAACTTGAAGTCGAATGGTTCGCAGTCTGCCACTCTGTACCCGATTCAACTGGTATCGCCATAAACACGCCAGCCGGAGTTGTAATTCACACCGGTGACTTCAAACTCGATAACGCACCAGTAATCGGACCTCCCTCCGACCTTGGCTTGCTCGCCGACATTTGCCAAGACGGCGCACTGTTGCTCATGGCCGATTCTACTTACGCAGAGGAAGAGGGCTACTCGCCTTCCGATCGTGAAGTAGTTGAGAATTTACCCGGCCTTGTCGGTGACGCTGAAAATCGAATCATTATTTCAAGTTTCGCTTCTCAGATCGCACGAATCCAGATCGTTGCCGACGCCTGCATCAAACACGGTCGAAAGCTCTGTATTCTCGGACGCAGCATGATTAACAACACCAAGACAGGTCGCGAACTTGGTCACTTGGATATCCCTGGCGACCTCATGATCACAGCCGCTGAAGCGAACAGCCTCCCCGGTGACAAAGTGCTAATTCTCACCACGGGAAGCCAAGGTGAGCCACAGTCGGGTCTCGTTCGCATGTCACGTAACGATCACCGAGATATCCGTATTCAAGAGGGCGACACGATCATCATGTCCGCAAGCACTATTCCGGGCAACGAAGTTCCGGTTAACGAGTCGATTAACGAACTCGTTCGACTCGGCGCTAGGGTAATTACCAATCACGAGACACGTACACACGTGCCTGGCCACGCTCGCAAAGAAGAACTCCGTATGCTGCTCAACGCAACACGCCCTAAGTACTTCGTACCTGTTCACGGCGAGTACCGAATGCTGAGGGCGCACGTCGACCTCGCTATCTCAACTGGCGTCGCACCTGAGAACGCATTCCTGCTCACGGATGGCGACATCCTCGAGATCGATGCAAACGCAGGTGAAGTCGTCGATCGAATCGAAGCCGGACACATCTTTGTGCACGGACTCGGCATGTGGGACGAATCCGGTAATGTTGTTGTCGAACGCAGATCACTTCAGCACAACGGCGTTGTCAGCGTGGCGTTCTCACGTGACACTGTCGACGGCTCACTCGTTGGCAGGCCAAAAATCGTCTCAGCCGGTTTCGTTCACGCAGAGGACTCCGAAGGACTATTACGCGAAACTGAAGACGCTCTGGCTCTTGTGCTTGAAAAATTGTTGAAAAAGCCAACAGAGTGGAGCGATCTCGAAGATGTTGTCCGCACAACTGTTGGAAGTTTTCTAGGACGACGTACAAAACGCCGCCCGCTGATCATCACATCCTCAATTGACGTCTAAATACACAACTAAAAAAACCGGCTCAAACGCCTTCGTCAAATTCGTTCGACTCATCGGCTCGATCGCGAAGCTTGTTGGCCAGCTTTTAGTTGCGGCACCTATGCAATTATGGTTCTCTGTCGTAATAGCAGCGGTGGCAGCAATCACATACTTTTTCTTCCAGGACGACACCGGAAAAATGGTCGGATGGTCGGCGATTCCGCTTGGTCTGTGGTTAGTAGTCACCTTGTTCCTTATTGTGTTCAAACGAACTGCATTGTTCGCACGATGGCGCTGGGTGGTTTCGTCACTATCACTATCGGCAGCAATATCGGGCGGGCTTGGTATTTTCTACGCCCCGCTCGCAGCATTCAGCGGCGAGACTTTTGGTGGCGATGTTGGAATGGCGATTTCTCGACTACCTCAAGAGTGGGATCGCTTCGATGTTGGTATTTACGATTACGCCATTGCTTGGGTGAGAGTATTTGCCCTGCTCTTGATCGCCTTCGCAATCGGATCACCGAATTGGGCAAAACAAACAGGCTCAAAATTAGGTCGTGCAGTCGTTACTGTCTACGCAATGGTCGTTGGGGGTTTGCGCACACTATCTATCAAACTCGAAAAATGGCGATCTGAACGTGCGAACGCTAAAGAGCTGCAAAATGCTGATATTGCCGAGTACGAAGCTGACCAGACGGCTCAGGCGAAGATCGATGCCGAGAATGAGGCTGTCGCGCTTGCTGCCGTTCAAAACGCTGGCACGCCATCTTCATCTGACATTACGACTGATGCATCACCATCCACAGCGAATACTGAAACCGCTTCGGAATCCGAGCTCTCCAAATTCGTCGACCGACTCCCCCAAGACCCTGCGACTCCAGTAACCGTTGCCTACCCGACCCCCACTGAAGTAGAAGCTGCCAAGGACGTCGCAGCTCCGGTGCCCGATTACTCTGCCGCTCAGCGATATCCATGGCATCTGCCTAACCGCGACATGCTGGCTATCGCAAAACCCGGTGGTATCACTCAAGAAGAAATCGACACCACAAGTCGCGCCGTCGAGGAATCGCTCGGGCAGTTCGGTATCGATGTTAGTGTCGATCAGGTTCGCCAAGGTCCGACCGTAACGATGTACGGACTCAGCCCCGGCTGGAAGGGTCGATCAGAAGAAAATACCGGAGGCCAGCGCGTTCGAGTAGACACTATTCTCAATAGAGAAAAAGATATAGCGCTCGCACTTGCATCTCCGAGTCTTCGATTTGAAGCTCCCGTTCCGGGCGAATCGGTCGTTGGTATCGAAGTGCCAAACTCACACCCAACTGAAGTGACTTTGCGCTCGGTGATGCACACGCCTGAATGGGAAGCGTTCGCCAAAACGGCTGCATTGCCCGTCCCGCTCGGTCTCGGCAGCGGCGGCGAGCCAGTAATGGCTGATCTTTCTCGAATGCCACACACCCTAGTTGCCGGATCAACCGGATCAGGCAAAAGCGTGTGCATGAACGCCATCATCACCGGGCTAATCTTGACCAAAACGCCGCTCGAACTACGGCTAGTGATGATCGACCCCAAGCGAGTCGAGTTAACGCCATATCAAGGTATCCCGCATCTTTATCACCCAGTGATCGTCGAAGCCGATCGAGCTGTAATCGTTCTCCGGTCGCTAGTCGACGAAATGATGGGACGATTCCGTCAGCTCGAACAGGCGTCTGTGAAAAACATAGCCTCGTACAACGAGAAAATGGACGAGAAGATGCCCTACTTAGTCATTCTCGTCGACGAGCTTGCCGACCTAATGCTGACGGCTGCCGGCGATGTAGAACGCCTACTTGTGCGACTGGCACAGCTTGGCCGAGCGACAGGAGTCCATCTGGTGGTCGCAACTCAACGTCCGTCGGTCGATGTTGTAACTGGATTAATTAAAGCCAACTTCCCAAGCCGGATTTCATTTGCTGTGATGTCGCAAATCGACTCACGAACAATTCTTGATTCAACTGGTGCTGAAAAACTGCTCGGTCGCGGCGACATGCTGTACATGCCAATCGATAAGCCGAAGCCATCTCGTGTTCAGGGTGCGTTCTTGAACGACCACGAGATCGAGGGCGTTGTATCGTCGTGGCAGGGTATGGGCGGACCGCCTTTGCCCGAGCTCACCGTAAGCTTCGACGATGCGGGAGCAGACAACGGCGGCACCGCATCAAGTGCAACCGACGGCGACTCATTGTTCGATCAGGCCGCAAGCCTCGCACAGTCGCAGCAGACGCTATCGGTCTCACTGCTACAACGACGACTCCGCATCGGTTACCCACGGGCAGCACGCCTGATGGACGAGCTAGAAGACGAAGGCGTAGTAGGCGCCGGCGAACCAGGTAAACCACGCCCAGTTCTGTAAAGTTCAACTGACTGACTAACACCCTAGGTTCGAACATACTGCAACTGCTAGCAGGTTGCCATTCTGCGGTTTCTCGATGACTCTCTAGCTTAGAATGAATACGCACGATCAGAACTACGCTGTATCGAATCGACAGCTCGAGGAGCAACCTGCACTACCGTGCCAGATAACGTAACTCCACTATTTCCGCCAGAAGATAATCAGCCGCTGGACAAAGATGGCATTGAGATGCTGTCGGAAGAACTCGACTCTCTCGATCTCGATCAACCTCGTAAAACCTGCCTGTCGTGTGGGGTAAATATCTCCGAATCTACCAAGTACCGTCGACTCAGAGTTTGCCCTACTTGCGGCTATCACTACACGATCTCAGCTCGACGCCGAATCGCCGCCATAGCCGATGAAGACAGCTTCAAAGAGACTAGTAAGTGGATTCAGTCGCTAGACCCACTCGAATTCTCACCACGAATTTCATACCGTGTCCGGTTACTCCAAGATCAGAGCCGCACCGGATTATCCGAAGCTGCCATAACCGGCACATGCTTGATCGGTGGCACGCCAGTCGTAATAATCGTGCTCGATTCCAGCTTCTTGGGCGGATCAATGGGCGTGGTTGTTGGCGAAAAAGTCACACTCGCACTCGAACTTGCCGCACGAAAAAAGTTGCCTTGCGTAGCATTGGTCACATCCGGTGGAGCACGGATTCAAGAGGGTGTGTTGTCGCTGATGCAAATGGCAAAAACGACTCTCGCAGCGAGAGCTCTTCGAGACAAAGGGCAAGCGTTCATCGTTTCGCTTAGCAACCCGTCTACAGGCCAGGTGCTTGGTAGTTTTGCGTCAATGGCCGACATTATCTTTGCTGAGCCCGGATCTCACATTGGGTTTTCACCGCTCGGCGATCTTCGTGAAATTGAAGGAAAACGTGCCTACACCGAACACACCGCAGAAGCGTATTTAGAGCGTGGGCACCTCGATGCAATCATCGGGCGCGACCGCCTGAAGCACGAACTCGCTTCGGTTCTCGATCTCATTTCACCCGAATTCAGGCTGACTTCATCACGTCGAATGACCCCTGAGTCTGTCGCAGTCCGACCGCGTGAAGCATGGGAGATGGTCAAGCTAGCGCGCCACCCCGATAGACCTCGAGCTAGGTTCTACATCGACAACGTATTCGCCAATTTCTTCGAACTTCACGGCGATCGGGTATACACCGACGATAATTCGGTAATTATTGGTCTTGCCAGATTGGGCGGACAAAGCGTGATGATAATCGCCCAGCAAAAATCGACGATCACACAAACTAGCGATGACGAAAATACTGCTCCTCGATCAGGAGATATCACTCCCGGTGGATTCCGAAAAGCTCGACGTGGAGTGATTCTTGCTGAAACGTTTAAGATCCCGGTCGTTACGATAGTCGACTCGCCCGGTCCAAAGCTCGGCATCGACATGGAACAGCGTGGTCTAGCCAGCGCTATCGCCAGAATGATCGACCAGATGGGTCGAGTGAAAACTCCAACCCTTTCGATTCTCATTGGCGAAGGCGGCTCAGAAGCAGCCCTGGCGTTCGGTCTGGCAGACCGTGTTCTTATACTAGAAAACGCCATTTATACAACGATAGATCCTGAACGTGGTGCACAATCGGAAATGAGCGATTCAACCAAAGCATCGGATATCGCACGTGCGTTGAAGCTGACATCAGTCGACTGTATTGACATGGATATCGTTGACGAGATCGTTCCTGAACCGGAGCTTGGTGCCCACGGATCGCCAGACGAGGCCGCTCGCCTCCTAAAGAGATCGCTGATGCGTGAGATGTCGGCGTTAACCGGCAAAAACACTAAAACTCTCGTACGACGTCGCCAGAAAAAGTTCCGAAAAATCGGCGAGTACGGCAATCAATACCGAACAGCACTCCGACGCGAAATGAAGGCGTGGCAGGTCGGGCTTGTTGCTGGTGTTCGAGCGTTCCGCCAATCTGGAGATAATGACAAGAGCCCCGAGTTCGTTGACGACGACGATCTTGACGGGATCGATGAGCTCGACGAAATAGAGCTTCAATTTGATGAAGATCTTGAACTTACCTAGCCAGTATCGGAATTACTAGCTTAGGTTCAGCACGTACTTTTCGATAGCCAAAACCGCACCATCATGGTCGATCCCCGGCACAACTTCAGTCGCCCTTTCGAGCATCTCTTGCGGTGCGCCTTCCATCGCTATTCGAGTACCAGCGACATCGAACATTGGCACATCGTTCCAACCATCTCCGATCACCATCAGCTTGGATGCATCGACTCCGACTTCCTTGGCGAAATTCCGAGCGCCAGTACCCTTGTTCACTCCTAACGGCGTGCAATCCACGTACCAGTGGCCCAGATTATCGACTGTTGCATAGGAACTAACTTTGTCGGCCGGGAATCGTTCGATCCACCCTCGTGCTTCGGCTTCCGAATCGAACTTCGCCATTACGATCGTGATCTTCCAATCTTCAATTTGGTCAGGATCTTCTACAAAACGTCCTGCGTCACACGCCAAAACCCTATAGGAAGATTTTTTCAAGTCAGATACGACCAGTTCTGCCGTTTCACGATCAAGAATGTGCCGTTTCAGTGCTCGCCCGGTAACAGGATCGATCAATGTCGCCCCGTTGTCCGATATCTGAGGGACGGTTAGTCCGAATAACCTTGCGAAGTGACAGACATCGTCCTGCACCCGACCAGACGCGACGGCGACAGGAATCAATCGTGATGCCTCTGCAATAGCATCGATAACCCGCTTAGTTGGTCGATTATTCTCGGGCAGTACCGTTCCGTCGAGATCGATCAACAATCCTGATGGGACCTCGAACGCAGTTGAAGCGTATCCCTGCGGAATACTAATCAAGCACTTGCACCGGATTTTGCAGATCTTGGCCGTTCATCGCGCGTCGGGCGTTTTCAAATGAAAACTCTAGCGCCCGATCCACCCTCTCCTGAGAAGATCCCGCCAAATGAGGAGTCAGCACCACGTTGTCCATGTTCATCAGCGGACTATCCATCGGAGTCGGCTCGATTTCGGTTACATCCAACCCTGCTCCCATGATTTCGCCCGCGTTCAAAGCGTCGGCTAATTCGGTCTCGTTTTGTACCGGACCACGGCACGTGTTGATAAATATTGCGTCTGATTTCATAGCGGCGAACTCTCTGCGTCCCATCAAGCCAGTGGTCGATGATGACAGGGGAACGTGAACCGTAACGATGTCCGACCGATCGAGCAGTTCGTCCATAGAAACACGAGTAACGTTCAACTCTTGCTCTTTTTCAGACGGGAATTCTCGTACGTCTGTGTAAAGGGTTGTCGTTTCGAATCCCTTGAGCATCTTGGCGACCCAAGTTCCTATGTTGCCAAGCCCAATAATTCCTACCGTGCGACCCGATACTTCAAAAACCTTGCCAAATTCTCCCGATTTCGCTGGCTTCTGCCAAGTGCCAGCCTTCACGCCGTCGACACCTTGAGGAAGTCGTTTGTAAACCATCATCATCATGCCGATTGTGTGTTCGGCAACCGAACGAGCAATCGCTGGGGAGTTGTTGCAAACTTCGATACCCATCTCTCGAATGGCAGGAACATCAAGACTGTCGAATCCTGCACTCATCACCTGAAGCAGCTTCATTTTCGGCATTTTTGACAACATATCTGTTGTTATCGACAGTCCGTTCGTAATCACGGCTACGGCATCAGCGAGAGCCTCAGCACGTTCAGCTTCGGACGCATCAGGACTAACGACTCCCCAGTCGAGATCATTGGGTGCAAGCTCAAGTGCTCTGACCGTTCGTGCACCATCGTGCTCGCCGTAATATATGACACTGTGTCCCATTTTTTTTCTTTGCTTTCAATTTGTGGTCGTGTTGCTGCCGACAAAGTTTCAACAACAAGCACCGATAATGAGTTCCGGAAGAATATACAACCTAATTGAATACATATACACATGCCGGAAATCTAATGCTGAAATACGAGGGCTCAGGCTGAATAAATGCGATAATTCCCACACTAGGTTCGCGATAGAAGCGATTCATTATTAATATCAACTTCATGGATGTCAAAGATAGAACGTATACCGCAAGTATTGCGAGCATCACTATGGAAATAACAGCTTTGGTATCAGTGTCCAGCGGCGGTCACTAATCATTACAAACCCCGACGCGACAGAGACCTTACAGAGTCAGGAAATCCAGCCTAGCCAGCAAGTGACCCGATTCGCCCAGATCTTAGCTATAGCGATAGGAAGCGGTGCCCTGTTTCTTGGCGCACTAGATTTTTCTATCAACGTCAATCTGCCGAGATTTCGGTCAGATCTTGGCGAGACGATGATTCGTGTCCAACTGATAATCATCATGTACCACGGCGCTCGAAGCGGATCCGGATTTGTCGCCGGAGGTATTGCCGATAGATTCGGGATCAAGTGGCCACTAGTCTCGGGTATCGTGCTGTACACGACCGCCGTAGGCCTAATCTCGTTACAGGACTCTCTTACGCCCATCGTCGCCCTGCGTATCCCACAGGGAATAGGCGTAGCAATTTTATTCACCCTTGCCCCCGCGCTCGTTGCTCGGGCATTTGGGCCCAGCCGACGTGGAGCTGCACTTGGTGTAACACTCGGGGCGATGGGACTTGGTACGTTTGCGAGCACGCTCGGTGGAGGTTTACTGGGACAGGAAATCGGCTGGCCAGCGATTTTTTGGGCGCGTATTCCTATCGGCATAGCACTGCTGTTAGCAACAGTGATCGCTCTCAATGGAAATTTGGCTCAGTCAATTCCCGGGCGTACAAATCACCGGTTCGACTTACCAGGATCGCTAACAGTTTTCGCTGCACTATTTACATTCGTACTCGCCATGTCGTTCGCCCGAGTTGGAGGCTGGTTAACACCATTACCTTTGGTGCTGTTCGCTCTCACATTCGTACTTGGTTTGATATTCGCCAAAGGTAAAAAAAGCGGACGATTTACGATCTTTCCTGCTGGTCTCACAACATTCTCAGGATTCAAGTCTGGTACGCTTTCGAACTTGCTCTTGACTGTCGCCTCGTTCGTAATGTGGTTCCTATTTCCGTTCTATGTCGCCGATGTGATGGGAAGAAGCGGGCTCACGCTCGGTGCGCTATTGGCTCTAATGGCAAGTATGAATTTTCTTGGATCAGGAATCGCCGGATGGCTCGCAGATCGTGCTGGTGATAGGCCAATCATCTTTATTGGAACCATTTTAACTGCAATCGGATTAGTGTTCGTAGGCACGGCTGGGGACAATCCAGAGATGAGCAGGGTCATGATTTCAACTGCAGTACTTGGATTGGGTTTCGGAATACACCAGGCTGCTGTTTACGCACTAACTTTGCGAGGAACACCAAGCGAGTACGCCGGTTCTACATCGGCAGCACTTACCGTATCGCAAACAATCGGGACTGTGATGTCTATCGCTCTGATGACGTCGCTTTTGAACTGGCGACAAAGCTCACATAACGCTACATTTGCCGAGGCATATCAGTTCGCCTACTTCACCGCCGCCGGCATCGCATTGGTATCTGGAATGATAGTTCTGAGGCTCCGCCGAGAAGTTCAATAAACCGGCTTTGATACCTACTAA
>Ga0302123_10003558_pt1 | contig 10363 bp, 9 predicted proteins | sample CB21_321_MG_FD_203109 | JGI IMG/M metagenome (GOLD analysis project Ga0302123, IMG submission 203109) | Marine microbial communities from Western Arctic Ocean, Canada - CB21_32.1 | ecosystem: Environmental > Aquatic > Marine > Oceanic | place: Canada: Western Arctic Ocean | collected 2017-09-28 | reverse complement strand
AAGCCGGCCCAGCCGATGCACGATCGCAACCCGATTGACATCGTGTCGCTCCACGATCTCACCGCCAAGCTGCCGCATCGTTTTCAACGCCATCGGGATGTAGCACTCGTAGTCGAGATACTTCGTCGTCCGCCCCTTACTGTTGTTACGAACCACACCCTCGAACGTAATGACCGCACCATCCGCGTCGGTTGTGATCTGCCCGGCCAACGCCGGACTATCAATCGGCTCACGGGTAACGGCATAGAAGCTACCGTTGTCATCCGTCGCTTCGGCAAGCCAGCCCGAGCGCGCATCCGAGCCACCGCTGACGGGCGGCATCAACGCCACTTCATCGCCGTCGCTGAGGACCACATCCAAGTCGGTGAACTCGTGATTCCGCGCCAGAGCAATACTGTCGGCCATTTCGTGAAGTCTCGGATATTGAGACGCATAGCGCTCGAACAGCGTTCCCATGGTCGCCTCGGCGGGAAGCTCGATTGCATCCTCCGAACGCCCCACAACGTCCTTCAATAGCCCGAAAAACAGTACCTTGACCGTCATTCCCAAAACTGAACCGATTGTATCGTGTCCATGACTCCAAGGCCCTGTATCCTGGCCTCCCCGAATCCTAGTTGATCTCCGGATCGAGCACACTCGCCGGTTCGCAGCGGAAACGATTGCGAATGACGTTAGTCTCATCGGTGTAGAACGCACGCGTCGCAGTCACCTCGCAGTCCTGTGGGTTCGCATTCGCGGTGTACCCGTCAGGCGTCGCGGACATGTTGTACAAATAGCCCGATCTGGAACCCTTTGATAACTCATCGGGAATAAGGTCTGCCGACGTATTGGAGGCAACAGCATCGTTGGCCGGCGGGCCAAGTTCGCTAAGTGATAGCGCATAGCGGCCGTATTTCAAGTAGTAGTCGATCTGAGCGATGTTAATCCGGTGCAAGTTACGCACGGCGGCCATCTCATATGCCCGAGTCCCCGAAGGCCACTTTCCGATCGGCAGATTGAGTATCGCCAGCAACACCGCGGTACTCAGCAACAACCACAGTAATCGTTTCACGGTCCAGACTCCCGGGCAGCCCGCTCCCGCGACAGACATGTTGGATCGGCCTACCAAGGAGACGCCAAATGAACAATGGCGTGTAGGAAGAGACACGGCTCCCGGCACCACTCAAGTCGAAGCCTCGGCAGGGGCGCACCTCAAACCACAAACAAATCTAGAGCATGTAACTGCGAATTCGCACCAGCTTTCGATCAATGTCGGCAATCCTTGCCACACCGGACATCCCCATATCGAGCGCCAGCTCTGTCCGAAGCAACTCGATCACACGGGCAACGCCCTGCTGTCCGAACGTCGTTAGCCCCCACAGATACGGCCGCGCGACTCCTACCGCCGTCGCTCCCAGGGCGAGAGCCTTCAACACGTCCGAACCACGGCGGAAGCCGCCGTCAATTAAGACCGGGATCTTGCCGCCGGCCGCCTGCACGCATTCCGGCAGCGCCTCGATCGTGCCACCGACGTGATCCATCTGCCGTGCGCCGTGACTCGACACAACAACACCCGACATGCCGGTGCGCACCGCCACCTCGGTATCCTCGGCGGTAAGTATCCCCTTGATGACGATCGGCAGGTCCGTCAGGTCGCGGAGCTTCTTGACCGTCTCCCAAGTCGGCGTCGGGAACGGCCGCGACGGGAAGCCGCCCGTGCGCCAGGGCTCGTCGCCTTCTTTGTAGATCAACTTTCCTTGCGCGTCGCGCGGAACGCCGGTGTTGCACCAGTTGCGGACAAACTTGTTGTGAATACTGCGCTCGCGATGCGACACATGCATGATGTCCACCGTGAACGAGATCGCACTCGCGCCCGAATCCTCGACGCGCTCGACGAAGTTCAGCATGGTGTTCTCCGTGCGGAACTCACCTCCGGTCGTGAACTGCCACCAGTTCTTCGGCCCCTTGCCGGACTTCACGACCTCTTCGATTCCGCCATTGCTGATCATCAGCGAGTCGGTCTCACCGGCGGCTTTCGCCACTTCGTTCTCGCCATCGGGATAGAAGCAGTTCTTGCCGCCGGCCGGATCGATGAAAATCGGATGTCGTAGCGTCTTGCCAAATAGCTTCGTCGCGATGTCGATCTTGTGGACATCGGTCAGGAAGCGCGGCCGGATGATGATTCTGTCGAAGGCCTTCCGTGCATCCCGCAGCGCCGCCTCGTCACTCGCTCCTTCGGCCATGTAATCCCATGCCACCGGGTCGAGTTTCGCCTTCGCCAGAGCGGCGAAATCCATAATGTTCGCCGGCTCCAGTATGGGGTTGATCGCTGGTGGCCCCTGCGATCGAAGTACCTGTCGTTGCAAGAGAGGTGAAGCGAGAAAAAGCTGCGCCAAGCTGCGCAGTGCCCGGCGGCGATCTACTTTCATGGTTTGTTCCTTACCCTTCGCTCAAAGTGATACGTCAGTCGATTGTACCCGTATCGTTGCCTTCGCTCCTAGTTGCGCCGCTGCCTCGGCTCAGACCGTAGCGAATCATGTGCTTTCACAGGGCTAATGTCTCAGCCCGCCAAAACAGACGGAGTTCCGGCGACACGCCGGGCCTGGCGCTCGCCGTCCTCGTTGCGCTCATGTTCTCGGCATGCGGGGTGTCCGAGCAGAAAGCACAGTCCATCGAGACCAACGGCTCAGCGGCTATCAACGATTCCGTTACGACGGGCGCGGCGCCGGGCTACATCAACGATCAAGCTTGCGCCGCGTGTCACATCGAGGTCTACAATTCCTATCAGCAGATGGGTATGGCCAAGTCTTTCTTCCGGCCGACAGCCGACAAAGTCATCGAGGACTTCGACAAGAGCTTCTACCATCCGGCGTCGCAACGCCACTACCAGATGACGTTCCGCGACGGAACGTATCTCTTCCGGCGCTGCCAGCTCGATACGAACCAACAACCCATCAACGAGCTCGAACTGAAAGTCGACTGGGTGCTGGGGTCAGGGCACAACGGACGGACCTACGTCTATCGAGAACCAAATGGAGAGATGTATCAACTGGCACTTGGAGGTTCAGCGAACCGTTCGGCGCGAATGCATGTTCTGCCACAACGCCTATCCCGGCGTCGCCGAGGGGACGGACCAGTACGCTCGTCCTCACCGCTTTCCTGACTCCTTACCGGAGGGGATTGGGTGCCCGCGCTGCCACGGCCCCGGAGCCGAACATATGCGGGAAGCAAAAAGCCCTGACATGACGCTCAAAAAGCTACGCGCCACCATCGTCAATCCCTCCGGTCTGGACGCCGGGCTACGCGATGACGTCTGCGATCAATGTCATCTGCAGCCGTCCGTCGCCCTCTTCGGCGTCCGTGCGTTTGGAAGACCGGACTACTCATACCGTCCTGGACAACCACTCAACCAATACCTCGTCCAGATGGATATTGTCGAGCGCGGCAAACCCAAATCCGAACGCTTTGAGATCAACCATCATCCCTACCGCCTACGCCAGAGCCGTTGCTTCCAAGAAAGTTCAGGCGCGATGAGTTGTCTCACCTGCCACGACCCTCACCGCAAAGTTCCGGAACCGGAAAGGGCGGCGCACTACCGTACCGCTTGCCTTGGTTGCCACTCCAAACAGTCCCTGTCCAGCGGCCACGCAAAGACCGTTCCCGACGTCGCGGCGAGCGATTGCACCCGTTGCCACATGCAGAAGCGACGCACCCAGGACATCGTTGAGTTGCTGGCGACCGACCACCTAATTCGACGGCGACCGGGCGGGCATGAACTCGTGGCGCGTCTCGATGAAGCCGACCCTGATATCGACGACGTCGTTCTCATTGAGCCGGAGGCGGCACCCGCCTCCGATCTCCCGGATGCCTACCGAGCCTCGGGCGCCCTTCGCGCTACCGGCGGGGCTCATCAAACGGCGGCGGACACACTGCAAGAGATTCTGCGTTCACACAGCGTGCACACCGAACCCTACGCTGATCTCACTCGTTCGCAATTGATGTTGCGTGACTACGAGGGAGCTGCCAAAAGTGCCGCTGAACTGCTTGAGCGCGATCCCGACAACGTTGTCGCCAAGACATGGTCCGGCATCGCCGGCATTGGGCTTGGCGAGATTGAGCGGGCCGAAACGATCCTTTCGGAAACGATTGAAAGTCACCCCGCCCACGCCGAAGCGCACTACAATCTTGCCCTCGTTCTTATCAGCGGCGACCGACACGCAGAGGCCCGCGAGCGTCTACTCGAAGCCATGACGCTACGCTCGGGCTTCGCCCGTGCCTGGTACTACCTCGGTCGCGTACACCATCGGCTTGAGCAGAGCAAGGATGCAATCGAAGCATACAAGCGGGCGTTGGCGATCGACCCAACCCACACTCGTTCCTATCTCGAGCTAGGAGAGGTTCTCGCCGCCCAGGGAAAGCAAGCCGAAGCATTGCGCTTCTACGAACACGGCGCTCGCGTCGCATTGCAACCCAAGCCGATCAAAGCAGCCTTGGCGAAACTCAGTTCCGACTAACGCTTCGCAGTTGCCGGGTCAGCCTTCCCCCGTTATAAGTTGTGTGGCCGCCGGGTGTTCCCGCACTTCAGAGTAGTGGAGTGCATGCGCCAATTCACGGCCTGCTTCGTTGGCAATCGGCGTCGGTCGCCGCAGGATCAACTCCGCGCGGTCCAGTCGGTTGTAGGCGATATACGCCATTTCGAGCCTATCGATTGACTTCGCTTCGGCGCTCTCGAGATCGGGTGCCAACAACGGCCCGGTGTCGACTTGAAACGACGAATTCTCCGGGCGAAAGTTCATCGTTCGAATCGGGTATTCGAGTACGTACGCGCGGCCCTCGCCGCGAATCTCCGTCCGACCTACCAGCGGGACATTGTTCTCCGTCGCCTCGTTGATCGCCGCCGCATCCTCGAGGACACGGGAAGTCCCAAATCGCGCGACATCGATTTCAATCGACCGGAACGTGTCGGTCACTGGCTTGCCGCGCGTCCGTTCACCGTCGTGTGTGATCCCACTGCCCATCGTTCGCTCTTCTTCCAGCGAATAGATGTTTCTGTATTCCCGACTGGGCAACTGAAACAACCCACTCTCCGCGTAGACCCACTCCGAGCGACAGGCCGCAATCAAGACGAACTGCTCTCGGCTGCCGTCCGCTTCTTCAATCACATCGACGATCGCTTCCAGTTGGATACGCGCTTTGTTCCCCAGAGGGATATTGTGCCTTGCACGGGGACGGGAGTCAGGCCGTGGCGACAGATCCCACGTCATGTACGAGGATTGAAAATTGCACGCGTGCGTCGTCGCCATCGATGAATCTTCGCCGCTCGTTTCCGTCGTCGATTCAGAATCCCCGCAGGCCATCGCAACCAACGATGTCCCCGCCGCCAGCCACCTGACCGACTCAACGGACATCTGCCTGCGTGTGAAGAGGTCTTGCCGTCGTCGCCCCATGAGCTTAGATACTCCCGTTCCGAATGCACACAAGTTTGCGGTCGATGTCGCTGATCTTCGCCACGCCTGACATCCCCATATCGAGATCGCTAGCTCATCGAAGGGCGCAGAATCGCCTGCAGTTCTGGGCGGCGGAAATAGGCCCGCGTCAATGTCTCGGTGTCGGACGTGACGTTTGCCGTGACCCAGTGCGTCGCCCAGCCGCGCCGCCAACGGTCCGATTCATTCCGGTGCGAGGTGTGTAGAGCCCGTGAGTGATGAAAGACCACGGCGCCTTTTCGCGCAACGGCTAACGACTCGTTGCTGAGATCGATCAGATCCGTCGGCGGGACATAGTTGTGGTCCTCGCCGGGTACTTGGTCGTGCGGTAGGATCGGACCGCGGTGCGAACCGTCGATGTAGCGCAGGCAGCCGTTCTGTTCATCTACATCGTCGAGCGCGATCCAGGCGGTAATGACCTCGTCGTCGGGCTGGCAACGAAAGTAGTAATTGTCCTGGTGATAGGGTTTCGCGGACCCGAAGCGCGGCGGTTTGAGAAGCGCTTGATCGACCATCAGAAGCGGCTGTGCTCCGAGGAGTTGAGTGAGGCAATCGCGAAGCCGCGCATCGAGCAGCACGGACTGGCAGTACGCATCTTTGACGAAGGGCTCGTTGACTTTGCGCGGGGCGCGTTCGCCGTCTTCCGAAACGTCGACGTTGTAGCCGTCTTTGGCCGTGTCGCGTTCTCGGTCGGCGATGGCGAGAATGGCTTCGGCGGCGCGGTCGGCTTCGTCGGGGCGGAAAAGACCCTCAACGCACACCCAGCCTTTAGTACGGTAGTGGTCGAGATGAGCTTCGGTCATTGCCGACGAGGTGGACACTTCATTGCAGTGTACAACCCGTTTCTCGCAAAGGCGCTAAGTACCGCAAAGCTCGCAAAGGAGAACGATGAAGCTTGGATGGTTGAGATTGGTGGGCGCGGTTGTGCTCGGGGTCGCGATGGGGCTTTCGGCGCAGACGCCGGCGGAGAAGGTAGAGCGGTTACTGGATGAGTTGCGGCTGCCGGGTGCGATCAAGACATCGATTGGCGTCACTCGAAAAGGAACGCCGATCCCGGGTCTGATTACGGAGGACGACCTAGACTACTTCACGCCGAAGACGCGCATCCTCTTGGTCGGCGGGTTGGATGGCTCGGAGGCTTCGGTTCAAGTGACGCTCGACACTCTACGGTGGTTCTACACGAGTAATGAGGCGGCCGCGCATCGAGACAACATTGCGCTGTCAGTCGTCCCCATAGCGAACCCTGATGGATGGGCGCTGGGTGTCGCGCCATCGAATGGCGCCGGCGGGAACCCAACGCTGGGCTATCCGCCAGAGGGCACTGCGTACAACAGCGCAACCGACCCGGAGGCGGCGTATCTTTGGCGCTGGATCGGTATGCATGCCCCGGAGTTAGTTATCGATCTGCGCGTCGGCCAGAGATTCGAGTTTGCACCCGGCGAGAGTGTTCATGGGCACACCGCTTCCGGGCTGGCGTTTAGGCTCTTGGCGCGTTTCGCCCCAAACGATGACGTACTCGTTGAGCCGGATGGTACTGAACTGGCGAACCACCTTCCCGGCCGATCCGCAAGCGGAGTGGGAACGACCGAAGCGCTGAGGGTGCGCGTGAAACCTGCGAACGCGCGCGCGGTGACAGCTGCGCTCTTCGACGGTTTTGGGAAGGTGGGTATGTCGCCCGGTTCGACAGCCCGGCTTGCTGTCCAGCAGCGCCTCAAGCGCACTCCCATCGAGGTCGCCCAACAACTCGCTCAGCACTACGGCCACGAGCTGGATCAAGTCGCCTACATTCCCGCGCTTGCTTTGGTCGGGCGGATTCGGTTGACGGATCTGAGCGGGGAAGCAAGCCATCTTGAGGATGTCGAGCGCGTCGTCAAGCCCTACTTCGACGGCGGCAAACCAACGCTTCCCGAGAACACCAGCGGCAGCACCCTTTCCGGCCACTTGGTTTTCTCGGAACTGGCGCGCGTCACGGGGAAGGAACGTTACATCGAGCTAGCGACGGTCGCGGCGAATCTGGGGTTCGACGACCAGGGGAACCCGCAGGAATCAATGCCGTTCCACCACCAGATGAGCGACGCCCTGTTCATGGGTATCCCCATCCTCGCCGAAGTCGGACACCTTACCGGCAACGCAAAGTACTTCGACATGGCCCTGCGCCACATGAAGTTCATGCAGAACCTCTGCCTGCGCCCCGACGGCATCTATCGCCATTCGCCTCTCGACGAGGCAGCCTGGGGACGCGGCAACGGCTTCCCTGCCCTGGGCCTTGCGCTCAGCCTTAGCGCGCTGCCCGCCGACCATCCCGGCCGCGCCGAGATGCTCACGGCCTACCGCGATCACATGAAAGCCCTCACCCAACACCAGGACCCTACCGGCATGTGGCATCAGGTCATCGACCATCCCGAGAGCTACCGCGAACTTACAGCCACCTCGATGATCACCTTCGCCATACTGCGAGGGATGCGCTCCGGGTGGCTCGACCGAGACATCTACGAGCCCGTAGCCGATCGCGCCTGGGAAGCGCTCAAGACGCGCATCGCGCCGTCCGGAGAGTTGGTAGACGTTTGTACTGGAACCGGCAAGCAGAAAACACTACGCGACTACCTCGACCGCACCGCCATCCTCGGACACGACGACCGCGGCGGCGCGATGGGGCTCATGGTCTCCACCGAAATGGCCTACTGGCAGCGTGAACGTTAATCGCCCTCAGCCGGCACAGTAGTGGCAACCGGCAACTGCCGTCGCCACCAATAATAGAAAGGTAATCCGCTGACGATCAGCACCAGCCCGCTCAGCGACGGTAGCGGTTTCTCAATTAACGTGCTTACCACCAACCAAAGCGATGCCGCCCCGAACAACACCGGCGTTACCGGATAGCCCCACATCCGGTAAGGCCGCTCCCACTCCGGCCGCTTCTTCCGAAGAATGATCACGCCCACAACCGCCATGCCATAGAAGATCCACGCCGCGAACATTGCGAAGGAGAACAAGCCGGTGTACGTCCCGCTCAACGACAGCAAGGCCGCCCACACGCCTTGCAGCAATACCGCAAACGCCGGCGTCCCGTAGCGTTGGTGTACCTCGCCAAATATCTTGAAGAACAGTCCATCGCGAGCCTGTGCATAGTAAACACGCGGACCGGTGAGGATGCCCGCGTTGATCGCGCCGGTGATCGAAATCAGAATGATGAGCGAGATGATCGTCCCGCCGGCCGAGCCAAACACACGCTCCAACACGACGGCGGCCACCCGCTCGGTACCCGCAATCTCCTCCACCGTCAGCACCCGCATGTAGGCCACGTTGGCGAGGAGGTGGAGCAGGATTACGATCCCGACGCCAACGCCCAAACTGATCGGCAAGTTGCGGCCAGGACTCCGAATCTCACCGCCGACGAACCCCGCCTGGAACCATCCGTTGTAGGCCCACAAGCAGGCCAACATCGCGATGCCAATCTCCGTGCCGCCGAAATTCCCGGTGGGCGCGGCAACCGCTTCCACTCCGGCCGGGGCCGCGTAGAATAGCGCGATACCTGCCACAAATAGCAGCCCGCCGACTTTCAGTATTGTCGTCACGTTCTGCATCAGCGCCCCGCCCACCAAAGTGCGGTAGTTCAACGCCGTTAGCAGCAAGATGATCGCCGGCGCGCTCAGCCGTTCCACCAACGGCGGCATCGGAATCAAATAGCTGAGGTAGATGGAGAACCCAACCGCGAGCGTCGCGGTCGAACCCGAGCGCACTACCAGTAGCAGGACCCAACTGAACAAGAATCCCCACAGTGGCGAATAGGCCTCGCGCAAGTAGACATACTGTCCGCCCGAGTGCGGCAACATCGCGCCCAACTCGGCAAACGCCAGCGCTCCGCACAGCGACAGCAGCCCCGCGATGACCCAAATCGAGAGCATCCATTCCGGTGACGGCAGCGCGCGCGCAATCGCGCCAGGAACAATAAATACGCCGGAACCAATGATGGTGCCGATCACAATCGCCTTGGCGTCCCACAGCCCAAGCCGACGGGTCAGATCACGTGTAGCCATCGGACTAGCATAGACCAACGAACGTCCTGCTATCCTCGCGGCAGAAACCGATGCCCGCGCAATTCACTGGCGACGACTACGAATCACTTTCCTGGCATGACAACTATGTCTACGGCCTCCAGTTCTCAATCCGTGACTGGATATCCGGACCTGGTGCTCGATATCGACCACATCCTCGGATGGGTCTGCGGCATCGACGGCGGCGCGCAGTTTCGTGTGGCCCCCGCTACTCTTGCCTTCCACAACGTTACCGATCTAAAGATCAACGTCGACTGGGGCGACAGCGGCTTCCAAGTCGCGTTGCACGAGATGTCGATTCACCAAGTCGCTCGCGAGCGCATTACGAACCAGAAGATCTGTCTCGACCGCCCCTACTATCGCTGGGCCATCGAAACCAATTGGCCGAAGCACGGCAGTATCGCGTTCGGCGCTTCCGGCTTCACGATGACGCTCCGTTCCGAACCCGTCTTGCAGGACCAACAGCAACTCGCTCGCGAAACCCGCGCCGCTTGGCAACCGACCAACCAGCCATAGGGGCTTGTTAGAATCGAAGTTCCTCGCCTAAACACCCAATCATGCCCATTTCTAGACGCAAATCGGCCGTCTGCGACATCGACGGCGTCAAGACCGGCGGCGACCACCCGATCGTCGTCCAGTCGATGACCAACACCGACACGGCCGACACCGCGTCCACCGTCAATCAGGTCATGGCATTGGCGCGGGCCGGTTCGGAACTCGTCCGTGTCACCGTCAATACCGAGAAGGCCGCCGAGGCCCTTCCGACGATCGTCGAATCGCTCGACGCCTTCGGCGTCCGCGTCCCCATCATTGGCGACTTCCACTACAACGGGCATCTGCTGCTCA
>Ga0302123_10003554_pt1 | contig 10367 bp, 10 predicted proteins | sample CB21_321_MG_FD_203109 | JGI IMG/M metagenome (GOLD analysis project Ga0302123, IMG submission 203109) | Marine microbial communities from Western Arctic Ocean, Canada - CB21_32.1 | ecosystem: Environmental > Aquatic > Marine > Oceanic | place: Canada: Western Arctic Ocean | collected 2017-09-28 | reverse complement strand
CCGGTCCATCCGCTTCCATGCGAATTTCCATCGAGACTCCTTTCCCGGTCCGACTTCAACCATCAACCGGAAGGGAGTCTCGATATTTTCCCGATTCCCCAACACCCACGTTTTGGGATCACGCCCTATTGATGACCCGAATCACGCCGGCCAGCCGTGGAGCATACAACTTTCCGCTGTCGCAGACGGAGTTGATCTCGTGATCGCCGACTTTGCTGGAACTCCTGTCGTAACGTACGCGGTCGATGGGCGCCCCAACGCCCCAGGATCACTCACCCTGGCCGTTGGCGGAATGCAGAGCATAGTTTCAGTCAGCATAGGCACAGGAAAGGCCTCGGTGTCATGAAACGCGTCCATCCACTTCGGCGATCGGCGCGTGCTGTATGCCTCACGGGGTACACGCTGATCGAGATGATTGTCAGCCTGGGCGCCGGGGCAATTCTGGTGTCGGGTCTTGCGTCGACTCTTGTGGTATCGACTCAAGCCTGGTCGGAAGATCTGAGTCCACGTCGACAGGCCGATAGCAGCGGAGCCACACGTCGCATCCACGATGACCTGCAATTCGCGGTTCAGTTCACGGAGCGAACTGCCCAGGCCGCGACGTTTACGGTACCCGACCGTGATGGAGACGGTGTCAAGGAAACAATCCGTTACGCGTGGACGGGCGTCGCCGGCGATCCACTGACAGTTGCAATAAACGAAACCCCGCCCGAGACGCTGATTGCAGATGTGCAGCAGTTTCAGTTCGACTGGCAGACCCGCACGCTGCTGGCTCCCGTCGTGGAGATTCAGCCGACAGTTCTGTTTCTGTCCGTGGGCAGTGGCGATGCTGGACAGGTCGCTCTGACCGCTCAGGAACAAATGAAGGTTACGCATCTTCAGGAAAACCATGTTGTCGTGACCGCGTCCGTGTTTTCGAGCCAGAGTATTTTGCAATCGCTGATCGACACCAGCACGGTCGTTTATATTTCCGGAGAAATCGACCTAAGTACGTTTCCCGCATGGATTGCACAGTCAACGGTGGGAATCGTTTGCGAACGTGCCGAGCTGTGTCAGTTGCTGGGCGTCAGCAGTGGATTCACCGTCATTGGCTGGTCCGAGATGCGGCCGGTCAACCGGACTCACGACATACTTGCAAACGCTCCGCCGTACACTGGTATTTGCCACGGATTTCAGCCGGTATCAGTGCTGCTGCCGCCCTTTTCTCCGGATTTGCGAGTGCTGGCAGTCGCTGGATTCAACGGTCTGGAAGTCATTTTCGCTGCCGCCGAAGCAGGTGCTGATAGTGTAACCGGGGCATTTACCATACCGGGCCGGCGCGTCATGATGCCGGTGGGCCGTCCGGGTTCCGATTTCGCCACATGGAGTTCTGCATATCTTTCAGTGATCATTAATCAGTCGGTCGCGTGGGCGTCGGGCGAAGGAGACGATGCGCCATTGGATTTACGCGTCATGCTGGTTGCTAATGGCGCCCCGTGGCCCGCTGGCCGAGAGCGGGACAGGCTGTTTCTGCTGCAGTCACAGGGCTGCCGGGTGGATGTCGTGCGACCGGACCTGACACCCGCTGCGTTCGATGCGGCTTTGGTGGGAGTGGACGTGGTATGGATATCTGAATACGTCAGCCCCACGGCGCCTGCTTCCGTACTTATCCAGAAGCCCGTCAGCATTGTGATTGAGCACCCCAACTGGTTGGGGCAGACGGGATTCGGGGCAGCAACTGTGTTATCACAAGGTGACAGCATTTCCATTACAAATCCGAATCATCCCATACTGAGTGAATTTTCGGTGAGTGACCTGCAGGTGTCCTGGCGGTCGCGACAGAGATGGGACAGTTCGGGATACCCGACGGAAATGGACCTGCTTGCGACTCCGACTGGGGGAAACCCCACGGCGGCGGCTGTGGGTGTCTTTGAGACTGGTGCGACCACACACATTGGGCCGGCGGCGGGGCGTCGAGTCTGGCTTTCACTGGGTCAAATGCGGTCCAACGATATGGCAATCGACATACAGACTGTAATGGTCAACCTCCTGAATTGGGCGGGAGACAATTAACTCATCTATTTCACCGTGGACGGATCGACGGCTTTACTGGCATTGGCACACGAGACGCGCCGCGGAGTTTCGCCCTTTTACCTGATACCAGACAGGATTGATGCTCAGGCCACATACAACATCCTGCATGTCGTCCCGACACGGACTGACTCTGATTGAAGTCTCGGTTTCGACGCTACTTGTCGGGCTGATGATCGTGGCATCGCTGCGTGCGAGTGGTGGTGTCACCCAATGCTGGACGGCCGCGTCGGACGAATATCGTGCGGCGATGCTGGCCGATCAGTTGCTGTTTGAGATTCTGCAGAACCCGTACGAAGAACCGGATGACCCCGCACTCTTCGGTCTGGAATCCGGGGAATCGGGTGGAACACGTGTGTTGTGGGATGACGCGGACGACTTTGATGGCTGCACGTCGAATCCGCCGACGTCTCCGGACGGCACGGTTCTTTCGGAATTCTCCGGCTGGTCGCGAGCGGCGACTGTGCGACTGGCCGCACTCAGTGATCCGGCAGTGACGCCCGGCACGGATGAAGGACTGAAGATGATTGAGGTCAGCGTGACAGCGCCAGGCGGCGAAACAATTGTGCGACAGGCGCTGCGGTCTCGTTGGGGGCCGTTGGACGACCAACAGCCTCTCGTGGACGTCACCTGGATTACTTCGGTGAACACGTCGCTCACACTTCAGACCGGGGCGACGTCGATGACACGGACCTGTTTAACGAATTCTGTCGAGGACGCGCCGTGATACGCCTGACTGTGCTGCGCCACCGTACTGCCCGAGGACGTCATCGTGTGAACCGGGACGGCTATCTGTATGTCGGAGTGATGCTTGTCGCGATGATCGTTGGGTTGATCGGGCTGACCAGTGCGCATGTCGGTCGTTTGCACCTGCGGTCCGCGATCGACGCGAGTAGCGCTGGCCAGGCTGCGGCCCTGGCGAGTTCGGCGATCGAATACGCATTAGCCACGATTCAGAACGATGACTCCTGGCGGACGACATATCAGGATGACACCGAATACCCAGCCACACCGATGTCGATGAATGGCGGCACCTGGACATGGAAACTCGTGGATGTCGATGGTGATCTGAACGACGACGATTCCGATTTTGTCCGCATTGTCGGAATCGGGCGCGACGCCGGGTCGACGATCGTCCTGAGTCTTACCGCGTATCCGACAGGCGCACCGCTGCCCGTGATGGACTACGCGCTGCATAGCGACGGCACGATCACGTTTGATCCAGGACTGACGGTCACAACGGACCGCAGCATCAGTTCCAACGGCTGGATTAACGGTCCACCCTCCTCGTCGATCGTCGGCAACGCTGTCGCGACTTTGGGTCTGCCGCTTCCCGTGACGGGGAATGCAACGTTCGGTGTCGCCGCCAGACGGATGCCTGGCTCGTCAGTGTTTGACTACTACCAGACGCGCGGCACCAGCATCGCAGTGACTGCTCTACCGTTAAGTGGAGGTGCACGAGTTCTGGAACAGACCGTCCTGAGTCCGGCGAGCAATGTCTATGGTTCTCGGAACGCTGGTGGGATCTACATCATCGACTGCCAGGCCCTGACGGTTCACATCCGCGACTGCCGGATCGCGGGAACGCTGCTGCTGTTGAACGCCGGAGCCGGCAGTTCCGTGAGTGATTCGGTTGTCTGGGAACCGATCCTGCCCGGTTTTCCTGCACTACTTGTTTCCGGTTCACTCACGCTCAATCTGAGCAATGCCGTATTGAACGAGACGACGCTCAATACCAACTTCAATCCAACGGGAACTCCCTACCTCGGCGAGTCCGACAACGACACTGTCGACATCTATCCGACGGGCATTAGCGGCGGCGTCTACGTCTCGGGGAATCTCACGGTTGCCCCCACAGCTGTGTCGACCATGACCACGGGCACGGTGATCGTTGGCGGCGTGACCGCGATGCAATCCAGTGCGGTCTTCAGTTATGACGCCACGTCCTCGACCTACCCGCCACCAGGTTTCGCGTCGGGAAATCCCATGAAACCCATGCCGGGAAGCTTGCAACGCGTGCCTGTCTCCCCATGAGGCGATCGATCGTTATAGCATTTTCAGAATCGCCTTTCCGTGAGCCGTAGGCGCAAGGCCAGCGCCCAATCGCACCAGAGTTATCCGTGACTTGAAGGTTGGGACAGCCCTTGGACTCTGTCTCGACCCTGCCTTCAAAGGGTCGCGTCGGAGACCCAACCTACTGACAACGCCAACTCTGTACTGCGGCACTAGCATCATCAATCACCGTGATCTCACAAACACGGATTCTGTTTCGGGACTATTCCCAACGCGGCGTAGCCGCAACCAAAAAGCACGTCAGAAGTTACATTTCTCAATTCGAAAAAGCGCGTGTGGATGACCGTCGGGCTCGGGGTGTGCTGGATGACGTCGCGGATCAGCCGGCCGATCGCACGCGTGTGGATCAAAATCTGGAGGACGAATCGTTCTGGCCGGCGACCATCGAAGATCGTCGGGAACGCGGCGGTGAGCGGGCGGGAGTCACGACGCAGGTGAATCCGGCGAGCTATCTGCGTCTGCTGGACTGGTCAGCACGGCTGTCTCGTCCGGGGAAGTTCAGGATGTCGCCAGAGGTCGCGGGTCTGGCGCGTTGACGACTCGCCGTCCCTGCGCCCAGAAGAGTATTGACTGGCGTGCCCGGTCTTCGCCCTGGCACTCACTTCGCGCAGCAGGGGTACGGTCCTCGTTGCTCCGCTGCCCTCAGATGGCATCTGAGGCCGGCGGCCTGAGGCCCGGGCGCAGGAATTTACCGAATTCCATCGCGCAGCATTTCGACGGCGGCGTTTCGACCGCAGGCCCCATGACGCCGCCGCCTGGGTGGGCGGCACTGCCGCATAAGTAAAGTCCACCGACTGGCGTTCGATAATTGCTCCAGCCGGCTACCGGACGCAGGCTGAACAGTTGGTGGAGTGGCATTGCTCCCTGGAAGATGTTCCCCCCGGTCAGGCCGAAAGTCCGTTCCAGGTCGAGCGGTGACAACACCTGCGATGCAGAATTGAAGCCGGGACGTTGGGCGCGTATCGCGCGATCTCGGCAATGCATCGGTCCGCGACTTCGTCCGTCAGAGTGTCCCAGTTCAGCCCCTCCGCGAGTTCGTACGGCGCGTACTGCACGAACAGTGACAGGATGTGATGGCCGTCCGGAGTCAACGTGCGATCGACGGACGTTGGAATCGTCATCTCGACGACGGGTCGCTGTGACGGGCGGTCGTATTTTGCGTCGTCGTAAGCTCGTTCGAGATAGTCGGTCGTGCAGCCGATGTGAATTGTGCCGCGATGCTGTGGACGCGCCTCCGCTTTTCCCGGCAGGCATGTGAAGTCGGGCAGTTCGCTGACGGCCAGGTTGATCTTCATACTCGCGCTTGCATAGTCAATTCGCTGCACGGCCTGGAGAAATGGTTTCGGCAAGTCGTCCGCTGCTATGAAGCGTTCAAACGTCAGTCGGGCGTCAACGTTCGACGCGACGCGCTTCGCCCGAATCTCCTCGCCATCCGCAAGGATCATACTTGCGACGCGACCGTCGATGACAGGGATTGATGCGACCTCGCACTCGGTTCGAATCTCAACACCCGCCTCCCGACAGGCCGCGGCCATCGCCTGAGTCAGCCCGCCTTCGACGTAACCCCACACCCCGCGAGTACCACCGGCTGAACCCATCACGTGATGCATCAGGACATACGCCGTCCCCGGCGCGGAAATCGGCTGAAACGTCCCGATCACGGCGTCGGTCGCCAGCGTGGCCCGCAACACATCCGATTCAAACCAGCGTTCCAGAATCGGTCGCGCCGCTCCGGTCAGCAGTTCGATCGCTTCAGGCAGGCCGTTTCCCAGTTCCTTCAACGTGTGAAACAGTGACGCTCCACCACGCAGATCCCGCAATTTTTTTCCGATCGGCACGTCACGCCACTCGCGGGGCAGTGGCAGCAGGTCCGGCGGCGTTTTACTCAGCACCAGTTCGAGGCATTCGGCCACTCGTTTCAGCAAGCCAATTGCAAAATGGCAGTAGCTGACCGTCCACACTCCATCGTCGTCAGCCGGCGTCAGACCGGTGTCGTGCCGGACGACGTGCACGCGTGCTGAATCTCCGATAGCTCACTCGGTCGATTTGTCCGGAAACAGATTGCCGTCGCCTCGGCCGAGTGCTTCGTTGATCAGGCTGTTCAGATCGAGGTGGCCGGAAGCGACCGAGTCCATCACGGAATTGAGCTGCGTGTGCTCTTCGTATTCCTTGACCTTCGTCACGATACGTGTGATTTCCGATTCCGTGTGGCCGCGTTCCCGCAGGAAATCGGCGAGCTGGACATAGTCATCTGCATTAGACATCGATCGAGCCTTTCATTCAGGATGTCGCAGCGCTCGTTGGAGCGCTGAAAGTCTGTGTGCTGATTCTCACTGGTATGCTGCAACGGCCTCATCGACAGAATCGAAGAGTTCAATCAACTGATCCGACTTCGTGGACGCGAGTGCCACCCGAGCGAAGCCGCCCGCAGCGCTGATGGCAAATCGTCCGCCCGGCCGCCGGCTCATCCGCGTCGAAACGGCGATCAGAAATCCGATGAACGCCGAGCCGAAATACTGAGTTCCAGAAAGATCGAGCACAAGTCGTGCCGGCTCGATGGATTCGGTCAGATCGAGAATACCTGCCAGTTCCGGTAGTTCGCCCTCATAGACGCTGGCAAAATCGGGGTCCAGACGGACGACCGTCACTCCGTTCTGCCTCTCCGTAGCAAATCGATGGGACTGCGACATTAGGAGTTCTTTGGGTCCTTAGATCGTCTCGACACAGACTGACAGAGTCGAATCGACGTAGTCTGACAGGATCCGACGCGGAGGCAAATGTCACTGGCCAGACGTCTCTGTCAACCGTTTCGCGCACTAGAATGACTCGATTTCCAGACCCACGCAACAGCTCGGGGCCGAGGCCAATGCCATGCAGCGGCTTGATCTGGTCACCGAGGATGCTTTCATTCGGATATGAAGACGTGGATCCTTGAAACCGGCTCTGCCGAGAGATAATTTACCCCGCTTCCCACCTGAGCTGGTGGGACATGGTGGGTATAGCTCAGTTGGTTAGAGCGCCGGATTGTGGTTCCGGAGGTCGCCGGTTCAAATCCGGTTACTCACCCTTTGTGACGGAGGGTGGTGTAGTGAAGACGTACATCGCGACTGTCGCATTAACGCTGCCGATCATTGCCCTTGTGTTTGTGCTCGTTGGCAGCGACTCGGAGGCTGACTATCCGTAGTTTCCGCTGCCGTCTCCGGCGGCGCCGCCTCACGGTCCCAGCGTACCCGCCCCGGTTGTTGTTGATCACACGATTCCAACGCCCGACGTCTTGCGAGTGCTGACCGAGGGGACTGGACACGACTGGTTCAAACTCTCAGATCGTGACCGCGTCATTCCTGGATTCGAGATCAGTCGACGATTGAAACTTCCCGAAAACCAATACCCGGAAGCGGCGCTGACTCGGTCACTGAGCGGTGAGAGTAACGAGCTGCTTGCGATCCCGATTGCCAGAGTTCTCGGAGGGGCATTTCATGTGTTGGACCTTCCGAGTGTGGCGGGCATGACGTCGGAGGAAATCACTGCACGATTGCAGCAATAAACGGACAACGGCGCGGGCGGGGGTCGGGCTGGCATGTCGGGGCAACTCAACGGCTTGAGTTGCGCAGCGCGAGTGATCAATGCCTCGACTGAATGGCCGGGAGATGGTGCCCCCCATGATTTTGCGGGGACGGACACAGTTGCCAGGTCGGCCGGCAGCGATCACCGATCGTGTCGAGTCCAGCGGGGCGTTCTGGGCTCAGGTCTTCAAGCGGTGCCGCGAAGTGCGACCGACTGGCCTGCTGGCGTCTTGTGCCTGCTGCTTTACGACGACGTCGACCTGTCAATGGACGAGATTGCCCTGGCAACGCAATTCAACAAAGGGCACATCAGTCGGAAGATTTGGATCACGCGCCGGGTCCTGGCTCGCGTGCTGAGACCAGACGGGGAGACGCCGCTGACTGAGCAGCTCGGCGATTGCGAACAGCCGGCCGACGTATCGACCGAACTGACCGACGTCCAATGGCGACGGCTCAGCCGGCTGATCAAACAGAACCCGGCGACCATACGACCGGCGGCGAGCTGCGAACGCGATCGCATGGAAACTGACGACCGGTCGCCGTTGGGGAGACCTGCCCCCCCCCCACGTTTCGGCTCAGTCCCGGCAGCAAAGCGCCGTTATCGGATCTGGAAACGCGACGGAACGCTGGAGACTCTCAGACGCTTGATCGGGACGTGATCCGAGTCTGGGTCATTCGGAGAAAAACCGCGTCGAGTTCAAGTACCTTGCCGCCCCGTCAACGTCTGGGAACATCGTTGCTTCATTGATGCAGTTGAATCGCAGAGAGCTCCTGATTGCCCGCAGGTCGTAGTGCTTTGATGATACATGGCTTGCTGCAACGTGTCTTACTGGGCGCCAAACTCAACTCGTCACGGCGCGCCGGTCGAAATCCCGAACAGCAGACCGCCGAGTTTCTCGGCAAGCCCAACCGCAGTGCTGCCGACTGTCCCGACGGCCATCGCCGCGTCCCGGATGCCCTTAACACTCAATTCCCACCAGTCTTTACGAGGGGCCGGACGAGTGGCTTCCTTCGTCAGCGTCTCGAAAGCGTCGGCGGTTGCATCAGCCTCGTCCGGCGACTGTTTGTCAGCGATATTCGCGACTTCTTTGGCAAGTTCTTTGAGCAGCGCCTTAATCTCGTCTGAGGCGTCTGACTGCGCCGCGTGGTTGAAGCTGCCTTCGATCTTGTCCGCAGTCACCTGAGTGATGCCTTTTCCCTGCACGATGGAAACGTCTGTGTTTCCGTCACCTACAGTGTTGATGTTTGTTTCTGACATGTCGTTTCCCTCGTAGTATTTATGGGTGATGTGGGTAAGGCTGTCCGTCACAACGTCGAGGCGGACTCCATTGAGCAGTTCCGAGACCGTGTACTTTCGCTTGGCACCCCGCGGGCGGTATTGATGATTCGGGCCGCCCGGCTCATCCTCTTCGAGGATCAGTAGGTGGTCGTAGCTTTCGTCCAAGTGCGACTGTTCAGGAAGCGGGACGCAGGCATCTGCACCCAGTTCACCGAAACGTCGATGCACAATTTCCAGATGTGCGACCGCGACGTTTAGCGCGTCGCGGCACCGATTGATCCGGCCCTGGACCTGGAATTCCACGATCGCATCGTCGAGCTTCGCCTCGACCAGCACACGACACTCGTGAATGTGAAGCACGACGCCGTTTCGCCAGCACGTCGTAGTAGCGTGCTCGTGTGCCTGCACGATAAACTGCGCCAGCAGACCCGATGGCAGGAAAACATATCGAAAGCGAAACAGCAGGGCTTCTCCCGGCCAATCTTCGAGTCGTGGGCGGTTCTTTGGCAGTGCGGCCGGCATCAGGTAGCGGCCCGGCGCCCCCGGCAATTCGTAGATCAACTGGATGTTGGCATGTTGCATCATGTCCAGGATGTACTCGTAACTGTCTCGCTCCTGTGGATATCGCTCCGGGTCGAGAATGCGACGCAGGTCCTTCCGAGAAAACTCCGCAGGACGTTCGACCGTCCCCGCGCGATCGCTGCAGTCCGTCATCACCGAATAGATAGCTGTCGTGAGCCAGTTGGGGTCAAGCAGTTCTACGTTACGAATGCCGAGCGGCGTGTCATCGTCGTCCAGGCCGTGAGCGACGACCGTCCCCAGATAGTGCAGTACCCTGAGCAGCGCGCGTCGTTCCGCAGCTTCGGTGATGTTCTGCTCTTCGCATAGTCCCTCGAACTTGGCGAATTCCATCACCGGTTGCTCGGCAGCCATTTCGGCCAGCCGGTCCTTGACGGCTAGCCATTCCGGTGCGACAGGCTCGCGCACGTGCTTCAGACGCTCGTCCGTTTCGATCGTATTGACGATGAGTTCGCGGAGCGTCTGGATCATCGCCGGCGCGTCCACTTCCGTTTTCTCGCACGACGTACGGACGATGCCCACAACACCGGGGAAGTCGTTCCTCAGACCGGTTTCATCAAGATGTAACGTGTCTCGGTGTACGCCGTCCGACTTGTTGATCACGATGATTGTCGGCGCGTTCCCTGCCCGTGTCTGAATCGTGCGCAGCCAGTCCACATGCGACCGGTCGTCTTCTCGTCGGGCGTGATCCCAAAACGTGGGTGTTGGGGAATCGGGAAAATATCGAGACTCCCTTCCGGTTGATGGTTGAAGTCGGACCGGGAAAGGAGTCTCGATGGAAATTCGCATGGAAGCGGATGGAC
>Ga0302123_10003545_pt1 | contig 10393 bp, 2 predicted proteins | sample CB21_321_MG_FD_203109 | JGI IMG/M metagenome (GOLD analysis project Ga0302123, IMG submission 203109) | Marine microbial communities from Western Arctic Ocean, Canada - CB21_32.1 | ecosystem: Environmental > Aquatic > Marine > Oceanic | place: Canada: Western Arctic Ocean | collected 2017-09-28 | reverse complement strand
AGTCTGGTACCGCCCGCGATGCTGTATGCGGCTCGAATACTCGAATACGTAAGTACCCTTTGGCAGATAGTCGATAAAGAAATGACTGGCAGTGTCGCGGGTGCTTTCATAGTACGCGAGCCCGTCCTGATATCTATATCGCGATAATACGTTGACGGGTTCGGTGCCGCTGCCGCGCTGATCTTTCAGATGCACATACTCCATGTCGCGGTCAACACGCAGCACCAATCGCACGACAAGCTCGTCGCCAACCGCCAGGATACCTTTGACTTTATTGAGCATCGGCCCCTTCTCGGTGTTCTCCTTAATGTATAACTCTTTGTTGAGCGTCAGCGGTGTGGCTTCGTGGGGCGTGACTTTGCGCATGTCCTCCAGGTACTGCCAATGGACACTGCCCCAGCTCACGCCGTTATCCACTTTTGTTACGGTGATGTCGCCCATCTCCGGCTTGACCTCAGGCCCGACAAAGCGCTCTTGATAAAACCCGGTGCCGGCTTCGACATTCTTCGGCTCGATCACCATGTCTGCCAGAGCTACTTCGACTAATGCGTCAGAGGCGAGAAAATTGGTGCCACGCAGCAACAAAGCGTAGATTGCGTCGGCAGTGGCGCGGGTGGTTTTCCAGTCCGTTGTCTGTTTTTGTTTCAAGAGCCAGACTTTGCACGCCTCGACGGCGTCGGCATTTTTAGCGACTTCATCGAATGCCTCGATCATCATTGCCTGCGTCTCGATCGGGGCGCGGTACCACCACCAGGAATACTCGGTGTCGCGCCAGAACATCCCCATCTCCTCGTTGCTGACGGCATATTCGCTGATCGACGCCATGATCTTCTGCGGTGTTTCCCTGTCCTTGCCGAAGCGCTGCACGCCAACGGCCAGATGCGCCTGGGACTGCCGCGACAATTTCAGCCAATGCTCTTTTGCCTGCCCGAGGAAATAATCGACCGCTTCGACTGCTTCGCCGTCGATCGGTTGGTCGGCGAGGTAGAAACTGCGACCGTACAAATACATCGCGATGATAGACGTCAGGTTGTTGTTGTCCTTGTTGCCGTGGTCGAGGATCCAGCGATATCGTTCGTTGACCCACGCATCCAGACTGTTGAGCGCTTTGATTGCCGGTACCATGTCTACATCTTTGATGCCGAGGTGCCGCATACGTCCGAAACCAGTCGTGATGTAGAGCGTGATATAATCGTTGCCATGGCCACCGGGGAACCATGGCCACTGGCCGCTGCTCAGTTGCATCTGTGCGAGCCTGGCCATCGTTCGCTTGGTCTCTTCATCGAGGCGGTTACCGTCGAAGAGAATTCCGACATCACGCCGTGACTGACTCTCGCTTTCGGCTTGCCGAACCCAAGGTGTTTCTTCAAGCATCACAGCTTTGAGGTCCTGGTTCTTTTCCAGCGGGCTATCGAGTGTTTCGGTCCCTCTCCATAGATCGAAAATACGGCGGATCTTCGGATCAGAATTCGCCAGGTGCCGTGCCAAGGTGTTTGCGTACAAGCGATTGAACACTTGCTCCGAACAGCCGTATGGGTACTCCATGAGGTAGGGGAGGGCCATGACTGCGTACCATGCCGGCTGGGACACCATCTGGACCGTGAGGCTTTGGTGTTTCAATGTGTCGGATGCACCAGAGCCCAGCAGTTTCTTGAATGCGAAATTACGTTTTCCGGCATCGCGCACAGGTAGTGGTAACGACTCGGTAACGAGTATGCGCCGCGGCAACACCGGCAAGTATCCTTTCTCGCCGTCCGATAGCTTTCCGGTAGATGCGACGGCGGTGTACGTAAGGAATCCCATGCCGTCGGGCACTTTCAGCGTCCACGACAGTGACTGCGATTCCTTGGCTGGTATATCAAACGTCAAACCTGTCTTTGTATTGTCCAAGTCAGCATCGACCGAATTTGTTGTACGCGCATCGGCGAGCGTGAGCTGGACGGTGCCTTGTTGGCGGGTCGGCGACTGGTTGATCACTTTGACTGTGAACGCTAGTTCATCACCCTCGCGCATGAACCGCGGCGGATTCGGTTGGACCATCAAATCCTTTGCGGTCACGACAGTGTCCTGCAGATAACCGGAGCGCAGACTGGCGTCGTGTGCAAAGGCCATGAACTTCCATCGCGTCAACGCCTCGGGCATAGTAAATTCGATTTTGACGCGGCCGTCGTCGTCACTGATCAGGTGTGGCAGGAAGAATGCGGTTTCCTGCAGGTTTGTGCGTGCGGCGACTTTGCTGAGGTCCGGTGCCGGCGGCGTCGCTTTCGGGGGCGGAGTTCGTTTGGCGCTGCTATTATCGAAATCTGCGGCCTTGCCAAACGTGTCGCCCAGCTCCGCTCGGCCGTCGTCCAAAGGCTCGGCCTCCATCGCCATCGCCATCGGCGCCCTGGTCATCATGCTGTCTTCTGCTACCCCGTTACCTGATATTCGATACTTACGGTGTTGCTGTCGCTGCATAAAACCGCGTGTGACATCCGCCGGAAAACTACGGTAATTGATCGCAACACCTTTGTGGCTTCTTGGCCATCTGCCATGAATCCGTCGCAGTTTCCGGAGATTATTTTCGAACGTCGAGTGCATCCGCGAGTAATCCCTGTAGAAGACATTGAACGTTTTCTGCCAGGCGTGCGGTTTGTACGCATCCAGTGATTCGTCGTATAGTCCGGCGATCATCTCCGCGACTGCTTTCTCTGCGTCCGGGCCGGTGACGATAGCGGTCCACGTTTCCTTCTCCGCCGGCCCAAGTTTCGACGTGAAATGTTCCCATTTGATCTGCAGGTTTTTATTGCGCCACGGTACATCGATCTGTTGCACGGTGAAATGCGCCCGGTTTTCGCGGACCATCGTGACACGTACTGTGAAACCGCCCCGCATTGCCTCCGTAACATTCTGCTCGATCGTCGCCTGGGTATGATCGGGGTTACTCCAGAAGCTGCGCAGTGTCTTGTTCCTGTGTTCGATCTCAATGAATGCCCGGCCGCGGTTATAGCCTGTTCCCCATACCGCAGTGAGGGTTTCGCCGGCTTCCACTTTCCACGTGGGTGCTGTCATCAGATACGGAATCTTGAGCACACAGGTCGTCGCGTTGCGATCCAGGACCCGGATCGCGACGCGTGCTGTCACCGGAGTCTTGAAGCGGTCCTGAGTCTCGAGCATAGCCCGATAGCAACCGGCCTCCAGATCGACAGCCAAAGTCTGGGTGCCGTCCGCATTCGTAGCGAACGGCAACGTAGCGACGACCTCGCCGAGGGGCCATGTCTTCGGGTCAGACCAGTTGGGCTCCGGCGTCTTGTCCTGCTGCGCGGCATGTCTTGGCTGCGGCCGGTGGTAACCTCGTATTTCCGACCGTTGCACCTGTGTCGGCTCCTGTAATCGATACACCGTAATTGTTCCCTCTGCTTGTCGTGCTTCGCCGTCGGGCGATGTCGTTTTCACCGTGAGTTCGACCGACTTGCCTTTCTCCTGCCAGTCTGTTGCTGAGAGTGAGGCTTGCAGTGCGGTGTAGCCGACGTTGACGCTGCGATCGCCGGAACGTGTCTCGCCGGCGGTATCTGTGACATCGGCGTGGACCGTGTAGCGGAAAATCGGCTCGTGCTTTGCCGACACCGTACGATCGGGTGTTGCGACAAACGTGATTGTGAATGAGCCGTCCGGTTCTGTTACTGCGTTGCCGTGGGTAATCTCCTGGTTGCCCTGATTCGGTTGCGGCCGCCACCACCAGCCCCAGAACCAGTCCGGGTACCTTGTTTCGCGGACGACCCGATAGCGGACTTTCGCACCATCGATCGGCGCCCCTGTATAGCTGGCGGCGTGTCCTGTAACGGTGACGTCGCTATCAAGCTTCGGTGCGCTTTCCGGTGCATCGATCGTGACCTCAAATTTTGGTCGCTTGTACTCTTCGACATTGATGTTCGCCTGCCCGCGCGCCCCGTTGACAACGCGAATACGCATCGTTCCCATGAGTCGATCCCGTGGCGCCGTGAAACTTCCTGAGAACGTGCCGTAATCATTTGTGTGTTGCGTACGTTTGGTGATTTCTTTGTTGTTGACGTCTGCGAAAACAATCGTGGTTTCGCGGTTGGCGATTGTTTGGTAGTCGCTATTTTCTGTATCAACGCGATAGGACAATGCCTTGTAGTGGATCGTCTGCCCCGGACGATAGAGTGAACGATCCGTGAAGAAGACGGTGCGTTCGTCCGGTTTCGGCTTGTGCTCGGAGGATCGGTTGTTGTAATAATCCGTCGAAACCTTATGACCGTTGTATTCGGCGAGAAAGACGTGCTGTGTGTTGTCGGACGTCACGCTAAAGAGTCCGTTCTCGTCTGTCGCCGTATCTCCCGCTGCCTGGTATTGACGTTTGTTGCGTCCGCCACGTTTCCAGATCCGGACCGTCGCCTCTTTCAGTGGATCCCCGGATTCAGCGTCCAGCACGAACCCTTCGATCACACCCGTGCCCTGTCGGATCCTGGTCACGACGGCCAGATCACTGACCCAGAAGCCGGTGTAATTCACACTGTTATTATTCGCGCCGAAATCTTCTGTGTGACTTGTGATCAAAAAATAGAATCCCGGGGCCAGGTCCTGTGGCGCGTCGATCTGTTCCTCCCGGGCGTGGTAGTTTGTAGTTATCGGCAGATCTTTTGACCAACTCTTGAGCGCGGCCCGTCCGAGTAGTTCTTGGCCCTGGTTACGCCGGAAATTTTCCGGATCCCATTCGTTGCGCAGCAGCAGTTGCTCCCAATCGTATTCGACTACTCTGAACCAGATTTTATCGACGTTTTTATACCACGCTTTGATTTTCGGCCACGGCGCGTTCCACACCCGCTCCGTCGAGACTTGGATGGATTTTTTTTCGATCGTTTCGATCAGGTTGTGGCATTGATTGCCGCCGGGCGTGTCTGGAAAAGCGTTGGCGCCGCGCGTTGCCAGTTTGTGAGCCTCGACCAGGTCACCTTCTTCCTGCAGGACGCTTGCCCAATTGTAGAGGGCGCGGGCCGCGATCCTATGATCTCCATACGTGTCGGTGAATTGTTTGAGCGCGGCCTTGTACCGATCGTTTTTAGATTCTCCGAAAGCGTTGTTGTTGGCCAGTACGAGTCGTTCGAGATTTGCATCGATGAATGCGTCCGTCTGCCCGCTATCGCTGTGGTAGCGCATCAGTTCCTGGTACAGTCGCAACGTTTTTACGAGTACGCTGTCTTCGTCTGTGGTCTCGATTTTCCACGCTATGAATGTCTCGGGAGAATCGAATGCCGGACTCTCCGCGTTGAGATCGAATGCACCCTGGACTGCAGCGGCCGCCTGTTCGCCGGCGCTGTAAAACTTCAGCGCCTCGTGCGCGATGAAGTCGTAGAGCGTTGGACGGAAGGACTCGGGCATGCTCCCTTTCTGCAGGACCTCATCAAAATCTGTCACCGCGATCTTGCGCAGTTCGTTGCGGCTGTCCAGGGCAAGTGTGAAATGCTTGTCGATCTCGGCGAGAATTCGCGTCAGGTCCCAGGACAGAATATCGTCCCCGGGCGTTTCCTCTGTTTGTGTGCGTTGCATGAACCGCCACCGGTTTTGCTGGAAGTACTGCCAGTACCAATGCGCCAGGACTGCTTCCATCAGGGGTTGCAGGACTGCGGGTGTAGTGGTGATCGCGCCCTGGAGGCGGACGATCTTTTCTTCTGCTTTCTGTCCCTGGACGTCACCTTCGAAGCGGATTTTCTTCAGTACCGCTTTGAGTGCTTCCGCAGTGGCTCCCTCCTCGATAGCGCTCTTGATGATCGGCTCGAGGTGTTCGATCGCAGTCTTTGGCAGGCCGTTTTTTTCGGCCTCTGCAACTTTTTTCCAAGCGTCATCCCGATCCGCTGCACCGGCGTTGATTGTGGCGATGAAAATGGCGGCGACGATAGATAGATGATGTTTCACGGGGCCTTCCATGGCTGGGGTTGCAGTTTTATAGTCAGTATGACGCGCGAACCGTGGTCATATTAGATGGCCGGCGGGTAGGGTTTCGCATGAGTACTGGTCAAGGGGCTATAGGTGTATGGGTGCGTGTAGCTCCCCGTCAGGGAGCAGTCGTTATTTATCACAAAACCCAGGGATGAAAATGTTCCAGTACCAATGGATGTTCGATGGTCCGCACGCACGGGCAGCCTCGCACCGTGGCGCAGAAACATATAGCAGTATGATACCGTCGATAGGCGCCTCCAGTTTCGGCGAATCCCTGGCCATGCTTACTGGCTACATAGACGCTATCGCCCTGGACTGTCGGGGCGGCATTGGGACTGCCGATGTGATAAACCGGCAGCAACTCCGCCGCGTAGCTGCGTTTCTAATTTTTTTCCTGTTGCAGCGTCAAAGCAGTAACCCGTTTCCTGGTCATCCTGCCAACCGATCGTGTACGCCTTGCCGTCTGTGATCGAGATGCCGGAGTAGCCGATCCCGTCCTGAGCTTTCCAGACGACTGTCGCCTTGTCGCCTTGCCAGGCCTTGAGACCGGCTTCCTGCAAGATGTGGTCACAGTTCGGCCCCATGAAATCCGGCCAGTCTCCGGCAATAAGTGGTGTTGCGCTGAGGGCAAGGACTAGGGTGATTGTGCGTGCTGTCATGTGATGTGATGTGTTCCCGTTGTTGTTATAGTACCGCACGGCGTAGATCCTTCCGGATAAAATGGCACCTCGCACGGCCATTGCTTCGCTGGAAATCCTCACCGATGCTATGTGTTTCAGGCTCGCCCGTAGCCGCCCGGATCGCCTCGTTATTCCGAAAAACCACTGGCCGCACGATCCATCCGTTTTATATGCGGAAGGATTTACGCCGCACAGTACTATTCGATGCTGAGTAGTTCGACTTGGAAGATCAGTACGGCGCAAGGCGGGATATTTGGCGGTGAACCGCGTTTTCCGTACGCGAGCTCATAGGGGATATACAACTCGTACTTACTGCCGACAGACATCACCTGCAGTCCTTCCGTCCAGCCGCTGATGACGGCACCGAGCGGAAACGAAAGCGGTTCTCCCCGTTTGTACGAGCTGTCGAACACAGTGCCATCGATCAGGCGCCCTTCGTAGTGTACCTTGACTGTGGCGGTTTCGTCCGGGCTGGGGCCGGTCGCTGGCGTCAAGGTCTTGTACTGCAGCCCGCTTGCAGTGGTCTGCACGCCCTCCTTTGCCGCGTTTGCGGCCAGGAACGCTTCGCCTTCTGCCTTGCCGTGGGAACCGAACGGTTTGTCTAATAAGCCCATGTGACTTCCTTAGTGTCCTGTGAAGTTAATTCTGACGGGTACCTTGCGGCCCTTTCGGCGCACCGCTTCGTTGGGTCGAAACAATCCCGACTCCCCTGCGGAGGTCGGGACTACGGCATCGCCTTATTCGACCCAACGACCCGGTACATCCGAAATCCTCCACAATTTATCCGTCAGAATTAGCTTGACAGAACACTTGTGAACGATTGGTCGTGGAATCTACTGCGTCGACAGATCGATCGCAAGGCGGGCGACCGGAGCGGGTGCACGACATGAAATGGGATACCGCTGAAACCTGATGCCGGGTGAAAATGGCCACTTTTTCAGCGGAATCGAAATAGGATACCGCTGATAAACCTATGGTGTTCAGCGGATGTTGTTCTGACAAATGTCCGTGCTGCTGCTGATCGCGTGGATCGGCGGTTGGCGTTCACGGCTTCAGCGTGCGACGTAGTGCACCAAAATGCCGTTGATTGTGTATATCACTTTGAAGTCTCGTCAGTTGTGAAACGGACATCGGAGTCCGAGGCATCAACGCGCTGCACGCTAAAGTCGTGATCCGCCAGCCAACGGACCAACTGCCGGCAACTGAAACCATGCGGCGCTGGCGGTGAGAGGAACGACAAAACGGGGCTTTTTCAGCGGAATCACCGCTCATGTTGTGCGCTCGACCGGAGCGACGACACGTTGCGAGACAGGCGAACCCACTGTATTTTATCGGCACTTCCAACCGTCATTATGCTTTCCCGCTCAATACCTGAGCACGCCCATATTTATGCTGCATAGCAGACTGACATACGCAGTCCCGATCGTACTACTGCTGACTCTTTTAATCCCCCCTCGGTCAGCCGCCGTCGGCAGTGCACCCGCCGGCAAGGTATTGAAGGGGACGTACAACATTGTCGTGACCGTTCAGAGCACAGTGGATCTGTTGCCGGAAGACACGTCCCAGATCGTGCTGCAATGGCAGAATGCGCAAAACTACGTCTCGATCGACATCAGTCGTCGCGGCTTCCAGGTAGTCGAGGTTCGAGACGGCAAGCGCACTGCATCGGGGGTTAACGGACAGTATATGATTCGCCCGGGCGCTACGCACACGCTGATTATCAAACGTCATGCCGCGAATCTTCATGTCCTGTTTGATCGGCATCCCGTATTCAAGAACCTCGAAACAAAGAACAACGCAGGGCGCTACGACATCCGGGACAAGTCGAATCGTCTGCGGATCAGTAATCTTCGCATCCAGCGCACCGGTCGGATAGAAGTTGCGGATGACTTCAGTCGCAACGCCGACCAGCTCGGTATCTGGGAGCCGATGTCCGGCAGCTGGTCGGTTGCGGCCCTGCAGCAGTCGTCGTTCAGTAGTAATGCCTTCTGCTTTCGCGGCAGCGGCAAGGCTGCACTGACCGCTACCGGCTATTGGTTCTGGGAGAATTATCGGTTGTCGGCGGCAGTGTTGCGACATCAGGAAACGAAGGCGCTTGGACTCGTCGTTTACTTCCGTGACAAGGCCAATTACACGTTGTTCCGTTGGAACCAGGATCGATTCCAACTCGTCGCGATGGTCAATGGAAAACCCCACGTCCTGGCGCAAAAAAAAGGTTTTTTGCGAGTCGAACAATGGTACGAATTGTCCGTTGCCGTACATGGCGACAAAGTGGGATGCTATCTAGATCGTTTCCCCATTTTTGAGATCGATCTGAATAATATCGAGGACCGCCCAATATCCACCGGCGGCAACCTGGACTATGGCGATGATGGTGGCATCGGCCTGTGGGTGTCCGGCCGAAACGGAGCGCATTTCGACGATATCTTTGTCGAAAGCATTGAGTCCCAGTCGGCCCGTCCCCTGGCACCGCGGACGCCTGTCATAAAGGTGCAGTTTGCCAATGACGCGGTTATGAAAACATGGTCAAAGCGGGTATCCGCCGGCGGCCGCTTCCTTGATTACACGTTCCATGCTGCGCCAACCGATTGGCTCGCGCAATCAGGGAATTGGGGGATCCAGTCGCGCTGGGCATGCCAGCCACGATGGACCTGGTTCGGTGGTCAAAGTGATCGCACCGCGGCGGTTTGGCATAAGCACAACTTCGAGGGCAATACTGTTGTCGATATATACGCCGCGTTCCGCATGGCATCCCCCTTCGCGCCGTACTACAAACGTGCCGGCGACATCAACGTCACGATCTGCGGCAACGGTCGAGATCTGAGCAGCGGCTACAGTTTCATCTTTGCCGGCTGGGACAATCGCTACTCCAAATTGCTGCGTGGCGACAAAGTCGTAGCGACCGCCGAGCTGACATTGCTGGACAACCGTGATGCCTTTCACAAGGATGCCTTGCACGAGCAATGGCGTCATCTCCGCGTTGTCAGGAAGGGCGCCCTTGTGCAGGCATATGTCGATGATCACTTAGCGTTGGAATACGAAGATCCGCAGCCGCTCGTCGGCAGAAAGGTTGCTCTGTGGACGTGGAACAATCATCTGTTGCTGGCTCGTGTTGCGGTCGGTGCCGGGCGCACTACGGCCGCCCCGCCGCCGCCGGCACCTGTCCCCAAACCGGCGGGTATCGTGCACCGATGGGACGCTCCTGGCGCGCCGGTTACGCCGCTGCCCATCGTTGGACGCGACGTTCGCAGGGAGCCGTACCTGCGCTTCAATTTCGCGGGATCGAGCGCCATGAAGGTCAATCTCTACGTGCAAGTCCGGGGGCAACCGTATGCACTGACTTTGACCGCCCCGGAAATTGTCCATCGCGACATACCTGTCATCGGGCTGTTCGGTGCCGGTGCCATGGACGAAACACCGCGCACCGCGCAGCTGGATCTTCGCAGTTGTCTGCAATCGATATATGCCGACAATCAGCCGCTGGTCATCGAGGCCGCTTCTGTCGGGTTGTTATCTGACGACGTCTACGCCCTCTCAGGTTTCGCGGGTAATCGCGTCGGCATGATCTGCAGGTTTGCGGAGTTCGCCCTTTCGCGTGTCGCGGCGACTGACGTCGACGTGACCGGGCGATCTGTTGTCCTGCCGCCCTGGGAGGAAACGGATGGGCCCGAGGGCCTGTGCTTTAACACCTTCTCGGACGGCGTCGCACAATGGCGGACGTATGGCGGCGAGTTTGGTGCAACCTTATCAATCGATCGACTGCACACGATGAACGG
>Ga0302123_10003531_pt1 | contig 10410 bp, 11 predicted proteins | sample CB21_321_MG_FD_203109 | JGI IMG/M metagenome (GOLD analysis project Ga0302123, IMG submission 203109) | Marine microbial communities from Western Arctic Ocean, Canada - CB21_32.1 | ecosystem: Environmental > Aquatic > Marine > Oceanic | place: Canada: Western Arctic Ocean | collected 2017-09-28 | reverse complement strand
TTACTATTCTGCCTTGCTTGCGGGTTACGTCGACCGCCTGGTTCATGACTGCATCAGAACGACCACCGACAGTCTCGACGACAAGATCGGCACCCACGCCATGGCTGATCTCGGCGAGAGCCTCTTTCAGGTCATCACCTTCGGAGCCCACCACGATGTCCGCTCCCATCTGTTTGGCCATTTCAACCTGGTGTGGATAGCGCGCGGTCGCCACAATGGTGCCAGCGCCCATCGCCCGGGCGGCAGCGGTGGCGCATAGGCCAATAGTGCCCGATCCAAGAACGGCAACAGTCTCACCGCCCCGCAGACCGCCCCGACGCACGGCGTGGAGTGTGACTGCAAGGGGCTCGACCATCGCGCCTTCTTCCCACGTCATGCCATCGGTAAGGCGGTAAAGGCCAGCGGCTTTGCGGGAGACGAACTCAGCGTAACCCCCGCCTGTGTCTGCGGCCATGTTTTCGCATAGGAAGTACTGGCCCTCGCTGCAGTAGTAGCAGGTAAGGCAGGCTTTACCGTGGCCAATGCCTTCAACCGCCACGCGCTCGCCAATGCGAGCTACATCGACGTTGCTGCCAACTTCTACGATTTCGCCAGCGATTTCGTGCCCGGCAGGAAGTGTCTCCCGGTCGGTCTTTTCAAAATAGATTAGTAGATCGGAACCGCAGATGCCCTCGGCTCGAACCCGCACTAGCGCATCATCAGGGCCGACCGGCGGTCGATCGATCTCGGTCAGTTCCATTGCACCGTGACCGTTCCACAGAGCCGCTTTCATCTTTTCTGACATTCGGTCAGTCTCCTATGCTTGGTGTAGTTCTTATTCTTGGTGTACTTGGACTTTGATCGAGCCAGTCGACTTATCGTAAGCCGTGTCTACTGCTTGTTGTACCTGCGCTAACGGGAACTTGTGCGTCACCATCGGCTTCAGATCGACCCTGCCCGACCCCATCATGTCGATGGCGATCTCGAAATCATCGCGCCCGTCCAAGACGGAGTAGCAAGACGAAAAGATGACCGACTGCTCCTTCAGCAGCGGAGTCATCCAGTCAATCTCTATGGGCACCCAAAAGCCACCGAGAATGACGATTCGGCCCTGTGGCCGCGTGAACTGGATGGACTGCTGGATGGTTACGTCTGTGCGGCCCCCGACCGATTCAAGCGTGACGTCGACACCACGTCCGTCGGTCTCGTCGGCTATCGCTTCGGCGAGGTCGTCGCCTTTGTCTGGCAATACGACGTCGGCGCCGAGAGTCTTTGCCAACTCGCCCTGGTGGGCATGCCTTGCAGTGACCATTACTTTGCCAGCACCCATCGCCCTTGCTGCCGCGACTGAGGTTTGCCCAATGTTGCCAGCGCCCAACACAAGAACGGTCTCGCCGCCCTCGAGGTTGCCTCGGCGACAGGCGTGTACCGACACCGCGAGGGGTTCAACCAGAGCCGCCTCTTCCCAGTTCATGCTGTCGTGTATGGGGAAACACCCGGCGGCGTTGCGTTTGATGTACTGGGCGTAGCCTCCCCCTGTGTCTGGTTTTTTGTCGCGGCACTGCACTGGCTGGCCCTGACGACAATAGAAACACGCCCCGCAGTTGAGTCCAAACCCTAAGATGTCGATAGCCACGCGCTCGCCTATGCGGCCCGTGTCAACACCCTCTCCGACCTCGACGATCTCCCCTGCAACCTCGTGGCCACCGGGTATCTCTTCTGGCTCGGCCTTGTCCCACCACAAGAGCAGGTCAGAGCCGCACACGCCTTCAGCGCGTACCCTGCTCAGAACCTCGCCGGGCCCGACCTCGGGCACGGCGATATCTTTAATCTCAAGCTTGCGATCGCCCTGGTAGAGGGCCGCTTTCATAGTGCGCATTGTTTCTCCGTGTTCTCCGCAAGGCGGAACCTCGCTCGTCAGTGCTTCTTCGGCTTATCGCCTCATCGCTTTGGCTCAAGCCATTGCGCCGCCCGCATTTTCTTTACTCGGCGTTCTCTACGAAAGCACGACCTGCCTCTAGAAGCAGGCCGTGAGCGTACGCCATAGAAATGTCGTCAGACATCATCTTGCGGCCAGCAGCGTGGACCCGGTCTACGGTCTGCTCCATCGCCAACTTGACCACTGGATGGTTAGGGCGGCCCGGCACGCCCATAGACTGGGCGAGGTCGTTGGGGCCGAAAACGAAGTAATCGATACCTGGGACAGACATGAGGTCATCGATCCCATCCAGTGCCGCTCTCGTTTCCAGCTGGGCAATGAGAACCATTTCTGTATTCGACGCAGCCATGATTGACTGCCTTTTTCCGTCATCGTCCTGGACTGACGCAGGATCGTTGAAGTGAAGGGCTCGGCCGCCACCCCAACTCCTCTCGCCATCGGGTCCGAATTTGCACGCTCGAACCAGGCGTTCGGCGTCTTCGACCGTTTCAACGTGGGGGCCCATGATGCCCTGAACCCCTCTATCCAGGTAGGTAATGAGCGTTTCAGCATCGAGAGAGGGTGGCCTGGCGGTTACGGTGAGACCTACGGCCTGGGCCGCCAAACAGGTTCGCTCGATATCGTCGGGCCCAAATGGGCCGTGTTCGCCGTCAATCTGTACGAAGTGGAATCCGGCTATCGCCAGAAGTTCGACTACTTGCGTTGATGGAAAATTCAACCAGCAGCCCAGTGATCTCTCGCCACGCCCTGCCCGTTCTGATATCGCGTTTCTAGGTATCAAGAATCCTCCGGCCGAGATGGTACGCGGGCGACCCTTCACCGACAAGTGTTACGGACGTCAAGACCGGGTGACTGCGGGCTTACCGAGGCAGCTTAGGATACTCACGTGAGGACCGAAAGAGCCAGCTTGAAGAACAGGAAGCCCTTACATCGGTTCCGAATTGGGGTATATCGGTGCCACCACTTTGTGGATCCACGCAGTGAGATTGGCAAGCACGTCTAGGGAGACCTCGTGGCCCATAGAGTACTCGCTGTACTCCGGTTCATACCCCTTTGACCTGAGGAAGTCGATGCCTTGTCGCGCGTCTGTCACCGGAATCATGGTGTCCGCCGTCCCGTGAGAGGCAAATATTGCCTGACTGCGAGACTCGGGCATTGAAGATTCGATTTCCCGTTTCCCTGCCACCACTGAACTGAGAGCCGCGATACCAGCGAATCGTTCTGGACGAGGTAGCCCGGTGCGATACGCCATCATTCCGCCCTGGGAGAATCCGCCGAGGACGGTCTTACCCTCAGGTGGGGGATAAAGGTCCGAAACCTCGTCCATAAACCCATCGACCAGTCGGTCCGCGTGATTCAGCGCTTCTTTCGCACCGTCTCCTCCCAGTGGCGCCCACGCGAAGTTCGAGCCTCCAGCGCCCATGTCCATGGCGATTGGTGCGTTGGGGAATGCGTAAACGTAGCCTCGTGAGTCGATGGCCGATGCCAGGCCAGCTAGGTCGCCCATGTGGGATCCAAAACCGTGCAAAAGAACGACCAGAGGGTATGCTCGTCCCGGAGCAAACCCGTTGGGTTCTACCGTGATGAACTTGAGGTGGTCGCCTTCGTGTTGAACGTACTTCAATAGTTATGGCCTCGCCGGGGAAATCCGCCGATCATCGTGCCGCAGGCGTTAACCACATTTCAAGCGAACTTGTGGCCTCTAAAAACGGTTGGTCATTGATAGTGCAATTCTCCCGAATGATTTCATGTTTGCCGTTTGATCCTGTGTGGTGAGATCTCGAGACAGGGGATACACTCGAACCCAAGACTCTCAACACCGGTCACGGCGTCGATCGCCGAGGCGGTGCAGGTGAAAATGCTATCCCAAAATGCTATCCCAAAAGGGGGCTTGGACAAAGCCACATGACAAAATTTAACGAGCTGCTGGGCAAGACTGGCAGACGAGAGGCGGAGCCCCTCGGCTTCGGACGAAGCGCAAAGCGTGCCGAGCGCACGCCGGACATATTGCTGATCGGCCGGATCAGCCCCAGTGACCTGGCAGGGCTTGACGCGGAGAAAACCCCCGTCGATGCCTTCTTGCTGGAAACAGACGAGGTAGATGCAAAGGTCCTACAAACGGCGTCCAAGGCCCTGGAAGGTGCGGTTTGGGGGGTCAGAGCGAAGAGCGTCGCTAGCGACGCTGTGGAGATCTTGAAGAATTCCGAGGCTGACTTCGTTGTTTTCACGGCTTCGGGCACCCCGGCGTCAGTGTTGAGCGAGGAAGACCTGGGTAGCTTTTTGGAAGTTGTTGGCGACCTGTCGGAAGAAGATGCCCCGGGAGTTCACGCATTGCCTATCGACGGAGTCGCTATCGAGGTTGACTCCGATTTGTTTCCGTTCACCGTAGGCACCCTGATGCGGTTGCACCGGACGCTTTCAGCGGGGGAACACGCAATCGTGTTGAGTGACTTTGACCCGAAGGCGTTGTCCACAGGTGATCTGGAAGCGATGCGAAATGCCGGTGTCTCTGCTCTGGCCCTTTCGGCTACTGAAAAAGCGAACCTCGAGGCACTGCGTACAGCGATTGCCGATCTTCCCGAGCCAAAGTCCGCCCATGACGAGCGGTTGGCCCTGATCCCGCATGTCAGCGGGGGGGAAGGAGAAGAAGATTACGACGACGAGGGCGACGACTTCTAGGTCTGGGACACCGGTTAATCATGGTAGATTGCCCAGCACTTTTCCTCTTGGACTAGGGATTAACGTCCGTAGGTGAGGCGGTCGATGAGGTACTTCGGGAGGCCGCGTTCTTCCATTTTAGTCTGGGTGGTCACTACGTCGTACTCAGTTCGCTGGTGGACTATGGTCCCATTGGCGTCGTCGTATACCGCGTAGCTGGCACGTGGATCGCCGTCGCGGGGTTGACCCACACCACCGGGGTTGATGATGACCCTGTCACCGTCGAGGCTAACCGGCACGTCAAGCAGAAATTCCAGGAAAGCCGCTCCATTTTCATTCGGTCTGCACAGAAACGGTATGTGTGAGTGCCCTACCAGGCACTGATCCGTGTCGAAGTGCAGGAAGCTGGCGACGGCGGCGGGCTCTGATATTACGTACTCCCACACCGGGTCCCTTGGGCTACCGTGGACCATGGTGAATTCACCCTGCACATTTTTGAGGGGCAGACCCCGAATGTACTCGGCTTGGTCATCGTTAATCTGAGTCGAGGTCCAGGTGTTGGCGGCGGCAGCGTGCTCATTGAAGGCCTCGAGGCTGAGGCGGCCGACAGAGGCAAGGTCATGATTGCCAGCGACTGAGCGTTCGTCGTGGCTGCGCAGGAGGTCTATGCACGGCCCGGGATCCGGTCCATACCCGATGAGATCCCCGAGGGACCAGATCTGGTCGAACCCGCCCCTTCGTGCGCCGTCGTCTATGACGGCCTGAAAAGCCTCCAAGTTGGAGTGGACATCCGAAACTATGAGAGCTTTCAAAAGGGCGCCACCTAGGACTCGGGGGGCAGCGGCGGTCGCCAGCATGCCATACGAAGCCTCCTGGTGCCACGGCGGGAACCCCTTTGTGGCCGAGTGGAGGCCCGAATATAATACACGCCGAGACACTCTTTCAAACCTGCAACTGTGACAGGTTTGTGACCGTTGAACCCCTAATTTGAATGTCCAAAAGCTGAAAACACCACCGAGCGCCGTACTGGTTTTGCAATCGTTCGAGCCTGCCAGAACGCAGGCCATCGGAGAATCGATTGGTGCGCAAGCTAGGCCCGGGGATGTGGTCCTCCTAATTGGAGACCTGGGTGCTGGAAAGACCTGCCTGACGCAAGGGATCCTCTGGGGCCTTGGTTCTAAGGACCACGTAAGAAGCCCGACGTTCGTATTGATAATGGAGCACGCCGCGAGGATTCCCCTTTACCACGCTGACCTTTACCGGCTCGAACAGGGCTCTGATTTGAACGGAGTGGGCCTGGAAGAGTATTTGCAAGGAGACGGTTTGTGTGTGGTCGAGTGGGCTGACAGGGCGCCCGGGGTGTTTCCGAATGACCGTCTTGAGGTGAGTATTGAGCAGGATGAGAACCAGCGAGACGGTCGAACCCTGACTCTGACTGCTTTCGGCGTTAGATACGTTGATTTGTTGCAGTCGTTAATCGCAGGAATAGATCGCTTAAGTAACGCTGTGGATAAGGCTAGAGATATTTGACTACGCATTTAGAACTTTCCATTGACACGTCCACCCGTTATGCGTCGGTCGCCGTATCGGAACGGGGCATTTGCATAATAGAGCGAACATGGCGAGCCGACCGGAACCACTCGGTGGAATTGGTGCCAGCGATTAATGGCGTGATGCTGGAAGCCGGGGTAGCTGCGTCAGACCTGGCTGCGATTTTTGTAGCAAGGGGTCCCGGAGGTTTCAGCGCTCTACGAGTGGGGATTGCAACGGCAAAATCGATGGCGATGGGCCTGGATGTTCCCCTGGTTTCGATAGGCACGCTGGCCATTGAGATAGCCCCCTATGTGCCGTCTGAACTGCCTGTTTGCGCGATCATAGGAGGGGCAGGAGCCCGACTGCACGCGGGTTGGTCCGGGGCTGGCCCAGAGGAATTCGACGTCTTGACGGTTGAAGAATTGGCCGACCGGACTGTCGAACGCACGGTGTTTTGCGGTGAGGAAGCTGCGGCGGCAGAGACGGCTCTAACTGAGCGCCTTGGTGAACTGGCAGATGTTCGGCCAGTCGCCCCACCCACCCGACGAGCAGGCACTTTGGCGGCTTTGGGTTTCGCGAGGCTTCAATTGGGCGATGCTGATGACCCGGATGTTTTGGAACCGCTGTATATGCGCAGTGCTCAATATGAGGTTGCCTATAAAACTCATATTCAATGACCACAGATTCTTGAGATAAACATGAGGGCGGTCTTCGGGCCGGACTACAAATGGAATTAAATAGGGGAAAATACATGCAGCGAACATTGGTATTGGTTAAGCCGGACGCGGTCCAGAGAGGGCTTGCTGGAGAGGTGATTTCTCGCCTGGAGCGCAAAGGCCTAAAACTCGCCGGGGTCAAGATGATGCGAGTCGATGAGTCGCTCGCGCGTCAACACTACAAGGACCACGTTGAGCGGCCGTTCTTCCCCAGCTTACTGGCGTTCATCACCTCGAGCCCAATCGTCGCACTGGCGGTCGAGGGACCGAACGCGATTGAAATTACGCGAGGTGTGATGGGAGCGACGAACCCGCTGGAGGCGACTCCGGGTTCGATTCGAGGCGACATGGCCATGTCGGTTGGTCCGAACCTGATTCACGGCTCCGATTCGGAAGAGGCGGCCGCTCGGGAGTTGAAGCTATTTTTCGGTGATGATGAGCTGTTCGACTACACCAGGGACATGGACCACTGGATTATTGAATCCTAACGGCCTCTGAGGCACCGGGCCAGGCACCGGCCAGGTTGTAGTAGTCGCGTTCTTCAACCCCAAAAATATGAATGACGACGTCGGCGAAGTCGACGACGACCCAGCCGCTCTGGGGCCCACCTTCGCGTCGCAGTTTCTGGGCACCGGCCTCTTCCAGGGCTTCTTCAAGGTCTTCAGCTAAAGCGCCGAGCTGGCGGGCCGAATGCACTGAGGCGATAACGAAGTAGTCTGCGAAGGTACTGACCTCGCTGATATCCAGCATTTGAATGTCGGACGCCAGCTTGTCTGAGGCTACGTCGACGGCCAGGCGCGCCAGGACTTCAGGTGCAGGCCGCCCTCCGTCGTTCGCGCCGTCGGGATTGGATGGGTTGTTTTCGATTTCAGTTGCCATTCACTAAATTATAGGGGAGGGGGCCCGCAATAGCCTGTGAGGGTTATTGCCCAACGGGATCACGGGCCCTCTCGGCCGGGCATAACCGGGCTTAAAGGGTAATGACGCCTATCTGACGCAGCATGCCAAGGTCGTCACGATAGTCCTGTTCTTCAATGATTTTGCCGTCGACGAGACGGCTGATCAGTACACCTCTCAGCTCGTAGCGTTTGCCCGTTGCCGGAATGCCCAGCATGTCACCGGTGTGCGTCCCTCGCGTGGTGTAGTGAGAGACGACCTTGTCGCCTTCAGCTATCTGTTCGTGCAGTTCGGCCACGACATCGGACATGCCCAGCCAGTACGCCTCAAGCAACGCCTTCATCCCCTCGGGTCCGCGGATGGGCTCGTCTACGAGCGGGTCTATAAGCACGAAGTCCGGGTAGAATATCTCGTCACAGACGTCAAGGTCGTGACGGCCGTGGACCTCCGTGAAATACCGACGGCACGTTGCTTTGTTGGTTTCGGACATGGGCTCCTCGATTCTGCGCGCCAGCGTTAATCGGTCGGTTCGATGCGGTACGTTCCTACTTCCAGGAGCCACTCGACGGCCTGGGCGCTGCCTGTAGGGATGCTAGCGGCGACGCGCGCACCGTTTCCCTGTGAGCTATCGACGTCCAGTACGCCTCCAACGGCTTCCACGCGATCGTGGAGATTGGCGATACCGTGGTGACCGTTCGTCCGCAGACGATCCGCAGACACCGGTAAGAAGCCAACGCCGTCATCTACGACCTCCACTGTCATCCTGTCGCCCTGCCACCCGAGGGTCACCTCGACGAGGGTGGGTTGGCCGTGCCGGACGGAATTGAAAACAGATTGCTGCACGAGTCGATAGGCGGTCAATTCGGTCAGGTCCGGGGGCCTCTCCTCACCAAACCCTCTCGCCCTGAACCGAATTTCTATAGGCTTATCACCCTCGAACGGCAGGTTGGTCAGGCCGACCAAGTACGAACGGACGGCCGCCACCAGGCCCAGGTTGGTCAGCACGTCCGGGTACAGGCCCTTGAGGATGTCGCGCAGGCCCGCTTCAGTGTCGTGAATACGGGATCTCAGTTCCCGTAACTGCGTCTCGACCGAACTCGTGTCGGTCGCTTCACGCTCAATGAAGCCGACCTCAATCGCCAGGCCTGCCAGTTCCATCAGGGTCTGGTCGTGCAACTCTTCGGCCAGTCTCTTGCGCTCCTTTTCTTTGGCGTCGCTCAACGACTTCTCGCGACGGAGGTCTTCTAGTTGGAGTACCCAGGCCTCCATGTCTTTTCTGTCGGTGGCGTCGCGAGCGGCGAGTACCGCACCCAGTTCCTGGCCGTCTTCGGACCGCAGAGTGGTGACCGCCAACGAGACCGGTACGCGTTTACGGGAGCCAGTGGTTATAACGGTGTCGCCGTCTCGGAAATCACCTGAACCCTCAACGTATTGCGTATTGCCGTCAGCATGGCTCAACAACACCGGGGCTCCAGATGGGAAGAACTGTGACAGCGGCTGGCCGATTACGGACTCCGCGTCCATTTCCAGCGACCGCGTGGCGGCACGGTTGACCGATACCACCCGTTGCCGGGTATCCACCAGGAGTACGGCGTCGGACATGGTCTCGAGGATTTCGTGAGAGACGGCCCTGGGCGTGAGGACGAAGAGCTGGTGACGCCATAGTCCATATACGAAAAATCCGACGCCGACGGCAAAGATCGGGGCGGACATATCCGGGGCCGACACACCGGCCAAGGCCAAAAAGACATTAGAGACCATCCAGGAGATGATGGGCAAGGAGTAACCGACCAACAGGAACTTCAACTGCGCTCTGATTCGGGCGTCGGATGACCTGATCCGCTGGAACAGGACGATCACGACGGTGGTGGCAATGATCGACAGGGTCCAGGCCGAGGTGAGATAGAAAGTGATGGTGCCGTCGGGCACACCGGGCGCCCATCCCCACCAGCGCATCACCGGCGCGTCCCAGAAGATGTTGGTGAAAAGGCCGACACCCGTCACGGCCGCAGCCACCGCATAGTTCCCCGTCAGGACCTGACGCGATCGGAGTAGCCCCGCGTAACCGGTAAACACCAGCACGTAATGGAACACGATTGCATGGAGGAAGGGCCAGAAACTGCTTGCCCTGATCCAGGCCCATGCCACGTCCGGCGAGTCGGCCTGTCGGTAGGCAAATACGGTAAGAGACAGATAGGCAACGCTGAGAGCCACTCCCAGGAACAGTCGGCTGCTGGGACCGGTGCGGCCCTGCACATAGACCAGCAGCCCGAAGAAGAGGGCAACGACCGCTCCCAGCAAAGATATGAGCGCGTACGGATTCGACGGATAGTTGTACCACTCCCGTTGCCCAACTGACGAGGCTCCTATAACTCAAGGACCGAACGTTGAAAATTGTATTGGCCCGATAGGAAGACCCGAGCCCCTATGCTAGCCTTCGTTGGATGACTGAACGGAAGAAAAGAGTGGTCGTTGCGATGAGTGGCGGCGTGGATTCTTCGGTGGCGGCGCTGCTTTTGCATGAAGCCGGCTATGAGGTGATCGGCGTGACCATGCGGCTATGGTCGGTTCCGGATGACTCGGCCCCGTCCCACTCCAAGACATGTTGCTCGGTTGAGGACGTAGATGACGCCCGACGGGTGTGCCAGGTGATCGGCGTCCCTCACTACGTGCAGAACTTCGAGCGTG
>Ga0302123_10003530_pt1 | contig 10411 bp, 3 predicted proteins | sample CB21_321_MG_FD_203109 | JGI IMG/M metagenome (GOLD analysis project Ga0302123, IMG submission 203109) | Marine microbial communities from Western Arctic Ocean, Canada - CB21_32.1 | ecosystem: Environmental > Aquatic > Marine > Oceanic | place: Canada: Western Arctic Ocean | collected 2017-09-28 | reverse complement strand
CTGCCGGCGCTGCCCACCGGCGGGTGGAATGTGACCGCCGAGTTACCAGGCTTTCAGCGGGTCACCCAGACCGGGATCACCCTGGAACTCGGACGCACGCTGCAGCTGGAATTCACGCTGTCGCTCGGAGCGATCAACGAAGAGGTCACGGTCGTCATCGACCTGCCGCTCCTGCAGACGACCACAGCCGAAATCAGCGACGTCATCGAGACCCGCGAGGTCGAGCAGATCCCCCTCAACGGCCGGCAGTTTCTCCAGCTCGCGCAGCTGAGCGACGCGGTCGTGATTCCACCCGGCGGCACCCGCGGTGGGGCGCTCCAACAAGCCGGTCCGCTGCCGAACGTCGGCGGGCAGCGTGCAGGGCACAACATCTACATGCTGGACGGGTTCAAGGTGACCGACGAGTTGTTCAACAACCTCGTGATCAATCCCTCGATCGACTCGATCCGGGAGTTTAAGATCCAGAAATCGATGTATCCGCCCGAGTTCGGGGGCAAGGCGTCGGCGCTGATCAACGTGGCGACCAAGTCAGGCAGCAACCGCTTTCACGGCAGCCTGTTCGAATTCGTCCGTGATGACCGGTTCGATGCGCACAACTTCTTCGACGACAAGAGTGCGCCGGTGCCGCCGCTCGAGCAACATCAGTTCGGCGGCTCGCTCGGCGGGCACCTGGTGCGGGACCGCACGTTCTTCTTCGTCAGCTACGAGAGACAACGCACTCGCCGGTCGCTCACCAAGACCTTCTCTGTGCCAGACGCCGCGCTGCGAGCCGGCGATTTTTCCGGGTTTGGGCAGATCTGCGACCCGGGTGCCACCGCCGCAGCGACCGGCACGTGCACGCCGTTCCCCAACAGCCAGATTCCGGTCGACCGGCTCGACCCGATCGCGCAGGCCTTCCTCGCCAACGTCCCACTCCCGACTGGCGAAGACCGGTTCCAGAACCTGACGTCTGTGGAGCCGCAGGACAAGGCCGTACACCAGTTCAGTGTACGCATCGACCACCGGCTGAGCGACACCGACCAGCTGTTCGTCCGGTTTAGCAGCTTCGACGCTGACGAGACCCAGCCGTTTGGCACGAGCGTGCAGCAGGAGGTGCTGGTGCCCGGCTTCGGGCGGACCCTCGACACGACGGCGCGCAATATCGGGATCAGCCACACCCGGACGTTCGGCATCACCATGTTGAACGAGTTCCGCTTTGGCTACATGTCGGTCAGTGGCGGCCAGGAGAGTCTCAACGCCGGGGTCGACTTCGCCGGTCAGGTCGGCCTGCAGGGGGTCAGCCCGAATCCGCGCGACGTCGGGTTCCCGCAAATCTCGACCGCCGGGCTCTACAGCACGATGGGCGACCCGACGACCTTTGTGTCCCGGCACAACGAGCACTTCGAGATCTACAACAATTTTCTGATTACCCGGGCCGACCACCGCATCAAGTTCGGCGGCTACCTGTTCCACCTGAAGTTCCGCCCCCTCAATGCCGACACCGCGCGGGGCGCCTTCACCTACACCGGACAGTGGACCGGCAACGCGCTGGCCGACCTACTGCTCGGGTTTCCCACGTCGGCGCGGGCAGGAATCGGAGGTGGCGACGAGAACGCGCGAACCACCTGGCTACACCTGTATGCGCAGGACGACTGGCGGGCCCGTGACAATCTGACGATCAACTACGGGTTGCGGTACGAGCTGAACTCGCACCTGAAGGACGTCGACAACCGGCTCTCGTCGATCGACCTCTCGGTGCCGGGCGGGCGCTACGTGATCGCGAGTGACGACGCGGGCAACATCTCGCCCGATGCCGAGGCGCTACTGCCGCTGATCCCGATCCCGTGGGTCACCTCCAGCGAGATTGGATGGGAGCGGAGCCTGCTGCGACCGAGCAAGAAGCGGTTCGCGCCCCGTGTCGGCGTTGCGCTGGCGCTGGGCGAGACGCACCCAACGGTGATTCGAGGTGGCTACGGCATCTTCCTCAACCAGTGGGCCTACAGCGTGCAGACGGCGTTCACGCGGAATCTGCCGTTCTTCTTCTTGAAGCAGGTGGACGCGCCGTCAGACCAGCTGGTGCCGACGCTCCAGACGCGGGACATCTTGACCGCCAACCCGACCGGCAGCATCGCCGGCTCGATCATGGACCATGACTTTCAGGTGGAGTACACGCAGACCTGGAGCGGCGGCATCCAGGTAGAGGCATTGCCGGGAACGATGCTGGAAGTGTCCTACATGGGCTCGTACACCATCGGAGCCGACAACTCCACCATCCGGAACGTGCCGGAGCCGGGGCCGGGCCAGATCGACACGCGGCGTCCCATACCCGAGCTGAGCGCAATTCGCGCGATCCGGTTCGACGGCAGATCGATCTATCACGCGGCAACGTTCAAGGCGGAGCGCCGGTTCAACGGGCGCTACTCGTTCAACGTCGCCTACACGTTGTCGAAATCGCGAGACGACGCCTCGAGTCCCGGCGCCACTGCATTCGAGTCGAACGTGCCGCAGGACGTGAACAACATTTTCCCTGGCGAGAACGCGTTATCGAGCTTCGACCACCGGCACCAGTTTGTCGCCAGCGGCAGCTACGAACTCCCGTTCTTCGAGGGCGCGGGCGGGGCGACGGAAGCGCTGGCAGGAGGCTGGCGCGTGAACACCATCGTCACGATGCAGTCGGGGGCGCCGTTCACCGTGAACCTCGGTCAGGACCGCGCCAACATCGGGTCCGGCCCGGCACAGCGTCCCGACCAGATCGGCGACCCGAACCTGACGGGTGGCGAGCAGTCGGCCAGCCAGTGGTTCAACACCGGCGCATTCGCCCTGCCCTCCCCCTTCACCTTCGGCAGCGCCGGCCGCAACAGCGTGTTCGCCCCGGGCCTGGCGAACATCGACCTCTCGATCGTGAAGGACTGGCATTTCTACGAACAGGGCCGTCTGGAGTTCCGCTGGGAGATCTTCAACCTGCTCAACCGTACCAACTTCGACCTACCGAATCGGGTCTTCGGCACCCCGAACTTCGGTCGCATCTTCAGCGCCCTGAACGCCCGCGAAATGCAGTTCGGCCTGCGCTACAGTTTCTGAGCCGACGAAACACCGGATCGCGTCTTGCGCCAACCTGCTAGCGACCCGTGCTGGCCCGAGTCCCGATGGCGTAGAGATAGGTGGTCGTGCGCAGGAAGAGTTGACCGTCTGAGACTGCGATCGAGCTGAGCACGTAGTCGTCCAGGTCATTCTCGGCGAGCAACTCGAATTCCGGCCCTGCCCTGAAGACACTGGTCAACCCACTCTCGTTGGTGATGTAAATCTTGCCGTCAGCGAGCACGGGCGACGCGCTGTAGGTGCCAGGTCGCAGCCGCTGACGGCTGTAGATCTCCTCCCCGGTGCGAGCGTCGAGCACCCAGACGATGCCCTGGTCGTTCACGACATAGAAGTACGTGCCGTCGGTCACCGGGGTCGGCACGTCCGGCCCGTTATCGGTCTTCCAGACCAGGTGTGACGTGGTCACATCACCGCGGCCGCCGGCCTTGAGGGCCAGCAACGGCCGCACGCGGCTGGGCGCGTAGATCATCTCACCGTGCACGATCGGAGACGCGACGATTCGGAATGCCCCGTTGTCCTGCGGGTTCAACCCGTCGGCGCGCCACAGCTCCTGACCTGTCTGGACGTCATGCCCGGTCACGACATCGCCGCCGGTGATGACGACCTCCCGCGTCGAGCCATACTCGAGCAGGGCCGGGGTAGTGTAGGAGTCGGGTGATTCACGCCGCGCATCGGTCGGTCTCTCAACACGCCAGACGGTCTCCCCGGTGTGCCGGTCGATGCGCAGCACATAGGAGGGGTCGTCGGTCCGCATGCCATGAAGGACCTGCACGAACAAGGCGTCGTCAACCAACAGCGGCGAGGACGCGTAGCCCCAATTCAGCCCGAACCGGCCGTAAGCGGTTTGGATATCGCGGCTCCACAACTCGGTACCGGCGAAATCGAACGCCATCAGCATCCCGGTGCCGGTCATCACGTAGACCTGCTCGCCATTGGTGACCGGCGAGGGAGACGACATGTTCTGCTTCCGCTCCCGGTGGTCGCCACCGCTCAGATGCCGCGTCCACACCGTCTCGCCGGTGTTGCGGTCGAGACACTTGAGGCTGATGTTCTCGCCGTCGGCGACGTTCAGGAAGATGCGCTCGCCCCAGATAATCGGCGTCGACCCGCTCCACGCCGGCATCTCCACTTTCCAGGCGACGTTGCTCTCCGTGTCCCATTCGGTCGGCAGGTTCGTCTCGGTGCTGACGCCGGTGCCTGCCGGTCCCCGCCAGTTGGGCCAGTTCTCGCCGGCGCCCGCCCAGGCCGGCACCGGCACCATGCCCAGGAGGGCAGCCGAGACGAGGCCGAAACCAACGTACGTCCTGACACGGCCCTGACCACGTCCTGTCGGTATTCTTCCAGTCACGCTGGTCCTCCCCCCGCCCCCCCGTGTAGAGCATCGTATCGTAGACGAGTGTCCCCACCTCGCCCACACGACCAAAGGCGTCGACACCCGTGTCGCATATATCGGGACATCTCAGACGGGCTCAACGCCGAGGAGCAGCGCCTGCACCAGCGCCCGCTGACCGGGGTCTCCACCGGTGGCCAGGGCGAGCCGCCAGGCGTGGCGCGCCCGGCTCCGGTCGCCGCCACGCTCGGCAATCTGGCCCAGAAGCTTCAGCCCCTCGAATGACGACTCGCGCGCCAGCGCCCGTTCGCAGTGGCGCAGGGCCTCGTCGTCGCGCCCGACCGTGAAGTAGGAGGCGGCAAGATCGATCTCCGCCTCGGCCAGAGACCCGTAGCCGATCAACAGGTCGATCGGTGCTGGCGGATGCCGGTCGAGATCGGCCCGGATGGCGATGAGGCGGTCCTGGTACAGGGTCCGCGGCGCGGCAAGCTCCAACCGCATGTTGTCGTCGGTGTTCAGCGCTGCGCCGGTCAGGAAAAAGGCGCACAGCAAGGCAAGCGTCGCGTACCGTGTTCTCATAATTGCACTTTTCGGCACAAATAGCCCGGTACATTACCCGGGTGGTGAACCGGTGGCCTCCGCCAGCCCAGCCTGTGATATCAGAAAGGCGTACTGCAGCGCCGCTTCGCGGTATCGGCGAGAACGCCCCGAGACGCCGCCGTGTCCGGCGTCCATGTTGGTTTTGAGCAATACCTGGTTCGTATCCGTCTTCACCGCGCGGAGCTTCGCGACCCACTTCGCCGGCTCCCAGTACTGCACCTGCGAGTCGTGCAGCCCGGCGAGCACCAGCAGGCTCGGGTAGTCTTGCGCTTCGACGTTATCGTAGGGCGAATAGGCGAGGATATCGTCGAAGGCGGCGCGCTCGTGGGGGTTACCCCACTCGTCGTATTCGCCGGTCGTCAACGGGATGCTGTCGTCGAGCATCGTCGTCGTGACATCGACGAACGGCACGTCTGCCACCGCGCCGGCGAACAGATCAGGGCGCATGTTGATGACGGCACCCACCAGCAGCCCACCAGCGCTGCCACCCAGGATGAACAGCCTCGTCGGGTTGGTGAATCGCTCGTCGACCAGGTGTTCCGCGCATGCAATGAAGTCGCTGAAGGTATTCGGCTTGTTCCCCAGGCGGCCGGCGTCATACCACCGACGGCCGAGCTCCTGGCCCCCGCGCACGTGCGCGATGGCGAACACGAACCCGCGGTCGAGCAGACTCAGCCGCGCCGAGTTGAACGTGGCGTCCATGCTGATGCCATACGCGCCGTAGCCATACAGCAGCAGAGGGTTCGTCCCGTCACGTGCCGTATCGACCCGGGAGACGAGTGAGATCGGGATCGACTCGCCGTCTGGCGCCGTCGCCTCTAGCCGCTCGGTCCGATAGTGTGACGGGTCGAAGCCACCGAGCACCTCTTCCCGCTTCCGCAGCGTCCGCGTGCGGGTGACCATGTCGTAGTCGTAGGTCGAAGCCGGGGTGGTCAGCGACTCGTAGCCGAACCGCAGCACCGCGGTATCGGGCACGCGGTTGGTCGACAGATACGCGTCGTAGATCGGCTCGTCGAATGCGATATCGTGCGCGGCCTCCCCTTCCCAGGGACACACTCGCAGGTGGACCAGCCCGCCGCGCCGCTCCTGGACCACCAGGTGGTCCGTGAAGAGTTCGAACGCTCCCAGCAGCACATCCTCCCGATGCGGGATCAGCGTGATCCACGCGTCTGGATCCGACTGCCCGTCAGCCGCCTCCATCAGCTTGAAGTTTCTGGCATCGCGATTAGTGCGGATGTAGAAACGGTCGCGGTAGTGGTCGAGGTGATACTCGTGATCGCGTACACGCGGCAGGAAGACGACCCATGATCCGTCCGGCGACTCGGCATCCAGATACCGATACTCGGTGGAGAGAGTCTGGTAGGACACGATCAACAGATACCGCTTCGACCGGCTCTTGCCCACCTCGCAGTTGAACGTCTCGTCCGTCTCCTCGAACACCAGCGTGTCGTCTGCCTGCGCGGTCCCGAGCCGGTGGCGATACACCCGAAACCAACGCAACGTCTCTGGGTCCTGGCTGGCGTAGAAGAGGGTGCGACTGTCGTTGGCCCAGACCAGATTGCTCGTCACGCCGGTCAACTCGTCAACCAGGGTCTTGCCGGTCCGCAGGTCCTTGATGCGGATGGTGTGGATGCGTCGTCCCTCGACATCGATCGCGTAGGCGATCAGATATTGGTCCGGGCTGACCTGTCGGCCGGACACCGCACAGTAGTCGTGGCCCTCGGCCAGCAGGTTGACGTCAAGCAGCACCTCCTCCGAGGGCCGGGCCGAGGCCTGAGGGGTTTCGATTTGTCTGCGGCAGTAGATCGGGTACTCGCGTCCATTCTCGTATCGGGTGTAGTAGGTGTAGTCCCCTTCCCGATAGGGCACCGACATGTCTGTCTGCTTAATCCGTGCCTTGATCTCGGCAAACAGCGTCTCTTGCAACGCCTCGGTGGGCTCCATGACCGCACGCGTGTGTTCGTTTTCAGCCTCCAGATAGGCGGTCACCTCCGGATTGTCCCGCTCGCGCAACCAGTAATAATCGTCGACGCGAACCACGCCATGCGCCTCGAGTCGCGTCGGCGCGACCCTGGCCCGTGGCGGCTCGGGCACGGCACGAGACCTGGGTTGAGTCACGGTGCCTGGACCGGGTGCGTTGTCAGTCGCATGATCGCTCGCTCGTGGCAAACACGACTTATCTGAGTTTCTTCCAGACAGACCAATCTCTTAGCAGTCCGTGGTGCAAGTCTAGCGTTGCACCACGGGCTGTTAGACCCTATTCGGATCGCAGCGCAGCAAGCAACGGTGACCTGACCGCCACGATGGTGGCCAACAGTGACGAGGCGACACCTGCAAGGGCCACCGCCAGCAGCAGCCCCCCCAGCGACATAATCGGAAACTGTCCGCCACGTTCGATCCATGCCGGCGCGATCGCCACCAGCGCGCAGACCGTACCGGCGCCAAGCCCGCCGAACAGCAGCAAGCCGTTCTCCACCAACACCATCACAGACACGTGCGTGGTGTCGTAGCCGACCGCGCGGAGCAACGCCAGCTCCCGGCGGCGCTCCAGCACGTTGCGCAGCAACACGGTGCCAAGCCCGAGCGTGCCGAGCAACAGCCCGAGGGCTCCCAGCATCTGGAACGTCGCCAGATAGGTGTTGTTGACCCGATGGAAGGTCGCGAGCCGCGCCGGCGCTGAGGTGATATCGAAGCCGTAGTCGGCCAGCCGATCCTCGAGCGCGGCCGTCACGTCGGCGGTCTGCGCCGGCGGCGCGTCGACCAGAAAGAACCGGTAGCCCTCATACTCAGGAAACAACCGTACGAAGTGCTGCTCGCCGATGATCAGCTCGCTCTGGAAAATACTGTCCGACAGCGCCGCCACGATCCGCAGCGTGATCGGGTTATCGGTCTCGCGGTTCAGGATGAAATCGTCGCCGACCGACAGGTGCAGCGCGTAGGCCAGCGAGGTGGCATCAGCGATCACCGGCACGGCGCCGTCGGCGAACTCGTGGTCGAGCAGCAGCCAGGGATTCGCTGCCTCTGCCTCGGTCTCGGCCATGGTGCTGCCGAACCCGAAGCGCCCGTCGGTCACAAATGTCTGGGCCGGGGCGATCAGGCGAGGATTCTTCGCCTGATACAGGTTCAAGCAGCTTGTGTCCTCGCCCGGACGCACGCGGAACCGCGCGAAGGTGGCGGCGCCAAACAGCTCGTCGTCGAACGCCGAGACGCCCAGCTCCGTCCGGCCCTCCTCCGTCGACAGGTCGTGGACGATCGGCAGCAGCGTATCGGCCAGGAGCGGATAGCCGCCGGTACCCGAAGTGCGGTCTGTCGTATCGCCGGCGCCATCGAGGTGAAACGCATCGACCGCGACGATGATGAACGCGGCGAACGCGATGAGCGTGATGCAGAGCACCGAACGCCCAGGGCGCGCGGTGGCGTTGCGGAGCCCGACTCGCGGAACCGACCACGTGGACGGGGCGGCCACCGCCTGCGCATCCTGGTCGCCCAGCAACACCCACGCCAGCGTGAGCAACGCTGTCAGCAACAGCATGCCAGCGCCGAAAAACCCGGCGGTATCCCCGACCAAGCCGGACAGGGTGGCGGCCAGTACCGCGAACCCGGCCAACCCGAGCATTGCCGGTGCCCGGCGCGCCAGACTCGCGGCACGGCCGGCGCGGCGCATGCGTCCCGCCGCGTCAGGTAGTGACCCACTGATGAGCGCCCGCGGCGTGGCCGCGGCGACCGCCCGCAGGGTCCAGGCGATCGACAACGCCGCTGCCAGCGTGCCGCCCACCAGGCCGGCGGCGAGCGCGAGCGGCGAGACGTGGAGCGCCAACAGCGTCGTACCGACCGCATCGACCCACCAGGTGCGCAGCCCCCACATGATGAGCCCGGCGTAGCCGACCGCCCCCACCAGTCCGAGCAGACTGCCCAACAGCGACAACGCCGCCGCCTCAACCCAGAACAGGCGGCGGACCTCAGTCTGGTCGAACCCAAGGGCCCGCAGCGCCCCGATCTCGGTGAGCCGCTGCTCGACCCCCAGCCGGAAGAACAAGGCGGCCAGCAGCAACGCCGACACCACCAGGAAAAAGCTGAAGTAGGTGAAATACAGACCGAAATCGGTCACGCCGGCCGAAGCCTCGAGCGCCAGGCCCCGAGCCGGATAGACCACGAAACCGGCGGCCAGCGGGTCGAGCGCCGACCGCAAGGCGGTCCGGTACGCGGACACGACCTCATCGGAGCCAGACGTCGCGACCCGCAACGAGGTGACCTGCCCCCACCGCGAGCGCCACAGGTCTTGCCCGGCCGCAAGCGAGAGAAAACCCTTCGCGGCGGTCCGGTGCTCATCCCAGTAGTCCTCGTCCTTGTCGCGCACCAGGTCGAGGTCGATCGGGAACGGCGGGTCCCAGTCGGAGACGTCGGTCGCCTCGGTGATACCCGGATAGTCGGGGGCAAAATCCTGATCGGCCGCCAGCCCGGCGAGTGGGACCACCGCGGCCACGCGAAACTCGGCCTCCTCGGTCAGAAGCGCCCCCGCCTCCTCCCAGAGGAAATACTCCACCGAGATCATGTCCCCGACCCCCGCCTGCAGGTCGTCCGCCGTCCAGTCGTTCAGCACGATCGGCGGCGGCCCGGTCGAGACGAGCCCCAGCGTGTCGTCATCGAGACCGAGCGCGTCGAGGTCCAACGCGGTGACCAGCGAGTACGGGGTGATGCGGTCGCCGAACCGGATCTCGTTAGCCAGATACGTCAGGATTGGCTGGTCGGTCATGCCGAACTCGGCCGCCGCCGCCCGTGCGGCCAGCAGGGTGTCATCCGACAGGAGCCCGGCCGCCGACTCGACGACCAGCTGGCCGCGCCCTTCCAGTGCCCGCACCCGGACGCCGAGGTCCTCGAGCTGCGTGTGAGCCTTGAGGGCCGTCTCGATCGTCAGGACCGCGGCGGCCGTCTCGATCACCTCTCGTGCACCGTCGGTCCCGAGCAGTAATGTATTGGCCTGGCGGTCGATACCGAGGTCGCGCTGCATGCGCGCGAGGCGGATGAACACGGCCCGAGACAGCCCCTGCTGCGGCCGGAACGAAAATTCGCCCAGCTCGTTCGCCGGCTGCACCGCCTGCACCCGCAGACGCATCGTGCGTCCCAGATCGTCGCGCCGCCCGTGCAGCGAGCCGACGGGAATTGAGGACGGTTTCTGGACCCGGACAAGCAGGGTGTCGTCGACCGCCACCCCGAGCTCGCGCGCGAGCCCGGCGCTGACCGCCACCGCCCCCGGTTCCGGCACCCGTCCCTCGGCCTCGAGGCCGTGGAACGTCCAGAATCGTTCATCGACCCCGTAGACCTGAATGCCACCCGCCCGGCTGCCGCTCTCCTGATGGGTCGCGAAGCCTTCAATCGCGATCAACGGCACAACGGCGGTCGCCG